>ERZ780157.3375-NODE-3375-length-13428-cov-2.816645_pt1 | contig 13428 bp, 11 predicted proteins | sample MGYA00511169_ERZ780157 | MGnify/ENA primary metagenome ERZ780157 (study PRJEB29588, sample SAMEA1965149) | human gut metagenome | biome: human gut; feature: human-associated habitat; material: faeces | place: Denmark | collected 2008/2010 ... | reverse complement strand
AAAAAAGCCGTATTGGGCGTTGTCGATAAACTCTCGAGTGTGCTCCACGCGCAGTCCCACTGCAAAAGCCTTGGGCACCACGTTTGCACCGACTGAACGCAAAAGTTCGAACACGTCACGTGACGAGTGTCCCGTAGCCACAACAAAACCGTCGGCTTGTATGGTTGTTTCGCTTGTTCCGTCAAAAACTCGACACGCGACAACGCTTTCGCCCTCTTTGACAAAACCGCAAAGGGAAGCACCGAAAAGAAACTTTCCGCCGTTGGCAATTATTTCGTCGCGAAGTTCGGCAACCACATTGACAAGCTTGTCCGTGCCGATATGCGGAAGCGCACTGTAAAAAATGTCGTCGGGCGCACCGCTACGCACAAATTGTCGAAATACGCTGTACGTCAGCGGAGAGGAAATCCCCGTGGTAAGCTTGCCGTCGGAGAAAGTCCCTGCGCCGCCAAGACCGAATTGTATATTGCTGTCGGGACAAAATGCACCGCCGCAGACAAACTCGTCGACGGATTTTTTGCGTGCCGCAATGTCCTCGCCTTTTTCCACAACAGTCACGTCGAAGTCGAGCTTAGAAAGATACAATGCGCAAAACAGTCCTGCAGGACCTGCGCCGCAAACAACGATTTTTTTGCCGAAAAAGTTGTTGTTGCGCTGTGCATTTTGTAGTACGTCAATTGGCGCAATATACGGTTCGGCATTGCGAACAAAGCTTTTGTCGACGTCAATCAAAAATGAACACACAAAGTGAACATTGCTTTTGTCGCGTGCGTCTACGCTTTGTTTATGCAACGTAACGGACTTTATTTGATTTAGTTTCAATGCACATTTGTCGGCAATCAGTTGCTTGTAACAATCGGTTTTGCCAAGGGGCACATTGATCGGTTTTGTAATAAATGTAGACATCGGTAGATTGTTCGTTAGTATTATTTATAGTAGGTTTACAGGTGGTCAAGTCGGCGAATTTTGCATACGTATGTAAAATTTTGCTACATAAACAGGCACATTGCCGAAGCAGCGGCGAAGTACAAATTGTGTCCGCCGCATATGCCGTCGACATTCAAAGCCTCGCCTAGCACCACTACGCCGTTAGGCAAAGCAAGCGTTTGTTTGTCGACAAACTTTTCATCCACGCCGCCTGCCGTGACTTGACTCATGGAGTAATCCAATAGCTTGTCAAAAGTGAACGGCATGTTTTTGGTATAGTGCGCTATTTGTTCCGTATCGTTGTTTGTTTGCTTGTAGATGTACTCGGCAAGCTTGTTTTTGACTAGTCCCGTAAGCGGTTGCATGCCACTTGCTAGGTTAGCCGAAATATACTTTTGCAATTCGTTCGGCGTAATATCGGGCAACAAGTCGACCACAAATTTGTACTTGTGTTTTTCACCGCGCACCACGCTTCGAGCGATGATTGCAGACAAATTGAACACGCACATACCAGACAAGCCGTAGTCCTTAAACTGTATTTCGCCACGCTCGCTACCGACGGTTTTGCCGTCGCAAACTAATCTGACTTCGGCACGATTTCGTATTCCGTTCAGTATACCGGTCATCCCGACAACGCGCACGGGCACAAGCGACGGAGCGCAGGGCGTAAGGTACTTTTTGTCGACAAGCGTACCTATTTCCGTTTCCGTAGCTTGACTGCGAGAGCCGCACGCAACCACCACTTTGTCAAAGTTTTCTTTGTTGCCGTCGATCTCCGCAATATATCCGTGTGAGGTCTGTTTTGCGGAGCGCACGACGGTTTCCGTCCTTATCGTCACGCCAAACTTCGCCGCTTGAAACCGCAAACAATCCACAACCGTGCTTGCGCTGTCAGTGACGGGGTAAATACGTCCGCACTCGTCGGTATAAGTCACAATGCCTTGTTCGGACAAAAAACGCAAGTAGTCGGCAAGTTTCACCTTTGCCAAAACGGCGCGTACAATCTCGCTGTCGTTGTAGCAACTCGGGTCGGTATTGACGTTGGCAATGTTGCACTTGCCGTTGCCGCTCATGGCAATTTTTCGTCCGACACGTGCGTTGCGCTCGCACACGGTCACATCTTCACCGTTTTTAGCCGCAAGTATAGCATATGTCAAACCGGACATTCCGCCGCCGACAACCAAAGTTTTCATACTATCTCCGTTGCGCTTTTGCGCTGTTTTTGTGCTTCTATTGTACCGCCGATTGCCGTTTTAGTCAAGTCAATTACGTAGCACAAACGCCCGATAAACTTCGTTCGTCACGTCGTCCTCACTTTGCATACGTACCACCCTACCGTCGCACTCCACGTGCGTAATTCCGTAGTACCCGTCGCACAACGCCCACATACGCAACGCCACGTCCTTCGCCGACAAATTGTGCAATACCGTGGCTGCATACGTTCCGTCCATACTGCGTTTACACGTCACCCCGAGCACATCTCCGCATCCAACGCAATTGCTAACCAACGTACCGAAGTCGTTTTTCCAAAAGCTTTTCACGGCAATAGGCACGTTATATTTCCGACAAATTTCCACAGCATCCGGGTGCAATACACTTGCGCCGCTCTTTGCAAGTAGTAGCATTTCATCGTACGACAGACCGTCAAGTTTTTGTGCGCCGTCCACTAATCTTGGATTTGCCACAAACACGCCGTCCACGTCGGTCACATTCTCGTACAGTGTCGCATTGCAAGCCGCCGCACACAATGCTCCGCTGACATCGCCGCCACCGCGAGTAAAAGTTTGTCTATTGCCGTCTATCGTTCCGCCGTAAAATCCGCCCATAACGACCCGATTTCCGCCCAGTTCTTTCAATCTTCGCAGTGTTTCATTCAACTTAAACTTTCCACCGTCGAATACTACATACCCCTGCGCCTCGACGTATTCACGTCCCGTCAATTTGGCAATACAGCGTGCCGTCAGTTCCTCGCCAAGCGACAAACAATAGTCACTGCCAAATTTTCGCGCACGCATTTTCGCATCATCCAACAATTCCTCGACATCCACGTCCACGGCATTTATCAAGCACAGTCGTCTAAACTTATCCGCAATCCGTGTCCAAGCATTATCGTCACCATGCCAGTACCGTCCGAGCAAGTCCGTTACTTTTTCGTCGCCGTCAAACTCTCTACCGATTGCCGACACTACAACAACACCATGATGCTTATCCAGACACTTCTGCAAGTACTTTACATTGTTTGGCGCCGTCGCCGTTCCACCGAATTTTGCCACTATCATATTTAATTATATGTATGGATTCTTAGGGATTTGTGGGGAGGAAAACTCTTTTGCAAAAAGGTTTTCTCGACCGGGACGAAGTTGCCTAAACACTTGAGCCGTAAGGTGCGAAGCAGGGATTTGCTTGCCAATCGGATGCAAGACAAGGCAACCGAACGATGTCGTACTATCAGTACGTCGAGCGAGGGTAACGCCGTATTGCGCCGAGTGACAAGCAAATCGCCCAAGTGCTTTAGGAAACTTCGCACCTACCCCTCCTTTCAAAAATTTGAAGGAGGGTGGGCATGAGAAAAGTGAACTACAAATACATGAATAAACAACAATAAATAGTTATTGGCTAAAAAAGGATAGTTTGCCGATTTACGAGAAATTTTTATCGATTTACAACAAATAGTTACTACGTTTTCACAATTAGAAGCTTTAGCCCTAAATATTAAATCATCCCTAAACATTACATTAGAATAAAGAAAAGTAAACAACAAAAAAGGCTTCGGAAACTTTCGTAACCGAAGCCAAACTTTCAAATATTGCGGCAATTACATACCGGAAACAAACCCGATTAGCAAAACCGCCATGATTCCGCATGCGAAGGCAAGACACAACAAGCCCAAATAATGCTTAAAAAAGTATCCTAATGCACTTTGTTTATTAGATTTCTTCATCTTCAACTATCCCCCAAATGCTCAATTCCTCGCCTTCATCGGTCAAACGCATTGCACTGTCGATGATACGTTTAAGTTGATCCGCACCGAGATAACGCTTGATTTTGCCGTCCTTAACTGCGGAAATAATACCGGTTTCCTCGCTGACCACAATGACCGTTATGTCGGGATACTTTGCCGACACGCCGATTGCCGCGCGGTGACGTGTACCGAACTCACGAGGAAGGTTGTTTTCCTGACTTAAAGGCAAGTAGCACCCTGCCGCAACCACTTTGTTTGCCGAAATGATCACTGCGCCGTCGTGCAAAGGCGTTTTGTGGAAGAATATCGTTTCCAACAAGCTGGACGAAATATCCGCTTCCAACTTGACGCCGCTTTCCACGATTTGCTCGTTTACGTCGTCGCACAAAATAATCAGCGCACCTGTGTCCGACTTACTCAGCTTTTGGCAAGCCTTGATAATCTCCGACACCGAGTGATTGAGGTCTTCTACGCTGACATTTTCCAACGCACCGCGGAAGTGCTTTTTCCACGAAAAATGGAATACGTCGTGGCGCAAATCGTGTGCAAAAAACAGCAAACTTGCAATCAACGACATAAACAACACAAACCAAACGTAGAAGGAAATGTTGTCCGTGGGCAAGAAACTCAACCCGAACACCGCCACCAAAAACAACGTCAGTATATACGCAAAAGGCATAAGTTTACGCTTTTTGCAATAGTAAAACACCGTGAAATACACAAGGGTTGCAAAAATCACCGTCAGCACGCGAGCGACGATTTGGTCAATTGCCCCTTGTGTGAAAAATTTTACGATATACTCAATCATATCAAGTTACCTTATCGAACCGCAACAAGCAACAAGCTTCCGTTAATTTGGTAACAAAATTTTACTACCGTTGCGCAAATTTCTACTTTTATATTTATATAATACTACTTTTTTTGAAAAAAATAAAGCAATTTAGAACAAGAATTTTTGTAATAATGAAAATATTGCTGATTTTTGTCGATAAACGTCACATAAACGCAGTTTTAAGCGATATTTAGGCGCAAATTCACCGTCACCGCACCCTGAAAAACGCCGAATTTTGCCGCAAAATTACAATCTATGCACTACAAACAACAAGTTATGTTTTAGGCAACGTAAATACAGCGTAAAATTTGCCATTTGTCGTAATAGGCAAAAATGCCGAAACATACACTATCGCATAAGGAAATAGCATGAAAACACGTGTTGCCATTGCCGGCTACGGAAACTTAGGCAAATGTCTTGAAAAGCGCATTGCTGTAAACGACAAATTTGTGCTGACCCACATTTTTTCTCGCAGAAACATCGACCATCCATTACGCACGGCGTTTACCCAAGCGCAAAACCTCAACGACATCGACGTACTTTTGTGCGCCATGGGCAGTTACAAGGACATAGAGGAAAACATATCGCATTTTTCAAGATTTGACACAGTAGACTGTTTTGACGACCACGGCAAGCTTGTCGAGTACAAACGCCTACTAAACGCAACCAAACCCGACACGTTGTCTATTTGTGCAGTCGGTTGGGACCCCGGGTTGATGTCCGTTGCACGCAACATATTCGGCACACTCGGCGACGTTGCCACCACTTGGGGAAAGGGCATTTCCATGGGTCACACAAACGCCATCAAATCCATACGCGGAGTGATCGACGCCGTACAGTTTACGGTGCCGCAACTCAATGCCGAAACGCTGTTTGTCGAGGGCGAACAAGACAGCAAAAAACTCGTCAAACGCATTTGTTACGTAGCGTGCGTCGAGCAAGACAAAGCCGACGTCGAACGGCAAATCCGCACCATGACGGACTACTTCGACGGCTACGAAACGGAAGTACACTTTGTTTCGCCACGTGACGTCCGCGCACTGTCGGCAAACAAAAGCCACCGAGGTACCGTCTACGGCAAGGGAGATTTGTGGCAAGGAAAGTTTGACCTAAACGTTGCCGACAACGGACTGTTGACAGCCGAGATTATGCTCAAATTTGCACAAGCCGTAAGCAAACTGAAAACCGACGGTTACACGGGCGCATGCGACATTGCCGATATTCCACTCGGGTACGTCTTCCGCAGAGATTTGTTGTAAAAGTTTTCGGTACACATAAACGCACAAACACGCATGGTAACAATCTACCACAATCACATTAAACCAAAGCTAGTCACTTGTCATCCACAAGCACGTTTGCATTGGCGTATGTTAGCGCAAAACGCACGGCAAAGACACAATCAAACGCACAGATACTCATATTTTAGCGCAAACATCGACAATTGACCGAAACAAGCTTTTGCACAAAATAAAACTGTACAAATTTGCAAAAAGCCTCGAAAAACGACAACTTCAATGTACTATGTCTGTAATAGTATATTGCAATTTGTCGATTTTCGAGGTAATTGCTCGTTTTATATGGAATTATTGTCCGTTCGGAAGAAAATTGCGAACATCGCACAACCGCCGATTTGCGCATGTGGCAACGCAGTAACCGGGACTAATCGTAAGCACAACGTTTGCTAGCACTACTTCATTCAATGCCTTTTAAAACGTCTAAAATTCATCGGTACAACGGCGTATAATCCGCAACGTGTCGGTCTAATCTTTGTACAGCTCCACCGTCACGCCTCCTTCACGCAACAGTTCCAATGCAAATTCGTCTGGATAACCTTCGCCGTAGACAATGCGTTTTATGCCTGCGTTGATGATCATCTTGGCGCAAATCACGCAAGGTTGGTGCGTGCAGTACAACGTCGCGCCGTCCAACACCGTGCCCAAACGCGCCGCTTGAATAATGGCGTTTTGCTCGGCATGCACGGCATAGCAAAGCTCGTGACGTGTTCCGCTGGCAATGCCCAAACGCATGCGCATACACTCGCCGCGTTCCTTGCAGCTTTCCACGCCCTCGGGCGCACCATTGTAACCCGTTGTAAGTATACGCTTGTTTTTGACAATCACCGCACCAACTTGACGGTCGGGTTTGTAACAACTCGACCAAGTTGCAACCTGTCTTGTCAGCTCCATAAATCTCTTATCCCACTTGTTCATATGTACCTCCGTCGTGACAATTTGCCACGCGTAAAATCATTGTATCGTTGCCGTTTTGTGCGGTAGTCTGCAAACCGAACATTGCGTTTTCCAATACGCTCCAAGCCACCGCAACCAAACGCTTATTGAAACGTAGGCAACACGCACTGCGCCGACACGCAAAGCAACACTTATTACCGCCGCAATAACCGTCAAAATCGTCTTTTCGTCCGCCAATATCCAAAACGCAAAAGTCGATTTTTGACACATCGCAACAATGTAGTTCCGCTCGCTTATCCGTCGCACGCCCTACCCTGTTTGCCAAACTATATGGATAATTATACCAATAAATTAAATATAAATCAACAAAATGAACGCAGTCGAATTTCGTCGAATTTTGTCTTTTTGTAGAAATTTTGAAATATGTGCCGAAATACCCTTGACAAATTTTTTATGTGTAGTATAATGGAGTTAGCAGTCGAGAGCGACGAGTGCTAATTTGCAAATATCGGTATTTTTCCAATTGCAAATATCACCTGATCGGCAAGCCAAAAACAATGCCGACGGCACAACTCACGCAAAACTCGACATCAAATTTAGGAGGTACTTTCAATGACATTGAAACCGCTGTTTGACAAAGTAGTTGTCAAAAAACTTGAAGAAAAGGAAGAAAGCGTCGGAGGAATTTTGCTCCCCACCGCCGCACAAGAGAAACAAGAAGTAGCCGTTGTAGTTGCTGTCGGCGAAGGCGGCGTTATCGACGGCAAGGAAGTAAAAATGGTTGTCAAAGTAGGCGACAAAGTGCTGTACAGCAAGTACGCAGGCAGCCAATTTAAGCTTGACGGCGAAGAAGTAACCATTGTAAAACAAAGCGACATACTAGCTATCGTAGAGTAAAGAGGTGACAAAAATGGCTAAACAAATCAAATACGGAGAAGAAGCAAGACGTGCATTGGAAAGCGGCGTAAGCCAACTTGCCGACACGGTAAAAATCACGCTCGGTCCCAAGGGACGTAACGTAATCTTGGAAAAGAAGTACGGTAGCCCCATCGTAATCAACGACGGCGTGTCTATTGCTAAGGAAATCGAACTCAAAGACCCGTTTGAAAACATGGGCGCGCAAATCATCAAGGAAGCTTCCACCAAGACAAACGACGTTGTCGGCGACGGTACAACCACTGCCGCAGTACTTGCGCAAGCAATCATCGTGGAAGGCAACAAAAACCTTGCCGCAGGCGCAAACCCCATCATTTTGCGTAAAGGTATCGACAAAGCCGTTGCAGTGTGCGTAGACAAACTTAAAGCAATTAGCAAGCCCATTGTAGGCAAGCAATCGGTTGCACAAGTTGCCAGCATTTCCGCAGGCGACACCACCATTGGCGAGCTTATCAGCGACGCTATGGAAAAGGTCGGCAACGACGGCGTAATCACCGTAGAGGAAAGCAAGACCATGAAGACGGAACTCAACATCGTGGAAGGTATGCAATTCGACCGCGGTTACGCAAGCCCGTACATGGTTACCGACACCGACAAGATGATTGCCGAACTCGACAACCCCTACATCCTTATCACCGACAAAAAGATCGGCTCTATCCAAGAGATTTTGCCCCTGTTGCAACAAGTTGCCAAGACGGGCGACAAACTCCTTATCATCGCCGAAGACGTGGAAGGCGAAGCCCTCACAACACTTATTCTCAATAAGTTGCGCGGCGCATTTGTTTGCGTAGCCGTCAAGGCACCAGGCTTCGGCGACCGCAGAAAGGCAATGCTCGAGGACATCGCAGTGTTGACCGGCGGACAAGTAATCACCGAGGAATTGGGTCTTGACCTCAAAACCGCCGACATCTCCATGCTCGGTCGTGCAAAGAACGTCAAGGTTGACAAAGACAACACCATCATCGTCGAAGGCGCAGGCAATCCTGCTGCAATCGCGGCGCGCGTACAACAAATCCGCAACCAACTTGCCGACACCACCAGCGACTACGACAAGGAAAAGTTGCAAGAACGTCTTGCCAAACTAGCAGGCGGCGTTGCGCAAATCAGCGTAGGCGCGGCAACCGAAGTGGAAATGAAGGAACGCAAGCTTCGTATCGAGGACGCACTCAACGCTACTCGTGCGGCTGTGGAAGAAGGTATCGTTGCAGGCGGCGGCGTTGCACTGCTGTCGGCTATTCCCGAGGTGGACGCCCTTGTTGCTACGCTTAGCGGCGACGAAAAGACAGGCGCAATGATCGTGCGCAAGGCTTTGGAAGCACCCATCAAGCAAATTGCAGAAAACGCAGGCGTAAACGGCGGCGTGATTGTGGCAAAAGTGCTTGCCGAAAACTCCCTCAACTACGGCTACGACGCATTGACTGATACCTACGGCGACATGATCGAAAAGGGAATCCTCGACCCGACAAAGGTTACTCGTTCCGCTTTGCAAAATGCCGCAAGCGTTGCAGGTACACTGCTTACGACGGAATCCATCGTGTGCGACATCCCCGAACCCCCGGCACCCGTTGCCGCTCCGCAAGGAGATATGTACTAAGCCGACCGGCGCTTAGCTCGCAGGTGGCACAAGTAGTACCTCACTACTAGACAAAATACAAAAGGCTTGAATCTGTTACGGATTCAAGCCTTTTTCATGCAATTAACGTTTTATTGGGATTTCAATTGTCATCACTAATCATTTTTGCAAATGTAAATACGGATAACTAGGCATCAAACTGCCATCCACGAACTTAGTTTTTTTTTAATTGCCAACGCTAGCGTCATTGCGATACAATGTGGCGTTATTTGCATGCAATTTGACTTACGTTTGCGCAACACAACTACGTTTTTAGCACGCCAACAGTTGCGACACATTAACTATTTTTGTTCTTTCTTTTTAATCACGCCTATTGTACGTCCGCAAATAAAGCACTTTGCTCTTAGCGGCGCATGCTTTGTAGTTTTTGCATTTGTTTCAATCGGCTGCTCGCTTTGTTCCTCGCCGACAACAGTTTCGCCGTTCGGTGCAGCAACCAATGCAACGCAGTTTATCCTGTTGCAATGCTTGCAAGAACTTGCGTCGATTGCCAACTCTCCGTTGGTACACAAAAAGCCGACAAGCGCCGCAACGCCCAAGGAAAAGTACCAATACATGTCGTAGCGTGACACCACTTTTTCCTGCTGGGAAACGGACTTGTCCAGTAGCGGCAACAACGCTTTCATGGCGAAAAATCCGCTGACGATAATACCGACAATCATTGTCCACAACATGATTTTGTACAGCACAACAAGCGCCTTGCGCCGATGGATACCGTAGGTGCGAGGGTCCTTGGTGATGGCAATCTTTGGCACAAACAACACCGCCACGGCAAACAAAACCGTCTCCAAAGCAATGCGCAAAAAATTGTTTTGCATAAAGTCTAGGTGCAACAAAAACTTGGGCGCATAAGCGGCGGCAAAAGCGACCACCAACGCCACGGCAAACCGTACCAAGTAGTTGCGAAAGCCGTGCGCAGGAAAGCTATCCTCGGCGGCGACGATTTGCGCAAGTACTTGTTGACGTTCCGTTTCGTCGGCGGCAACAAAGTTCGCCCAGTCGGTAGGACTGAGCGTGCCAAGCCTGATATTACCTACGGGCGTACCGAAATACTTGTCGGCGATTGCCTGTTCGGCAGGATTTGTGATGTCGGTTTTGTTCATATCAACTACACTGTGTTGCAAGCGTTGGCTTGCGTAAAAGCCTTTGTAAGGCTTGCGTTAGAGCAACGGGACAATGGGACGGGAAATTTGTCAATTACAAATAAACATTTTTTTTTAGGGGGGGGGCGGCAACTTTGCAATTACAACAACATGGTTACGAGTTCCGCACCTATACCGCACAAAACGCCGGCAAAGTACATTATCGCAACGATGAGCAAGTTGCGCTTGATTTGCTTTTTGTCACGAAACAGCACAACCAACGCAATACCGCTGTTGGCGACAAGCCCTGCAAGCAAGGCTGGCAAGCCGATGATGTGTGCGCCGTTTACGCCGGACGTGTACATGCTAGTGACAATGACGCTACTTGCGCAGTTTGGCACCAAGCCGATTGCCGCCGTGAAAAAACTTTGGAAAATGCCAAGCTTGGCGGAGAAATCCATGATGGGTTGCTCGAAGTAATGCAACAGCACACCAAACACGCTGTTTACGACAAATATGTAAACGAAAATCTTTGCCGTGTGCAACAGCGGATGATTGACAAACTCCCAAAACTTGTGCCACTTGGACTTGCCGTCGGTGTGGGCATGGTCGTCTTCGTCGCCGTCCTCGTGGTCGTCATGATCGCCCGCCTCGCCCAACTCGTGGTGACAACAACCTTCTTCCTCGTGTTCCTCGTAGGTGTCGGCAAGCTTGCGACGATCAAACAGGTTGATTAGGTAACCTAACAACACGGCGTACACCACCTTGACAAGCACCACAATCCAAACAATGCCGACGGTCTTGCCGTTGCTTAGCAACAGCGGCAACGCTTCGTCGCTAGTGGCAACGAAAAACGCAATCAGCGTACCCGTTTTTAGGTAGTTTTGCACGTACAAATCCGTCGCCATCACGGAAAACCCGCATTGAGGAACAATACCAACGCAGCCTGCGACCAACGGCGCAAGTTTGCCGTTTAACAGCCGCACCGTTTTGTCGCGCGCACGCTTGTTTGTTTCCAAAAATTCAATTAGTAGGTAGATTGCCAGCAAAAACGGCAAAGTCTTTGCACAGTCAATCAACGAATCAAGTAAAATATCCCACATAATCTTTATTTGCCACATTGGCAAAGTCGGTCGTTATCACTTTTTGACATTTTGCCTAAATTATTTAGCAACAATTCTCATCACACTACTTCGACCAATAGATTGTCCCTCCACCAATCTTATCTCATATACCGACTAATGGCGTAGACGAGTGCAGATTGGCACAAAAGCTCACACACTCACATTTGAGGGTGCAGATGCGAGCAAGAGCGGCGAAGAAGCACGAGAACACGAACGGAGTGTACAAAGATGTACATGACTGAGTGGGCGAACGTTTATTCGCCGTTATTGCGACGCATATCCGCCCTCAAATTAGTCGTCACCGCGAGGGATGTCAAGCTCTATCTCACTAGTTCCGCCTTTCAATCCAAGCTCCTCGCAAATTTCCGACAGCGATTGCTCGGGGTGGACAAGTTCCTTCAAATCGATGGATTGTCCGCTTGCTTGCTCCACACGCTCGATGGGGTTGGCAGGCTTGGTTTCGGCAACGGGCTTTTGCGGTTGTTGCGCTTGTGCGCTTGCCACGTTGTTTGCGTGTTTTGCACCCACCACCAAGTCGGCGGTTTCCGCATTGATGTTGCGCCCGTCGTAGGCGTACACCAATTTTTCCAACTTTTCCTTTATTTTGTTAAACTGCGCCAACTCCTGCGTGGACAGCGACGTCACCAACGTTTGCGCATAAGCTTGCCATGCCGCGTAAAACAGCTTTGCACGAGTCAGCACTACTTCGGCGTACTTGTCGGCGTCGTTTTGCATTTTTGTCGCAAGGTGTTGCGACTGTATCAACGCTTGGGAAATCGCTTGTTCGTCGGCTTTGTACTTGGCAATTTGCGCCTTCATGCGGTTGTTTTCGTCCACAAGTTGGTCGACGCGCTCGCGTTGCGCTTGCAACACCATATTGTCGCTTTCCGTCTTGCTTTTTAGGTATGCGTCCACTTGTTTGGGGTCGTAACCGCGAAAAACTCTTTTGAATGTCATTGCTTCACCATTTTCCTTTCTTGCTTGATGAGCGATTGTTTAAGTTCGTACAGTTTGTCGGACAGATCTACCTTGTACTTGTGCGGTTGACTCAAACGCAAGTATTCCTCCCAAAACATACCTAGGCTTGCCTTGCAATCGGCGGCAAGCTCGTAAGTTGTCTTAGGTTTGTAGACAAGTTTGCCGTTCTTGTACACGTCGATGTAGAGGTTGACAGCGCGGAAGTTGACAACTTCCTTGGTCTTCCAACGTTCCACAGGGTCGGTAATGACAAGGTTTTGTGTGTCGTCGATCGTTTCGTCCTCGAGGGCGATAACGTCGGCAATTGCCTTGCCCGTATCACGTCCGACAAGACGGTAAACGGTCTTTTTGCCGGGGTTGGTAATCTTGATGGGGTTGTCGCTAATCTTCATCTTGGGGTAGTCCACGCCGTCGATACATACATTGGCAAGCTTGTATACACCGCCGAGGCTAGGCGTATTGTTGCTGGTGATCATGCGTGTGCCGACGCCGTAGATGTCGATTTTTGCATCCTGTTGCTTCAAGGATTCCAACACGTATTCGTCGATGTCGCTGCTTGCAAAAATCTTGCAGTCGGCGTGTCCTGCGTCGTCCAACATCTTGCGCGCACGCTTGGACAAGTACGCCAAGTCGCCGCTGTCAAGACGTATGCCGAGCGGTTTGTAACCCTTGGCTTTGAGGTAATCGAACACTTTGATTGCGTTGGGTACGCCGCTGTTTAGCGTGTCGTAGGTGTCCACAAGCAACAAGCAATTGTTGGGGTAG
>ERZ780157.3374-NODE-3374-length-13431-cov-3.144214_pt1 | contig 13431 bp, 23 predicted proteins | sample MGYA00511169_ERZ780157 | MGnify/ENA primary metagenome ERZ780157 (study PRJEB29588, sample SAMEA1965149) | human gut metagenome | biome: human gut; feature: human-associated habitat; material: faeces | place: Denmark | collected 2008/2010 ... | reverse complement strand
GATGGACTGGCCGTCGCGAACGTCCGCCAGCGCGCGGTCGTAGAGCGAGTCGGGGGAGTCCCAGAGACGACGATACAGCGGGATGCGGAGCAGGCGATCAAGTCCGCGTGGGCACTCGGTGCAAGGCGAGAAGGACGGTCTGCGCTCCTCGAGGAACGGTCGTTCGGGCATCCGGTCGTTCCTGGGGAAACAGCTGTGGTGGGTTGGGGAGAAGGGATTCGGGTTGGGAATAGGAGGGCGGAAGGCGGCAGCCATGTCAGCGTCGTTTCTGGGATCTCTTGAGGGGTAGTAGTCGTCAACACTGCTCCTGTGATCTCTGGAGGGGTAACACTCGTCAGCGAATCGGTCGCGGAACACCCGACTCGGATAGTCTCCCGAAACGAGAGGGTAATCACCCGAAACGGGGTCTTCCGCACGTGCCAAGTACGGCGAGCTTATGAGGCAGCTTGCTCGCCGCGGCGACCACGCATCCGGAAAAGAGGAGTCAAACGACGAATCCTCTTCGCGGACAGGACGAGAATAGAGATTGCAGTCGCTGTAAAGACGAGGAGGGGGTTCTGGGATGGACCTTGAATAGAGATATGGGTTCTTCCTGCACGTCATCGTCGCAAAACAGTCAAACGGGACATCTGGGTTGTAGTGGCACCGGAATGGAGGTCGCAGGGTGCTATCGGACATATCGCCTTCAGATGGGCTGGAAAAGGAATACGAATGAGAACCCGTCCTCGGGGATGGACTACAGATGACGATGCAACGGCGCTAGTACCTATGTAATGAATAGTGCCCACTAGGGAGAGCGCTCCTTAAGTTGCCCTGTCGTGGATAGACGTAGTGGCAAGGGCGATAGCATCCAACGCGGCTCTGCTCGTCATATCCTCCAAATGAGGAGGAGTCGTTGTCACAGGGGAACCCATTCATTCTGGTGTGGAAACTACGTTTCAGTGGGAGGAGGGAGACAGCCACAGTGTATTGTGATGAATCCCCTGTGGATTATCGTTTGGCCCGCAGCGGTCGTATTTCAGCCGTCTCGATGGTTCGTCGTCGTAACGGTACATGGTCACGCACAACTACGAATATTAGAGTTCAATAGACGCGAGCATACCCAAAGATTGAACAACTATGAAAGCAGAGTTGGGCGCAAGCAATTTTCCTCCCAAAGCGGTATTACGTCAGAATAACGCAACAGAAACACTCGAGAAGGGGAATTTGGAATGTACTCCAAGAGATTCTCTTGTAATTATGATAACCATGACTCTGGTACGACCACTAGACACGCGACAAGAGAGCATTCGCGACCAAAACGGATCCTCTAATTCCAACACGCAGTACTCAGTCCTTGAGTGAACGGCACGAAGTGGAAAACTGATCCCGCTTATCATCCATAGTATTGACTCCACCGGGAGAGGATCATCATATTGTGGGTCTAATATGGCTCGTTACTGCTCTTCGAGAGTCACTACTCTCAAAGTATCCTGATACGGCCGGTAATGGCGAAGATATGCGGATAATGCCAGTTATCGATCCGTTTGTGCTTCTTCACGTTCTGCAGAAATGGACCTGAGGAATCAATGCCGAGATTGCCCGAATCAGAACGTATTCGCTGTTGCGTCCGATTGCTTCGTACGACCGCGTTCACGACGTGCTACTGTTGCGGATTCGCTCTTCTCGTGATTTCCAAGCACGCGCTCTTCCTTCTCGTTCTCCAGTATTTCCGCCGTTTTTGCGCGAAGAGGGATTCTTCGTGATCTTGAAAGGAGTGGGCTGGTATATTAAATGGAAACGATCTATGAAGATAAGGATGAACTTTCTAGCGCCTCGCCGTCGTCCAGGCTGATGCGTTTCTTTCGATCTCTGCGAGCAGCGACGCTGGATGTGCCCAGCTGCATTTCTGCCGTTCTTGTGATTCTATCCGTGATCGTGTTCACCTTCACCGTGCTGTATGACAACATTCTCGACGCCTTCTACTCCATTTCCCTCCAAAACGAGTCGATTGCTTCCGCATATGTACCCAATTGTGCGTGCGTGTGATGTAGACTCAAATCCTCAGCGACTTGAAGTTCGCGTTCATCATCGTGGGCGGGCTACTCGGGGACTGTGTGTACGGCAGAGTGCCTCTCCTCTCCTCCTCCTTTTTCGTCTATTCCGTCACACTCTCCCTGTCTCTCTTCAGCATCGCCTTTTTCTCCCCACCCTTTTACTTTCTGTTCGCAATCGTGTCTCTTCTCTTCTCCGTGAGTGAGCTGTAGGATTCTATCCAGTTTTGCGTATGGCGTTGCCATCATCAATGCCATGACTCTCCTTCTGAACTACGCTTCCTTAAAGCGCGACTCCAAGTCTCTGCAGCTTCTCTTCTACGTCGGAGTGTAGTTCTCCTTTTCCTTCCTCACTTCAAGAGCAATCATGATCTCCGCACTCGCCTCCTTCCTGGTTCGTACGTTCATGCACCTCACCTCCTTCCTTGCCGGATTCCGCATCCTGTCCGTCGTGTCCGTCATCCTGCTAACCTCCACGGTAGTCCACTTGCATTCCCCTCACGCCAAGGCGAAGCTGGTGTTCTCCGTCCGTCACCACTTCATCAACATTCCGCTGCAGGGCAATCCCGTGAAGGAGTACTCCAAGGCGGCGCGCGTTCTCTCGCGCGAATACCACTACTCTCTCATGAGCAGGGACAAGGACGGAGGCTCCGACGTGCTGTGTCGAGCGTCGAACGATTTCTTCAACCGCAGCATTTCGCACGACTCCATTGACGCGATCGACGGCTCGCCCACCATCCTCCACTCGTCGTCCTGTTTCCTCTCCTCCTCCCCTTCACTCTAGTGGACTGCTACTACATGGCGCAGGACGTGTACGTGTCATCCACGTCGTCGCTGCCCTCAGCCATCTCCGAAGTCAGCGACGTGAACACCTTCGTGCTCTCGAACTGCGACGAGCCTCCCTCCTCCAAGCAGACCACGCGCATCAAGGTGCTGAGACCCGTGCGCACGAAATCCATCACGCAGCGGCTCCTCCAGTCCAGAAGGGAGGAAGAGACGTTGCGTGAAATGGCGGCTCTCTTCCGCAACGGCATTCACACCAACCTGACGGGACGTTCGCTCCTCGTTGTCCACTCAAGCGTAGAGATCTACCGCGTGTCCCAAGCCCTGCTCTTCGCGGGGATGCAGGTGCTGTTCTGGTGCATCTTCGAGTACTCGGAGAGTGTTCTCTTCGCGCAGCTGAGTGTGCTGGAGACGGTCACTGCGCCCTCCTCCTTCGTGCTGTATCTGGCGGACTGTTCGGGACCCGCGTCTCGCTTCCTCTTCAGCGCGCTTCTTGTAGCAGGACTGCACTACGCGCGTGACCGATATCCGCACCGTTTCACGCCCCTTCAGCTCATGGGCTGTGGCTACGCCGTCCTGGTCGTCCAGCTCCTCGCCATCGCGTCAGTGAACCGGTTCATCCTCCTGGCGCAGTCCTCGCACCTCTCCATCTACCTTCTTCTCCTGCCCGCTCTGCTCCTCGTGGCGGCCGAAGTGTGCGTGCTCTACGGCTCTCTCCTCTTCTTCTACCAGGAGGCGCCGCGCCGCTCGCAAGCCATCCTCCTCTCCTTGCCCTTCGCTTCGAGGTACTGCGGCTCTCTTCTCTTCTACGGCGTTCTGCCTCTGCTCAACGCCATGTGTAACGTCGGCACGCACACGGGCACGATCGTCCACTACGAAATCGGTCTCATTCTCCAGTGCGTCGTCACCGTCATTCTCCTCGCTCTTCACGTCGTCGTCGCCATGAAGTACTGCTATGTGACGGAGGTCGAGCTGGACCGCGAGTGTGAAGCCCTCAGGGCGGATCGCATTCTTCACCCGTACCTCATGAAGGTTGATCCGGAGAAGAAGTGGGAGTGCGCGGAGTCTGTGACGAGTAGGAATCGCTCGAAGAGTGTGGACTCGATCAGTCGCTCTTCCTCGCGGACGTCCAAGTCGCCTCGCTCGATTTCCGATGAGATCGTGATCATGAGCAAAGGGATTCGTCTATCTGGTGAGTGATCGTGATTGGTTGTTTGTTTGACTTGCTTTCTGTCTTTTCTCCAGAATGCTCGTTTCTCCAACAAACCCTCCAATGCTTCTTCTGCTTCTTCTCCGCCACCGTTTGGAACGGATTGTTCTTCCTCGGTCGCCGCATGCTCACCTTATTGCGGTGCGTCTTCTTCGTCTTTCCCTGGTCCAGCGCCATGTCCCACTCGTCCGGCTTGCGTATTTCTTCCCACTCCTTCAGCGCCTCCATCTTCGTGGACTCGATTTGGTGCTCAAACCCTTGCTTGCCCTCGCTCCAATCGAATAGCTCTCCCTTCACCTCCGGCTCCTTTTCTGTATTGTGCTTCTTCGCCTTCTTCTGGATTCTAGGGTCAATGCACCTTCACAACTCTCACTCCTCGAGCACTCCGGGTTTGTGTTGTGTCTCGACCTCCTCTAGCGACGGAAGAGGCTTTGATAACACTCGAGGCTTCTTCTCGGTGACAGCAGGCTTTGGAAATGCGCCTAACCCTAATTGCAATGCAACACGCATACGCTTCGGAAGATTCAACCAGTCACGAGCTGCGTTTGAAATGGTGCTGTTGCCGAAGCGCTTTGTTGCCGATTCGGTGTCCTCCTTTTCGGATGCCTTCTTTCCGGCTGATTTTGATTTTGGCGTTTTGAACAACTGGAATTCCTCTTCCTTCGCCTCTTCCTTCTTCATCTCCTTCGGCTCTTCTCTTGTGAACACTAGTGATATCACCGTCCCTCTATTCATCCCACCTTCTTCCTCAACAGACCGTACTTTCGCTCCTTCCGCTGTCTTTGCGAGAACAAACTCAATCCTATTCCGATGAGGCAGAAAACCACCCAACTACCTCCTCGGTAGTAGCTTCTGCACATTTCGCTTCAAGGACTCACTAACCGATAAGCACAGCAAATGGAGAAAGCACGTACTCTATATTCACTTTGGCTTCATTTTCGCCACTCTCCTTCTCTTTCTTCTTTGCTTTCGCCATCCCTGACGTGAGTGGAGTGAATGAGTGTTGTGAGTGGAGTGAATGAGTGTTGTTGTAAGTGGGGCAAAGAAACGCCGCCACGAGCAGAACAAACAACTCTCATAAACAGAACGACCAACTTCAAGCACAACAACTACGGCCTTGACAACTCGTGGTTCCACATTTCGCGAGACTTCTTTTGAAGCAACTTCAGATCTACCACTCACAGGACAGAGGCAAGCAAACAATCCGCATCCACTCGCAGGAGAAGGAAAAATACCGCTAGCGAAGAGGAGAGAATGGAAACCTTCGATTGATGCAAGAGGGACGCGGCTTACGAACTGAGAGAGAAGGAGGAGGTAAAGGACCCAATATATGATACACGTGATTACGCTATAGTTACTAAAGCGGAAGTAGCGCGCCATTCCCCATATCATTATCGCCACAATCCCAGCGAATGCCAGTGAAACCTGCTGTAAAGGCGAATCCATTGACGACGAGGAAAGGATATTGGGATCTGAATCCATTTGACGTAGAACCAGCAGATAATACAGGAGTACACGGAGACGCCCAGGGAAACCAGCGAAATGTATATGAAATACTGACTCGTCCACTTCTGAATAAAACGACGGGCCAGGATCAGCACAACGGACACCACCACCATGACAACGGAGTTGATGCGAAACACCCAGAAGCGGGCCGCATCCTTCTCGATTCGTTGCTGCTGCGACAGTCTACGCTAACACGACAACCCAGATGACCACACTTCGGCCTGCTTCTTCGCCTCCGGTCCTGAATAGGTGGGTAGAAAGCGGTTATCAACTTGCTGTGAATCCATAATGTGTATTTGTGAAGCAACACGAGTGCAAAAATCGGGAGAACTATTTGAATTCCTTATGCGGCTTCACGAGCAGATTATTCTCGTGTTGCAGCAGCGGGCTCCGTCGAATATCTCGTTGAGTTGACCACCGAAGGACCTACCCATCCAGCGATGTAGGTTTTGAGAATCCGCGAGTTGTCTTTTCAAATCTTCTCACGCCGTTGTAGTTCCCTTTTCAGTTGTGATTTCAGATTATGAACGGAACGCCTCGTTTAGAGAATCCGAGAGGGTCTCCTCCGCTTTTGAGATCTTCTGTTCCGATATCGCCTTCCCGTTATGTATAGTTGTCTCAGGATGCCGCGCCCTTTATCTCGTACAAGCAATTCCAGACGGAACAGCCTCCAGAGTGTCTTCCCTCTGCTCGACCCATGCTCGACTACAGCCCCATGAATCCGAACGGTCAGCAGCAGAGGAACGTTTTCACCTTCGATACGCCCCCGCTTGGAGCGGGCTTCGATCTGCCACCATCCTCTCAGTATGCGGGCAACTATGGGCATTTTTCCCAAGACGGCAACCGCGTGCCGTATTCCCCGGCGAAGCCCTCTTTTCTTTCTTTTGAGCAGCCGTCTCCTCCCGTCGATCCCTTTTACATGCCGAATTTCCGCAACCAGTCTCTGTCAGAAGCATACCGTCAACATGACGATCGCTACTCGTCCCCGCTCCTCAACCGCACCCTGCTATCGGACATCCAATCGGCGCGTCCTTCTCGTTCCCGCGTTCTCTCTTTATTATCCCTAGCTTGTCGCAACGACCTCTCCCTGCACCCCGACACGCTCTCCTACTACGGCGACGACTTGCTCACCCCCACGCGACAGTCCCGTTTCAACGCGCTCTCCGCCTCTCCCTCCTTCGCGCGCTCGCCCGCCCTCTCCGACACATTACCCTACGAGTCGAGAGCGCTCACTCCACCCACGACGCCGCCGACGAAGCACGCTGCTCACGCTGGCCACGCTCCGCACAGCGCGCGGTCCGACGCGCAGACGCACACGAGTCCTCCTCGCCCCAAGCGCTCCGTGCGAAGTCGCGGCGGCTCGCCGGGCAGTCCCGACCCCGTCAACGAGCTGAAGATCGCGGACGTGCGCAGCGGGAAGGACACGCGCACCACGCTGATGATCAAGAACATCCCGAACGCGTAGGCGCGACGCGGGCGAGTGAGGCGTAGCTTTTCGCGAGAGACGGTCCTCGCGATCATCAATAAGACGTGCAGGGACAAGTACGACTTCTTCTACCTGCCCATCGACCAGAAGACGAGCTGCAATCTGGGGTACGGGTACATCAACATGATCGACACCCAGAGCGTGATCGCGCTGTACGAGGAGGTGGGCGTGGTGACGGGCGGTGACGGGTAGCTGAATGGAAAGCGGTGGTCGAACACGCGCAGTGTGAAGGTCTGCTCCATTTGCTATGGGCGTCTGCAGAGCGGGGACGTAGGTGCGGCTGGGTCGTTGAAGGGTAGGAGGACTTGGTGGAGTACTGTAGCGACTGGTCCGTCATGACGTCGGATGAGAAGTACCATCCTCTCTTTTTCACACCGACCACGCGGATCGTTGACGGGAAGGAGGTGACGGTGATGGAGCGATACGTGCCGTCGATCAACCTTTCTATGAAGAGCACATCCTAATTTTCACGTTTTCTTATCTCGTTTCTCGCTTTTTGTCGTCCTTGAAGTCCCGTGTGTTTCATTATTCTCTTGTTTCTTCGGCAAACAGAATGGTAACACTCGCCCTCTCCCGGTCACCTCTAGCAAAAGGTTGTGTCGACGAATCCGGTTGTCGTTCGGGTTGCTTGTTCGTTGATGACGGGTAGAAGGAGGTTTTCAACGCGGCCAACGACAAGCAGAAGAACCTGTGTGCCGTGCTCTCGAATCTGTATAGTATTGTGCTCGTGGTGACTCTTCTTTCCGTTTAGCGTAGACGCTCGACGCCGTCGAATCTGCCTTTTCACAGGGAAGATTGCCGGAGGATTTTGTGGGTGTCGGCGTTGCTTCTCACCTCTAGTGCAATCAAAAGAAGAGGACGCTCATCGACCAATTCAAAAGCAGCATGAAGGCGTCGAACGGACTGGTGTCCGAGGAGCAGTTTTTCAAAGAGTTTCGTCCGTTGTCATCCGTGAGGACTAGTTTCTTCCCGAACGGGGAGTACAGCGCCGGAGTGAACATTCTGCAGGATGTGGACGGCACGATTCAGAAGCTGCGCGATGAAGTCGTATGCGTTTTCGTCGTCGTATTCCGTAGATCGAGGCGTTCAACAACCTGAATGTCACCATCCAGAAGATCAAGACCAAGAAGCGGATTGCGGACTCGATTGACGACCTGGAGCACAAGTTCGGGAAGCGTTTCGAAGTCACCTCTAGGATCAAGAAGTGCACGGACTACGCGCACAAGGAATTCGACTGCAAGCAGGGCATCAACGAGATGCGGGAGATTCTTTACGACTGCGAGTGCGACGACGACTCCAACATCACAGACAAGCGCGTGCTGGCGAACATCACCAACACCATGGGCGACTTGCAGGTGCAGTTCCAGCAAATCAAGTTCTGACGCTTTTGTTACAAACAGGAACAACTAACGCTATTGTACAGGGAGTCTAGCTATTGGATGCAGAGGATCTTCATGTCCTTATCGTAAACGGAAAACTGGTGGATTCTGCCACCGTAGCGAAGCACAATGTCGCGAACGGGGATCACCGACACGTACATATCCTGGTTGTGAACCAGCACTTGCGAGTTCTCAACCCAGTCCTGGATGCTGCTCAGCAGCTCGTGCGCCTCCTTGTTCAACCTCGGGTCCAGAAAGGGAGAATCGAGCACCACTTGCGATCCAGAGGTTTTGAACACCAGAATGCCCCTCGATTTGCTCACGCAGTCCTTGGGAAGGTTGCACGTGTTCACCATGTGCGTCGTTGTTATCGTTTCGTACGCATCGCGCACCATCAGCGGAGCACTGGAGTAACCATTGCAACGCACAGTCCTTTCTTCCTGGTGGTCCTCGTACAGCTCCGGTTTCCGGAAAGGAGTGTTCCACACCAAGTGCTGCAGCTCCTTCCGACTACGGAAATGCTTCTGCAGATCGTAATCGTCCCAATGCACCGTTCGCTTCTCGTAATACGTGTCCACGTCGATGCGGTAGTTGAAGCGAAGCCGGCTTTCGACCACGTGGCAGCGATTTGAGCGGAAAGGCAAAAACGAAAAGAGCCACAGTCTCTTCAGAATCGCCTTCAGTGCCTTTTCCATGGAGATGTTGGGATAGTCAAAGCATGCATCGCTAATCACAGCGTTGAACGGGGTGGAAGCGGATGGAGGCGGAATCGGGAGTTGATCAAGAACAGAATGGGTTCTCTTCCGCGTGTCCTGTTTCTATTTCTCAAGGAACCGACATGATGGTACAGGCAAAAGAAGGGGTTTCTTGCTGTCACTGCGGAATAGCGTCAAATGCAGCTGGTTGTCGTTACTCAGATGAGATAGCATGCGTTCGCTTTCGGTCACGCTGTGATGTTCAATGAAAAGAATGATGAAGTGGATGCGTGACACACAATAATAGTATTCCTGACAGAAAACGGGGCGATTTCCTCCAGAGGAGCGAGTCCTGATTACTTCATCAGAGAAACGGATTCATGATATCCTTGCCAGAGAAGCGAATCCACAACACCCTAATCACAGAAAGCGAATCCACAACACCCTAATCACAGAAAGCGACTCCAACAAAACCCTTCATACTAAAACACTACGAATCCTTCGCCTCCGCCTTCTTCCCCTTTCCGTTTAAGAAACCCTTCTTCTTCCCTTCAAAGCCAGGTCGATTCTTGTTCTCCTTCTTCTCTTTATTCTTCTACCGCTCACCTCCTCCTCTCACAGCATACCTTCTCCGCGTATTTCCTGTTCTTCCACTCCTCCTGACTCTTCTTCTTCTTCGCCTCTTGCCTCTTGATCGTCTACGCTTCAAGCTCCTTACACACACACCACCTTCTTCAACATGGCGGGATTATCCTTCTTTCGGAAACCAGCCGCCTTCTTCAGCGCGGCGTCCATCTCGATGTTCTCCGCCTCCTTCCGTCCCGCCTCCGTCGTCTTCAGGTTCTTCAGATACTCCTGCTTCTTCTGCGCCTGCTTCAGCAACTTGTGTATGTCCTTGCGCGCCTTCGGACGCACCTGCGTGTCCACCTCGGGCGTGCTCTTCACCTTTCCAAACTGAATGCTACACATCACGTCCCATCGTGACGACGCACTTTGAAATGACATCCGAAACACTAGGAGCAAGACGTGGAGACGGCGACTCCTTCGGAGTGGTGCTTTCCGCGGCAGGGGCGCTCTCAGGCGCAGAAGCTTCGGGAGCCGCTTCCTTCTTCGCCTTCTTCGGATTCCGCTTCGCGACCTGCTTCTGCTTCCTCTTCTTCTCGTTTTCTATACGGTTCTTGGCCAGCACCTCGATTTTCTGCTTCAACCGGTTACGAAGCTCGTCGAGGTCTTTGGCGCCTACGCGTTACCCATTCCGTGGCAACACTACGCTCGGTTTTGGGTAACGGCATCGTAACGGCAATCTCCTGCTCCGCCTCCTCTTCTAAGTGCTTGTTTTGCTCGGCGATCTTCTCCACCATTGTTGTCTCCTTTTCGGGGTCGAACTTCTCTTTTCTCCTCTTCAACGACTGTTCCTTCATCTCGCGAATCTTTTGTGCATTTCCATTTCTCTACGGCATTAGCGGTCACTGCCTCGCAGAATACCTTAAAATTGAACCGCTTATTCTGGTCATACTCCTCGCTCGGCTGCAGGTACACCGATTCGGGGATGTATTCGATGCATTCGTCGAAAAACGAGGTGAGATCGTGAATTATCGAGACTTCCTCAGCCATTGTCCTCCCGATTGAGCGATACGCCCTTCTAAACCATGGCTCAAGACAAGGCGGTACCCACGGGAAACTGCCACTTTTGGTGGAGGCTCAGCCCCGCCTCTCTCCGCTCTCCCCGAGACGCCCCAAGCGAAAGGACGTCGTTCGCGGCAGTCGGAGCCCCTCCCACTCGCCATCAGTTGTTGTCTTCCTTCCTCCGAGAACCGCGCTCTCCCACCTCATGAGCACGTATACATCCATTCTGAATATTCACAAGCGGGAAGGCGTCGCTATGGGCAAGAATCACCTCCGAGCCACGGAGGATCATTCCATAGTGGATTACATCGAAAACGGAGTTGTGGAGAAGCGATACAAGTCCGTGAGCTGGAGTTGCGTGATGGGTAGATACGACGCTGTGCTGAGCGACGCCAAGGGTCGGAAACAACGAATCGATGACTATACGACCCACTGGGTCAATGATCTCCTCAAAGGACAAAACCAGTTCATCGTTGTCGCTGGAAAGGAGGATACTGGGACCAAGTACATTCTGAAGGGAACGAGTTTGAATCCTGGAGTGGTTCCCTTGATCGAAAAGCGCATCGCTTCCTTGTGTGCTGATTCCACCATGACCGCGAAAGTGGCGTATCTGCGCTACTCGGACAGTGCTCTCCTTTCGTTGCTGTGTTAGGGATAGATACGCTGTGGGATATGCTGAGCAGCAGTCGCACCGCTGCCTCGATCACGCACTCGGAGTCGGGCGAGGTGTCGGGCTCCTTCAAGACTGTACATGTGCGCTTTCCACTTCATATTGCAGATATCCCTCCTGGGGCCTCACAGAGTGAACACACTTCATAGCACCATCCAGACATCGCTGCACCAGACGTACAAGGACATGTTTTCTTCGCCCTATCACTCCATTTGGCTTTTCACGTGCCATGTGCGCGCCCTCCCCAAATCCTGTGTCCATCTGCTGCTGGCGGATCTGTCGCTGGACTGTATCTCTTTTTTCCCCATTTCATCCTAGGTGATTCCGATGCTCAATCGCTGTCCTCCTTCATCGCAGCCCTGCGGAAACCAGACGCGCAGTCCCCAGCGACCGATATCTGCTCGTCTCTCCACAGTCTGCTGCCCTCCTTCCAGAATCGCTCCCTCCTCCTCAGCGTCGCTGCGCAGCCGTCGCCCTCTTCGCTCGCTCTCCTGGAACAGACGGCGTTGGAGTGCAGCACACCCGACCGGGTGCAAGCGGCCGTCTCGCACAAGAAGATCGCGGAGGGGAGCGCCAAACACCCCATTCCCGTGCTGGACGAAGTGAACGACATCGCGATCGACCTGATCTCGAGCAGCAGCGACAGCTACGTGGAGAGCGACTCCGCGGAGGAGCCCGCACCAGTTTATGAGAGTGCGTGCGGAAGAGCGGGATGATGTCTAGCCCCGAAGAAGTCGTACAAGCGCGTGATCCAGCGGTCGCCGATCAGCAGCAAGGTGTACCGGAGCGCCTCGTTCTCGCCGTCGAGTCGGGCGAAGATCTACAAGAACGAGTCGCGACTCTCTCTGCTCATGAACGGGTAGGGGATGGGGGTGGCGACGATGCGTAGCGCGCCGGTGCTCTCTCCGTGCAGCCGCATCGTGAAGGCAAAGCAGTTGATTGTGAGTGGGAGGGAAAAGGAGGCGGAGGGGAAGCTGGAGGAGGCGCTGAAGGAGTACGAGGAGGGTAAGGATGAGAGAGAAGTGTGAAGAGTAGCAACGACGTTTCTCCCCAGTAATGAGCGATTGAAGGAGAAGATCCGGGATATGAAGAATCGGATCCAGGCAATTGCTTCCGTGAACGCGGAAGGCATCAATTCCAAAATGGACGAGAAGAAGCTCCTCCAGGTGCTGAATTACGCGGGGCTGAGCGGACTCGTCAAGCTCAAGACGATTGGCGAAACGAAGGCGATGAAGATTCTGCACGAGAGGGAGGACGGGCTGTTCTCTTCGGTAGTGCTGGAATGCGGCGCTTAGATCTAGATCGACGACTTGGCGAGAATCGGAATGAGCGAGAACGCAATCAAGCGACTCCGGAACGAAAACTGTGCATAGTGGGCGTCTTTGTTAAAGAAACAGGGCTATCCACCGTGGAGCGTAGACAAGAACAGGATGTTGTCTCCGTCCTAACCGTGAAGCAAAAGCCAAGCGGGTACCTGAATCTGTGTGTCGCCTCCGTCCAGCACCTCCCAGTCGACGTCGTTCACCAGCACGAGGATACCGGAGCGTCTACATCGCAGAACGGGAACAAAACCCACAACTTGGAACCGTCGACGAAGAGTTCCGGCCGCTCGCTCAGCTCCTTCTCTTTCAGCAGCAAGATTAAATCGTTTATGGTGTGGGGGACACTCTCGAGAGTGATCCGCTTGCGATTGTGGAACAGAATGTCCATTCCGCCTCTACGCAGTGACCTCGCGCGACTCCGAGTACCCAAACTCGACGGTGATCATCGCTCGCGACAAAGATGGCTCGACAAGCGCTGCCAGAAATCGGGTCGATTTCGGCGAATCTTGGTCAAATACAAACTCAGTCTGTGTGGAGTGAGGAACCCATCGAGCCTCTTCGTCGTGTACGCCAGCCATCGAAATGAAAAAGACTTCTGCGTTTTCGCTTATTGAGGTGAGGGAGCGCGCTTTCCGGGAATAATGGACAGATCACCTTTGAAGCGTGCCTCCTTCCCGTCGACCTCCAGAACATAAGCAACGGCATTAAGCGTTGCCTGTTT
>ERZ780157.3366-NODE-3366-length-13469-cov-3.478083_pt1 | contig 13469 bp, 17 predicted proteins | sample MGYA00511169_ERZ780157 | MGnify/ENA primary metagenome ERZ780157 (study PRJEB29588, sample SAMEA1965149) | human gut metagenome | biome: human gut; feature: human-associated habitat; material: faeces | place: Denmark | collected 2008/2010 ... | reverse complement strand
GCTGCAGATACACCAAATTCTTCTTCACAAGCTTTTACTAAATCATTTAATTCCAAAACGCTCATCTCTTTGATAGCATCGATAAATTCCTGAGTAGTCATTTTAAATTCCTCCATTTAATATAATTTTTTGTTTATTTACAGATTATTCTGCAGCCGGCTCTTCACCATTTCCTTTAGCTTCAGCGATCTGATTAAGAACGCGGGCCATATTGGTAACAGGTGACTGCAAGCTTCCAAGCAATTTAGAGATAAGAGTATCTCTTGATGGGATGTTAGCCAATGTCTTGATACCAGCTTCATCATAATATGTGCCGGCTACAACACCGCTCTTGAACTGAAGTGCCTCTGCTTCTTTTGCAAAGTCATTGAGAATACGCGCTGGAGCGGTCTCATCCTCTGCTGAAAATGCAACTGCAGTAGGTCCTTCCAAATCCTTATCCAACTGTGCAAAATCAGTTCCCTCGAATGCACGAACAAGCATTGTGTTTTTGTATACTTTGTATACCACACCAGCTTCTCTCAATGCTTTACGAAGTTTTGTATCCTGCTCAACAGTCAGACCACGATAATCAACAAGTACAGCTGCTTTTGCGTCTGCTGCGTATCCTTTGATCTCGTCTACGATTGGCTGTTTGATCTCTACTTTAGCCATGAGTCATTTCCTCCTTATATATTTTCTGCCGAAAAGAATATATATAACGCATATACGTCCACACAAATTGTTCCGTGCAAGCAGAAAATGGTTTTTTCTCTGAGACGGACGTAATATAGAAAACCCCTCTTCTCGCCATAGCAAAAAGAGGGGACGTAAATCCACATTCTTTACTCCTCGGTAGGCGGCTCTTGCACTTACACATCTGAAATCCCGAAGGACCATCTATACCTACTGTCTACGGCAGTCATCAAAATTTATATTAACATACCTTGACGGTACTGTCAATATCTTTTTTATGCATATTTTACTGTGCTTACTTTCACACCAGGTCCCATTGTGCTGGTGATCGTAACACTCTTCATATACTGTCCTTTTGCACTTGCTGGTTTTGCTTTTACGATAGCGTCCATCAAAGTGTTGAAGTTGTCATTCAACTGCTCTGCAGTGAAAGATGCTTTTCCAACCGGACAGTGAATAATGTTTGCTTTGTCCAAACGATATTCGATCTTACCTGCTTTAATGTCATTAACAGCCTTTGTAACATCCATTGTAACAGTTCCTGCTTTCGGGTTTGGCATCAAGCCTTTTGGTCCGAGTACACGTCCGAGACGACCAACAACACCCATCATATCCGGAGTAGCTACAACTACATCAAACTCAAACCATCCTTCGTTCTGGATCTTAGGAATGAGTTCCTCGCCGCCAACATAATCAGCACCAGCTGCTTCTGCTTCTGCAACTTTATCGCCTTTTGCAAATACAAGAACGCGAACTTTCTTACCTGTTCCGTGAGGCAGTACAACTGCACCACGTACCTGCTGGTCTGCATGACGTCCATCTACACCAAGACGGATATGAGCTTCAATTGTTTCATCGAATTTTGCAACTGCTGTTTTCTTTACAAGGTCAATGGCCTCAGCTGGATCATACTGAACTGTTCTGTCTACCAGCTTTGCAGCCTCAACATATTTTTTACCTCTTTTCATGATTCAAACCTCCTAGTGGTATTAACGAATGTGTAGGAGCTTAGTAACAAGTTCCTGTTCTCCCACAACGTCCAAATGACATAAGTCTTCTGCGATGTCTAAATTTTCACGTAAGTTTTATTAGTCTTCTACTGTGATACCCATACTTCTTGCAGTACCGGCGATCATGCTCATAGCAGCTTCCACGCTTCCTGCATTCAAGTCAGGCATCTTAAGTTCTGCAATCTTCTGAATCTCTGCTTTAGAGATCGTTGCAACTTTTGTCTTATTTGGTACACCAGAACCGGATTCAATCTTACAAGCTTTCTTAAGAAGAACTGCTGCCGGTGGAGTCTTTGTGATGAAGCTGAAACTTCTATCTGCATAAACAGTGATAACTACAGGAATGATCATACCTTCCTGTCCTGCTGTCTTTGCGTTAAACTCCTTTGTAAACTGAACAATGTTTACACCATGCTGTCCAAGTGCCGGACCAACTGGTGGTGCTGGTGTTGCTTTTCCAGCTGGGATTTGTAATTTAATATATCCTTCAACTTTCTTAGCCATTATAAAAACCTCCTGATTTTCACTTCTATAACTTTTCTAATTCTGAGAAATCAATTTCTACCGGTGTTCCACGGCCAAACATGTCAATTTCGATCACTGCCATATGTTTTGCCGGGTGAACTTCCTGCACGATACCATGTGTATCCTGCCATACACCCTTGGTAACCAGAACATGGTCGCCAATACTGTATGGTACTTCCTCTGCCTGAGCCAGAAATCCCATGTTGGTAATTTCTTCTGCGGTAAGAGGAACCGGTTTCGATCCCGGGCCGACAAATCCTGTCACACCGCGGGTATTTCGAACCACATACCAGGTCTCGTCATTCATCACCATATTCAGGAGAACGTAGGCTGGAAACATTTTCTTCTGAACCTGTTTCTTTTCTCCATTTCTCTCCTCAACAACCGTCTGCATCGGCACCATAACTTCAAGGATCTGATCCTGAAGGTTACGATTTTCGATTGTCTTCTCGATGTCAACTTTTACCTTATTCTCGTATCCGGAATAAGTGTGAACTACATACCATTTTGCTTCTTCCGCCATAGCAACCTCCTAAAATAATTATAGTCCAATTGCCTGCAGACCAAGACGAATCAGCCAGTCGATACCGGCGATCACACCGCCAAGAACAACAGAAACAGCGAGCACCAGTGCGGACTGGCGCATCAATTCATCTCTTTTTGGCCATGTACATCTCTTGAATTCTGCTTTGACACGTGTAAAGAAGCCACCTGCTTTCGAAGTCTTTTCTGCTTCGCTCATCGGGCACACATCCTTTCCCCAACATTACAACGACAAAATTATTTTGTCTCTTTGTGCAATGTGTGTGTTCTACAAAATCTACAATATTTCTTTGTTTCCATTCTGTCCGGATGGTTTTTCTTGTCTTTGGTCAAGTTGTAGTTACGCTGCTTACACTCTGTACATTCTAATGTAATTTTAGTACGCATTACGTCACCTCCGTGATTATTTGTTTGTAAAAATTTAGGCATAAAAAAAAGACCTAATTCATCGCTAGAATATAGTACCAAAAATTCATACGATTCGTCAAGTCTTTTTTCATTGTTTTTAGATTCGGTAGATTTCTACCCCTGCGAAACGGACATTTCCTTCCATCACCAAGGTCGGTCCGTCTTCTGCCACACCACTCACATGGTGCTCCTCCACGCCGCCAAAACTGCAGTCCGTATTGTTCACCACATGCCAGTTTGACGGAATGTAGATGTCCACGCCGGAAAAATATACACTCAGATCAATCACCGCGCTTCCGGACTGTATGACAGCATTGTCCATATTTACTTCCATGCCACAGAACTTACAGTCAATGACTGCCTTTTTAAACGCATTGGAATTGATATTTTTCTTTGTTCCGTTAAAAATGCCCGTCAATATCACGCTGTCACCGTCGACATCAGAGGCATTCATATCCGCCGTCCCCTTGCTGTACGTTTCGACATGGCGGTGAAGTTTCCGGTTTCGGTACTCTTTGACACGGCTCCCAAAGATCATATTCAGACCGATACTTCCAAACAATGCTGCCCACAAAACCGGCCACGGTGTCAATGCTTCGATACCAAGCACATGTTCAAACATGATAAGCAGGATGGCGAGTGAAAACAGCATTCCTCCAAATTCCAGGCGAATTGCCGATTTGATAAAACACATCACGCAAATGATACCGATTACGATACGCATCAGGCTAATATCCGGCGTAAATCCAAGGCTGTGGGCCAATATATATACCGCTGCCAAAAGAAGCAGCACGCCCCAAAATATATTGTCTTTCTTCATAATAAATGTCCTCCTTCTAATTTGTATGGATTTCAATGTTTCCAAGATCCGCTTCTACTTTCACCTGACGATAGTCTTCGTAGCCGGCAGCATTCGCATCTTTTTCCACTTTATATTCACTCTCTACACCGGCATGCTTTTCATCATTGATAGAAACGTTTCCAAGGTCCGCTGAAAGGTCGTAGGCATAGGCACCTTTTGGTCCGTCAAAATGCATTTCAAAATTACCGGCATCCACTTCCGCTTCCACCGCCTTGATGTGATTGTTCTTAAGTTCCACATTTCCGGCATCCGCATCAATTTTTATATTATCCAGTGTACATTCTGACACGATCAGATTACCTGCATCCAGGTCCGCCACGATCTCTCCGTTTGGAATCCCTGTCAAATGCACGTCGCCCGCATCCAGTGTAAGATTCATTTTTGTATTTTCATACATCGATGTTGGAATTTTCACCGTCAATGTACATTTTTCCGTTATATTTCCAAATGGAAAATGAAAATGAATGCCATGTTGGCGGCTTTCTATATTAATAACACCATTTTTATCATCAATTGTGGGTTTACGGCTCGCCTCACCATAATAAACAAATTCCGGCTCTTCTACTTCATCCGTAACTTCCAGGGTCAACTCCATCGCGTCAGCATCTACCGTAATATTTTCAATCGGATCATTCATTGTTTCTCCCGGCATTACGGTCTCTGTTTGAATCTCAGACTCCCTTACCTTCAAATTAATATTGTTATGATAAACCGCAAACGGAATAATCGCCCCAAGGCTCAACACCAGCACACCAAATATCACGATCAATACAATCGCAAATGCCGGTACTTTCTTCTTTTCATAGATTGGCTTTGTTGCTGTACTTGTATTTGTTGATTGCTCGCGCTCGTAATTGGCGGTCGCCTTTGCCAATTCCTGGTAACGATTTTTCAAACTGCTTCCGGATACCAGAAGATATACGCCAATCCCTGCAATAAACAATACACTGCTGTCCAAAATCGCTTTGGCAAGCAAATTCCGGCACAATCCCGAGCCCATGCTTGGCACCACACTGAAAATACACAAAAACACTCCGATACAAGTCTTGAGCACGCGGCGTTTTTCGTCTCTTTCCTGATTTTCGCGGACATACGCTGCGGCTTCTTCATCCAGTGCAATTGTGTACCGGCTGACTTTTCCGTATTCTTTTGTCCTTGTAGAAGCCAGCACAAACAGTACGACCGCCACACCGACAAACAGAAACATTCCCATATTTCCCAGCAGATTTCCTACCAGCGTTCCGAGATATCCCTGATTGATTGCGCCATCGAAAACCGACTCCAAAAACGGTCCCCAGATGCAAAACATAACACCGAGGGCAACATACCTGGCATGCGTTTTTGCAAAAGCAACGTATTTCTTCGCTTCTTCCGGCCCCCATCTGCGGTCTGCATGACGGCTCTTTTTCTCCTGCGGTTCCTCTTCTTTTTTCATGAAGTCACCGATTCCGAGTTCTTCCGCCAGTTCATCCAGATTGCCAAACTCTGAGATTACCGTTCCCACAGCTTCTTTCTCTGACATTCCCTCTGCGATCAGTTCTTCGTATTTGTCTTCCATCATTTCCATCAATTCTGCTTTTGCCCGCAGCACTTGCGGAGTTTCCGGAAGATTCATAAACATATTACTAAGATATTCTCTAATTGCTTCCATCCTCTTGGCTCATCCTTTCTTTCATAATAAACTTATCCACAACCTCTTTCGTCACTTCCCACTCTTTACACTTTTCTTCATAATACAATTTTCCTTCTTCGGTGACACGATAATACGTGCGTCGCTTACCTCCTGTCTCATTGCCGGAAAACGATTCAAGGTACCCATTTTTTTCCATCCTTGTAAATGCCGAGTACAACGTCGTCTCTTTAATGATATATTTTTCCTCAGAAATCATTCGGATTTTCTTCGAAATTTCATATCCATACGAAGGATTTTGCTGGAGCAGATATAAAATGATCGTATCATTATATCCCCGAATCACATCGCTGCTAATCAAAATCCCGCCTCCTTTCGTGCTTTTTCGGTATTTGCCGGAGTGGCAGATTATTACGTTTGTCGTTGCTACGTCTATCGTAGTACGTCTGACGTAGTTAGAGTATAACATGATTACTACGACAGGTCAAGTAAAAATATTATACTAAATAGAAAATCACTTGCTTTTTGACAGTATAGTACACTCTCAAATGCAAGTGATTTTTCTTCTCTCAGCTTATTCGTTTGACAATAACCGCATCAGTTCAACCTCCGCGCTTTTCCATACACTTTTTTCCCATGTACGAGGCGATATGCACGAATATAGATTTCGCCGTAGTCATCTACATTTTTGACATAACATTTGGTTGTTGATGTGCCTTTGATGTTTTTCAATGTTTCATCGCCGGTATAAATCTGGTAACCGCTTGCGTCCGTGGATCGTTTCCAGGAAAGCACATAACGTTCTACGATCTTGCGCACTCGTGGTCCGGCAACAACCGCCGGGATGGTTCCGCGGCTGACAAATTTCCCGTCATATGCTTTGGCAGTGTCTCTTGCGCCCGTATTTTCCCATCCGTAAATCGTTACTCCGGCCGGGAGCCAGCGAAGATCCGTCATCATAATATTGGAAGGAAATACCAGTTTGCGAATACTGCTGCATTCATCAAAATTCATGCGGATGTAATTCAATTTTCCGGCTTTTACTTCCACGGTTTTCAATCGGTCGCAGCCGGCAAAACGGTATTTTGTACCGTAACCTCGCTGCACATTTTTCGTGATTGTAAGTTTGGTCAGGTATTTTGCCTGTTTAAAGGCATCTCCCGCAATCTTTGTCGTGTTTTTCGGCACCGTGTAAGCGCCTTTTTTCGCCGGTGGGTAATACAAAAGTTCATCGGTATTCCGGTCAAATAACACGCCATTTTTTGCATAATATTTTTTATTTTTCGAAGACACAGTTATTTTCCGGCATCTGAGATCTGCCTTCTGACTCTTTAAAAAGCCGATGCTTTTGCATTTTGTCGGAATCTTATAACTTGTCTTAGCAAGCGGAAACGCACGCACACTCGTACCGGCTACATTGTAAAGGACGCCGTCGATTTCCTTAAAATACTTATTTGAATCAGAAACCGTAATCTTTCTCAAACGATTGTAATCAAGGCGGCCCCGGATATACTTACAGGTGCTTGGCAGCTTCAGACTTCCGCGTTTTCCGGATGGGAAAAAGACCATTTCTCTTCCGTCTTTCGTATAAATGACACCCTGCTGGCAGCGGAAATTCTTATTTTTATCGCTGATCCGTATTTGTTTAAGACGCTTTAATTGCTCGCGGTAATAACTTCCTCCCACGATTGCCTCCGTCTGTTCCGGCAGAACAATCGTCTCCAGATATTTACATCCTTCAAACCAGCCGCGGTCAACTGTCGTCACCGATGCCGGCAGGAAAATTGCGCGATATTCCGTTCCGGTCAGAGCACCATAGCAGATCTTTTTCACGGTATCTGGAATATGAACGACACCTTTCCCCTTCACCGGTGCCTGGATCAAACTCGTTTCTGTCTCGTCCAAAAGCAATCCCCCGCGTGCGGTATAAGACGGATTTCCGGCCTTTACCTCAAACGAAGAGGCCGCTTCTTCAAACGCATAATGTTCGATTTTTTCTGTATTTTTAGGAATGACAACTTTTCCCAGCCGGCGGCAGCCCGAAAATGCGTAACGGGATATCCTCTCCAAGCTCGCCGGAAGCATGATATCTTCCAACCGTTCACATCCATAAAATGCAGAACTGTCAATCGACCGGATTTTGCTCATCCCGTCTACTTTTTTCAATTTGAAACATTTGTAAAATGCCTGATACGGGATGGCATCCATTTTGGACGACAAGCTCACACTCTCAAGACGTTCGCAGGCATAAAATGCGCGATATCCCAGACTCTCGACGGTCTCCGGAATCGTTATTTTCGTAAGCGATTTACAACGCCGGAAGGCATCGCGGTCAATCTGTTTCACCGTTCCCGGAATGCGGATCGATTTCAATGCCACGCATCCATCGAAGATCCCTTCGCGCAGCGTATCCACTCTTGCCTCCATTCGAACAGTCTGAAGATTTGTACAATCCGCAAACGCATTGCTTCCGATATACTCCACAGAACTCGGGATTGTAACTGACGTCAATTTTTTACATCCATAAAAGGCATTGGCGTATATTTTCTTTACCGACGAAGGCACCGTAAAGGAACCGCTCTTCTGATTCGGACATTTTACCAGGATTGTCCCGTCTTTACTGCAAAGTGCTCCGTTGATCGTCGTATAATACGCATTTCCCTGCGTCGAAAAACGTGTGATTTTCTGATTTCCAAACGCATCATTTCCGATGGAAGAAATATTTCCGCGCTTGTCCGCGGCGGATCGTTACTACCGGCGAATCTGTGCACACCGTCAACTCTCCGTACGAATTTACTTCCATTCTGGCCGAAACCGTTTTCCCCGGCACAAAGCACAGACCCGCCGTCAGCAAAAGCGCTCCTGCCATCCACTTCCTATTGTTTTTTTGATTCATTTTTTCCTCCTGTTCTTTCCCTATCGCGCAATAAGCGCAGCAAAGTTTTCTCATATTTTACCATTTATTACCTATTATGTCAAATACTTCAAAAAGAGGCCGCCCATAAGCAGCCTCTTTTACATTTTTCTATACTTGTAATTTTTGTAAAAAACTTCGTGTACGATCGTTTTCCGGACAATCAATAACTTGCCCCGGCGTTCCTTCTTCGACCACCACGCCGCCATCCATAAAGATGACCCGGTCAGAAACCGCCTTGGCAAATTGAATCTCATGCGTAACAATCACCATTGTCATTTTTTCCGCCGCCAGCTCTTTCATCACGCGGAGGATTTCCGCTGTGATTTCCGGATCCAGTGCCGATGTCGGCTCATCGAAGAAAAGCATCTTGGGATGCATCGCAAGAGCTCTCGCAATCGCCACTCGCTGATTTTGTCCACCGGATAATTCACATGGATACGCGTCTTCTTTTTCTTCCAATCCCACTTTTTTCAAAAGCTCACGTGCCTCTGCAAACACTTCTTCTTTCTTTCTCTTTTGATTGTGGATCGGTGCATCGGTAATATTTTTCATTACGGAAAAATGCGGAAACAGGTTAAAGTTCTGGAACACAAGCCCAAATTGCTGTCCGGCTTCCCAAAGTTCCTTTTTTCCAGGATAAATGCCCTCTTTCACGACGGTTTTCCCACTGTATGTAATATCACCGCCGTCAATCTGCTCCAAAAATGTCGCGCAGCGCAGCAATGTCGATTTTCCGGAACCCGATGGCCCAATGATCGAGACTACCTCGCCCTCATTTACTTTTAAACTGATGTCTTTCAGCACTTCTTTCCCTTCGAAACTTTTGCTGATTTGTTTCATTTCTAATATACACGTTTCTTTCGCCATGTCACTGCCTCCTCACTAACGATAATAATCCAGTTTCTTTTCAATCTGTTCCATCACTGTCGCCACTACAAAGTTAAAGATGTAATAAAATACACCAGCGACAAACAGTGGCATCAAGGAAGCCTGTGATGCTGCGATCTGTTTTGCCATTGTAAACATTTCCGTGTAGGCAAGAGCAAAGGCAAGGGATGTATCCTTTACCAATGTGATTACCTCGTTGGTAACCGGCGGCATCACTCGTTTTACCATCTGCGGGAAGAGGATGCGGAAAAATGTCTGGCTGCGGCTGTACCCCATTACGGTCGCTGCTTCTCGCTGTCCTGCCGGAATGCTCTGGATTCCCGAGCGGTAGATCTCGGCAAAATATGCCGCATAATTCAGTGAAAATCCGATCAGTACCGCGTAAAAACGATATTGATACGACGTCGATATGCCAAACAAATAATACGGTGCAAAAAAGACCACCAAAAGCTGAAGCATCAATGGTGTACCGCGCATAATGGAAATATAAATCTTAGCGATCCATTGCAGCGGTTTGATCTTTGACATCCGCACTGCCATGACCAAAAGTCCAAGCGGCATAGAGAATAACAATGTAAAGAAGAAGATTCCCAATGTCGCAAGCATTCCCTGTCCCAGTTGTTTTACAATCTGGCCGATCCCCTGCTTTTTAACGGTTCCGGCACTCTCTGTCGCCGCATCGTCCGCCTGCGTATCCTCGCTTTTCTTTGTCAATTTACTTGTATCCGGTTCCGGCACTTTTCCACCATCAACATATGTCTTGTCGTCCATGCTCAGACACATGCTGTCTGTTAATTCCCATTTTTTGGCAATCTTTTCAAATGTACCATCGTAAAGCATGCCTAACAATGTCGTTTGAACGGTATCACGGAGTTCGGTATTTCCTTTTTTGAATCCGATACCGTATTCCTCCGACGACAAACGCTCGTCTAACATTTCAAACTGGTCTTTCTTAGCCGAAAGCTGGTAGGATGCCACCCCAATGTCCATTGCGATCGCGTCTACCATTCCGCTTTCAAGGTTCATAAAGGCGGAGTTATAATCTGCGACCTGCTGCAATTCTTTCAATGATTTGCGGATTGCTTTGTTTTCTTTCGTCGCATCGTCGCCGGTCAGTGCCGCAAGGGCGGAAGAATCTGCCTGTACGACAAGTATTTTCCCCTTCAGATCCGCAAGTTTCTGAATCCCGGAACCTTTTTTCACGATAACGACCTGGGAATTATCGACATATGGTGTCGTCCAAGTGTACTGGTCTTCACGTCCGTTCATCGTAAAACCATTCCAGATACAGGAAATCGCTCCGGAAGCCAGTTCGGAATCTTTCGAATCCCAGGAAATCGGTCGTTTTACCAATTTCCAGCCATTGCGGTTACAAACTTCTTCGGCAAGATCAAGGTCAAATCCGACATACTCGCCATTTTCATCAAGATAGCCATATGGCGGAAATTCCGCATCAAATCCGACGATAAATTCTTTTTCTGCCGCTTTCACTTTCTGCGGCTGGTACAGGGTCACTGCCGCCACCGCAAAAAGCAAAAGGACAAATAATATCATTGGTACTTGGTTTCGTTTATTTTTCTGCATATTAAAATACCTTCTCTTCCATATTTAGCGAACTACAATTTTCATAAATTTCTTTTTGCCTCGTTTCAGAACGATTCCGTCCTCTCCGATGCTGTCTTTGGAAATCTGTGCACGAACATCTTCCACTTTATTTCCATCAATGGACACACCACCCTGCTGTACGTTTCGACGCGCCTCTCCGTTGGATGGGGCAAGTCCTGCTTTTACAAGAAGGTTCAGAATTCCGATCTGTCCGTCTTCGAAGTCAGCATCGGTCAATTCCACTTCCGGCATCTGTGCTGCATTTCCGCTGGAGAACAAGGCTCTCGCACCTTCCTGTGCCTTTGCCGCCTCTTCTTCGCCATGTACCATTTTTGTCAATTCAAAGGCAAGAATTTCCTTGGCCTGATTGAGCTGGCTTCCTTCCCATTTGTCCATCTCGTCAATCTGCTCAAGTGGCAGGAACGTAAGCATACGAAGGCATTTGAGCACATCGTCATCGCTGACATTTCTCCAGTACTGGTAAAAGTCAAACGGACTTGTCTTTTCCGGATCCAGCCATACTGCACCGGACTGCGTTTTACCCATTTTCTTTCCTTCACTGTTTAACAGAAGATTAATGGTCATCGCATACGCATCTTTTCCCAATTTACGGCGGATGAGTTCGGTCCCTCCAAGCATATTGCTCCACTGGTCGTCCCCGCCAAACTGCATATTGCAGCCGTATTTCCGGAACAATGCATAAAAGTCGTAACTTTGCATGATCATGTAGTTAAATTCCAAAAATGTCAGACCTTTTTCCATTCTGCGCTTATAGCACTCAGCCGTCAGCATGCGGTTAACCGAGAAATGTGCTCCTACTTCCCGCAGAAAATCGATATAATTCAGCGGGCGCAGCCACTCCCCATTATCCACCATAATAGCTCCATTCGGCTTATCTTCTGAAAAATCCAGGAATTTACCAATCTGCTTGCGAAACTGTGCCACATTATGATCGATGGTTTCAGTTGTCAGCATTTTGCGCATATCAGTCTTACCGGAGGGATCGCCTACCATGCCGGTGCCGCCACCCAACAGCACAATCGGTCTATGCCCGGCCTGCTGCATATGTGCCATTGCCATCAGAGCCACAAAATGCCCTACATGAAGGCTGTCAGCCGTAGGGTCAAATCCAATATAGAAGCTAACTTTTTCCTTGCCCAGCAATTCCTCAAGGCCTTCATGCGTAATCTGTTTGATAAATCCACGCTCTGTCAGCGTTTGAAATACATTTTTTTCCATTGGTGATCCTTTCAAATCAAAATTTGTCATTTGTTTTCTATATGGTATATCTTTTTACAGATGATTTCCTCCATATGCCCGGGCAGCTTTGCCCATATAACATGCTCCCTTTTAGCCATGCCACTTTCGCAAAAAATGGCATAACTATACATCATAAATACCTATATTATTATATATTTCTTTGTATCTTCCAGCAAGAGATATTTGCATTGTTTCACTGCAGAACCCCTATATTTCATGAGTTTTTTTGCAAAATCCCTTTTATTCCCCGTTTTACACTGGTATAATAAGTGTGTATATCATTCATCACATTGCAATTCATTCCATAAAATTCGCCGTTTCGGCGTCTTGATGGATGCAATATTTTAAGGAGGACATTTTCATGCAATTTTCCAAAGAAGTGGAAGAAATGGTATGTGTCAAAAAAGGCCCCCATCATGGCCCCGCACCCATTCCTGAAGAAGGCAAATGGGTAAAGGCTACTCAGATCACGGATATCTCCGGCCTTACACACGGTGTTGGTTGGTGCGCTCCTCAGCAGGGTGCCTGCAAGCTGACTCTTAATGTTAAAAATGGTGTAATTGAAGAAGCTCTGATCGAGACGCTGGGTTGCTCTGGCATGACTCACTCTGCAGCAATGGCTGCCGAAATCCTTACCGGAAAGACGATTCTGGAAGCACTCAATACCGACCTCGTCTGCGACGCGATCAACACCGCTATGCGCGAACTGTTTCTGCAGATTGTTTACGGCCGTACTCAGACTGCTTTTTCCGAAAACGGTTTGCCGGTAGGCGCTGGTCTGGAGGACTTGGGCAAAGGGCTCAGAAGCCAGGTTGGTACTATGTATGGCACCAATGCCAAGGGCGTCCGCTATCTGGAAATGGCTGAGGGCTACTGCCTGGAAATGGGCCTCGATGAAGACGGATTGGTAATTGGTTATAAATTCGTACATCTCGGCAAGATGATGGAAGCCATCAAAAAAGGCGTAGATCCCAAAGAAGCTTACGAGAAGAACATCGGCACCTATGGCAGATACGATGAAGCGGTCAAGTATATCGACCCCAGAAAGGCTTAAGGAGGGATATCATGGTACAGTTTGAAGGTTACGAAAGAAGAATTGCGAAAATCGAAAAGTGCCTTGCAGAATATGGCTTCTCCTCTCTGGAA
>ERZ780157.3358-NODE-3358-length-13495-cov-2.756845_pt1 | contig 13495 bp, 11 predicted proteins | sample MGYA00511169_ERZ780157 | MGnify/ENA primary metagenome ERZ780157 (study PRJEB29588, sample SAMEA1965149) | human gut metagenome | biome: human gut; feature: human-associated habitat; material: faeces | place: Denmark | collected 2008/2010 ... | reverse complement strand
CATCATGATCATCGGGCCGATGGCAACACAGAAATCATACTTTGTGCCCTTTGCAGCCAGTTCTTCGATCACTGCTGTAACCATACCGTGACGTCCGTAAGAACCATCATCCGTTGTCACATATAAATTGCCGGCAACAGCTTCCATTTCCTTCTCAAGAATCAGAAGTTCTTTGTTCTTGGCACCAACGATAACATCTGCTGCCACACCATGCTCATGCAGCCACTTTACCTGCGGATACACCGGTGCGGTACCGACGCCGCCCGCGATGAACACAATCTTTTTCTTCTTCAGTTCCTCGATATCCTCATCTATCAGATCAGAAGGACATCCAAGCGGTCCCACGAAATCTGCGAACGCATCCCCCTGCTCCAAGGATACCATGCGCTGTGTGGAAGCTCCCACCGTCTGAAATACGATCGTGATCGTACCGGCTTCCCTGTTATAATCACAGATTGTGAGCGGAATACGCTCCCCCTGCTCATCAATCTTGACAATGACAAACTGTCCCGGTTCGCAATACTGTGCAACACGCGGTGCCTTGACATCCATCAGATAGATCTTGTCTGCCAGCTTTTCTTTTTTAACAATCGGATACATAATTTCCTCCTCGCCCTTTGTACTATCTTAATATAATAAAGGAAAAGCCCCTACATTTCAACGGCTTTTCCCATATTTTCTGTTTATATCTGCTATTCCGACTTCGTTTCGGACTGTATGTGACGTTTTTTCTCCCTGCGCCCTACTCCTGTGTCTCCACTTTGGAAAATAGGATACGGTCGTTATCGAGCGCCTTTCCCGCGCGGAGCGCAAACTGCTCCAACAAGTCATCCACCGACATCGCCGCACGTTCCTCTCCCGCAACGTCCAACACAATGTTTCCCGCGTTCATCATCAATGTCCGGTTGCCGAGCGTCAGCGCCTGGTGCATGTTGTGCGTCACCATCAGACAGGTGATCTGCCGCTCTGCCACAATCTGTCTGGTCAGATGCAGCACCTTCTCTGCCGTCGCCGGATCGAGTGCTGCCGTGTGCTCATCCAGAAGAAGAATTTTCGGCGTGACCATCGTCGCCATGAGAAGTGTGAGTGCCTGCCGCTGACCGCCGGAGAGAAGTCCCACCGGCTGCTTCATACGGTCTTCCAGTCCCATGTCAAGCAGCGCAAGCTGCTCTCTGAACTTCTTCTTATCCGCCGCGTTGATCCTGCTGAAATATGCATTCCGGGAGGTTGTCGTCCGAAGATAGGCGAGCGCCATGTTTTCCTCGATCGTCATGTGCGGCGCCGTCCCCTTTAACGGATCCTGAAACAGATGACCGATCACTTTGCTTCTCACATGCTCCTGCTGATAGGTAATATCCTCCCCACCGAGCATGATCAGACCGCGGTCCGGGAAAAAAGCTCCGGTAATCGCATTGAACAGGGTGGATTTTCCCGCGCCATTGCTGCCGACGATCGTTGCAAAATCTCCGGCGCCAAGCGTCAGATTGACGCCGTTTAGGGCACACTTTTCATTGACGGTGCCGGGATTAAAGGTCTTGCTGACATTTTTCATAATCAGCATGGATTCTCTTTCTGCTGCCATATCACGCATTTCCTCCTTTTCCCTTCCGTTCTTCTCGCAGTAATTCCGCAATATACTGCTCATTCTCCGCTTTTGCCGCCCGTTTCTGCCGGTAGAACACCGCCTGCTTCTTCAGGTAAGGGAAAGCGATCGCCACCGCCACAATAATGGAGGATACCAGCTTTAAGCACTCTGCCGGGACATTCAGGCGAAGCGCCACCGCCACGATAAAACGGTATAGACAGCTTCCCAGAATCACGCCGATGACCCGCTTTAACATGCTGCCCTTTCCGATGATCGTCTCTCCGATAATCAGACTGGCGAGCGCGATCGTCACCATGCCGGTTCCAAGGTTAATATCACAGGACTTCTGGTACTGCGCGAGCAGTCCGCCGGAGAGTCCCGTCAGCGCATTGGCGACGCACAGACCGATCGTAATCATCATTCCCGTATTGATGCTGGATGCCCGCACCATATCCGGATTATCCCCGGTTGCCCGGATGGAAAGTCCGAGTCTCGTATTTAAAAACAGAGAGATCAATACGCCGACCAGTGCGACAATCACTGCCGCCACGATCAGCTTATACCAGGTTCCGCCGATCGCGTCTTTTGCCCATGTAAATACGGAATCACAGGCAAACAGATTCAGGTTGGAGGCGAATCCCATCACCGCAATATTGATCGTGTAAAGTCCGGTGTTGACAATAATTCCTGCCAGAATCGACTGTATGCCGAGTCTGGTCTGCAAAAATGCCGTCACAAAACCGGAACACACACCGGCAGCCATCGCCGCCAAAAGCCCGAGTACCGGATGTCCCGCCAGTGTGACTGAAGCGCACACTGCACATCCCAACGTAAAGCATCCGTCCGTTGACAGATCCGCTATATTTAAAATACTAAACGAAATGAACAGTGCAAGCGCAACCAGTGCATAAATAAATCCCAGTTCCAGTGCACTCTGCACGATCGATAAGGTGATGATTGATCCCATATTATTCAAACTCCTCTGCCGTTACTGTCTCAATAACTTCCGAACACATATCTTTAAACATGGAGTAGTCCAGTCCAAGTGCTTCTGCCGTCTCTGTATTTACGGTCACAATTCCCCGCTCCAAGGTCTCGATCGGAGTTGCCGCCGGATCGGCTCCGTTTACCAGAATATCGACTGCCATATCGGCTGTCTTTGTTCCAAGCTCCTCATAATTGACTCCGTAACCGCAGAATGCTCCGTTTAATGCGAAGGAGTCCGCTCCTGTGTAGTGCGGGATTCCCGCATCGATGAACTTCTCAAAGATGGCAAGCTCTGCCGTCATGACGGTGTTGTCCTGCGGGGTAAACACTGCGTCTACGCCCTCTGCCACCAGGGCATCCGCTGCCGCCTGCACCTCCGCAGAGGTCGTACCGGTCTTCTCCACATAGGCGATTCCCTTCTCATCGCAGTATGCCTTTGCGTCCTCAATCGCACCAAGGGAGGAAGCCTGGCTCTTATCATAGAGCAGTCCGACCTTTGCGGTATCTGGATTTGCCGCCAGCATCAGATCAAAAATCGCTGCCGTGTCGATGGCATCCGACGTTCCTGTAATATTGGAACCCGGTGCGTTCACATCTGCCGCCAGTCCGGCGCCCACCGGATCCGACACCGCGGAAAATACAACCGGAATCTGATTCTCCTCGGTCGCACTCTGCATCACGACTGCGGTCGGCGTCGCAATCGGGATAATCAGATCCACATCATCCGCCACCAGATCCGCTGCAATCTGTGTCAGAATCGACTGATCTGCCTGCCCGTTGAACGTGTAATCCGCATAATCAAAGGTAACTCCGAGCTCTGCTCCTTTTGCTGTGAGTTCCGCTTCAATCGCTTTTTCAATCTGATTTAAGGAAGCATCATCCACATACTGTACAATACCGACTTTATATACGGTTCCCTCCGCCGCTGTCTGGTCTGCCTCTGCCTTCTGTATCTCCGCCTGCGCGTCTCCTCCTGCCTCATTGGTCAATTCCACGGTCGTACCGGAGCCGGAACTGCTTCCGCAGCCTGCCACCGCTGTTGCCACCATCGTCATTGCAAGAACTGCTGTCATCATTTTCTTTTTCATAATCATTTCCTCCTTTTTCCTATTACATAAAAAAAGCCGTCTCAAGCTATTGCTTGAGACGGTAATAAACTAATATTATCGCGGTACCACTCATCTTGACAAAATGTCCACTCACTTCATGCACTATCATACATGCCGGATGGATAACGGGTCCGGTTCCCGGCGGCTCCTACCTGCGTATCCACTGTTCAGGCCGCCCTCAAAAGTCCATTCAACAAATCCCTCCATACTGCAATCCCACCGCCTGCAGCTCTCTGTGATCTCGGATAAATGCCTACTACTCTTTCTCAAAGGTTTATCGGTATGTCATATACTTTAATACATTAACGTGTATTTGTCAACCTTATTTTTAAATTTCCATCAAACGGAACTTCTCGATCGTCTGCTCTAAATCCTGCGCAATATTCTGAAGCGTCTTTGTGTAGTCCGTGATGTCTGCCATCGTCGTGTTGACCTGATCTGTGGATGCATTGACCTCTTCCGTCGCCGCTGCCGACTGCTCCGATACGGATGCAATCGCCTCCATACGGCTTACGACCGTATCCTTGTTGGATGACATATCCGCATTGAGACGGTTGATGTTCTCCATGCCGGCATTCAGCTGCTCAATCTGCGCGATAATCTGACGGAATACCTCTTCCGTACGCTCGATTGCCTTCTGCTGCTCCGACTGAAGCTCCTCGTTCTCCTGCATGGTCTCTTCCACCTGCTTGGACTTGTCCGTAATCTCAGTGATAATCTTCTTGATCTCATCCGTTGATTCCTTGGACTCATCCGCCAGCTTCCGGATCTCGTCTGCAACGACCGCAAATCCCTTGCCCATCTCTCCGGCTCTCGCCGCCTCGATAGACGCGTTCAGGGAAAGCAAATTGGTCTGTGCCGTAATATCCGCAATCGCATCGGAAATATAGAAAATCTTGTCAATGCTGGCAATCATCTCATTCATCACTGCAAGGGACATGCTCGACTTCTCTACGGTCTTCTGTGATTTTTCGATCAGATCCTTCACGCTGCCGAGTCCCTCCGAACTGATCCGGTTCGTCTCCTCGGTCATCTGGTTGATCTCGCTGACACAATCTCTGGAGGACTCCAGACTGTTCTTGAGGTTGTCCACCTCACTGCTTGCCTCCTGCGTGCTCTCCGCCTGCTTCACCGCACCGTCAGCCACGCTCGAGATCGCCTCCGCGACCTGTCCCATCGTGCTTCTGGTATCTCCCGCGATCTCGGAAATATGATCCGAAGTCTCTAAAATATGTCTGGACTTATCCTCCACCTCACGGATCACTGTGGATACATCCTTGACCATATCGTTAAAATGCGTCTCCAGCGCACCGAACTCGTCTCCTCTGGTGACCGCAATCGTCTGGGTAAAATCTCCCTCTGCCACAGCAGCTGTCGCACGCTCAATCTTTTTGATCTCACGCACAAGGCTGTACGCGGTAATAAGCGCGATCACAATACCGAAGATCACTCCGAACGCACCCGCAAATACCAGCGCACCGTTGATCTTCGCAAGATTGCCGGTGTTCTCGACATCGCTGATGCAGCCCAGAAGAATCCAGCCTGTCACCTGGTCTGTCATCGCGGTCACCGCACAGTCCATGCCATCTGCACGCATCGTGTATACAGACTCCAGTGTGATGTCGGAAGCGCTCTCATCGCCCGCTTCCTCCAGGGCGCTCTTCTGCTCCTCCAGAGACTTCAGTTCTCCGGAAATCGGCGTCCAGAATTCCAGACCCGTCACATTTCCGTCCGCAAAGGTATTTTTGTCACTGTCGATCACAATATTGCCGTCCGCATCGATCAGCATGGCAAATCCCGTGTTGAGAATGCGGATATTCCTGATATAATTCTCCAGTTGCGCCGCATCAATATCCATCGCCACAACGCCCATTAAGACATCTTTGTATTTGACCTCCTGCGCTACGGTGAAGATCTGCCCGCCTGTCTGCGGATCCTCATAAGGCTGTGTGATATAGCTGAAAATAGAATTTACTTTTGCCTTTCTGCCCTGGCAGTTCACATACCAGTCTTCCCCGGACAGATCCACATTTTCCTCGATGGTGTTCATCGCCGTCTTATCACCGTTGTCCTCGTACTTCACCCATCCGGTGATGAGTTTTCCGCTGGACGTCGCATAATAGCTTCGCACCGCTCCCTGCGTTACCTTGCACGCCGCCACCAGTTCATCCTGCACGTTGGCAATATAGTCATCAAACTGATCCTCGTACTCCAGCTGCTTGATGGAAGTCTTGCGCGTCAGCAGATCCACCGGAAGGCTGATCGTCTTCTCATACGTCTGCAGACTGTTCAACGCGCTCTCTAACGTCTGCTCGCTTGTGAGCTGCATGTTGCTGTTTAACACATTCTTCGTACGGCTGTATGTAATCACTCCACAGATCACAACACTTCCCTCAATCGCCACAAGAAAGCTCAAAATCATTTTCGGCCCTAAACCCAATTTTTTCATCTGTTTCCTCCGTTCATACTGCAATATGACACTTTATTACTTACATTGTAGATGTTTCGCACATTTTTGTAAATATCCGGTATTTTCTTTCATTGTATTACATTCTAAACAAAAACCTCCCTGCCGGCATTCTGCCAGCAAGGAGGTTCTCAAAAAATGCCCACGCACTCTGCTCCTATGAAAAATAAACAAGTTCGTCTTCCGGCTTTTCTGCAGGTGTAATGGAAATCGGATACAGTACCGGTCCTTTTCCCTTGTACTCTCTTGCAAACTCCACCTTGATCTGCGCGGTAATATGAATCCAGGACTTGTGCGGAATCTTATCCTCATCCGGATATTTGCACTTAAATCCGATGAAGGTAATATCCTCCACACAGCAGGTCATCGCAAAACGTCCCGGAACAAAAATGCCCTTCTTGAGCTTGTCAGGATTGTATACAAGCGCCAGAAAGCTGACTTTCTTCCCCTCGTATTTCTTCGGGTTGTCCAGGCAGTCCATATACCAGATTGCATAATCCGCATCTGTAATCTCTAGTTCATCTCCCGAGATGTCAAACGGCAGCTCCTCCTCGCGCTCGTCGAGCGATCCGTCCGCGCGCTCATACACAAGCTGTGCCTTACGGTTGAGCGCCTTGACATTTCTGCGGTATTTTCCCTTATCCGTGCTGTCGTCACAGCGGTTAAAGATCACGACGTCCGCCTGAAACAGCTGTTCCATAATCATCGTGCGCATATTGGCAAGATACATATCAAAGGTGGTCGCATCCACGGTCGCAAGGGACTGCACCACCATCCACCCGCGCGGAAGCTCCGTCTCGGTGAGCGTATCCATTCCCCAGGTTCCGTTATATTCGATGAACACCTGATCCGGCAGATATTTCATATTGATGGCATTGAGAAAATCAGCAGTAAAATCTTCCTCATTCTCCACCATCACGAGGCTTGCATTGATTTTTTTCAACTCTGCCTCATCATATTCCACCTCTCCGTCTTCACAGCAGATGATCAGGCTCTTTCCCTGATCGGCAAACCCGTTCTCCAGCAGCGTCTCCTTGATCAGAGTCGTCTTGCCACTGTCCATGAATCCGGTAAATAAATAAATCGGTATCTCCTGCATGTTCTATTCCTCTCTGTCTTATCTCACTATTAAAAGGCAGTCTTCACAGCTTAAGCGATTCCAAATAACTCCTCTAATCTGTGCTCGTCGATATCTGTTCCGATCACGCACAGACGTCCCGTATAATCCGGCTCGCCGTCACGCAGCTCGTACTCCCCCGGCACCATGTCAAAATAAATCCAGGAGCCGTTCTCATCCTCCACCATGCCCTTCGCACGGAGAATGGTTCCATAGTCGTCCGTCTCGCACAGAGTCTTTAAGACATCCTCAATCTTTGCCTTGGTAAACTTATGCGGCGTCTCTTTTCCCCAGCTTGTAAACACCTCATCCGCATGATGATGGTCATGATGATCATGGCCGCAGCCGCAGGTACAGTTCTCGCCGTGCTCGTGATGATGCTCATGGTCATGCTCGTCGTGGTCGTGGTGATGCTCATGATCGTGATCCTCATGGTCATGCTCGTCATGATCGTGATGATGCTCATGATCGTGATCCTCGTGGTCATGCTCGTCATGGTCGTGATGATGCTCATGATCATGATCGTCGTGGTCATGGTGATGCTCATGGTCATGCTCGTCATGGTCGTGATGATGCTCGTGCTCATGCTCCTCGGCTTCTTCCTTCGCATGCTGCTCTGCCATCAGCTTTCTCTCAAGAGAATCCTGTCCCTCTACCACCTTTAAAATCTGCTCTCCGCGGATGGAATCCCACGGGGTTGTGATGATGGCGGCCTTATCGTTGATGGACTGAATCTGCTTTACGCAGAGCTCCAGCTGCTCCGGCGTCGCATTCTGGCTGCGGCTTAACACAACAGTGGTCGCATATTCGATCTGGTTATTGAAAAACTCGCCGAATGCCTTCATCTGCTTGCTCGCCTTTAATGCATTTACAACCGTGATGAGACCGTTCAGCTTTACATCCTCTTCCTTCTCCACGTCAATCACAGACTTCATGACATCCGAGAGCTTGCCGACGCCGGACGGCTCGATCAGGATACGATCTGGATGATACTTGCCGATCACCTCATGCAGGTTTCTGCCGAAATCGCCAACCAGTGAGCAACAGATACAGCCGGAGTTCATCTCAGTGATCTGAATTCCCGCATCCTTTAAAAATCCTCCGTCAATGCCGACCTCCCCGAACTCGTTCTCGATCAGCACCAGCTTCTCGCCTGTGAACACTTCATCAATCATCTTCTTGATGAAAGTCGTCTTTCCGGCGCCTAAGAATCCTGAAATAATGTCAATCTTTGTCATATCTATCTCTTCCTTTCCTTACAATACATCATTTGTTCCAAAACACATATATTTTACTCGTTTTTCCTCCATTTTGCAAATCATATGCATTTTTTTCATATATTTTTTATAATATTTCTCCGGTTCACTGCTTCTGAAACTGCATGTGATACAGTTTTTCATAAATTCCCTTCTTTGCGAGGAGTTCCTCATGCGTTCCCTCTTCCTCGATGCCGTTTTCGGTCAGCACAAGAATCTTCTCGGCATTCTTGATCGTGGAAAGGCGGTGTGCAATCACGAATGTGGTACGGTTTTTCGCCAGTTTTTCCAGGGAGTCCTGAACCACCTTTTCACTCTCATTGTCGAGTGCCGACGTCGCCTCGTCAAAGATCAGGATCGGCGGGTTTTTCAAAAAGACGCGCGCGATTGAGAGGCGCTGCTTCTGTCCGCCGGAAAGCTTGATGCCGCGCTGTCCGATGTCAGTCTCATATCCCTGCGGCAATGACATGATAAACTCATGGGCATTGGCATTTTTCGCCGCCTCGATGACTTCCTCCCTCGTGGCATCCGGTCTTCCGTAACGGATATTCTCATACACGGTTCCGACAAACAGATACACGTCCTGCTGTACCATTCCGATGTGGTCGCGCAGACTCTTTAAGGTGAGGTCCCGCACGTCCGTTCCGTCGACCTTCACCGCCCCCTCCGTCACATCATAAAACCGCGGAATCAGGGAGCAGAGTGTGCTTTTTCCCGCTCCGGACGCTCCGACAAGCGCCATGTAAGAGCCCGCCGGGACCGTCAGATTGATATGTTGCAATACCTGTTCAGTATTCTCCTCGTACTGAAACGACACATCTTCAAAAGTAATATCTCCGCGCACATCGGTAAGCTCTTTTGCATCCGCCCGATCCTTGATGTCCGGCTCGATCTCCATGATCTCGCAGAAGCGCTCGAAACCGCTGTACCCGTTCTGAAACTGCTCCGTGAAATCGATCAATGTCCGCACGGGATCGGTAAATACACTGATGTAGAGCACAAATGTGACAAGATCACTGACATTGACCTTACCGTTTGCAATAAGGATGGTTCCGGCGAGAATGACGTTGACCTGAATCAGTGTCGTGAACGCGCCCAATCCCGCCTGAAAGCTTCCCATATAATGATAGCTGTTCTTCTTGGCAGACAAAAATCCCGCATTTCCAATCTTAAACTTTTTCTTCTCAATCTCCTCGTTGGCAAACGACTTTACCACGCGGATGCCGGAGAGGTTATCCTCAATCTGCCCGTTGATCTCCGCAATCTTCACACGGTTCTGGCGGAACGCACGCCGCATTTTTCCGTTCAGGTAATACGCGTAAGCAAACATAAACGGCAGGACGATGAACGCCGCCAGCGCCAGAAGTGGGCTGATATTGACCAGGATCACAAACGCACCGATGATCTTGATCGCCGAGAGAATAATATTTTCCGGTCCGTGGTGCATCAGCTCCGTGATGTCAAACAGATCCGTCGTGATCCGGCTCATCAGCTGCCCGACCTTCTGGTTGTCATAGAAAGAAAAGGATAACTTCTGCAGATGCTCAAAAATCTCGGCACGCATGTTGTACTCGATTTTCGCTCCCATTACGTGACCGTAATTCGAGATAAAGAACTTGCTATAGCAGTCCGCGACCACCATTGCAAACAGCGCAGCCGCAATGATTTTGATCTGGTACATAATCTGCGCCTTATCCTCGTACACGAGCGTGTAGGTGACATAGCGTATCACCAGCGGGATCGCGAGCGCAACGGCAGCCGACACCGTCGCAAAAAACATATCCGCCCAGAAAATGCCGCGGTATGGCTTATAGTAAGACAACATTTTTTTGAAATTTTTACTCATTTTCACACTCCTTATCTCTTTTTCAAAAGACTCTTCTATTTTATCTGCTACGCGAAAAATGTCAAGCGACACGCCGCACGAACTGTGCTATACTATACATAGTTACGATTACCATTTAAGGAGGCATCATTATGAACCCAAGACAAATGCATTATGAAACGCTTGCCGGTACCATCATCAAAAATCTTGCCAGACGCCGCATGGAAGGCTACTACTGCGCCACCGTCGAGGACGCTGAAAAGATGGCATTCTCTTTCCTTACCCCGGGCTGCACAGTATCTTTCGGCGGCTCCATGACCCTGGAGGATACCGGAATGCTGACCGCCCTGCGCCACGATCCGGGAATCACCCTGCTCGACCGCGCCCAGGCAAAGACACCGGAGGAGACAAAAAAGATCTATCACGATGCTCTTTCTTCCGATTTTTATTTTATGAGCACCAACGCGATCACCAAAGACGGCGAACTTGTCAATATCGACGGCACCGGCAACCGTGTGGCTTAATCTACGGTCCGGAACACGTGATCGTCATGGCAGGCATGAATAAAGTGGCTGCAAACGTAGACGAGGCATTAAGCCGTGTTCATGGTACCGCCACACCGATGAACTGCAAGCGTCTCGGTAAAAATACGCCTTGTTCCGCTACCGGCGTCTGTTCCGACTGCCTGTCCCCTGACTGTATCTGCAATCAGGTCGTCATCACAAGACGAAGCGGCATCGAGGGACGCATCAAAGTCATTCTGATCGGCGAGGAACTTGGATACTAAAATCCAGGTTTCCACCCGACAAGGCAGAAAAAATCCTGCTTGCCGGATTTCCACGCCGCGCATGGCTGCTTGCGACCTGAATTCTATTACGAAAAAAAGAGTTACCGCGAAACGGTAACTCTTTTTGCATACATTAGTTGTACTTTCTTTTTCTTGCTGCTTCAGATTTCTTCTTGCGTTTTACGCTTGGCTTCTCGTAGTGTTCTCTCTTACGAATCTCCTGCTGAATACCTGCCTTTGCGCAGTTTCTTTTAAAACGACGTAAAGCGCTGTCTAAAGTCTCGTTTTCTTTTACAATTACACTAGACATTATCTCACACCTAACCTCCCTCCAGTTGCGTATTGTGCATATTCAACTGTTTGGGTCATATTCATTGCACTATATAAGATTATAACACATATTTTTTTCCCGTCAACTGTTTTTCTAAAAAAGCGAAAAATTCAGACAATTTACTCTTCCCGCAGTTTGAATTTGGTAATCAGACCATCCAGGGAATCTGCCTCCGCCGAAAGTTCCTCACTGGTAGCAGATGTCTCCTCGGAAGCTGCGGAATTGCTTTGAATAACATCCCCAATATCCTTCACGCCGTTTGCAATTCTCTTAACGGACTCTGCCTGCTGATCGGAAGACACACGGATATTTGCCACTTCCTGAATAATATCGTCAAGTTCCGTCAATACCTTGTTCAGGGATTCTGCCGTCTGCTGTGTCACGGTGTTGCCACGGTCAACCTCACTCTGATTTGCCTCCAGAAGATGTCTGGACGTCTCAGCCGCCTGCGCACTGTTCTCCGCAAGCATACGGATCTGTTCTGCAACAACCGCAAATCCTCTTCCTGCCTCTCCGGCTCTCGCTGCCTCGATGGATGCGTTTAAGGAAAGCAGGTTCGTCTGGGAAGCAATGCTCTCAATCTGACCGATCACACTTACAAGCTCCTGGGAGGTGCCGGAAATACGCTCCATGGCCTCCGTCAGTTCCTGCATCTTCTGCTGGCTGACATTCGCCTCCATGCCGACTTCCTTTGCCTTGTCATGCACCACATCGGTGGATTTACTGTTCGCCTCTACCTGCTCAGATACGGTTGCGACACTCTCCACAAGATCGTCAACCGCACTTGCCTGCTCCGTTGCTCCCTTCGCAAGATCCTGAGAGCTGATAGCTAGCTGCTCTGCGCCGGCTGCCACCTGATCGGAAGACTCGCGGATCTGCTTAAACGTGCCGCTCACATCGGTCACCATGCTGATCAGATGTGTCATGACATTCTCAAATTCGCCGACATAAGATTCCTTGCAATTGGATCTTACCGCATAATTGCCCTGTGCAAACTCTTCCAGAATATATCCAAGATCCTCAATAATCTTGTTCAATGTAGTGACCGTCACTCGGAAACTGTCCGCCAGCTTTCCCAGCTCATCATCCGAGCTGTACTGCACTTCTACATCCAGATTTCCTTTGGAGATCTCTTCCGCTACTTTTGTCAGCTCCGTCACCGGATCCACCACTGCATCCACGATCTTCTGGCTGTTCCTCTGGATCAGTCTCGTATCATTGACTGCCGTAATAAGAAATACAATAAGAACCAGAATCGTGTAAGCGAGTGAAAACTGCTTCGGCACATAAGCCGCCGCAAAAACTGCAATCGCTGCAATCACAAGCGTCACATACATTACCACACTGACTCTCCGATAACTTCCTTTTACCCTATCACTCAGACTACCTTGTCCCCTATCTCTTTCGTCCATCCCTGTCCTCCTGTTTTATCAGATATACCCATATCCCGATACATAAAAACGGCATATTGCCGATACCTACGTACCATTATACACCGTTTTTACTATTTGTAGCAACAAATTATAAAATATTTTTTTGAATTCTAAATTTTATAAATATACGCAATCATGTATTTCTGTCGAGTTTTTATGCAAGCTGTGCCTCAAGTGCCGTTTTCGCCTCGGCAATGGCATCCGGAATGCCTGCCGGATTCTTACCGCCTGCCTGCGCCATGTTCGGACGTCCACCACCGCCTCCGCCGACTTTACCCGCAATGCTCTTGATGAGATTGCCGGCATGTGCGCCGTGCGCCATCGCATCGTCTGTCGCCATGGCAACCAGATTGACTTTTCCGTCTGATGCAGATGCAAGAACTATCACGCCTTCTCCCAGCTTTCCCTTTAACTGGTCGCCCAGATCTCTCAGACCGTTCATATCGACGCCGTCCACGCTGACAGCGAGGAGCTTCACACCCTTCACTTCCACAACCTGATCCATGACATCTCCAAGTGCTTCCTTGGCTGCCTTGCTCTTTAAGGATTCGTTTTCACTCTGTAACACTTTCATCTCTGCCATCAGATGCTCCGCCCG
>ERZ780157.3355-NODE-3355-length-13500-cov-2.997843_pt1 | contig 13500 bp, 13 predicted proteins | sample MGYA00511169_ERZ780157 | MGnify/ENA primary metagenome ERZ780157 (study PRJEB29588, sample SAMEA1965149) | human gut metagenome | biome: human gut; feature: human-associated habitat; material: faeces | place: Denmark | collected 2008/2010 ... | reverse complement strand
AACCCACCGGGCCCAACGTGCCGATACGGCGGCTGACAATATCCTTTTCCAAGCTGTCCGACGAGGCGTGCCGCGGCTACGACATGTTTACCGACGAGGAAGCCGTCGAACGCGAGCTACGATTGGAACACACGGTGCTGGACATCAAAAACAAATTCGGCAAAAACGCTATTTTGCGCGGCATAGACCTTGCCGACGGCGCAACAACCAAAATACGCAACAAACTTATAGGAGGACACAACGGTGAGCTCGAATAAAAAAAGCGACGTAATATTTGAGGAGGAAGTAAACCGCGCGGCACAATTTTTGCCCTTCGATGCGCTGAAAGGACTAAGCGAGGAGCTACGCAAGCGCGAGGAACGCCACTGCCGTGTGGAAAAGGTTGAGCTGTCGGAAGAGCAAGCGGCTGTCGTCAACAACGAGTTGTGCAAGTTGCAAGCAGGCGATGCCGTGCGCATACGCTTTTACTACCACGGGCACTACGTCACGTTGGACGGCGTGTTGACCAAGATTGTGCCGCAAATGCGCTACCTGACAATTGGTACGGCAAAAATTGGCTTTGACGACATATACGAAATAAAGCAAATCGACCCCTCAAGCGTCGACCCGACCTAACGTTGGAGCAACCTAACGTCGACGCAACCTAACGTTGACGAGTAGGGGGGGGAGTAAAGTGTTAAATTTACATCAAAACAAGGTATTTAGTTAAGCCTAACCCCACTTCCACCACCGCAAAAACATACAAAAACAAAAAATCCGCTACGCCAATACGTAACGGATTTTTGCATACGTTGTTGTTTTTTGACGACAAACACTACTCATCGTCCTCGTCATCGTCCTCGTCATCGTCCTCATCTTCATCGTCGTCTTCGCCGTCGCCATCCACATCGTCGAAGTCGTCGTCGAAATCGTCCGGGTAGTCGTCGGGATAGTCCTCGAGTTCGGTATCTTGGTTTTCCTCGTCCTCGAAGTCGTCGTCATCGTCTTCGTCGTCTTCCAACTCCTCAAGCGGAATGATGTCGTCTTCCCCGGGCACTTCGGTATCCTCGTCGTCGAGGTAGGTACGCCAGTCGTCGCTGTCCTCGTCGATGTCGTCGCTGATTTCCTGCGAAGCGCGCGCAAGGCAGTTTTCGCACATGTCTTCGTCCATGCCGATGTATGCCGCCTTACAAGAGGGACACAACTTCAACGGTTCTTCCTCGTCGATGATGTCGTCGAGCAACATTATTTTGCTTTCCAAGCCAAGTTCCGACTTGCATACGTCGCACATGTCCTCATCTTCGGGGATGTAATTCAATTCGCAACGCGGACACTTTTTATATTTAACCTTTCCCATAATTCACCTTGTTGTAGTTAGTCGCTTTATTGCGCGCGTATAATTTAGCATTATTCTAGCCAAATGTAAACTGTTTTTTGCCAATTTCTTCAAACAAATATGATAATTTTGTCAAAAAACATTACAAACGTCACCGTTTCGGCTCAAAATGCCCTATTTTGCTTGTTTTACCAACGTTTTTGTGCAATCAGCGCACGTTGTCTGTACGGCAAAACACACGCCTGTCGGACAAGTTATTTTGCGCCGTCGTCGCGCTCTCCGTTGTTGCCGCAGTTGCCCTTGTCGGTAGCCGTATTACCGTTGTCGGCATTGTTGCCTTGCGAATTGCGTATCTTGGTCAAACGCACGATGTGCACCACCACTAGGGCGCAATTCATCACCCACACCGAAGCCGACTTGATGCACAGTCCGTACACCACAAACACCGCCGCGCCGACAAGGTTGACAATGCGTATGGCACGTTCGTCCTTCATCAAAAAGCTGACAAGCACCAACGCCGCCGCCAACAGCCCGAGCCACTCCATACCGTTTGTCCAATCGAACAAATTGTTTTGTATCCAATCCGCCATTACAGAAATCCTCCCGTTTGTACACCCGTGCGCTAACACGCCGTAATTTTGTTTGCAATGTCGACACGACCTTAGGAAAATTTCCCTCCACTGGGCAACTTTTGTTGCCAAACCGCCGACATAAATGTTTCCAAGTTTCCCGTCACCACCGCCACCAATCGTTTTGGCGTGCGACTTACTGCCAACTAGGCGTTTAACCATCGTTTGCTTACTACAAAAGCAACCGTCGGCTAGCACACCTAAGATACATTACATGCGTGCGGAAACACAGTATACCAAATAGTCGCAAAAAATGCAACAGAATTTGTATATTTTATTGTGCGGTTGCCACAAGCAATTTTTCGCGCCATGCCTCAACCCACGATTTTTCGCCGAAATAACACAAAAGGCGGCTTCGGTTGTGCCGCCTTTCTTACATATTTCTTTTTCAGTTTTCTTTCCACCACTCCACTCCCCACGCCCTACAAAAACAAAAATACCGCAACAAACCCAAAGCATTTGACACGACGGGCGTAAGTTGGTACAATTGTCGTGTAATTACTTCACGCGGCGGAGGGCATGATGAATACCATTGTAATAGGCATTGCCGGCGGTACCGGTTCCGGCAAAACAACCGTGGCAAAAAAGATTTTTCAGGCATTTGACAAAAGCGCGGTGATACTTTCCCACGACTACTACTACAAGGAGTATCCCAACCTCACGCTCGAGGAAAAACGCAAGCTAAACTACGACCACCCCGACAGCCTAGACACCGACTTGTTGGTGGAACACATCAAGGCATTGAAGAGCGGACAATCCATCATGCACCCCACGTACGACTTCTCCACACACAGCCGCAACAAGGAGTGGTCCAAGATGAACAGCGCCGAGCTGATAATTGTGGAAGGTATACTGATATACACCAGCAAGGAATTGTGCGACCTGTGCGACATCAAGCTGTTTGTTGATACCGACGCCGACGTGCGCTTTATACGCCGCTTGCGCCGTGACGTCAACCGCCGCGGACGTAGCATGGAATCGGTAATCAATCAGTACCTGTCCACCGTAAAGCCCATGCACGAGCAATTTGTAGAGCCGTCCAAGGCAAAAGCCGACCTAATCATCCCCGAGGGCGGACACAACACCATTGCCGTGGGCATGATCGTGGACGCAATACGCAAAATGATGAAGAAAGAGCAAGACCAATGACAAAGATAGATTTGCAAGGCATAAGCAACGCACGCGACCTTGGCGGCATTGCAACGCCCTACGGCACCGTCGCCGCAGGTAGACTGATACGCAGCGGAGAACACAGCCGCATGACGGACAGCGACAGCAATGCGCTACGTGCGCTTGGTTTGGCGCGAGTGATAGACCTACGCACCGACAAGGAAATGGCAAACGTCCCCGACCGCAAAATTGAGGGCGTAACATACACGCAAATACCCATTATACCGCAAACAACATTCGGCATCAGCTACGAGTCCTCCGACGGACCCACCATTGCCGCCCACCTACAAGCAGGCATAGAGCGCATGCGCCAACGCGGCGAAACCCCCGAGGAACACATGTGCGAGCTATACAGCCGCTTTGCCACAAACGAGTTTTGCAAGCAACACATAGGGCAGTTTGTTCAAACGCTTGCCCACTACCCCACACAAGGCGCAACGCTGTGGCATTGCAGTGCAGGCAAGGACCGTGTAGGCGTTTGTACCGCCACGTTGCTACACTGTTTGGGCGCAACCAAAGAGCAAATAATTGCCGACTACATGTTGACCAACACGCAAACGGAAACTTCGCGCGAGTCGGTGATTGCCAAGGTAACGCCACACGTGACCGCCGACAAACTGAACCTCGTCAAGCAAATGTTGCGCGTCGAGCCGCACTACATCGGTACGTTCTTTGCCGCCGTCGACAGTTTGTACGGCAGTATGGACGGCTTTGTTGCGCAAATAGGCGTAACCGCCCAAGACATTGCCCTACTGCGTGCCGAGTATTTGGTAAAATAGCATAAAAAAACAAAAAAGGCTGTTGCAAGGAACCACTCCTACAACAACCTTTTGTTGTTTGAAATTTTAATTTTTGACAAACCGCCCCGACAAGGCAAAAAAAAACAGTTGCAAGGGCAAATCCGTTGCAACTGTCAAAACTATATTGCGTTTTGTATTTTATCTTGCGGCAAAAGCGTCCCAAAAACTAATCTTGCCACGGCGGAAGAAACTGCTCATCTCGGCAAAAACTTCCATGTCGTCCTTGGCGTTGGGGTTGACGGCAATAAACATTGCGCCGTTCTTTTCGGCAATTTCCTTAACTTTTGCGGCGAAATCATCGTCGGAACCGACCGTTTGCAACACCGCAACTTTTGCGCTTGCGTAGTCCTTGCAAATCTTTGCAATCAACTCGTCGTAATCTTGTAAAAACTCTTCGTTGGCGGTTTCGTTTTCGCCGAAGGAAATCAAAATGTTGGACGGAGCGAGATATTTCAAGCAGTCGTCGACAACGGATTTCGCTTGCTTTACAGTCAGGTTTTCCAAACTACGATTGTACACCGCGTAGTCGCTTACACGCTTTTGCATCAGTGTGTAGAAGGGAAAGTCGCTAAGATAATCGGAACCGAACACAACGGCTTCGCCCTTGACAGCAAGTTTGTTGAGTACCTTGTACTTTTGGGCCCTTTCTTCAATCGTTTCCATATTATGCCTCCGAAGCATGCGCTTTTTTGTTGCATTTATTTGTGCGTTTTACGTCGCCCTTGACGGGTGCTACACTACCGTTGGTTTGCACGTCGGCAACGACAAAGTCGTCGTCTTGCACTGCATGTGCGTGCTTTTCGTTGTGCTTGTTGATGATAAATACCACAAGGTCCATTGCAACTACAACCAAGTTGAGCACGTACAACCACAACACGTAGGTGATGTGACCCGACAAAACTTTGCTTGTAATACCGCAAATGTATCCGATGATTATCACTATCGTAAATATCATGCTTTTGCCCGCAGTGGACTTGGACTTGATACTTTTTACTACGGAAATCGGCCACGAAATACCGAAACATACCAACATCATCACTTCAAACAATTGAGCCATAACTAATTCTCCTTTCAAACAAGTACCATTATACGCTTGACAAACGATAATGTATAATATATATTTTTTATGTAATCAATAATTTTCAAGCATATATTTGAAAGCGTCCGAAAACGGCAAACAAGGCGTCGATGTAAGCAATTAAAGTTAACTACATCACCTAAAACTTTATTATATAAGGAGAAAAGGCAAATGGAAATTAACAGCCTGCGATACTTCTACGAAGCGGCAAAGTGCCAACACATCACAAATGCCGCCGACAACCTACATATTGCGCAACCTGCGCTGACCAAATCGATAAAGTCGCTGGAAGAGGAACTCGGCGTAAAACTCTTTTACAAATACGGGCGCGGCGTAAGGCTGACGGAATACGGCGAGTTTTTGAAAGACAAAATAGAGCCGATAATAAAGCAACTGGACGTATTGCCCGTTGCAATAAAAAACTTTACCGACCTAAACGAAAATACCGTTTCGATAAACGTGCTTGCAGCCTCCACCGTCACCACCGACATAATAATAAAGTTCAAAAAAACTCACCCCAACGTGATGTTTAAGATGACGCGCAAGGAGGAGGAAACCCACGCCGACATCGAAATACTGACCAACGCAAAAACGCACGACCACATCATCGACGTAAAAAAAGAAGCGATAATCGAGGAAAAAATTTACGTTGCCGTGCCGATAGACAGTCCGCAAGCGCAAAATGACGAAATAAACCTGTCGGAATTGCGCAGTTGCGAGTTTATTGCGCTGTCGGGTTCGCGGCGTTTCCGTCCGCTGTGCGACGCCTACTGCGAGTACGCCGGGTTCAAGCCGCAAGTGACGTTTGAAAGCGACTCCCTAATCGCCGTCAAAAACCTTATTGTGGCAGGGGTCGGAGTGGCATTTTGGCCGGAGTTTTCTTGGGGCAAAATCACCCACGAAAACATCAAGTTGCTAAATATCGTCAACCCCGATTGCAAGCGCGAAATAATACTGTACCTTACGGGCAACAAACAGTCCAAAATAAGCGAGGAGTTTTTCGACTTCTTGGTGTCGGAGCTTAAACAACGCTGACGTACTAATATAATAAAGGAAAGCGGGTCTGCAATGCGCTAGGTTGCACGCCCGCTTTTGTATTGACGAAACAAAAAAACGGCGAAGCAAGCAATCAAGCTCGTTTCGCCGTAAGCGTCTATTTAGTTACGCGCCAAACAATTAGTCGTTGGATTGTTGGTCGTCGTTGTCACCGTAGTGAACTTTGCCGCCGATTGTGGTAGCGTCTTCTTGCTTGGGTTTGATGCAAAGCAACACAACGATGCCCACTGCCGCCAAACCTGCGATTACGTACAGCACGATTTGCCAAACCTTAGCGGTATCTTGTTCCTCTTCGGTGGCTTTCTTGGCGTTTACGTACAGGTTGAGGACAAACTCGGGCGCATTGCCGTCCTTGTCTACGCCTGTGTAGCCGTATTGATCCTTGAAGCTGTACTTAACACGGTACTTGTAGTCCTTGCTGTTGCTGCTGACGTCGTCGTTGCCTGCCAAAATACCGCTTGCGGAAACAAAGTCGCTGTACTTGTCGTCAAGCACTTTGGTGTCCTTGCTGCTGTCGTAGATAGCCGTCCAGTTGCCGTCAATCATCTTTTCGATTACGTAGTACACGGTGATGTAGCTGCTACTGGTACCCTTGCCGTCGTCGGTCATGGTGAACAACAACGTTGTGGGGATGGAGTAACGCGTACCAACGGTGATACCCTTCTTGGTGTAATCGTCGTATCTGGTTTGGTTGAGGGTGATGATGGGGTTGTCTACGTCTTGTGCGTACAAGCTGACAAGTTGGCTCTTGGCTACGATATCCTTGGTGTAGTCGACAGAGTAGGTTGTCTTAGCTTCTTCGCCTTCTTTTTCTTCCGTAGTTGCATGGGGACGAACAACTACAAAGCGGAACGACCACCAACCGACGGAGTTGACGTCGATGGATTCTTCGGCTGCTGCATAGCCTGCCTTCTTATCCTTGTCTTCGGCAACTTCACCACGGTCACTGCCCGGTTTGAAGTATTGAATTTCCACCTTGTCCGAAACGTCGGTAAGTTTGCCGTCTTCGGTGACGAAGTTTGCACCGCTAAACAAAGCGCTGATGTCGGCTTCGGTAGCAAGCCATGCGGGTACTTTGAGTTCGCCGAGGTTCAACGAGAAGTTGCCGGAAAGCGCCTTCAAGGTGTCGTCCTCTGCGATTTTTGCGTCGAGTGCGGTTTGATCCACCGTAACGGTAGCCGCATCCTCGGCAAATGCCATTGCCGAAACGCCGAGCATTCCGACAAGAATTGTCAATGCCAAAATCAAACTGATATACTTTTTCACGATATTCCTCCGAAGGACAACAAATTGTCCAACTGTGTTTTGGGTAGGAAAAGGGTAGACTTTCCCCACATACTGTAATATTTTACAATTTATTTGCCGACTTGTCAACGGTTTGCCGAAAAATAGTACCGAATATATGCGCAAACCGATGATTTTTAGTGCGAAACAAGCAAAAAGCTAAGCGTTGCGACGATAATTGCAAACGTAGCGCACTATCACTGCCCCGTAGACAATTGCAAATAGTGCCAATCAACAACAAAGGTCATCCCGAGGAGCAAGCCGAAGCTTGACCTGTACTGCCTGTGACTACATTGGAAAAACGGCTCTATACTACTCGTCGACGTTAGGTCGCGTCAACGTTAGGTCGCCTCAGTCGAGATTGTCGCCCGTTTGCGGTTGAAAGTACAACGGTTCGCCGTCGTCCACGTCGCTGTCGGAGAAGTTTTCCACGTGGCTCTTGATGTCAAAGCGTTTCCACGGCTCGCTATCGGGCGGATAGGCAACAAACACCATGCGTTCCTTGGTGACGGGGTGCGTAAGCTCCAGCTTGTATGCCCACAATGCAAGGTTTTGTCCGCGCACGATGTTGCCGCCGTAGCGTGCGTCGCCGTACACGGGGCAGTTGATTGCGCTCATTTGCACGCGAATCTGGTGGCTACGTCCCGTGCCGAGTTGCACCTTGACAAGACTCAAACGCTCGTCGGAGTCCAACACTTCGTAGCTTAACTCGGCTCGCTTTGCGTCGTGGTCGCCAAAGGTTGCCACGTACACCGTGTTGGTGAGGCTGTTCTTTTTGAGGTAATTGACAAGGGTGTCCTTGCGTTGCTTTGGCGTGCCGACAACCGTCGTGAGGTAGGTTTTGGTCATTTCTCCGTCGACGATTTGCTTGCTAAGCCGCTCCGCCGCCTTGCTGTTTTTGGCAAACACCATCACGCCGCCCGTGGGACGATCCAATCTGTGCACAAGCCCGAGGTACACGTTGCCGGGTTTGTCGTACTTGTTTTTGATGTAGTCTTTCAGTAGCGTCAGCAAGTCAAGGTCGCCGCTGGCGTCGGCTTGACTGGGGATGTTTTGCGGTTTGACGACCACAAGTATGCTGTTGTCTTCGTGAAGAACGGCAACGTCGTCCATTGTAAAGTTTCTACTCATTGTATCTCCGTATGTGCGCTCGGAAAGTTGCCGTCGTCGCACAAATTATCTATCGTATTAAAATGTCACTATGCCGCTTGCGCCGCAAGGCAACACGATGCCTTCGTCGGTGGGTAGGCACACTTCGTAGCTGCCCACCTTGCCGCGAGAAGCGTTGGGTACGCACCGCGTAAGTATGTTGGACAGCACAGCCGGTTGTAACCCCGTCGTGTAACTGTTGATAAGCACAAACAACGGATTGTCCGACAGCACGCCTGCGCAAAGCTCCACGAAGTCGCAAATATCGTCCTCGATTTTCCAAATTTCGCCGTTGCTTCCGCGCCCGTAGCTGGGCGGATCCATTATGATTGCGTCGTAGCGACGTCCGCGGTTGATTTCCCTTTTGACAAACTTGCGGCAGTCGTCCACGATGTATCGCACGGGTTTGTCGGAAAGCCCTGACAACGCAACGTTTTCTCGACAGCGGTCCACCATGTTTTTGGCGGCGTCCACGTGACAAACGCTTGCGCCTGCGGACAAACACGCAACGGTTGCGCCGCCGGTGTAGGCAAACAGGTTGAGGACGTTTATCGGGCGGTTGGCGCCATGTATGAGGTCGATCATTGTCGCCCAGTTGGCGGCTTGCTCGGGGAAAAGCCCCGTATGCTTGAAGCCCATCGGCTTGACGGCAAACGTTAGGTTGCGCCAACTTACGTGCCACTCGTCGGGGATGGGTTTGTTGTACTCCCAATGTCCGCCGCCGCTACTGCTGCGTATGTACTTGGCGTCGGGGCGCACAATCTTGTCGAGCGGCTTTGCGGCATGCCAAATGACCTGCGGATCGGGACGAAGCAACACGACGTTGCCCCACCGCTCCAACTTTTCGCCGTCGCCCGTGGCAATTATTTGGTAATCTTTCCATTCGGTATTGATGTTCATATTAAATAAGTATAAACTATTTTACGATTTTTCTCAACTGTTTTGTAGACGATAACAAAATTTGATTTACGTTGTACACAAAAGAAAAATTAACACCTAAGTATCCGCCGTCACACTCGCAATAATGATTAGTGATAGCCAAATTAACCCTACAAAATAGAACCAATTTATTCGGCATTTGTCAATACCTAATTCGCTTTTAATCAAATTATTTTACCAAACGCCTCAACCGCAAAAACATGCTCCAAAACCGCCGTCCAAAAACCGTTTTTGTCACCAATTTTTGCATACGTATAGATTTTTTACCGACATCAATACCTTTATTGCATAGCATTTTCCGCAATCCCGAGTGCCAACAAAATTACTTCCAAGCACATTACAACAAGCGAAACGGCAAACCCGATCTTAGCCATCATCGCGCCCTATCCGCCAGTCTTTTGTGCCATATTAAGACCGCAAAGAGAAAACACAAAACCTGATATGCCACCTAAAAAAGAAAAAATCAACCCTAATATAGCATACACGTTTGTCGCCGGAGAGTTCACGTCGCAACCACAAGAGTAGCACTTTTTCGCACTACACTATCACCATCGCTACAAAGACAATGCAAAAAAAATGACCGCCATAGGGAGTTTTTTCACTCTCTACGGCGGGCAAAATTTGCTTCTACTATAGATTTTTGTCCTGCGGGACAGTTTTCTATACTAAGCTTGGCGGTTACGCCTTAGTCAGGTACAGCGTTACTTTGCTACCGTTGATGTCGATTTCCTTTTGGTAAGCACCGCTTGTTGCGGGATGTACGCTGTCGGCAAGAGTGCCGTTGGCAATGTCGTCGGCATACTTGACAAAGATGTCGGCAAGCTCGCCGTCCGCCTTGTAGCCGATGTCGATGTGGTCGGTAACGACAAAGTCCGACTCCTTACGCATGGACTGAATCTTGCTGATGATTTCGCGCACGTGTCCTTCCTCGACAAGTTTGTCGGTCAATGTCACGTCCAGCGCAACGGTATCGCCGTGGTCGGACACTACCGAGTAGCCTTCCTTGTTGGCGGAGCTAATCAGCAAATCGCTTTCGGCAAGTTCCACGTCCTGTCCGTCGACATCCATATGGAACAATGCGCCACTCTTGACGGTGTCCACCACCTCGCGCGATTTTTCCTTCAAGTTTGCCAACTTTTCACGGATTTTGCCCAAAATTTTGCCGTATTTGGGACCTAACGTGCGCATTTGCGGCTTGATTTGGTAGTCGGCAAAGCCTTCCGCGGAGTTTACGGGCAACACTTCCTTGACGTTCAGTTCGTTACGCACGATGTCCTTCATTTCGTCGTTGAAGGTCATGTCGGTAGCGATGTACATGCGAGCCAACGGTTGACGGTTTTTGACGTTTGCGGCATTACGCGCGCTACGACCGAGTACGACGATATCCAACACCTTTTCCATCATGGCGTTCAGTTTGGCGTCAATCATGCTTTCGTCGGCCTTGGGGAAGTCGCACAAATGCACGCTACGCGGCGCGTCCTCGAAGAAGTTTGCAGTGATGTTTTGGTAAATACTTTCGGTGATAAACGGTATAAAGGGTGCGGCAACCTTGACGAGCGTATCCAACGCCGTGTACAAAGTCATAAACGCCGCTTGTTTGTCGTCCGTCCAATCGTGTCCCCAGTAGCGTTCACGACAACGGCGTACATACCAGTTACTGAGCATATCGGTAAAACGCTCTATTGCGCGTGCGCTGTCGGTGATTTCGTAGTTGGTCAGTCCTTTGTCCACCGTCTTGACAAGTTGGTTAACTTCGCTCAAAAGCCATTTGTCCATAAGGGACAATTTGCAATTGCGTAGCTTGTACTTGCTCGGATCGAAATTGTCGATGTCGGCATACAACACGTAAAATGCGTACGTATTCCACAGCGTGCCGAGGAAGCGACGTTGCGTTTCCGACACGGCTTCGTCGTAGTAGCGCGACGGCAACCACGGAGCCGAGCTTGTGTAGAAATACCAACGTACGGCGTCCGCGCCTTGCTTGTTGAAGCTGTCCCACGGATCGACAACGTTGCCCTTGTGTTTGCTCATCTTGATGCCGTGTTCGTCACCGACAAGACCCAGCACAAGGCAGTTTTTGAAGGGTGCCTTGCCAAACAGCAACGTGGACACCGCCATAAGTGTGTAGAACCAGCCGCGCGTTTGGTCTTGCGCCTCGCTGATGAAGTCGGCAGGGAAGTTGCGCTCGAACAGCTCCTTGTTTTCAAACGGGTAATGGAATTGCGCGTAGGGCATACTGCCGCTGTCAAACCAGCAGTCGATTACTTCCGGCGTGCGCACATACTCGCCGCCGCAATCGCACTTCCACTTGCAATCATCGATAAACGGACGGTGCAATTCGATATCCTCACTGCAACCGCACTTTTCGGCAAGCTCCTTGCGGCTACCGATTACGTGTACCTTTCCGCATTTATTGCAAATCCACACGGGTAGCGGCGTACCCCAATATCTGTCGCGGGAAATACCCCAGTCGATGACATTTTCGAGGAAGTTGCCCATACGTCCCGTGCCGATTGTCGGCGGAATCCAATTGATAGTGCTGTTGACTTCCAACAATTTGTCCTTGACAGCCGTCATTTTGATAAACCACGACTTACGTGCGTAGTAAATAAGCGGAGTATCGCAACGCCAACAGTGCGGATAACTGTGTTCGTAAACGGGCGCGCTAAGCAGCAGTCCGCGTTGTTTGAGGTCGGCAATGATTGTCTTGTCCGCCGTCTTGCAAAATACGCCAGTCAGTTCGCCGCAACCGTCCACAAACTTGCCGTCCTCGCCCACCAATTGGACAAGCGGCAAACCGTACTTGCGCCCCACATTGGCGTCGTCCTCACCGAAGGCAGGCGCAATATGCACGATACCCGTGCCGTCCGTCAACGTAACGTAGTTGTCGTTGGTGACGTAATAGCAGTCGCCGTCCACTTTGGCGTAGGTGTACAACGGTTTGTAGTGCGTACCCTCGAAGTCGCTACCTTTGTGGTGCGCAACCACGGTGTAGGTGCCTTCCTCGAAGTTTTTTTTTACAAGCTCGGCGGCAAGAATATACTTTGTGCCGTCGACGTCGATTGTGACGTAATCGAAGGAGGCGTTCATGCACAACGCAACGTTGCTTGGTAATGTCCAAGGCGTGGTCGTCCAAGCCAAAAAGTAGGTGCCGGGTTGGTCGACAAGCTCGAACTTGGCAACCGCACTGCGTTCCTTGACGTCCTTGTAGCCTTGCGCAACCTCGTGGCTGGACAGCGCCGTGCCGCAACGCGGACAATACGGTACAATCTTGAAGCCCTTGTACAACAAGCCCTTTTCGTATATGGTTTTGAGCGCCCACCACTCCGACTCGATGTAATTGTTGTCGTAGGTTACGTAGGGGTGTTTCATATCCACCCAGTAGCCGACGCGCTCGGACAAGCGTTCCCACTCGCCTTCGTACTTCCACACCGACTCCTTGCACTTCTCCACAAACGGCTCGATACCGTACGCTTCGATTTGCTTTTTGCCGTCGATGCCGAGTAACTTTTCCACTTCCAACTCGACGGGAAGACCGTGCGTGTCCCAACCGGCTTTGCGCAAAACGTTTTTGCCCTTCATTACTTGGAAACGGGGGATCAAATCCTTTATGCTGCGCGTAAGCACGTGACCGATGTGCGGCTTGCCGTTGGCTGTCGGCGGACCGTCGTAAAACGTAAATGTACCGCTACCTTTGGCGGTTGTTTGTTCGAAGATTTTGTTTTCCTTCCAAAAGTTTAACACGTCAAGCTCGCGCCCGACGAAGTTCATGGAAGTGTCTACTTTCTTGTACTTACTCATATCTTCTCCTTGTAAAAGTGTTATTATTTTTTGATTTATTCCTTTGTGGGAAAACCCCTTTTTGTAAAAAGTAGGTTTTCCCGCACCCTTTCCCCAAAAACTTTGGGTAAATGGGGGGGGGAAAAAATTACTTTTGATTATTGCAAATTACACAGCTTTCCACTACCCAACCTCAGACATACTGCAATCGAGCATTATCGTTGCAATACAACTTGGCTAAGCAATCTTTGCGCTACGTATCCTAAGACTTACCCGAGAGCAACGGCGGAGAGTGCGGTA
>ERZ780157.3352-NODE-3352-length-13512-cov-3.516460_pt1 | contig 13512 bp, 8 predicted proteins | sample MGYA00511169_ERZ780157 | MGnify/ENA primary metagenome ERZ780157 (study PRJEB29588, sample SAMEA1965149) | human gut metagenome | biome: human gut; feature: human-associated habitat; material: faeces | place: Denmark | collected 2008/2010 ... | reverse complement strand
TCTCCTGCCGCACTCTTTCCTAAAATAAAAGACTTTTCCTGATTGGGTACTTTATTATCTGTTCTTAAATAATACCTTGTTATCTGACGGGTTCGTTTATCTAACCGATTGATTCCATTATCTGTTGCTATCCATAAACTGCCCTTACATTCGATAATCTGGCGGATAACGTTATTACTTATAGAATTCGGATTGTTTTTGCTATATCTGAATGTCGTAATTTCTCTTCCATTATATGCATTCAGTCCATCCCATGTCCCAATCCAGATCGTATGTTCTGCATCTTCCAAAATACAGTTTACTGAATTATTCGTCAGCCCGTTAACATTTGATATGTGTTTTGCCACATTAAAAGCATAAGACTTTGTGGAAGTGACAAATGCAATAATCAGAATAAAAAATAATTGTGCGTATAAGATGTTTCTCATGTAAATGAATGTTATTTATACGGTTAGGATAATAGCAAATATAAGGAATTTATTTTATTCCGCGCATATTTTCATCGGTAACAAGGGTGTATGATTTCACCGTCAACAACCAATCAATAATCAATAGGCGTTTGCTAGATTCAGTATTCATTCATGAGAAATAATAATGTCTTTTTCATGGTCAGTTGGTTGTTAAAAAAGGGCGGATTTTATAATCCGCCCCCTCATTTTATTCATATTAAAAACCCGGATTTTGGGAAAGAATATTGTTGCTCTTATCCCTTTCACCTTGCGGTATCGGAAACAGATAATCTCTGTCGTCCCTAAAATTGGCACCTTTCGATGTATTATATTTGGTTGCATAAGCACGCATAACGGTTCCGAAACGTTTTTGTCTCATCAGGTCATCCCGTCTCCATCCTTCCATTGCCAATTCACAACGACGTTCCTTCCAGATGATTTCTTTCAGACGCTTCTGATCGGTTTCTGTTATGTCGGGCAGTGTATTAGTTGTTGTAGCAGGAATATACGCCTGTTGATCTCTTCTCGGATCTATCGGATTAGTTTTGCGGGCTCTTTCTCTTACATCATTCAGGTAAGGAAGTGCAAGCCCTGGTTTTCCATTTTCGTTTAATACTTCAGCATACATCAAGAGAACATCGGAATAACGGATCAAGCGAATGTTGTAACTAATCATCCAGACGTCGAAACCAGTTTTTTCTACTGCTGGCACAGTCATCTTGTAATCATGATAACCGCTTGGAGATTCAGCATTGTCCTGCGCTTCAGTATCACCTTTATATCTATCACCAGTCTGTGTGAATACATAAGTAATACGCGGGTCATCTGCATCAAAGGCATCATAGAGGTCTTGGGTTGGTACGTGAAATCCATATCCCTGATAACCGGAGATGCGTCTGCTTGTGAAGAAGTGAGGGACATTGGTACCTGTGGCTATGTTTTTGTCATATACTTTGTTGGCAATCTCAAATACTGATTCCGAACTGTTTTCATATTCAGTGCGCCAGTTCATGCCGTAATCACTCAACAATGTATAGTCTTTGTCTACTTCAATAATATCATGAAGTACCGTTTCGGCAGAGGTAAAATCACCTTTGAACATGTACGTTTTAGCAAGCATTGTTTTAGCAAAGCCACGTGTTGCACGATAAGCATCATCTTCAGAGTAATCTCCTTTTGCAGGAAGTGCGGAGGCATCGGTTAAATCATTCACAATACATTCATATACCTTCTCCAATGGGGAGCGGGGTATCTGCAGTATTTCAGCGGGTTGCATCGGCGTAGTGATTAAAGGCACTTCTCCGAATGTAGTGACCAGGCAATAATACCCGAATGCTCTCAATGCTTTTGCCTCGTTTGCATAACGTTTCAATAGTTCTTCGTTTCCTATTGCATCAGGAGCATAATAAATCACATCGTTACAACGATTGATTAATCTGTACAGAATCTCCCAACGACGTCCTACTTCACCATTGGTTGTGTAGATCGTAAAGTCGGACAAGTCGCGTACTTCGGCACGGTCACCGTCATTTCCTCCTCCTTTTAGAGCATCATCCGTACTGCAATCACCTACAAAATAATGATTTAATGCATATTCATTCCAAGTTGTACGTAATTGAAGATAAGCTCCAGTCAAGGCTTGTTCAATATCGCTTTCCTTCTGATAATAATTATCGCTTGTGGTTTTACCATAACTTGGTTCGTCGAGAGAGCAGCTATACAACCCCACTCCGGCAAGAGCCCAGCATATTATAAATAATATTTTTCTCATAATGTAATGTCTTTTTAGCTAGATTTAAAATTGCAAATTAACTCCAAAAGTGAATGTACGTGAAGACGGATAACGTGTAGTATCCACTCCCATATCCAATGGGTTATTGATACCCAGTTCCGGATCAAGTCCGGAATAACCGGTTAAAGTAAATATATTCTGACCGCTCACATAGAATCTACAACTTGAAAACAGTTTGCTCTTCTGGCAAATGTGACTCGGCAATGTATAACCTATTTGCATATTCTGTAAACGCAGGTAAGAACCATTCTCCACATAGAAAGAAGAACCTCTCATATTGTTGTTAGAGTCAGAGTTGGTTATGCGTGGATATACAGCATCCAAATCCCCGTCTTTTGTCCATGCTTTTGTGTAAGCATCCGCCAATGCATTCTGGCGTCCTGCTGAAGCAAGGCTTCCTTTAGCAACGTTCCAGATGTCATTTCCAATAGTTCCTTGGAATGCCATGCTTACATCAAAGTTCTTATAACTAAATCCTAAGTTGAAACCATAAATGAGGTCCGGATTAGGATCACCGATAAAAGTACGGTCATCATCATCGTTCAATTCGCCTGATTCTCCTAATTTGGCAAACTTGAAATCACCCGGTTGTGCATTAGGTTGAATCTTGGTACCATTCTTATCCACATAATTGTCTATCTCTTCCTGATTCTGGAATATTCCTATTTGTTTGTACCCCCAGAAACGTCCGATAGGACCTCCTACATACGTACGGCTAGTGTTTCCACTCAAATATTCCGATGTAAGTTTGGTTACCTCTGTCTTATAAGTAGACATGTTCAGCCCTACATTGTAATTAAAGTCTTTTCCTATCTGGTTACGGTAGTTGACTACTATTTCGAAACCGGTATTCTTCAAGTCTCCCGCATTAAAGAAGGGGCTGTTAGGGAAGGCGCCAAAAGAAGGAATAGGCATATTGAGCAACATGTCACTTGTTTTCTTTACATAAAAGTCCATACTTACATCAAGGCTGTTTTTAAAGAAAGACATATCTAAACCGACATTGGTTTGCTGGCTGGGTTCCCATTTAATATCTGCATTTCCCACATAAGTCGGGACGTAACCTTGTGAGTACCCGTTTCCAAAGTACCACTGATTCTCATTATTGGTGCCAATCAACGTAAGAGGCGCGTCTCTATCAATTCGTTGGTTACCATTCTGTCCCCAGCCTACACGCAGTTTTAAATTGGAAATTGTATTTTCAATGTTCAGGTTCTTGAAGAATTCTTCATTGCTCACTCTCCAACCTAATGAAACTGATGGGAAATAGCCCCAACGGTTACGTTTGGCAAATCTTGAAGAACCGTCGGCACGGAAATTGACTGTAGCAAGGTATCTGTCATCATATACATAGTTGATACGTCCCAGGTACGACAACATAGAAGATGTTTCTTTACCTCCCGAGGTGTTATCTCCAGCTGTTTGTGCATCAAGTATCTGATAGATTTCATCGTTACCTAAAGCCTTTCTCTTAAATGCATTAATGCCTTCGCTACTGTTCTTCTCATAAGTCATGGCAACCATTGCATCCAGTTTATGCCTGCCTATTGTCGTGTTGTAATTAAGGCGTTGTTCCACTTGATAATTAGAAGTAACAGCGCTATTATTATTCAATTGAGTTTCTTTATTATATTTACTTTCCTGATTCGCTAAGTTATCTTCCGAAAAAGTAGACGAATAGACAGGACGGAAGTCTTTGAAAGTATCATGGTATCTTTCGAAACTATACTGTACCCGATAGCTCAATCCTTTATACAATTTGATTTGGGCAAACACATTACCAAATACATTGAATATGTCATTGTATCTATTAGGAAGTTCGAGCATGGCTACCGGATTAGGGTCGTAAGACCACTCGGTAGGCGCATATTTGTTATATTCGTAATTTTCAGAAGACGGATCTACCAACGGGCTGATAACAGGGGTAAAAGGATCAGCTTTTTGAATGAAATCGAATGAAGGAATTGCTCCTGCGTCACGTTTTCTTATCTTTGCCAGATTGACATTGGCGCCAACAGTGATAAATTTGTTAATATCATATTCAAGATTCGCTTTAAGTGAAAGTCTCTTGAATTCAGTAGTGATGATTGCACCCTGATCGTCTACATATCCTAAACTTAAAGAAGATCTCGAATTATCTGTCCCCTTACGGATGCTTAGATTATAGTTCTGGTTGAAAGCTGTACGGGTTACTTCATTCCACCAGTTGGTATTATAACCTTTCTGATACTGATTGGTAAACTTATCCTTCATTGAGTTTTGAAAGCTTGCATCATTTTCATACGCTTTCATGATGAAGTTGTAGTATTGGTCGCTGTTCATCATGTTCAATGCTTTATAACTGTTTTTTACACCTACATAAGCATCTAATGTTACAGTCGTTTCACCTTTCACCCCTCCCTTGGTAGTAATGAGGATTACTCCATTAGAACCTCTCGAACCATAGATAGCGCAGGCTGAAGCATCTTTTAATACTTCCATACGTTCAATATCAGATGGATTCAGGCTGCTGATGTTATCCATGAACTGTCCATCAACTACATACAATGGATTGTTGTCATTGACGGTCCCTAAACCTCTCACGCGGATCACTGCATCCGATCCCGGCTGGCCGGAACTGGCGGCAACAAATACGCCGGCTGCCTTACCTGTTAGTAGTTCGGATGCATTAGATACTGCATAGTTCTTAATATCCTTACTACTTATAGAAGCCAAAGCACCGGTAAGGTCACTCTTTCTTTGAGTACCGTAACCAATAACCACAACCTCATCCAATTCATTATCGGACACTAGATTTACATTGTACGTTCCGCTATTTGTTACGTTTACAATTTCAGTTTTAAAACCGACATACGAGAATGAAACTTTATTTGACGATACTTTTAATGTATATTTACCGTCAAAATCAGTGATAGTACCATTGGTCGTTCCCACTTCAAGAACAGAAACTCCAATTAAAGCCTCTCCGGTATTACTGTCGTATACCACACCCGAAATACTCTTGGTTTGCTGTGCAAAGACATTTGTGCAAACAGCAAGAATAAGAATGAATAATAAATGCTTACTCATAGTTTATACACTTAGATTTAATTATATGAAATGATATTTTGTTTATTCGCAATAATCTTACCATCTTTCAGTTCTAATTCTGTTCCGGCGGGAAGTTCCACAATTACTCTTGCGTCATTGGCCGGGATCTCAACGGAGCCATTTGTCTTTATATTTTTTGCTATATATTCTTTGGCAACAATATCAAACAAATCGCATGGTTGGGTAGCTTGATAAGTAATGGTTTTGGTCTCTTTATGAGGGTTATAATAGAGATAGACCGGATAAGGTTTCTCTGTATAGAAGTCTGTGACATTACAATCCAGCCGGAGGATACCCTCCACATTCGTTTGACAAACAATGGCCCCTAAAATACCAACAGGAGAAGAACTGTAAACGCTGAACATGCTCTCCGTCGGATTACCTTTTATCCATTTGGGACCATCGCCGATTGCAACCGGACTAACCCCTTTTAATGATGCTTTTCCATAGTCATCCGTTTTTCGTAAACCTTCATAAGAAACATTATCATAAGTAATGTCCTTCAATTCCGGAGCCCATTGATGTGCTTCATCTATTTCCCCCGGATAGAACAAACGACATGCACTTGCATTGTTCAACATCCACTTGCCGATAGCCTTTGCATATTGAGGCTGATATTTCACCATCGGAATGAAAGGCCAGGCGGGTTTGATACTGTTCATAAGGAATGCATATCCTCCGCCGTCTGTGATACTTCCTTGCAGACCACTTACATCATAATCACCCCATTTTCCTACAATAATTCCCCAACCGGTTCTTCCTGCAGGGCTTTTACATCCGTCAAATACCCAATCAAGAAGTTTGGCTACATCATAGTTAGCCCCCTCTATTGCATTCAAATAGGCTGCCGTATACACTCCGAGTGGTAAAAGAGCCTCGTAAAAACGGCTTTCTTTCTGGGCAAGCAGGGCTTCGATGGCACTTTTACTATGTTGCAGATAACGTGGATCACCAAACTTATGATAAGCACACAACAATACATAAGCATGCCCACCGGCGGCGTCTTGTTGCAATGGAATATTATTAACCATTCCTTTCATTTGTGCATAGTCAAAATAAGAATAGTCGTAATTTCCATTCAATACAGAATCTGCTTTAACAAACTGCTCTGCAATACTTTTTTGTATCTTCTCTGCCCCGTCTACATTGGGGAAAACATCGCAAATAGCATAATATAAGGCATTGGGTAATACATCATACCACCAGTCGCGGCCATAGCCTCCTCCTAAAAGGGCTACTGACGGAGTCGTATTGTTCATGACTATATTCCAGCCGTTATCAGAATTGAAATAATTCTGCACCATTTTTACATAGTTATATCCATCTTGATTCGTCTTGTCAATCCCTACAAGGCCGGCACCAAGAATAGCTGCCAATGAGTTCAGACTTTCATGGAACTCTCCGTTATTGGCATTCTTTCCCTGACGAATATCTTTAATGGCAGTATATAAGCCAAATGTAGTCTGGTCCATATTTCTGCGGGCGTCATCTAACCAGATTAATGGTCCGACTTCGCTTTTATTATTCCAGTCAAAGATAAACTGGTCATACTTTTGGGCTTTTTGTTTCCAGTCCAGCATTTTATAAGTTTCAGGCATATCAGGCATAGAGTCTACCCTATGGATGGAAACCTGCTTTACCTTTTCACCAAAGTTATTTCCGTTGCCCGAGCAAGATGCCAGGAGACAAACGGTCATAAGTACAAAAACACCTTTACTTGTCATTTTCATGTTCAATAGTATCAGTTTGATTAGTAATATTCTTAGCTAAAGGATATGCCGCTAATTGTAATCCGGCAACAATCACCAGCGCATATTTCAATGCAAAATCCTGCGATACACAATAAGCAAGGAAGATAAACAGTAGTAAACCGAAAGCTCTTCCAAGGAAAAGGCCGAACTCATGGCTTAGGATATATGCATATTCGTTTCTATTCTCAATCTTTGCAACTGCATCAATTGTTCTCATCATAATGGGGAAGTAAGCCAGGTCGAACAAAGGCTGGAATATCACTTTGCAAAGGACGAAAAGGATCACTCCTGTAGCAGAGAAGAGAATACCGTTGAATAGTGTACCGACAAAGAATACGATTAATCCTCCTACAAAGATTTTCAAACGGTCTTGCGGGCGGGCCATACGTCCTAATACATACACCAGGACAGCGGTCAGTGCCCCGCTAACTCCCTGAATCAATCCTAACGCTCCTTCATCTCCTACCAGCTTCAATACCAATATAGCTGGTGCTGTTACTAAAAAACCTTGAACCATTCCTTTCAATCCGGCTAGCCACAGCATCTTTTTCCAAAGTATGTTGAAGCGGAAATAGAGGAAGTTTGTTTCTTTGGGGTTCTCGAATTTACCTTTCCACAGTGTCATGCAGGCGATAACGGTAATGACTACTGCTGCCATCGTAACTACACAGTAAGAGGTATTGATATTGAAGAGGAATCCGAAAACTTCTTTTCCATCTATCTGGCTGATAAATGCGCCTATAATTAAAGGAACACCGATGGAGGTAATAGAAAAGAAGAAAGACTCTAGTCCGAAGAAATAGTTACGGCTGTTGTCGTTGGTATTATAGAGAGCCAGCAGGTATCGGTTGGTCCAGAAGAAACCAGAAGCTGCTCCCATTAAAAAGCCGGCTAGACCAAGTTCGATGAAGCCAAGTGACTTGATGGTCATCATACCGAACATGGAAATGCCACTTACCAGGATTCCTACCGAATAAAGCGTCTTCACACTGTATTTCTTTAGCAGATAACCGTTAACAAGAGAGGTAGTAATGATGCCTATATACATTGCCAGCTGATAAAAAGCAACCATCACCGGATCGCTCGTGTTCCTCATGATATAGGCTCCCACAAAGATTTCTACTATCGGTAGTACCAATGCATAAAGCATATTGGTAACCAACAGTGTTCTCATGTTAGGTTCCTGTTGCTTAAAGAACAGATATTCTTTTTTCAGTTTATTCATTACTTCTTTTGTGTCTGTTTTAATACGTTTAATATCTCTGAAATGGAAAGCTCTGCCTTACAAATCACTTCATCGCTTGCTCCATAATACATGGTTATCGTATCGCCGTCCACCAAATGCCCATTAGTGAAAACTACATTTCCGAAGAAACCTGTTTGCTCATAAGCGGCGATAGGTTCCATGATCGGTTCTTCGCTTCTTGCAATCACTTTTGAAGGGTCATTTAAATCGAGTAATAAAGCCCCCAAGCAATAACGGTGATTAAAATCGGCTCCATGATAAATCTCCAGCCAGCCTTCTTCTGTCTTTATTGGAGCTGCCCCTGCCCCTACACGTGCGCAATCCCACATTCCGTCACGAGTGGTTGCCACACATTTGTGGTTTCCCCAATGCAAGCGGTCGGGCGATTCTGCCAACCATATATAATTGCCGCCAAGTTCGGGACTGCTCGGGCGATGAAGAGCGAAATACTTGTCACCTATCTTCTGTTCGAATAATGCACAATCTTTGTTATGCGGTGGGAATATCATTCCATGCCGTGTATAGTTTTTCCAATCATTGGTGTGAATCAGTCCAACCCCTACAGCTACCGACGATACTTCTGTGAAAGTAAGGTAAAAACCATCTTTGGTTGTTGCAACACGGCAATCCTCAATACCGAATGCTTCCAGCTCTCCTTTTCCGAAAATAGGTGGAAATTCCGGTTCATCTTTGAAGTGAATACCGTCGGTACTTGAAACCAATCGTAAGTAAGACATCGTGGTCAGATAATTCTTTCCTTTGTAACCGATAACGCGTGGGTCTGAAGCATCTAAATCGGGATCATTCTTTAAAAACGAAACCACTTCTATTTTTCCTTTTTCATTATATATAGGAAAACTGATAATTCCTTCTTTCTGTATAGGTCTTTCTGCGACGCGCAAAAGTAACCAAATTTTGCCTTGATATTTGAAAACTCCGGGATTTAACAAACATGTAATTTCCATTCCGTTGATTCCCGCTTTTAAATCTTTTGGAGCCAGTAGGGGGTTCTGCTCACATCTTTTAGCTATATCCATAATATTTCGATTAGTGATTATTTCTGTGAACAAAAGTATGAGATGAAAGACAGGAAAGCGTTTACTATATTCTCAAAGAGGTGTACACATGCTCAAGAACATGTTTTTAAGAGGATGATATTGGGGAATGATTTTAGAAGAGGCAGGGATATTCGTATTTATATGCTGTACTATTTAAAAGCTTGATTTATAGATGGATGTGCACTTCGTTGAAGTGTATTATATTCTCATAAGTGTATAGTATAGTTTCTTTGAGGAGTGCAAAAGAAACATATAAAGATAAAAAAATAAGAGGCCAAACTCAAAAATATAATTTGAGGAAGCCTCTTGTTTTTTCTTTTTAATAAAAATGATACTGTAAATCCTATTTCTTCACGTATGGATAATCTATCGTATATAATCTGTCAGAGTTTGTTTGATAGAGGTGAAGCCGTTAAAAAAAAATTGTTAGACAGCTTCTTTTCGTTATCGGTTTGGTATACTGTCTTTATAAATAGTAATTGTCCTTTTTCTTGTTGAATCATTCTTGATACTGGTTACATCTCCCCGGGTCGTGAAATACACATAGTTTCCCAGATCGAGAAAACGGTATACTTTCACTCCGTCGTGCTCGAACAGATAACTGACTTCATAAGTCTGGTTATTTTCTGATTTTCCGCTTTTCAGTGGAATACCTGCATAGCAGGAAGCTAGTCCCGTTATGCAGAAGAAAAGAATAAAGGTCCGAATCAATGTTTTCATAATCATTTCTTCACGTGTGGATAATCTATCGTATAATGTAATCCGCGGCTTTCCTTACGCTCCATTGCTTGGCGCATAATCAGATAACCCACATTCACCATATTACGCAATTCGCAGATTTCTCTGGACGCTACGCTACGTTTGAACAGGCTTTCAGTCTCTTCGTAGATAATATCGAGTCTGTCCCAGGCACGTTTCAGACGGAGGTCACTGCGGACGATGCCTACGTATGTACTCATAATTTGATTCACTTCCTTCATACTTTGCGTAATGAGCACCATTTCTTCCGGAGAGCGGGTTCCTTCGTCATTCCATTCGGGAATATCTTCATTATAAGAATACTGATCAACCGCTTGCAGACTGTGCTTGGCGGCAGCGTCGGCATATACCACTGCTTCTATCAATGAGTTGGAAGCCAGACGGTTTCCACCATGCAATCCGGTGCACGAACATTCTCCCACGGCATAAAGGCGTTCGATGGAAGATTGTCCGTCCAGGTCGACAAGAATACCTCCGCAGAGATAGTGGGCGGCCGGGGCTACCGGGATATAATCTTTAGTGATGTCGATGCCCAGGCTAAGACATTTCTCGTAGATATTGGGGAAGTGTTTCTTTGTTTCTTCGGGATCTTTGTGGGTGACGTCCAGATATACATGGTCGTCTCCACGGTTCTTCATCTCGTTGTCGATGGCGCGTGCCACGATGTCACGGGGAGCGAGCGAAAGACGGGGATCATATTTCTGCATGAACTCTTTTCCGTCCATGGTGCGCAGTACGCCTCCGTAACCACGCATTGCTTCCGTTATCAGGAAAGAAGGGCGGTCTCCCGGATGATACAGGGCGGTAGGGTGGAATTGTACAAACTCCATATCCTTCACCGTACCTTTGGCACGGTAAACCATGGCGATACCGTCTCCGGTAGCGACTAGCGGGTTAGTGGTTGTTTTATAAACGGCTCCTACTCCACCGGTAGCCATTAGCGTCACTTTAGCAAGATAGGTATCTACTTTTCCCGTTTTCGGATCGAGGATATAAGCACCATAACATTTGATGTCCGGTGTCTGGCGGGTTACAGTCACTCCCAGGTGATGCTGTGTCAGGATTTCAATGGCAAACTGGTTTTCGATGACCGTGATATTCGGATGGCGTTGTACGGCTTTAATCAGGCTGTCTTGAATTTCTGCTCCTGTATTGTCTTTATGGTGAAGAATACGGAACTCCGAGTGTCCGCCTTCGCGGTGCAAGTCAAATTCGCCTTTCTCGTTTTTGTCAAAATCCACTCCCCACTTAATCAGTTCTTCAATTTGTGCGGGAGCTTCGCGCACTACCTTTTCTACTGCGGCACGGTTACTGATCCAATCGCCGGCAATCATTGTGTCTTCAATGTGCTTGTCGAAATTATCCACCAGAAGGTTGGTGACGGAGGCTACACCTCCCTGGGCGAAGTACGTATTGGCTTCTTCCAGCCCACTTTTACAGATAAGAGCAACTTTACCTTTGTGCGCCACTTTCAGCGCAAAACTCATACCGGCAATTCCGGAGCCGATAACGAGGAAATCGAATTTTCTTACCATAATTTTGTTATTTCTCACCGCAAAGCTACAAAATAAGTTACTTCGTTGTACTTTTCGTTGTCACTAATTCATAAAATTGCTACCTTGCAGGCAAAAATCTGACAAAATGAATCGAATTTTTCATGCTCGCATCGCCTGGTACCAATATTTCCTGTTGGTGGTGCTTACTGTAAATGCTGTTGGCGCATTGTGGTGCAAATATATCTTGGTAGCGGTACTGTTTATGCTGATGCTGATTGTAGTGATCGAACAGATTATACATACTACTTATACGTTGACTACAGACGGTAACCTGGAGGTTTCACGCGGCCGTTTTATTCGTAAGAAGGTTATTCCGCTTTCCGAAATCACCACAGTCAGGAAATACCATTCCATGAAGTTCGGTAGTTTCTCGGTGACGGATTATATCTTGATAGAATACGGAAAAGGGAAGTTTGTTTCGGTGATGCCTGTCAAGGAACAGGAATTTGCAGAACTACTCGAAAAGAGAATGTTTGAAAAGAAGATAAAAGAGTAACTGATTATATACTATGAAATATCAAGTGATTATCATCGGTGGCGGTCCTGCGGGATATACGGCTGCCGAAGCTGCCGGTAAAGGTGGTTTGAGCGTATTGCTTATCGAAAAGAATAGTCTGGGTGGCGTCTGTCTGAACGAAGGCTGTATTCCTACGAAAACATTGTTGTATTCGGCAAAGACTTATGACAGTGCAAAACATGCATCAAAGTATGCAGTCAATATCCCGGAAGTCTCTTTCGATTTGCCTAAGATAATAGCGCGTAAAAGTAAGGTAGTGCGTAAACTGGTGCTGGGAGTGAAAGCGAAGCTGACTGCCAACAATGTTACAATCGTATCGGGAGAAGCGCAGATCATTGATAAAAATACGGTTCGCTGCGGGGAAGAGACTTACGAAGGAGAGAATCTGATATTATGTACGGGTTCGGAAACCTTTATTCCTCCTATTCCGGGAGTGGACGCGGTGAACTACTGGACGCACAGAGATGCTTTGGACAGTAAAGAATTGCCGGCTTCTTTGGCTATTGTTGGTGGCGGGGTAATCGGTATGGAGTTTGCGTCGTTCTTCAATAGTTTGGGAGTACAGGTGACGGTGGTTGAGATGATGGACGAAATCCTGGGTGGAATGGATAAGGAGCTTTCCGCTTTGCTCCGTGCAGAATATACAAAACGAGGTATTAAATTCCTGCTTAGTACGAGAGTGGTCGGCTTGTCGCAAACGGAAGAAGGGGCTGTTGTTTCTTATGAGAACGCGGAGGGAAACGGCAGTGTCATTGCAGAGAAGCTGTTGATGAGTGTCGGCCGTCGCCCGGTGACGAAAGGTTTCGGGCTCGAAAACCTGAATTTGGAGCAGACGGAGCGTGGTGCTATCAGAGTTAATGAAAAGATGCAGACTTCTGTGCCGGACGTGTATGTTTGTGGTGACCTGACAGGATTCTCTTTGCTCGCCCATACGGCTGTTCGTGAAGCGGAAGTTGCCGTACATTCCATCTTGGGAAAGGAAGATGCCATGAGTTATCGGGCTATTCCGGGCGTAGTCTATACCAATCCGGAGATTGCTGGAGTGGGTGAAACGGAGGAGTCGGCCTCAACGAAAGGAATCAATTATCAGGTTATCAAACTTCCGATGGCTTACTCCGGCCGTTTTGTGGCGGAGAATGAAGGCGTGAACGGAGTCTGCAAAGTATTGCTGGATGAACAGCAGCGGGTGATTGGCGCTCATGTGTTGGGAAATCCGGCTTCGGAGATTATCACTCTTGCGGGCACTGCCATTGAGCTCGGATTGACGGCAGCGCAATGGAAAAAGATTGTTTTC
>ERZ780157.3347-NODE-3347-length-13521-cov-3.241200_pt1 | contig 13521 bp, 23 predicted proteins | sample MGYA00511169_ERZ780157 | MGnify/ENA primary metagenome ERZ780157 (study PRJEB29588, sample SAMEA1965149) | human gut metagenome | biome: human gut; feature: human-associated habitat; material: faeces | place: Denmark | collected 2008/2010 ... | reverse complement strand
TGCCGTCAATGCAGCCTGTACAACCTGTACAGCCCTTCCAGCCCGCTCAGCCCGCTATGCCGAAGCCGGAGCCGGCGCCGATGCTGGTGCCGCAGATGACCACGGCGCAGGCGTCGCTGCTCTCGCAGCCACAGCCGCAGCCGAGCGAGGTGGCGCCAGCGGGGGAGAGTGCGGGCGCGCAGCTCTCCGTGGTGCCGTCGCTGAAGACGCCGATCAACGTGAACCGCAGCGGAGGCGTCCCGCCGATCCCCTCCCCGCCGCCGTCCGTGATCGCGACGACGCTGAAGACGATGGTGTGCAACACGCACCCCGTGAAGGAGGAGGGCGTGAAGCCCGTCGAGACCAACCCCGTGATCATCCCGCCGCTGAACCCCGAGCAGCTGATGCTGTCGCGTCGCCACATCCAGATTCGCGAGAAGCCGCAGGAACCCGTCGTGGCGCCGGCGGAGGCGTCGGTGCCGGAGAGCGCGGGCGTTGCGCCCAGTGCTGTGGGCGTTTCAGAGAGTGTTGTGGGCGTTTCAGAGAGTGTTGTGGGGGTTTCAGCGAGTGCCGTGAAGGGCGTTTCAGCCGGTCCGGCGACGAGTGCTTCACCCAGCGGAGAGGCGAACGCTTCTGCCGACGCAGCGATGAACGCTTCAACCGATGCAGCTGACGCAGCGATCAACACAGCCACCAACGCTTCGAGCAATCCGGTGGAGACTACAAACAATCCGGTGATGGACGCTTCGAGCAACGCAACAGCGGAGAGCCACGTGACGGAAGCGAAGGAGGCGGAGGTGACGCCGATTGTGCCGACGAAGAGTGAGGATGTGGAGGAGATTCCGCTGATGCGCGTGCCGTCGGGGGATGGACAGGAAGAGTTGAATACGCCCATTATTCCTGCGGAGGAAAAGGAGAGTGATGAGGAAGAGAAGGAATAACAGAGAATTGTCATTCTTTGTCTTTTTATGCATTTGCTTTTTTCGGTTAGTGGTCATGTTTCAATAGTATTCATATTGTAATGGCGTGTTTGTGGATCACTTGGTTTCTGGCGGGAAAGGTAACTCCCGCTCTTTTCAGCCACCACAATTTGATTGGGCAACACGTATGAACGCGATACGGGGCGATGACAGAGTAGATTCGGAGGCAATGGAGTCGGAAGAGTACTCTGAGGAGGAGATGAATGACTATCTCGCCGGAATGGATGAGGAACAAAAGGTGTGTATGCTGGTTTCGTTGAGATCGTGTTGCTGGAGCGAAGAGCCAAACTAACGAATCCTGTAGAAGATAATTCAAGCGCGGCTCGACGCAATTCAAAAGCAGTTCAAACTATTTAACTCAAATCAGAGAAGCCAAAAGGTGGGTTGTAGGAACTGCCGAATGACGTTCAGATCCATGATGTTCTATCCCATATAAAAGACATTGACGAGAAAGCGGCGGAACTGGCCATCGATTCCTGTCACGGAAACGAAGTATCTGTCCCGTGGGGTCCTGAGGGGTAGCTGTTGGCGATAAAGCGTCTTCTCGATGACTCAGAGTACAAGAGCGATGTGGTGGGCATGGCAAAGGGGGAGAAGGAGATGGATATGGATGCGATTCTGGTTGTGGACTACGGAAACGCGTGACGTGTAGTACCGTGACAAGAATCAGGAAATCCGCGAAGCACTGGCCGATGTATCCGATAACGATTCTGATGCGGAAGAAGATGAGTGGGGAAAGAAGCGCAGAAAGCATCATCACCACGAATCGGACCAAGATTCGAGCGATTGTGAAAGTGACAGGTCAAAAGCGCGAAGCGAGCGGCGTGGTCCTCGTCTCAATCTCGACGACGCTCTCATCATGGTACCTGCTGTCCTTGTTTCTAATCAGCAGCTCGCGAGTCTTCAATCGCCCGTGAAGGATCGCAAGCAGAGCGGAGATGAGACGGAGCCAACTCCATCCCACTCGGAGGAGCAGGAATCGGTGTCCGAAACGACGAGCGTGAGCGACAGAAAGACGTGCAGCGATAAGGAGAGTGACTCGCTGGAGATACCCGTTCATTCTCCGCTGAAGCGAAGCGACTCCAAGGAAACGCTGGCGAGTTTCCCTCAGTGCGTGTGTTGACGAATAGAGGAGAAGGAGCTCTTCGCCGCGCTCTCTGGAAAGAAGGCGAACAAGCTGTCGGACGACGCGCTGCGCCAGCTGGGGTGGAGCGACGCGCGCATCAAGGCGTTCAAGAACCGCGAAAAGAACCCGAACCAGTACTACTACCGCTTTAATGATCCCGGCGAGCCGCAGGCGACGGGCAAGTGGAGCGCGAAGGACAAGGCGCTGTTCTTGAAGCTGATCAACGAGAAGGGCGTGGACTACCAGGTGGGAGCGGAATGCGCGATTCACGCGGTAGTGGGGCATTTTTTCGATGCAAATTCCCGGACGTGTGGGCTACCAGTGCAGCAACTACTACCGGCAGCTGATCAAGGAGGGCGAGATCAAGGACGAGAATTACACCTTCGACAAGAACGGCAAGTTGGTGTTCCGATTCCGCGACAAGGAGGGAAAGAGCACGCTCATCCGACAGAAGCGGAACGCGGACGGCACCTCCAGTCCTCGCAAGCGCGCGAAGAAGGTGGTGATTGAAAAGGAGCCGAAAAGACCCACGGTTCCGGTCATTCCCGAAGTGAGCGTGCTTCCCGTGAGGGGTGGGGGAACGGCGTGAGACGTAGGACTACATCGATCCGATGACGATGATGCCCGTCGTGAAGCCTGCCATCAGTCCGTACGGACATGTGATGGGGTGATTCGCAATGCGTGTGGGTGATGCCTATTTATGACTCGTGGGTCCGCATTCTGAACAAGGAGCCGAAGAACACATGTCCGTTCACGAAGAAGGTGGAGCGTGGCGGAGAATTGTGATCCGTAGCACTTGACGCGTCGTGCTCTTGTAAAACTAACGGAAGACAATATAGACGAGTACCGCGACAAGATCATCGCAGTTAGTGGTTTCAATATCCCTTTTGCTCATTAACTGCCATCTTTTCCCGCGTTTGTTCCAACAAGACGCCGTAACTACGTGAAAGTCTAAAAAAGGAAAAATGACGACAGGTTTGAATGACACTCCTTTATGACCTCGCATCACCCACACTCGCCTTCTCATCGCTATTCAATGAATCGGCGCCTGTCTCATTTTCAACTAGACTTTCATCCATCCCGTTCGTGGAGTATCTACGTCATCATCGCCACAATCTTCCCCGACAGGATGCCCAATATCACTTCCTCGTTCTCTGTCAAATCTCTTTCATTGCTCGTGTTCTGCACGTCAACTTCCCCAGCCACTCCCACCTGAAGGAGAATCTCGATCTGTCTCAGTTTCTGGTAATAGAAGTTCCGCTCGGAAACCAGGAGGTTCTCCTATTTCTTATACCCAAACCCGATACGTACGCGTTCTTTACGAAGATCGTCCATTTCGCCATAGTGATCGACCAGCTCTCTATTCTCTTCCATTAGCACGTCTGGAGCATGAATGAATCGAGCTACGCCTACTCTTGTCATGATTCAGCGTTTCCACCATATCGTAGAGTTGTCTCAGTTGCAGCTCATTTGAAGTGGTGCCCTTTATGTCCCGTACTCGATCCGCGCTGGAAGAAAGATCTTTCGTGATCAATTCGAATCATCCCTACTCGGCATGTGTACTGCGGCTAGCGACATGGGACGGTACGTGTCGAAGCCCTCCGTCGCTTCTTCGGCGTTGTTCGCACTTGTCGGCGAAAGTGGCGAATTGGTCACTCGGAAGGGAAGCGAGCTGTCTTTCAGATGGAGCGAAGGAACGGGCTGTGGGTTTGCTCTTTCGGAATGGCTCGCGATGCTCCGCCTTCGCACTTCTGGGGAAAGAGAGTCGTTTCTGTTGATTTCTACACGGAATCCACATCTAATATGCAGTACTCGCAGTGCCCTTTGACTCTCGTCTCCGTCCAATGGCATCATAGAAGCCTCCGGGATAGTTGTTGTCAAAGAACTCCTTCATTGTAGATAAGAAATCGTAGCTCTCCTTCGAACTCTGTTTTGACAGACTCGCCATATCGAAGTCCTTCTCGTTAATCCCGTCCGTAAGAAACGTACGATAGGTAATCTCTTCTTGTTGATCACGTACCGTAGCACTTTGTAATTCTTCTGGCAGTCATACGGAGTCGATGCCGAGAAATCCAGCTGTTTCATCGGAACGGTTTCTACGCGTAAAACGGAGTTGCAGCGCGATTGTACGTGGATAGATAGCGTCGAGGAGTTGGCAAGCTACCGCACCTAGCCAGTGAGACAAGCGGGAACAAAAAGCTACCGTTGGAAGCATCCTCTAGTCTAGTGTACGACGTGCACAGGAAATCGTTTATCCAGGCCAAGAGTGCATTTCTCGGTAGCCTTGGCGAATACATCCTAATCATCACGGAAAACGCAGCGAGTAGGGACTCTGTACAACGCAAAGACGCCCAACAACCAATTCTAGGGGTGTTCATGCAATAACAAAATCCACAAATCGACCACAATTCTCGACTTCGGTGAAACCCCGCATTTGGTTTCAAATCGTTGCTCGTTTTAGATTGTTAACAGAGAGCAGCGGTTCTCCACCTGTCAGAATGGATATCGACAAGGAGGATGAAGCCATCGATCTCCAGTTCAGTACCTGCCGCTTGTGGAGATTCACCATAGACTCGATGATCCGGGACACGAACGGAATTGATAATGTCCGGCTGTTTAGGCGGATTACCGACGTGTATCTGTGCAAGCACAACATTCCCTACGCGAGCGAGTCCACCGGGTCCTGCGTCCGGTACCGCTGTCCGTTCACCAAGAGCTGCTCGTTTTGCATCAAGGGGGGTATTTCTCGGTCGAAACTGTCCGGAAAGAAAGGTGTAGCGTGGTGTATCGCGTTGAGTGTAGGAATCCTGTCGCTGCAGTCCATTTGTCTGAATCACTCCTGCAACTGGGAAACCGTATTTCGTTTGTTCCGTTGATTCCGCGTAGGTTCCGAGGGACCAGCGAATCACTACCTATCGTCCTTCCTACAAGAAGAGGAGTGGGGACTGCGTCGTTGTCGTTATTCTCAGACTCTTCTATGTGGCACCACCAGGAAATGCATCCCGCCATCCCGCCTCCCGATCCCACACTGCTTCACGTGGTTGGCGTGGACCTCTTTTCCTCCCCAGAACCGACAAAGATTTCAATCGAACCACCTCCGACAAGTGATATGCAACAACACCCACTCCTGTTAGCCTCGTCGGTGGACATCACGCCTCCATCGAAGCGAAGTCGTGCGGGCATGAACGATAAGCAATCGAAGCGAGCCATGTACTGCAGAAACGCCTACATGCACTTCCTCGTGCAGAAGATGGTCGAACTCAATCCCTACATCAGTCTGCGCTCCATTCTGCAGGTGCTGAACTCAAAGCAGGTGGACTGCAAGGAATCCACCGTGGCCAAAGCGAGAACGGACGAGCGGTCTCGATTCATCACATCCATGAAGAACATCATCCCCGCCTTCTTCGAGATGAGTACGCTCGTGTTTCCTCACTCACCCGCAGAAAACCAGATCGCCCAGTGTAACCCCGAAGATGATCTCGTGATCTCCACAACCACCGAGAACCAAAAGGCCCTTCTTTCGAGCGTCTTCTACACCTACGCCGAGGCCAAATCGCTCTACGAGCAGTCGAAAAAGCTGCTGGCGCTGGACTGTTCGCCGCTGAAGAGCGAGTTGGGCGGCGTTCTGTTCCACGCCTCCACTCTCGACGGGGGGGGGGAGCCGATTCTGCTGGCATTCATGGTGGCTGGCGAGGAGAACCAGAACACATGGCGGGAGTTTCTGAGCGCGCTGCAGACGCACGGGCTGGGCGATCGCTCCAATTCCGAGTTCGCAATCGTGAGTGAAGTGTGTGTGGTGGTGGACACGTGCTTGCCTGCACTGACATTGCTGCACCAGGACCTGGGAGTGGAGGCGTCGCCGTGGTACCTGAACGGGAACACGCGGCGAAAGAAGACGGGTCAGCCGTTCGAGCACGCGCGGCTGCGTTCTCTGTTCTTCCGCGCGCTGTTCTGCGGGTCCTCGCGCATCTCAAACTACATCACCCACCTGACGTCGCTGGCTCCCGAGGTGGTGAGCGAGCTGTCGAAGCACCCGCAGTGGAGCCGCGGTCACGCCAGTCGTTATCACATGATGTACATCGACTACGTGCTGTCGGAGTTCGAGGTGGCGTTGGAGCAGGACTCGATTGCGTACCTGATGTTGGATGATGTGGTGGAGGGTCTGATTCTCGCCATACACCGACGCGCGCAGCAGCGAGAGGCGATGTACGCGAGTCAGGAGAAAACCGCACTGACTCCGTTTTACCAACAACTGGTCGCAGGGTACGCTGCGGACATGGGGCGTTTCACTGTGGAGTGTGTGAATCCGAAGTTGTACTGCGTGGTGGACAACGCAACGGCGGCGTCGCGGTTTGACGTGGATTTGGAGAAGGGCACGTGCAGTTGTTGTTACTGGCAGGAATTGATGTTCCCGTGCGTGCACTGCTGGTGTGTGATGCATCACTGCAAGGTGGACTGGCGAAGCGGCGTGGACGCGTTCTTCACCAACGAGAAGGCGCTGGGTCTGTGCGCGCACCACGCGCTGCCTGCGTTCACTCACGACTTTTCGCGGCAGGTGAAGTACTACCAACAGAGCCTGAAGATGAAGGACCCTGTGTTGATCGCGAGTGAATCCAAATCCGTTTCTATCTTGGGTGTTTGTTGTTCATGTCTTTCCTTTTGATAGTTGTTCCCTTCTCTTTGTGAGAAGCGCTCTCCTCTTTTCATAAGAAGCGCTCTCTTCATCAGAAACACTCCCTTCATGAGAGACACTCTCTTCACAAGAAATACGCCTTTCCCACAAACAACGCCACACAAACAACGAAGTGAGCAAAGAAAACACCTCATTCATCGTCAAGAAACGTCAAAGAACGAACAAGATCCTTATTCTTGGGCGAAATACTCTTCGGGAATCGGACGTGGAACCGAATCACCAGATTGCCAAAGTCACTCTCTGACCTTGAAATCGGCATTCCTAACCCATGGTACACTTGCTCCGTGTCGGGACTGATCACCGCGGGAACCAACACATTCATCACTCTCCCGTTAATGTGCTGATACTCGAATCGCACCCCGCAGAGCGCCTCTCGCAACGACACCTCCTTCACAAACACCAAGTCGTTCCCTTCACGCTGATACACCGCGTGCGGCTTCTCCTTCACCACGAACACGATATCCGCGGGAATTTGCCCAGGTCGCTCGCCGCCCAAACTACACTTCACTCCCTCTCTCCACTCCAACTGCTTGAACGTCACCTTCATTCCCGCCTTCCACCCGCGCTTCACGTCGAACTCGATCACCTTCTCGCGCGTTGTGATCCCACCGTTTTCAGTCATCGTCTTCCGCGTCACGCGCATCTTCTTGTGCACGCCGTTGTACAGGTCCTCCAGGCTGCAGTACAGGTCTCGAAATATGGGGGGATCCACAACGGGGTCGCTATCCTCGCTGACTTCCGGTCCCGAGGTCGGGTTCGGGTTTTTGTCGCTCGAGGATGCGTTCGGGTTTTTGTCGCTGTCCAGAAAGGACAAGCCACTTTCACTACGAGTGACGATTCGCGATTGGAGTCACCTCATGGAGGCCTGGCGGAAATCTTGCGTGCCGAAGAAGCGCTTGAAGATCTCGAACGGATCCGGCTCGTTGGAGGCGGGGTGGTGAGCGTGATGGGAAGATGGCGTGAAGTCGCGCGCCGGCAGCGTGGTGGACTTGGGACGCATGTCGGGATACGCCTCCTCATTCGAGTACGAGTGGTAGGAGGTCGACGCCGGGCGCGACTCGGAGTAGTTGATGGACGAGCGATTCGATTGCGGCGGGGAGTGGTAACTGTTGTAGCTGTTCTCTCTTGATACTGGAGGTCTCGGAGCCATTCCAGGTGGAGGTTGCGGAATGGAGGATGAAGCATTCGGCGGTGGTTGCGGAATGGAGGATGATGGTGGTTGGGGTTTGGGGGACGGAGCACTCCCTGCTGGAGGAACGGGAGCACTCGCTGTCGGGGGAACAGGAGCGGATGTAGGAGGGGGTGGAGGATGGTAAGGATCCTGGTAATCACTCTGATAGTCATCTTGATAAGAGGAGCTCGGATTGTCCACCGATCCATTCTCCGCATTATCGTCAAAGAAGTCGCTGTCCTCCGGAGGGACATCTCCATACAAACCCTCCTCTCCATACTGGTCATAGATACCGCGCCTTCTAGGATCGGATAGCACCTACCAATGAAACCGAACGAGGATACTCACATCGTAGGCCACATTGATCTCCTTGAACATGAATTCGGCCTGCTCTCTGTTATCTTTGTTCTTGTCGGGGTGCCATTTCAGGGCAAGCTTTCTGTACCTAAATCATGAAAGATTTCGCGAGGATATCTACGCCTTTTTGAGTTCCTCAGGAGTCGCATCAGAACGCACCTTGAGTATTCCATAGTAATCCGTCCCCATAGCGTGAACGAGGGGATGGCTCTGTCCAGAGTAACTAGGGGAAAATGGTTTGGAATCATGCAAAACGGCGAATTGGCTTCAGTGAGAGGAATGAGAGGGATTTCAAATCGGGCCAGTGTACACGAAAATAGAGGTTTAGGAGAGGGAGAGGGCACGAAATGGAGTGAGGGATGGGATTGTCTGTAGAAAGTGGGGAACGGCTCTTTGCCATCACTACATTTTCTATTACCATCCAGAATCCTCAATTGCGCATTGCCCCCATTCCCGCCCTCACAAGAGAACACGCTTTCTTCCGATCCCATCTCATTCTATCCTTCTTCAGAGGCCTGCCACCGCAGTTCCATCCCGTATGAGCACCCCCCAATCCCAACGATTCTGTGCCATCGCCAGAGTTCTGTTGGTCATTATTCGTTACATTGTCTATTGTAAGTTGGCGTGGTTCTTCTTCGCTGCGTCGCCATGCGATTTATCGGGTGTGCTGACTAACCCCGCTGTAGTATCGAATGAGTGATCAAGAGAGTGCAAACGTAGTGCCTGTGGAACTACCATTCATCGACTAGAAGCAAAGAACGAATTACGTTCTCGTGCCTGCAACCATTATTGAAGATGAGAGCGAGTAGGCCACTGGGTGCTTCTCATGGACTCACGCGTAGATCTACATCCAGAAGAAATAGAGAGAGAGGTAGACTTCTGGTTTGTTGCTGATGGAGGTAGGCAGGAGAATTCCTCACGGCGCCAAGATCGTTGAAGGCGGATATATCATCAACGGCTTCTTGTACCCGCTTTCGCTCCTGTTGAGGCGTAGTTACACAGACTTCGATTCTGAAATGGGAAAGAGCATGGTGAAGACGAGCATCATGCCCAAGCTGTAGGTCATGCTCACCGCGTTGACCGTAGGGAGTTTATCTTCTCCGACAAGTACTTCGCTGCGGACAAGTTCCTCCGCCCCTATATGGACGTGGAGGGCTATTTCCCCATCTACCTGCTTCTTTTTATTCCCGCGATTCAGCAGTTTGGCGTCGATGTGGACGCTCTTGCCGAGATTCTCGCTGACTGTCCGTTGGCGGAAGTGGACATGAGCCGCATGACTGTCCGTCCGAAGACGAATTGGGAGCAGGTACGCGTGCTTGTCTTCTTTCATTGTAGTGGATTATGCCGAATCCCATGGGCGGCAACGGAGTCCCTCGCTACGCCGTGATCGGAAGCGAGATTCCGTCGAAGTAGGCCCTCATTTTCCGTTTGCTTTAGTGTTTCTGGTCGTTGTTTGTTGTCATTCATTCTTCTCCATCTGAGGCGAGGTTGACTGGGTGTTAACGCACAGCGGAAAGCAACAATGTCTAGCGGCTACGGACTCCTTCAGAGGGAGAATGAGATCTTGAACCAGAAGGTGGACGTCGTATTCGGAAGCTGCTTTCTGATTGATGCCTAGATGAAGGAGGAACGAAACCACCTCCTGAAGCAGATGGATGAGCTGAAAGCCACGATCACGCAGTATGAAAACCATATCGGCGAGCTCGAACACGAACTCGAAGATTCCATAAATGAGAACATGTAATTCGGCAAGGTGAGCGTGTGAGTCTAGAAAGCTGTACGAAACGTTCAATTCACAAGAATCCGGCAAGAAGAACGAGGCGGAAATGATCGAGCTGGAGTCGGAGAACAAAGAGCTGAAGGAGGCCGTTTTGAAGCTGTACACTTCCTTTTCGGAGGAGAAGAAGCGCCTGCTCTCGAGGGTCGCTTCTGTGCATTGATCGTTACTCATAGGCCGTCGTTGCTGAGTCTTCTCTCCGCGATGCGAGTAACAACAGTCGATCGGAGTTGAGCGCGTTGTGCGGTCAGTATCAGAACGAAATTGGTGAATTGAAAGTGAGTGTGTGTTCTGGATGGAGTCATTGCTAGGAGAAGCTCGCCGCCTTCGACTCCAGCAATGCGAAGACATTCTCAGCAGACCGGAGAACCGTGAAGGAGCTGCAGGAAACAAACGAACGACAAGAGGTGTGATTGTCGCTGATTCTCTCACAGCAAGGAGCTTCTTCGACTGGACCACGATCTGATTGCAGAGTACGAATCGCTGCTCGCGGAGGACCTCGACTCCACCCAGAAGAAGGAGGAGCTGCTTCACGAGCTGGCAGTTTCACTGGATTCGGTGACGAAAGAGAGGGAACAGCAGGAGAAACGCCTGCAGTACTGTATGAACAGGGTATGGTTTCTGCAGCATGGTTATGCACAGATTCACGAGTACGAAGGCAAGTTGGGCGAGGATTATGGGATGAAGGGTGATTCCGTCGAATACGAAGAACTGAAGAAGGAGGTGGATAAACTGAAGAACGAGCTCTCCGTCGTCACCCTCTCCGTGCGTTCTCCCCGAACATGTGATCATTAGCGTGATTGCTTCGAGTGGCGCTTTTCCCAAATCGCATCCATTCTCCCCGAGCAAACCTTCGAGTTCACCAACCAGATCGGCTTCTACGCGTCGCTGCAGTACCTCCACGACCTCTCCCTCCATCTGACGGAATTCTACTCCACTCGTCTGTTGGAGGGAAATGTGTCCCTCCCGCTTCCGCTGTATTCCTCCTTCTCGCGCTGTCTCCTGTACCTCAACCAGATCGCCGACTTCACGAGCCAGTATATCCAGCTTGTTTCCAACCCGCACCTGTCATCGCAGACATTCGTTCAGTTGGTCAACGACTCGAACCCGCCCGTGCAGACGCTTCTATCTTTTTGCGAGAACGTGCTGAAGTGGGAGAAGGAGACGGATTCGGTGGGCATGTGGGAGATTTCCAAGGAAGCCGTGAGCTCGATCGTGGTTCTGGGGAAGTTCTTGGGCCACGAGGGCGGGAAGGGAGACGCGATATGGAAGCGAAATCACGGCATTCTGTCGACATTCCGCATCGCGCACGAGATTCAGCTGCAACTGCAGCTCATGATGTTTTTGACGAGGGGCCAACTCGCCGTCATCAGAACGCAGGAAGAGTCCTTCGACTCCAACGCGTCGATTGAAAACGGCGTTTTGGCTGTTTTGAATGCGCTTCAGGAAACGAGCAAGGTGTCGCAGCTGCTCATCGAGAAGGTCACAGAGCTGAAGAAGCGGATCGAGAGCGACGGGTTTTGCGGCGTGCCGTATGTGAATGTGGAGGGAGAAAATGTGGCTTCGAAGCACCTGAGTCATCTGAACTGCGTCGACAATTCCATTCTGTGGCAGTCAGTGGAGCAGCTGAAGCGTGCGTGTCGCATTGCGTGACTCATGAGTAGAGGAGTGCACGGATGTGCTGAAGCACGTGAACGGTGCGTTGCGACCCACCAAGTCCATTCTCGCCACCGTGCTGCTTCATCATGATGATGATTCCGTGAATCAGCTGATCACGGAGTGCTCTCCCCCACAGGGGAAGAACAAGACGGTCCTGTTCCGAATCCACCATCTCTTCGTCAATATCAAGACTGTCGCTTCGCGCGACATCTTCGTTTCGGGTGTGGTGAATCCCGCCGGAGAGCAGCCGGAAGGAGTTTCCCAGGTGCTTCGCGACGAGGGCAGGCAGTTGAAGAGCGCGTTGCAGGGATTGACGAATCAGGCGACGCAGGACCAGATTCTCGCGCCCGAGCGAAAGGTGGACGAGAGCAACACGAAAGTGCAGGAGTTGGAGCGCGAGATCCTGGACCTGACGACATCGCGCAAGGTGCTTTCCGAGCAGCTTCAGAAGAAGAAGGAGGTGTTCGAACTGCGTGTTGCGACCAGCGGCGACGTACTCGCTCGTGCGACGGCTGATTCGTAGGAGGAGGCGCGATTGCAGCAGGCGCTGGAGCGCAAGCGAGGCGAAATGAAGGTGCTGATGAAGGAGAACTCGCAGCTGAAGAAGGAGTTGAGCGAGTGGAAAAATCGGCCGGAGCAGCGCATTCACGAGGATGTCTCGTCGGAGCGGAGTCGCATCATGCGGAGGTGGGAGCGGAGGGGTTCTGTGACGGAATAGGACGATGCAGCGCGTGGCGGTCAGGCAGGTCGAGAGCGTGCTGAACGCGATTCCCGAGCTGAAGTCGATTTCAGAGCGAGGCGAGCGCGAGGACGAGAGAGCGAGTCTCGTGTCGATAAAGCCTTCTCTCCTGCTGCAGGCTGTGAACGTGAGCGCGATTGACGTCTCGATGCTGTACCCCTCCGTTCGGAAGGACTGCGAAGTTGGCGTTTTCTCTCTGTGTCATTCGTAGAAGTCGATCGCCTTCGCAAAGCAGGTGGCGGGCGTGATTCGTCTGCATCAGCGACGATTGGCGGAGGAGGGCAGGAGCGAAGGCAGCTGCGTGTCGACAATCACGGTGCCCTCCTATCTGGCCTCTGGTCTCTCTGGCGGTGCGAATCGCGATGTCTCCATTTCTGTATCCTCGGCGTGTGCCAAAACGATCCACAACTCCGTTTTTGAATAGCGCTGTTTGTTGCAAACGGAATCGGAGGCGAAATCAACGAGCATCGACCATGAATATACAGCGATTATCGATTATGGGTTATTCAGGGGGGTATCGGATGGGCGTCGGAGAGTGAGTTCGATCCTTCCAGAATAGGTTTTATTCTGTATGATGAGTTTTGGTTTTCCTAGCTGCCTCGGCAGATTGGTGAAGATAAGTGGAACCTTCATCTTGTTACGCTTTCCACTTTAAGCAACTCTGATACAAACGAATTCACAACAAACAGCACTAAGCAATGGAAGGATCTATCTTACGAACCGTAATCGTGGATTCCCTGTATACATATCCGTTCATCTCCTGCGCCGCTCTGTCCGACGCCTCCGACGTGGCAAACTGCACCAAACCTCTTCCCTTCGTCTCTCCGTTGTTCCTCACCGTCTACGCCTCATGCCACCTCCCAGCACCCACACTGCACTGCTGAATCATGCCGTATCGGTCGAACATGATTCGCAAATCACTGTCTGTCGTAGGCCAAGGAAGATCTGCGGTTAACCACGGCGACAACGCCTACCGAGAATCTCGATCTTGTTCGAGTCCTCGCCGCCCTCGATCATCGGCTCCTGCATGCGAATGTCCT
>ERZ780157.3345-NODE-3345-length-13530-cov-7.564601_pt1 | contig 13530 bp, 11 predicted proteins | sample MGYA00511169_ERZ780157 | MGnify/ENA primary metagenome ERZ780157 (study PRJEB29588, sample SAMEA1965149) | human gut metagenome | biome: human gut; feature: human-associated habitat; material: faeces | place: Denmark | collected 2008/2010 ... | reverse complement strand
CCATTTCCGCGAGCGATAGCGACGCGGAGAAGGGGTCGCATATCAAGCGAGAGCGAAGGGGAGCTTGCTCACCGGCGTCGAGCGCAGGTATCTTCGCCGCAGGCGAAATTCCCGTTGCGGGTTTTAACGCTCCAAAACGTTCTGCCTCACCATGCGATCCCCCTATCTCTTTTGGCACCCGCCCGACGAACCCATTTCCGCGAGCGCAGCGAAGCGGAGAAGGGCTGGCATACCAAGCGAGAGCGAAGGGGAGCTTGCTCACCAGCGTCGAGCGCAGGTATATTCGCCGCAGGCGAAATTCCCGCCGTGTTTTGAGCTCGTTGCCAAATTGAAGCTCACGATTTTGCTTCGGTATAAGCGTTCGGAGAGGTCAATCAACCCGCCCCAAACCTGTCCCGTTTGCAATTGGTCGCTTTTTCAAAATTGTGCAAAATGCCAAAAATAAAAAAAGAGAAAAAAAAGGATTGCAATTAACTAAAAAGTGTGATATGATATAAATGAGTAAAAAGACGCTCTTATATATACGCGTTAATATGTGAAAAGTGGAGGTTGAATCATGGCAGAAATTTCTGTGCATTTCAGAAACAAACTCAACGGTTACGATAAGGCTGAGGTTAATCAGTTTGTGAAGGATGCTGAAGCAAAGCTGCAGGAAAAGGCAGTTCAGCTCGCAAACGTGCAGCAGCAGGTTGTGGAGCTTGAGGCAAGACTCGACAAGATCGTTGGTGGCGACACCTCGGTTGAAGAGAAGATCGAGCTTTACGATAAGCTGATGAAGAAAATGGATGGCGACTATGCGAAGCTCCTCGCTCCCGCAGTTGCAAAGGCAAAGGCAATCGAGGCAAAGGCTGAGAAGGAGTATGCAATCCGCATGGATCAGGCTCGCTACTCGGCAGAGGGTATCTATAAGGAAGCTGCAGACCGCATCGCAGGTGTTGTGGATGACAATATGGACAGACTCTATGATCTGCTCGATCAGTTCATCTATTCCAAGACTCTGCCCGGTCGTATCCAGGCTTTCGTGAAGAACTGCAAGCTCCTCACCGCTAAGGTTGGCAGCGGCGTTCAGACCATCAAGGCTGTTCCCGGCAAGGCATACGGCAAGGTAAAGGTAAAGTGCGTTGCTGTGAAGCAGAAGGTTCAGGACAAGGTGAATACATACAAGGCAGCAAAGGCTGAAAAGGCAGCAGAGGCAGCAGAAGCAGCCGCTGAATAAACTATTGAAAAGGTGACGGACCGTTTGCATGAATATCGGTGAAAAAATCCGTGAGCTGCGCGTGGCAAAGCTAATGACACAGGCGGAGCTTGCAGGGAATCAGATTACCCGAAATATGCTCTCTTGCATAGAGAACGGCTCGGCACAGCCCTCGCTTTCCACGATCTTGTATATTGCGGGTAGACTGAATGTTCCCGTTGGCTTTTTGCTTGCCGACGAGGGCGATGAGGTGGTTTACCGAAAAATGAATAGCATGCCCAATATCAAGCGGGCATACACGGCCGGAGATTGGTGGGGGTGTCGGAGCCTCTGCCTTTCCGGTTGTCCGGAGGCGGATGACGAAATTGGTCTGCTCCTGGCGGATTGTGATGCGGCGATCGCCGTTGATGAGTTCGAGCAGGGCAGACTGCATTCTTCATGCCGCTTTTTTGATGAAGCGTTGGAATATGCATCCAAAACAATCTATCCAACCGAACACATCGTGGCAAAGGCGAGCGTTTATTTCCGATACATGCAGCGAATCTCGGCAACCCTCTATTCCGATGTGATTGATGCGGATCGGCAGCTTGGTGTGCGATGGGAGTCGCCCTTTGCCGCTTACGTTGAGGTGTTGGAGGCATTGGACCAAAATGAGCACGAGGCGGTGGTTGCCTATCTTGAGGAGCATGCCGGGGACGGATTTTATTCCGAGCACGTCCGCGTGCGTCTGCTCATGGATTCCTTGCATTTTGCCGAGGCAAAGCTGGTGTTGCAGGCATTGCTTGATGCCGATGAGCCGCTCAATAAGGTCAGTCTCTATGCGGTTCTGTGTGAGCTTGAGGTTTGTTGTCGCGAGACCGACGATTATAAAAATGCTTACAACCACGCCACAGAAAAGGTTCAGCTACTCGAGGCGCTGTTGCGTGAGGTGTGATGCACATAAAAAGTCGACCGAATTTTTCATTCGATCGACTTTTTTTATTTTTTATAGCGATTCGGTTCGGTAAACCGTTCCGTCAAGCTGCTTCCAGGAGAAGGTTTTTTCCTCGAGAATCATGTAGGAGTGCGGCGAGCCCTCCTTCGGAATCGAAACCGAGCCGGGATTGAGATAAGTGTAGGTATCGTGTGGCTCGTAGGCTGGGATATGCGTATGTCCGCAGAGGAGAATTTCACCCGCGCGCAGGGGAGGGGGATTGTCATTGCCGAAAAGATGCCCGTGGGTTGCAAAAATGCGTAGCCCGTTGACATCAAGCCATGCATAGTCGGCGAGAACGGGAAAATCCAACACCATCTGATCCACCTCTGCCTCGCAGTTTCCGCGCACGCAAAGCAGTTCTGATGCAAGTGGGTTGAGCATCCCGATTACTGCCTTGGGGGCGTATTCGGTGGGCAGATCGTTGCGGGGACCGTGATAGAGCAGGTCGCCCAACAGCAGAAAACGGTCGGGACATTCAACGAGATAAGCCTCCAGGAGTTGTCGGCAGTAGGCGGCAGAGCCGTGGATATCGGATGCGATCATGAGCTTCATCGTAGAAAATTCCTTTCATTTCCTGCATTTTTATCTATATTATACCCGTTTTGAGTGTTTCTGTCAAGAATTTTCTATGTAATGTAATGAAAATATCCAATTAAAGAAAAAATGTATTGACAAATACATTGAAAACATGTATAATTGTATACATCAAAAAAGAGAGGAAGGAAGAATACATGTTAGAAACCTCTTTGAAAACCAATTTGTTGGAGCAAAAAAGCTACAAATATTCGCTTCAGGACGTGTCAGAGCCCAATCTCTACCGCGAGATTTATCCCTATACCGAGGTGCCGCGCACGGCGTTCAACCACCGTCGCGTGCCGATTGGAATGCCCGAGGATATCTGGATCACCGACACCTCCTTCCGCGACGGTCAGCAATCGGTTGAGCCCTACACGGTCAAGCAGATCGTGGACCTCTTTCAGCTTATGTCGAAGCTTGGAGGACCCTACGGAATCATCCGTCAGACCGAGTTCTTCGTATACAGTCAAAAGGACCGTGAGGCGGTTGCACAATGCCAGGACCTCGGCTTGAGATTCCCTGAAATCACCACGTGGATCCGTGCAAGCAAGGAGGATTTCAAGCTTGTTCGTGATCTCGGTATCCGCGAGACGGGCATTCTCGTTTCGTGCAGCGACTACCACATCTTCAAAAAGATGAAGATGACGCGTAAGCAATGCATGGATTACTATCTTGCAGCGGTTGCCGAGGCGTTCGAGGCAGGAGTAATGCCAAGATGCCATCTTGAGGACATCACAAGAGCCGATTTCTACGGCTTCGTCGTGCCTTTCGTTAACGAGCTGATGAAAATGTCGGCAGATGCAAAAATTCCCGTGCGTATCCGCGCCTGTGACACGATGGGCTACGGTGTTCCGTATCCCGAGGTTGCCATTCCGAGAAGTGTGCCGGGCATCATTTACGGTTTGCAGCACTATTCCGACGTTCCCAGCGAAATGCTTGAGTGGCACGGTCACAACGATTTCTATAAAGCAGTCACCAATGCCACCACGGCGTGGCTCTACGGTGCTTGCGGCGTCAACTGCTCGCTTCTCGGCATCGGTGAGCGCACGGGCAACGTGCCGCTCGAGGCAATGGTCTTTGAATATGCCTCGATGCGCGGCTCGCTCGACGGCATGGATCCCACGGTTATCACCGAAATTGCCGACTATTTCGAGCACGAGATCGGCTATAAAATTCCGCCCATGACGCCCTTTGTCGGACGCAGCTTCAACGTCACCCGCGCAGGTATTCACGCCGACGGATTGCTCAAGGACGAGGAAATCTACAATATTTTCGATACCAAAAAGATTCTCAACCGTTCGGCGTCGGTGCTGCTCGGAAAGGCGTCGGGTCTTGCGGGAATTGCATATTGGATCAATGAGAACTACCGCCTCTCGCCCTCCGAGGCTGTTGATAAGCGGGATCCGCTCGTCATCGCGCTCAAGGAGTGGATTGACCTCGAATATGAGGGCGGACGGCAGACCATGCTCTCTGTTGGAGAGTTGGAGGAAAAGATCGAGGAGCTCTCGAACGGGCGCTTTTTGAGACTTTAAGGAGGAGAGAAGATGTTAGAGCATAGAACAATCTCTTTGGCAGAGCAGGTTTTCGATCGACTCGAAACCGAAATTCTGTCGGGAAAATATCAGCCCGGTGAGATTTTGACCGAAATGAAGCTCGTCACCGACCTCGGTGTCAGCCGCACGCCGATCCGTGAGGCGCTCCATCGCCTTGAGCAGGAGCACGTGATTGAGATCACGCCCAAGGGCATTCTGGTGCTGGGTGTGAGTCAGCAGGACCTGGAGGATATCCTCGAGATTCGCATGCGCGTTGAGGGGCTTGCGGCAAACATGGCGGCAAGACGCATCACCGACGAGGAGCTGGAGGAGCTGCGCGAAACGGTGGAGCTTCAGGAATTCTACGTGCCCAAGCGCGATGCCGACCGAATCAACGTGATGGATACCAAATTTCATCTTCTGATCTACCGCTTCGCAGGTAGCACGCCGCTTTACGACACGCTTATGCCGCTTCACAAAAAGGTGCTCAAATATCGCCGTGCATCGGTGGAAAATGAGGTGCGCTCTGCGTATTCTTCGCAGGAGCATCGAGCCATCTTTGAGGCAATTGCGGCACACGATGCAGAGCGAGCAGAGGAGCTGATGCGTGTGCATATTGCAAACGCAAAGGAATTCATACAGAAAAAGGGGAATGCTTGAAATGGGACTTACCATCGCACAAAAAATTATAAAGGCACATCTGATCAGCGGAGAAATGACGGTCGGAAGTGAGATCGCACTCCGCATCGACCAGACGCTCACACAGGATGCAACCGGAACGATGGCATACCTCGAATTCGAGGCAATGGGGATCGACCGTGTGCGTACCGAGCGCAGTGTTGCATATATCGACCACAACACGCTTCAATCGGGCTTTGAGAACGCCGACGATCACCGCTTTATTCAGTCGATCGCAAAAAAACACGGCATCTATTTCTCGCGTCCCGGCAACGGCATCTGCCATCAGGTGCATCTGGAGCGCTTCGGCATTCCCGGTAAAACGCTGATTGGCTCGGATAGCCACACTCCCACGGGCGGCGGAATCGGCATGCTCGCGTTCGGCGCGGGCGGACTCGACGTTGCAGTGGCAATGGGCGGCGGTGCCTACTACATCACCATGCCCAAGATGATCAAGGTCAATCTCACGGGCAAGCTTCGCCCCTTTGTCACCGCAAAGGACGTCAGCCTTGAGATTTTGCGCATCCTGTCGGTCAAGGGCGGCGTTGGTTCGATCATCGAGTGGGGCGGCGAGGGTATCAAAACCCTGTCTGTTCCCGAGCGTGCAACCATCACCAACATGGGCACCGAGCTCGGCGCCACCACCTCGATCTTCCCCTCGGATGAGATCACGCGCGAGTTTTTGCGTGCCGAGGGCAGAGAAGCCGACTACGTGGCACTTGCAAGTGATCCCGACGCGGTGTATGACCGTGTGATCGACATTGATCTGTCCTCGCTCAAGCCCCTGATCGCTTGCCCCCACAGCCCCGACAACGTTGTCACGGTTGAGAGCCTGAAGGGAACCCGCGTTGATCAGGTCTGCATCGGCTCCTGCACCAACTCCTCGCTCCTTGACATGCTCAAGGTTGCGGCTTTGCTCAAGGGCAGAACCATCAAGCCCGAGGTGAGCCTTTCGATCTCGCCCGGCTCCAAGCAGGTGCTCTCGATGCTTGCCGATTGCGGCGCGCTTTCGGATATTCTCGCGAGCGGCGCGCGCGTGCTCGAGTGTGCGTGCGGTCCCTGCATCGGAATGGGCTTTTCGCCCAACTCCGCAGGCGTGAGTCTGCGAACCTTCAACCGCAATTTTGAGGGCAGAAGCGGAACCGCCGATGCCAAGGTCTACCTCGTATCTCCCGAAACCGCGGTTGCAGCGGCACTCACGGGTGAGATCACCGATCCGATCCTGCTCGGCGAAATGCCCGAGATCAGGATGCCCGACGCATTCAAGATCGACGACAGCGCCGTGATTACACCTGCTGATCCCGAGGAGGCAAAGAACCTTGAGATCATGCGCGGTCCGAATATCAAGAAATTCCCCGATTGCCGTCCCCAGGACGATGCTATCCGCGCCGAGCTTGTGCTCAAGGTTGGCGATAACATTACAACCGACCATATCATGCCCGCAGGTGCAAAGATTCTGCCGTATCGCTCCAACATTCCGTTCTTGTCTCAGTACTGCTTCGGCGTTTGCGACAAGACCTTCCCCGAGCGTGCAAAGGCGGCAGGGCAGAGCATCGTGGTTGGCGGCTCGAACTACGGTCAGGGCTCCTCGCGCGAGCATGCCGCGCTCGTTCCGCTCTATCTCGGTGTGCGCGTGGTGATCACCAAGAGTTTTGCACGCATCCACGTTGCCAATCTGATCAATGCAGGCATCATGCCGCTCACCTTTGCAAATCCCGATGACTACGAGAAGGTTTCGCAGGGCGATATTCTCTCGATCTCGGGCGTTTGGGCAGGAATGGAGAGCGGTGAGATGACGCTTGTTAACGAAACCACGGGGGAGCAGATCGCGTTGGTTTGCAGCTTCACCGACCGTCAAAAAGCAATTCTCAAGGCGGGAAGCCTGCTCGACTACACCCGCGAGCAGATTTGAGCACGTAATTTTATATCCTTTAGGATTCGGAGGTATTGAATATGAAAAGGATCGAAATGAAAACGCCGCTCGTTGAGATGGACGGCGACGAAATGACCAGAATTCTCTGGAAAATGATCAAGGATGAGCTGCTTTTGCCCTTTGTTGATCTCAAGACCGAATACTACGATCTCGGTTTGCCTGAGAGAGAGAAGACCAAGGACAAGGTCACCTTTGATTCGGCATATGCCACGCAGAAATATGGCGTTGCGGTCAAATGTGCTACCATTACACCCAACAAGCAGCGCGTGGAGGAATACAACCTGAGCGAGATGTGGAAAAGCCCGAACGGAACGATCCGCGCGATCCTCGACGGAACGGTGTTCCGCGCGCCCATTCTCATCGACAGCATCCGTCCCGCAGTTCGCAATTGGAAAAAGCCGATCACCATCGCGCGTCATGCCTACGGTGATATTTACAAGGCAACCGAATACCGCGTTCCCACAGAGGGCAAGGCGGAGATCATCTTCACCGACAAGGACGGCAAGGAGACCTTCCACGAAACGGTCTACGATTTTGAGTGTGCAGGCGTTCTGCAGGGAAGCTACAACAAGGATAGCTCGATCCGTTCCTTTGCGCATTCCTGCTTCCAATATGCGCTCAACACCAAGCAAGACCTTTGGTTTTCCACCAAGGACACCATCTCCAAGCAATATGACCAGACCTTCAAGCTGATCTTCCAGGAGATTTACGATAACGAATACAAGGCAGCCTTCGAGGCGGCGGGGATTGAATATTTCTATACTCTCATCGACGATGCGGTCGCACGCGTGATCCGCTCGGAGGGCGGCTTTATCTGGGCTTGCAAGAACTATGACGGCGACGTGATGAGCGATATGGTTTCCACTGCGTTCGGCTCGCTTGCCATGATGACCTCTGTTCTCGTTTCTCCCGATGGAAAATACGAATACGAGGCAGCTCACGGCACCGTGACGCGTCACTATTACCGTCACCTCAAGGGCGAGGAGACCTCCACAAACCCCATCGCAACGATTTACGCATGGTCCGGTGCGCTCCGCAAGAGAGGCGAGCTTGACGGACTTTCCGATCTCGTCAATTTCGCGGATCAGCTTGAGGGCGCCTGCCTCGATACGCTGGATAGCGGCGTGATGACCAAGGACCTGGTTGGGCTCGTTCTGCCCGGAACCAAGACCGTTGCGGTTAACTCGCGTGAGTTTATCCTGGCGATCCGCAAAAATCTCGAAAAGCGTTTGGCAGCAGAATGAAGCGTGAAACGGGTGTGTGACGCTCACTCCTCTCCGCAAGGGGGATATTCGACGCGGTGCTCATGCTCCACATCCCCCTGCAATACGTTGATTGCGGCTTCCCGAATTCATGTAAAACAGATGCCTGTCCGCACCTTGGTTGGTGCTGGCAGGCATTCTCTTTGTGGGCTTTTTTGACAAAAAACGAGTTTTTTCGCTTCTGCTCTTGACGGCAAGCCATGTATGTGTTATAATGAACTTATCAATTTATGAAAAGGAGAATTTCTTCATGGGAGAAGCAGACAAGAAGGCTATGGATGAAAAGATCAAGGCTGGGGAGAAGGCAGAGAAAAAGGCACTTCTCAAGCGTCAAAAGGAGCTTTTGAAGAAGGAGCGTGTCAGCTTTTTCACCGATTTCAAAAAGTTCATCACCAAGGGCAACGTTCTCGATCTTGCAGTTGCAGTCGTGATCTCCACGGCGTTCAATGCGATTGTAAACGGACTCGTGAAAAACATCATCACCCCTGTTGTTACTTACTTCACCAGCGGCGTCAGCATCGAGGAGTGGAAGTACGTGCTACAAGAGGAGGTCATCGTTGACGAGGTTGTGGAAAAGGCAGAGATTGCCATTCAGTACGGTCTCTGGCTCCAGGCAATCCTTGATTTCTTTATCATCGCTTTGAGCGTGTTCGTTGGCGTTCGCATCATCCGTTCGGCAGAGCGTCGACTCAACGCCAAGGAGATTGCCAAGAAGGAAGCCGAAGCAGCTGCCAAGAAGGCAGAGGAGGACGCAAAGGCAGCCGAGGCAAAGGCAGCAGCCGATGCAGCCGCAGCCGCAGAGCAGGCAATCCGCGACGAATACTACGCAAACGTTCGCGAGCAGGCACTTCTGCTTCGCGAGATTCGCGACAGTCTAAAAAAATAAGCGCTGTCCCGCGCGAGCGAAAAGATTGCCCCATAGCGGCAACCAAAAAAGACTACACCCGTGCCGTGTGCATGGGTGTAGTCTTTTTTGACTTTTCAGATGCATTTTTTTGAATTTGAACTTTACAAACCGATAAAAATATGGTATAATATTTTGGTATATGCAATCAGAAAAACGAAAGGGAGGAACTGCGTGATGCGGCTGGATAAAATGCTGTCGGAATGTGGCGTTGCCACGCGAAGCGAAAGTGGAAAAGCGGCGCGCGCAGGACGGATCACGGTCAACGGTGCGGCTGTTCGACGAGCCGACGTGCAGGTTGATCCCACGCACGATCGCGTTGTTTATTGTGGCACGGCGGTGGTCTGGCGAAAATTCGTTTATCTGATGCTCAACAAGCCAGACGGCTACATCAGCGCAACCGAGGACGGCAGGGGAGACCCTGTTGTCACCGAGCTCGTGCCGCAGGAATACCGCAAAATGGGGATTTTTCCATGCGGACGCCTCGATAAGCACACGCTCGGGCTGATGCTGCTCACCAATGACGGCGTGCTTTCTCACCGTCTGCTCGCTCCCAAGAGCCACGTGACCAAAAGCTACGGCTTTTGCGTGAAATTTCCGCTTTCCGATGCCGACGTTGCCTCGCTCGAGGCAGGTGTTGATATCGGCGGTTACACCACAAAGCCCTGCCGCGTCACACTTGACAGCGAGCGAAGCGGTGTGATATCAATCACAGAGGGCAAATATCATCAAATCAAGCTGATGATGGAGGCGGTTCACAATCAGATCACGCATCTGGAGCGACTCACCTTCGGTCCGCTCACCCTGGATTGCTCGCTGGAGCGCGGAGAGTGGCGAGAGCTGACCGAGGCAGAGCTTAAAGCCCTGCAAGAAGCGTAAGACATTGCCCGTTTTGTGGCAATGCCATTTCAAGATATGACCAAACACAGAAAGGAATCCGAATTTACCCATGAACATTCTGGAAACACTCGCACAGGAATTCAAGCTCAAGCCCGAGCAGGTTGAAAAAACCGTTGAGCTGATCGACGAGGGCAATACCATTCCCTTCATTGCGCGTTACCGCAAGGAGGTGACGGGAAGCCTCGATGATAGCGTGCTCCGTGATCTGAACGACCGCCTGACCTTCCTGCGAAATATCGAGAAGCGCAAGCAGGAGGTTTCCGACCTCATCACCGCGCAGGAAAAGATGACCCCCGAGATTCAGGCAGCGATCGACGCGGCAAAGACTATCACCGAGGTTGACGATATCTACCGTCCCTTCCGTCCGCACCGCAAAACGCGTGCCTCGGTTGCCCGTGAGCGCGGACTTGAGCCTCTGGCAGAGCTGCTCATCGCACAGGAGCCCTCCTATGATCCCGCAATCGAGATCGCCGCAGAGGCGTTTATCGACGTGGAGAAGGGCGTTGAAAGCGTTGAGGATGCGCTTCAGGGCGCCAAGGACATCATCGCAGAGGACGTTTCGGATAACGCCGAATTCCGCAAGGAGCTTCGTCGTCTCACCTTTGAGTTTGGTATTCTCTCCACCAAGCAGGCAAAGGAGGAGGACTCGGTCTACGCGCAGTATTACGAATATTCCGAGCCGCTCAAAAAGGTGCTTCCGCACCGCGTGCTTGCCATCAACCGCGGTGAAAAGGAGGGCTTTCTCAAGGTCAGCGTTTCGGTTGCCTCCGAGATCGTGCTCAACTATCTCTTTGCCGAGGTTCTGCTCGGCAACAACAGCCCTGCGGAAAAATACGTTTCCGCGGCAATTCTCGATAGCTATGACCGCCTGATCGCTCCCTCGATCGAGCGCGAGATTCGCAACGATATTTTCGACAATGCCAGCGAGGGGGCTATCAAGGTCTTTGCCGATAACCTGAGCCACTTGCTCATGCAGTCGCCTCTGAAGGGCAAGACCGTGCTTGGCTTTGACCCCGGCTACGCACACGGCTGTAAGCTTGCGGTGGTTGATAAAACGGGTAAGGTGGTCGACACCGCCGTGATCTATCCCGTTGAGCCCAGACGCGAGACCGAAAAGAGTAAGGCGGTTGTTAAGCGCCTGATCGCAAAGCATCGCGTGGATGTGATCGCGATCGGAAACGGAACGGCATCGAAGGAGAGTGAGATTTTCATTGCAGGTCTGCTCCGCGAGATCGAAGCCGACGTCAAATATATCGTGGTGAGCGAGGCGGGTGCGTCGATCTATTCGGCATCCAAGCTCGCTGCAGAGGAATTCCCCGAATTCGACGTGATGCAGAGAAGTGCGGTTTCGATCGCAAGACGCCTCCAGGACCCCTTGGCAGAGCTGATTAAGATCGACCCCAAGGGCATCGGAGTGGGGCAGTATCAGCACGATATGAAGCAGGCGCGCCTGGACGAGGCGCTTGGCGGCGTTGTTGAGGACTGCGTAAATGCGGTTGGCGTTGACATCAACACCGCGTCCTATTCGCTCCTGTCCTATATTTCCGGTATTAACATCACCTCTGCAAAGAACATCGTGAAATACCGCGAGGAGAACGGCGAATTTACCTCTCGCGCACAGCTGCTCAAGGTGCCGCGCATCGGTGCCAAGGCATACGAGCAGGCGGCAGGCTTCTTGCGAGTTCCGGGCGGTAAGGAAATTCTGGATAACACGGGCGTTCACCCCGAATCCTATGCCGCAACCGCCGAGCTGCTTGCCATGTTCGATTATACCAAGGAGGACGTTGCAAACGGCACGATCGGGAAGAATCTTGGCGACAAGGTGCGCAAGGCGGGAATCAAGACCGTTTGCGAGAAGCTCGGCATCGGAGAGCCCACGCTCTTTGATATTCTGGGCGAGCTGGAAAAGCCCGGACGTGACGTGCGTGACACGCTTCCGCCCCCTGTTCTGCGCGACGATATTCTCTCGCTCGAGGACCTCAAGCCCGATATGGAGCTGACGGGAACCGTGAGAAACGTAATTGACTTCGGCGCGTTCGTTGATATCGGCGTGCATCAGGACGGTCTCGTTCATATCTCCCAGCTCTGTGATCGCTTCGTCAAGCATCCCTCGGACGTGGTGAAGGTTGGCGATATCGTCAAGGTGCGCGTGTTGAGTGTTGACGTTGCCAAAAAGCGCATTTCTTTGACAATGAAATCTCGTTCCAAGGCGTAATCTTTAATATATTAAAAGAATTGACTGACAGTTTGTTCCGAAATCCACTAAAAAGGATTGATTGTTGTGCATGTTGCACAACAATTTCGGTGCAAATTTGGGAAAATAAACTCTATCTTTTTTGACAAAAATTTGGTACAATATTATACGATAAATAATGCCGCAAAATGTGCGGCAATGAGGAGGAAATGAAAAATGGCAAGCTTATCTCTCAGACATATTTATAAAAAGTACCCCGGTGGCGTTACCGCGGTATCCGACTTTAACCTCGAGGTTAAGGACAAGGAATTTCTCGTATTGGTCGGACCCTCCGGTTGCGGTAAGTCCACCACGCTTCGTATGATCGCAGGTCTGGAGGAAATCTCCGAGGGCGAGCTCTTCATCGGCGACCGTCTGGTAAACGACGTTGCACCGAAGGACCGTAAGATCGCGATGGTGTTCCAGAACTACGCTCTGTATCCCCACATGTCCGTGTTTGAGAACATGGCATTCGGTCTGAAGCTGAGCAAGGTTCCGAAGGAAACCATCAAGAAAAAGGTTGAGGACGCTGCTCGCGTGCTCGATATCACCCACCTGCTCGACCGTAAGCCGAAGGCTCTTTCGGGTGGTCAGAAGCAGCGTGTTGCACTCGGTCGTGCAATCGTCCGTGATCCTCAGGTATTCCTTCTTGACGAGCCGCTTTCCAACCTGGACGCAAAGCTCCGTGCAGCAATGAGAACCGAGCTTACCAAGCTCCACAACCGCGTTGAAACCACCTTCGTATACGTAACGCACGACCAGGTCGAGGCTATGACGATGGCAACGAGAATCGTTGTTATGAAGGACGGTCTGATCCAGCAGGTTGACACGCCTCAGAAGCTCTATGACGAGCCTGTAAATATCTTCGTTGCAGGATTCATCGGCACTCCTCAGATGAACTTCCTCAACGGTGAGCTCATCAAGAAGAACGACGGCGTTTATTTCGTATACGAGGGCAACGAGCTCAAGCTGCCCGAGGATAAGGCAACCAATCCCGCACTTGCTGAGTACATCGGCAAGGAGGTTGTTGCAGGTCTTCGTCCCGAGTGTATCTTCGACGATCCCGCTGCAATCGAGAAGTGCGAGAACGCAACCCTTGAGGCATACGTTGACGTAACCGAGCTCATGGGCGCAGAGATCTACCTCTACCTCAACGTTGGTGAGGAGGGCAAGCTCACCGCTCGCGTTTCCTCGAGATCCAAGACTCGTGCAGGCGAGAAGATCACCCTTGGCTTCGATATGACCAGACTTCATATCTTCGACAAGGACACCGAGCGCTGCGTGATCCACTAATCAAAATTTTATAAACCTATAAGGATAGCCTCAAGTGCTGAGCACTTG
>ERZ780157.3338-NODE-3338-length-13546-cov-2.549626_pt1 | contig 13546 bp, 19 predicted proteins | sample MGYA00511169_ERZ780157 | MGnify/ENA primary metagenome ERZ780157 (study PRJEB29588, sample SAMEA1965149) | human gut metagenome | biome: human gut; feature: human-associated habitat; material: faeces | place: Denmark | collected 2008/2010 ... | reverse complement strand
GTATTTCTGTTTCTGTGGGATTATGATGCGATAGCATCGGATGTTCTCACGGTATGCTGTTCTCTGAATCCTACGGTGAACACGATGTCGATATCGTTACCCTCGGTGCGTGACCACTTTTCCTTCTTCTCTTAGACGTATATCTTGGATATGAATGTGTGTACGATCTCGGGCGTCAGCTCCTGAATGTCAATAAATCTGTTGGCGTTGGCGATGAAATCGTCTATCGAATTCCGTTCACTTCCATAGCTCGCTTCTGCTTCTTCAAGCTCAGTGAGCTTTTTTGTTAGTGTTGATTGCTCCGCTTCGTAGTTTTGTGCCATCTTATCGTAACGCTCATCTGTGATACGCCCGCTGACATTATCCTCATAGAGCTTTTGAATGATGCGGTCAAGTTCATCGATACGCTTTCGTGCTTTGATGATCTCAGCCTTTACAGCCTTGAGCTTTTTCTCATCCTCGTCACGCTTTTTGGCACGTGCTTTCTCATAGAACACCTCGGGATTCTCTCTTGCAAGCTCGGTTACCCATCGTATCTGCTGAAGGACGATCTGCTCCAATGCCATAGCATTGATCTGATGCGCCGAGCATCTGTCTTTGCCCTTTCTCTGATAAAATCCGCAACTGTAATAGTTTTCTTCGGGGAGCATCGTCTTGGCTCTGTGCAGATACATGCGATTGCCGCAACTCGCACAGGCGATAACGTTGTGGAAGATATCTACCTTGCCGGATTTATCGGGACGATTGCGACCGTTAAGGATAAGCTGTGCCGTTTCAAAATCCGCTTTGCTGATAATAGCTTCGTGTGTGTTCTCAAATACCAGCCATTCTTCTTTCGGCAACCGTATCTGCTTTTTGATCTTAAAGGACTTGACCTTCGTCTTACAATTGACGGTATTGCCGATATAATCCTGATTGCGGAGGATGGAACGTATCGTGGTGCTTGACCATCGGTAAGGATCGGTGATATCAACACCGCTGTGTACGTATCCGTATTTCTGATATAGATACTGTCCGGGCGTGATGATCTGATCGTTTTGTAAGCCTTTGGCTATCTTTTTGAGATTGGGATCCTTGAGGAATTCTTTGAAGATGCGGATGACGATATCCTTGGTGTCTGGGTCGGGTATGATGTGTCCAGTGTCATCGGGATCTTTAATATATCCGTAAGGCGCATTCGTAGCGAGCCGTTCACCGCGCTTGGCTTTGCTCTGAAATGTGGCTCTGACCTTGTGACTTGTGGTCTGGGCGTGCCACTCGTTGAAGATGTTAATGATGCCAAGCTGCTGTTCATTTTCGCTGTGAAGGCTGTCATAATTATCGTTGATAGCGATAAAGCGAACATCATATTCGGGAAAGGTCAGCTCGATATACCGTCCGGTCTCAATATAATTTCTGCCGAGACGGGATAAATCCTTCACGATGATGGTAGAAATCTTTCCGTCTTCCATATCCGTTATCATGCTTTCAAAGCCGGGGCGGTTGAAATTCGTACCGCTGAAACCATCATCAATATAGAATTTCGTGTTACGAAAACCCTTGCTCTTTGCGTACTCCGTGAGGATCTTTCTCTGATTCTGAATACTGTTTGACTCGCCCTGCATGGAATCCTCGTGGCTGAGTCTGCAATACAGTGCTGTAATTTTTTCGTTTGTTTCGTGCATGGTCTCTCTCCTTTCTACTCTTAAACCATTTGTTTTACAAAACAACCGAATAAGCTGCAAGCACATACTATCACAAAGCTTCGGGTATATCCAGCGTTTTTCGAAACGTTAAGAGTAAAGTAACATCTATTTGTCATTGGTTTCGGTTGATCAGCTCGTCAATTTTATCAAATGCCGTGGCTTCTTTGCTTTGGTCAAGATAATTGGTCACGTGATAGACCTTGCCGCAAATTTCGTGTTCGCTCTGAAGACCAACGTAGTTTTTCTTTTGCGATTCATAGCAATGGGCAAATGTATCGGGATCGGAATAGCCTGTCTTGCCGTGTGTATCCCGAAACAAAAATTGAATAGTAAGCAGGATTCTTTTGAACCACCCGGCATTGATATACTCGTCACGGACGAACCAAGTGGAGAGGATCTCATCTTCTTTTCTTCGACGTTCTGCTTCCTATTCACGCTGTTTGCGCTGATATTCTTCAAAGTCCTCAAGCGATTCCCCCTGACGGAGTCGTGTTCTGTTGTCGTGGAGAAGCGCACACATGCGTTTCCAAAACTTTTTCCATGTCATTTTTCATCTTCCTCCCTGATATATGCGTGCCGCAAAGTCTCGTCAAGCGGAACCTTGCCCCTCGTTCTGCGGACATTATTGTATGCTTGACGCTGGAATTCTTCCAGTTCGCCCGGCGTCAAGTCCACGCATTCTGCGAGGATCCGCACCATCATATCAACGTAAACTGCGTACCGAAACAGCGCACTCGATACCTTGCTAAAGCTCTCGTTGCACGCCTTGGATATGGATGCGGATAGTGCTTCGGTGACAAATGAATTGTCACCACCAAGGGCAAGTTCAGCGATATATCGCTCGATGGCTTTGGTCACAAATTCATTTCTCGACTTGCAATCCGCAAGAGAAAGCAGTCCGTCTGCTTTCTTCACGAGATCGCGGTCGATGTAAATACTGATTCTTTGCTTGTTTTCCGGATCTGTCACTTTTACCTCCAAAATCCCGATGACACCAATCATCGACTCCTATGGTTTTCTCTGTATAGAGGGCGTTTTTGCCCAGCAAAGTGGTATAAAAGCATACTTTTTGACACCAATGCCTCAATTACGGTATACAAAAGTCGCACGCTTTTGGTGCGCTCACATCTCTTCAAAGCTCGTGAAATCTCTCGAAAGCTCGCAGATTCGGTCGGCTCTGCCGTCCGATGTGACACGCAAGGGGACAACATAGACCCCTTGCTTTAACCTGCTTGATAATCGAATATTTGATGCTTCGGCGATCACGAGAATTCCATCTTCACAAATTCCTTATCTTTGCTTCCTGCGGTGAAAATATTACGCCTTGAGAAACCATATCAACGCTTGGTCTTCTTCTCTTGTTTTTTCACGCTTTACCTCATTTCTATTTTCAGTAGTGGCCACCGAAATACAATTTAAAAAAGAGGAGTCGAAATCAAACAAAGCAGAAAGAATATATCCGTTGTTCTGGATATATTTTGAGCTTGTATGTTTGATTCCGACCCTATGTATCCCCGAATTCACAGCCGGGAGGATGGAACGTATTCGCCACGCGAAGCGGCAGTTATAGAGCGGCGACGCGAGTCGCTATGAGCCTTGCAGGCTCGTTTGGTCTTGCGTGTAGAGCCTTGATACAGAGAGCAACCTTTCCGTGACAGTGCGGACACTCCAAAATGTAATCCGCGTCGGATGCTTCCGAGAGACGTTTGAGCTCGCTGTCATTTCGCAGGAGCACATCGGGAACGTCAGCAAAGCGGTGGTTGCAGTAAGGACATTTCAGCTTCGGCATATATCTTCTGCCGTCGTCTGTTCTTTCTGCCATTGAATACCTCCTTTATCACGAGTCCAGATCCTTCATCACCATAGTGGCAACGCCTTGGATCTTCAAAGCATTCAGCTGTTCGCCTTTCAAAACGATTGGCTTCATTGAATCATTTTCAGGGATGAGATGTATCTCACTATCGCTCTCACGGTGGAAGCGTTTGAGTGTTGTGCAATCGCTGTTATAAAGCACGGCAACGATCTGATCCTCACGTGCGGTTTCTTGCTTACGAATGAGAACAAGGTCACCGCTGTCAATACCGGCGTTGATCATGGAATCCCCATTGGCACGCAGAAGAAAGAAATCACCGCTACCGGTCAGTGCCATAGGCAACCGGATATGCTCAAGCTGTGCGTCGGTTACCTCGGTGAGTGGTCCGCAAGGAATGGAATTGCCCATTTGTACACGATTGGTGTCCATCAGCTCTCTCATATATTGCGTAATGATACCACAGTGACCGTCGTATTCTATCTCGTCTCGTTCCTGCATAGTTCTCAGATAACGCTGAATCGTGGGGCGCGATGCACCGATACCTTGCTCGATCTCCCGAGTGGAGGGAGACCTGCCGTAATCCTCAAAGTATTCATTCACAAAATCGATGATCTTGCCGAACAGCGATTCATCTCTGCTTCTCATAAAATGCCCTCCGAAATATAATGAGCCATTTGGCTCTATAATTATAACACAGCACAAATCGTTTGTCAAGGGTTATAAATAATATTGTCTGGACTTTGTCTGATTAACAAAGCAATGTACTAAATATGTCGCATTATATTGATTTTTTGAGATATATGTGCTATAATAAATAAAACACCATATTGTGAGGTCTTTGAATAAAAATACTTATGAAAACAATTTGGCAACTTACTTATGAAACTATACCGGGAAGCGGTGAACAAACGAAGAAATATAAATCCTTTTCTGAAGCTAAAAAGGATATTAGAGAAATCATTTCGCAAATTTATCTATCGCCATATATTAAAGCGATTCGTACAGAAGGTGTCCACAAAGCGTATCGTACAGCAATGGCGGACTTTTTGGATAATTACATTTCTCGTACTGATTTTTTGAATATAGATGAATCCATTCCGTCAGACGATCCCGATGATTATGAATTCGAGCGAAAGCCAACGGTCAAGAACGATGCCGGCGTGAGCGTTGACGATGACGATTGCTACGACGAGGATGAAGAAACCGATGAATTGGATGACTTTGACATCTCCATTACCAAATATTCGTTATTCGTCAAGTGTCACTATGAGGGCTCCCCTGAGCTCAACACGGATATGCTCGTAATGGATGATGAAGCTAAAGAGTATTACTTTCGATTCAACGTTGACAGAGCTCCTAAAAGCAAATTGCGCGAGGTGCAGATGACTCTGACTCCCCTGCAATATTGGGGAACTTCATCCTATCCGCTGTTGATTCTTCGAATATTGGAAAACAGCCCAAATCCGCTCGACCAGCAACGAATCATTTCGCACATTGAGGCGGCCTATGATACTACTATAGAGCGAAAGGCAATCGGAAGAAATATAACGCTGCTCAAAGATCTTGGGTATGATATTAAACACAATAGCGAGGGATATTTTATCCCAAAGAAAGCTATTTCCCTCGAACAAGATGATTTTCAAACAATCGCGGAAAGTATCAAGATGAATGAAGCACTTGACGACGAACGTAAGCGAGAATTGATTGACAAGCTCTTTGAGATGCAATGATGCACCATATTTGTCGCAATTCAATATGATATAATGTATATAACAAATTGTGCCGCCCTTTTTGCATTCTGTTCTTTGAAATGCAACATTGAAGCGACGCAAAAAATTGGAGGACATTCATATGAATCTCGTAAACCAGACTGTAGTACATAAGACATTTGGCGAAGGAATCGTTATCGCTCACAACGGTGACTATATTACTGTAAAGTTCGAAAAAGAGGAAAAGAAGTTTATCTATCCCGATATCTTTACCACTTTCGTGAAGTGTAAGGATGCAAATTTGCAATCCGAGCTTGAAGCGGCATTTGTTTCGAAGGAAGAAGCCAAGGCACAAAAAGCGCGCGAAGAGCGTGAAAGAGTACTTCGCGAAGCGGAGGAAGCCAAAAAGCGTGCAGAAGATGCGGCAAAGGCATCCGTCAAGCGTGCTACTGTACAGCCTCGCAAGAGCAATGAAAACAATCTCGCGTTCAAGTGTAATTTCTGTAACGGCGGTTGTGGTAATAATTGTATTGGATATAAGGGCGTTTGCTCCGACGATCAGATTCGTTATAATATCGAAGTCCGCCGCCATAGCTGGTGTTCCAATGTAAAATCACCCTGCCGCCAATATCTTGACGGTAAAATTACTCGCGAAGAATTGGATGCTATCAATACCGGTGACGGATTCGTATGCTACGAATCCCGTATGTTGACCACATGGACTGCAGCCGCAGGCGAAGATCTTGACGAAAACAGTGGTATTTCGCAAGGCAGACGTATTCAGGATGCTGCAAGCAATAGCCTTGCGGTACTTACTACCCGATATCCCGAAGCCGAGGAAGAAGATAGAATTGTCTTCGGCGTTTTCGTAACAGGCGAAGCGATCGAAGGCGATGATACCAATGCAGGCTATGTTGTTGCCAAGGAAGGTTATGCAATTGAGCTGACTCCCGATGAGGCAAAGCAGATGAGGTTTTGGCATTATTACAAAAATAGCGACGGAGGCATACGTTGGAGCCAAGGCTTGTACCGTTATTTGAAGGACGGTTCCTGCGCTCGCATCCTTGCAGACATTGTGAATGTCAAACTCAACCCTGCTGAAAAGGAACACGCGCAAAAGGTGCTTGAATATTATTGCAAGATCAAAGGCATTGATGTCAAGAATATCCCCGCAGCAAACGGGGCGATATAAGGAGACATTATGTTTAACTTAACAAAGACAGAAGTCTTAAACTGCTTTATCAATGAGTTTTTGAGTCATAACTTTCAAAATGCAGTAACTGTTGGTGGATATGATATATCATCTCACAGATACAGATCATGGGAAATATGCAGAAAAGCATTTGAACCGTATAAAGAGATAGGCTTGCCGCCAGATTCCAAGAGTAAAGACGATGTAGTTGATTATCTTGCTCTTCAATTGGCTTTCTATCTTGCAAGTTGGGGAATGTATCGAGGTTCATCGTTTCTGCTGTACTTGGACTATACGATCCACAAACCCGTTATTGAAATTTTGTTGAATGATTCTTATAGACCTCTTTTCAAATCTGACGATCTGATATCTGCACATGTTGATTTAATAAAATCAGGTGAAACAGATAAAGTAAATAAGTCTCAATACATAACACTTCTTTTCGGGGAAAATGGCAAAGGCGGCATTACAAAAGAATTAACCGATTATTACGCGAAATGGCGAACATCAGTTGATCAAAAGCGAATTGAACCGAATTCCGATTTGTTTTTCGGGGAAGCAAAAACGAGCAGTAATCTTTCCGCTGTTTTGGTTACAAAAATATTGATGGGAGTATACGGGTGTATTCCTGCTTACGATCGATACGTCTGTTCCGGTTTGAAAACACAAGATATTTGCCAAACATATAACAAAAGCGGCGTACTCGACTTGCTCAAAAAAATTGAAAAAAACAATCTCCTTGTAAACTTAGCAATCGTTCGTACGAAGATAAAAGCATCCCATTCAACTCATAGTTATGATATTGATAGTTACACTTATATGAAATTGATGGATATGGTTTTGTGGGGAATTGGCGGTGGCGGAATCGTGGTTTTTAAGAAGGAAACTAATCCCCAAGCAACCGTAATTACTAATACAACATATAGAGCTGTTTTTGACCAATTGAAGGAACAACACAATTCTTTGTATACCTTACATACCGCTAACGGAACCTACACCTCAAACAATCTTGGAGCGATATTTAATTGTGTTTTGACAGAGGATCTTAAAATTACGGACAAAACACTATTGGAAGAAATAGCCAAGCTTGAGTATAACAGTGATGGAGACATTTCACAAAACTATATGAAAATACTTGATAAAACAAAATAGTTGAAAGGATATAATAATGGATCTTAAAACATATCGAGAAAAGAAAAACGAAGTACATACTCCAGAGGAAATCAAGGCTGCGTTTGATGACAGCTTTTATGCCGTCTGTTTTAACTATGACCGCGGTCACGGCGGTGCCAAGTACGCTTTGTTCGCAGCGATCTGGGAGGTCAACCCCGATGTGATCATTACCGAGGCTGACCTTTGCATTATGACGGTCGAGCCTGTTGTGTGGCGTGATCAGCTCTTGCTCATCGACAAAAACGGCAATAAGGAAACTGCTAATACCATCGCCAAATTCATGGCAGAATCGGGCATCATTTCCTATGAATACCGCTTTGTTAACAAAGACGGCATAAAGACCTGCTTGCCGCCGAGTGAAAACGGAAAACCCACCGCATTGCTCAAGGGCAACCTGCTCATTGATGGTGATAAGTTGCTTTTGACTGCAAGGCATATGAATAAAGCGGATAGAGAACGACTGAAAGAAGAAAAGAAGGAGTGCAAATAATGAGCATTTTGGAACAAGAAAATAAATTGGAATCCTTGGCAAAAGCACGAACAGAGTTTTTGACTGAAGTAAAGCAAGAATGCAATTTGGATAACGAGGAGTACAATGATCTTGATGTAATAGAAGACGAGATCCTTTCCGGAGATATTATCCTTGAATGGTTTGAGCACCGTGATCTCGCATATATCAGTGATATGATAGATTGCCAGAAAGCCTTGTTTGATACGCTAAAAATGGCGGAGACTGGAGATAAAAGAGCTTTACATAACGCAAACAAGGCTTTTGAAGAGCTGGTTCACGAAGCTCGCCGCATTAAGAAAAAGAGAAATGAGGATATTCAGAAAGCACAGGAAGTGATCGCACTTATGGATGAGATCATTCAGGTGTGCGATGAGCACAGAAAATAGATAACAAGGAGAAATTTTAATTGACGCCGGCACTAAAAAGCTATTTAAGCAATAACAAATGTCATATCGAAAAAGAAGAATTTGACCAGCTGATTTGCCGCGCGGTGATTGAAAACGGATGGCTTGACGAGTTGCTTGACTTTATTTATAAATGCGGAGCTTCTGTTTCAACAGAAGTAATTACCAAACAGCTCATTGAAGTCCATGCGTCAAAAGAGGCGGCAAACCATAAAGAAGATCTTGAAACAAGAATCCGTTATCTGATCAACAAACATCAAATTATGCTTTTCAAAACTATTCTGGATGAAAAGCAGTAAGAACAAGCCAAATAAATTGGGCACAAATACCGGAGGTAAATATGAAAAACGAAAAATGGACTGTAACAATTTCAGATGGTGAGATGAGAGTTCCCGACATTTCGGAAGAAAATACATCATTTATAGAAAGCCTTACTCAGCGTTGGAACACAATGGGACAGGGGCTTTGGGAAGATGAATTTAATTTTGATGAATTCAAGTGCTTGCTTAGGGATACAGTTCCCGTATTGGCTGAATATGTTAATATGGTGGTACCAATTCAAGTAGTTTCATTGCTGCTCGCTATTAACGAATTTCAAAACTGCCCGGAGATAGACCAAGAATCCGGAGTGGCTATTCGCATTGCTTCGGATCTTTGTGATGCTGAGAACTTTTGCAATATAAATTACGATGAAGATAGAAAAATGTATATTTCAGTATGCGGCAATAACGATGATTTTGACATTTACATGGATGATCTTGATTTTAGCGGCCTAATCTCTGATCTGAATTGCTAACAAAGAAAAAGGCTTTATGAGATCAGCATCAAAGGAGGAATGATAAGCCTTATGAATGATTTTGTTATATTAAGCGATTTTCCGCAAGACGTGAAAGCGATAGGTCCCGCCTTTCACGGAAATGCATATTATTCTTTTAAAAAGGAATCTTATTTTACATTCCATGATCTGCTTGACGATGATGATCTTCGTGAAGGGATTTATATCAATCAGGACAGTGATCGCGATTGTACGATTGGCATCCCGCTGTTTGTGGTGTCAAGGGTAAATGATGAAGGCAAGCTTGTAAAATGTGATGAAAACACCTTTTTTCAAAGTGTACTCGGCGGCAACTCCGGCTTGGAAGAATATATCATGATCGATCCTCAATCTATTATTGAGAAGCTTTCTACTCTAAAAGAATTGGCAACAGAAGAACTGCGCAGATCTGCTAATGCGTATGACTGTGATGCGTTTTGGCCGACTCACATATTGTATAGTTTTGATGAAGATTCTAAGACCATCGGATACGAAATCTCAGGAAGCGGATATGTAATTAACAGCGCGCCTAATTTTGAAAAGAATCCCGAACTTATAAAATTGATTTAAAGTTTAGTTCAAGCCCTCCGCAATTTTGCGGAGGGCTTGTACTTTGAATCAATGCACACCTTCTACAATTTCTTTGATCGCGTAATTCGGGTAGTTCTTTCTGAACTGTTCGATGGCATCATACTCGCCGTATGCGAGGATGTGCGTTTTGCCACCGGTGTGATAAATGGTGTAGTATGTTGTTCCGCGTCCCATGTTTAAACCTCCTTTCAAACCTTATAATCAGCCATTATCTGTTGATACTCTCTCGGATAATAGGCATGATACCAATTGAGCATAAGGGCTTGTTGATTGTCAAAATAACGATCGCTTTTGTGTGCTTGAAAATATAGTTCAACTCTTCAAGAATGCTTTTCTTTTGCTCAAAATAGTGAAACCCGTCGATCAGAATATATTTTTTGTTCAGCAGTGTCTCTCTCCATTGGGGGAGAGTTACGTTTTGCAAAGCCTCCAAAAAGTCATAAAACAATGCTTGGGCATCACAAAATAAAACTTCGTTTTCCCCGACTTCGTTAATAAATTTCTCATATAAGTCTTTCAATTTACGAGTTCTTGCACATTCTGTTTTTCCCCAAAACACATACGGCATATTATCAAAATTATAGTTTTGCATTTGTTTCCTCCGCTTTAATATATTTACCCAAGGGCATAATTGCTATAATTGCGAGTACATTCAGGCTTTTCTATTTCAAAAAAGCCTTGCCTTTCTTCATTCCACCGAAACCACGCCACTTCTTTTGCGTGTGAATGGATACCTTGTCCTATGCTTTCAATCACAGCAAATTCGTACAGGCATTCATGCATATCACAAACGTTTTCATTAAGAGCTTGGGTGCAAGCTTCAAGGTTATCAAAATAACCGAATGTGCGCATATCCCCGGCAACAAAGCATCCGCGCCCGTCCTTTTCACACTTTTCAAAACACGTGATAAAGAACATTGGAGCTATATTCTCGTTTCTTGAAATTTTCTCTAACGCATCAATTACCTTGTGATATACAAGCTGATTGGGATAATATCGGTAATCCGCAAAAATATCGATTCCGCGCCCCTCAAAGTGCTGCAATATGGCTGCGGCACAGGCGGCAGAACGGCTCTGCCCGAAATCGCATTGACAGATAATATCGCGTCCCTCGGCTCTTACCTCATAAATAAATTTTGCAAGCTCGTCTGCTTCTGCGAGATAGGTTTCGTAGGTGTAGCCGTAATCGCCAAGGATCTCGATATCAATGTCGGGAATCAGAATATTAAATACGCGGTCGCATACGTTCCCAAAATACACCCGTACCTCTTCGGCTCTGCGTGTTTTACGCGGACTGCAAAAGCTGATAACAGCGGTATTTTTTGGGAACTCGCCTTTCATGAGCTCCTTAATTGCTTCCCGTGAGTAGATTTCAACCTTCATTTGCTTTTTCCTCCATCAAGATCGATATACTGATAATTGCTGTGCTGAAGGCACAATACGTAGCCTTGGGTAAGTTCGGTAGGAATTTTCCGTTCAACAAAAGTACCGTTGCCGTCATAAATACGGATGCGCGTTTCGGTATTGGATATTCTTTCTGAGGTACAACAATATTTGAAGACCTGCTTTGAGATTTCCGGTGGAGCATACGGTTCTGTGGTGATCTCATAGGCAAAATTCACTTTTTCCTTGCCGCAATCCCAAGTGTCATAAATACATCCATTAACGCAGGCAGACCAATGCTCATCCATATCAAAAATATATCTACCCATAGGATGCTTTTGGCAAAACTCCTCGGCGGTCATTTGAGTATGAAGGGATATCTTTTTTGCCTTTAATATATCTTCAACGTATCGCAGATTTTCTACGCTGTTGAAGGATTTCGCACCCGTGACCTTTTTATATTCATTCAATTCGCGCTGAACTGTCACGTAATCACGCCCCGTCACGACAACGAGAGCACGTTTTACACAATCGTCGGTTGACAAGCCCTTGGGATGAGGGTTATAGTATTTATACATCTTGCACGTTCCTTTCTTTCAACGCCTGTTTATACTGTTCACGGTAGTCGGCAAGCGTCGCACCGTTGGCGGCAGAATAGTGATCTTCCGGGAATCCATCGTATTCCCAACCGCAATGACAACAGATATCATAATTATCAAGTGTTTTTTGGTTACAAAATGGGCAGACGATGACCGTATGATCCTCGTCATAATCAGTGCCGACAGGTGGCAAGACGCGCTTACCGTACTCTCCGCGCAAGGCGGCATAAATGCTTTCTTTCATATGCGAACCATTTGAACCTTTTCATGCTTTATTTCAGGATAGCTTGGGCAAACCGAGATAAATACTTGTCTGTCGAGAAATGAAAGTTTGTCAAGAACGGGCGTGATATCTATCGCTTCGTCGAGACGATCAAAATAGTCGTAAATAAAGATAGGACGGTCGTCATCACAGGGCGTTATGTCGGCGTTTTTGAACAGCACATTTGAGGTGTTCACATCGCACTTGTTGCATTTGTCTACAAATTCCCGGGTGTCGTTCTCTGAAAAGTGAATACTGTTCGGTTCAAAATTTACGGCAAGACGGTTGTCACCCATAAAGTCAGCATTGCGGATGTAGCATGCGTTGTAATTCTTGTTGTCCATCTCAATGTCAGCGTGAATGACAAATTGACCATCATCAAAGCGATCGGGATCATTTTGCGCGCCATAATCACCGATCAACTCACGCATCAAGTCGATGGCGAGGTCGGAATAATGACCGCAAAGAAAGCACACAGGAGCGGTTGTCGAAAATTCGAGATTAAGTGTATTAGCGGACGAGACTTGGAAGTGAGTGATTTTCATTTTCGTGTCTCCTTTTTTGTGAAAAATTGTTTTGAAATTGTCGGGACAGTAGTATAACACACAATTTTAAAAAGTTGAAATAAAAACCGGTTGGATTTTGGATCGATGCTTCTAAGAATAGTATATCACACTTGTTTGAGACATTTATGGTACGTGGCAGGCGAAAAGAAAACACCACATGTTCTCGTGGTGTTTTGATGTAAAGGCTTCTTATTCGGTTGCTACTATTTTACCGCTAATTGTGCACGCCCTTTTGGGTGCGGTTTTGTTTTTTTGTTACAGCTCAGCGAAGGCGTTTTTGCTATTTGGGGCGACAGTAATGTCCCGGCTCCGCCGGAGGCTCTCCTGGAATAATTATTACAAAAATATCAGTAAACAACGCATTGAACATGATTATATACACATTTGCACATTTTGAAAGTTCTTGAGGCGTTCCCCCGTGCCCTACCTGAACTGTAACCGCCACGGTTGTTGAGTGATTCCCAAAGAGTACGGGCTTTTATTGACAATTCAGAGAAGTTATGTTATAATTCTGAGGATACGACAAGTGAACCATACGGTATGCAGAGATAAATCCATTTAATTCCTCAAGAAGCAAAGTAACTACACGGATCATACGCCTATACCGTTTTCATAGGCACAGAAAGGAAGCAAGAATTGATCACTGTGAAGGGAACCTATGCAGAAGCGCAGGTCTTTACCGGGACGCTGGACAGCGGCTCAGAGGGACTGATCACCGCCCTGTGCAACTGCCCGATGGCAGAACACAGCAAAATCCGTGTCATGCCCGATGTGCATCCCGGCAGCGGCTGTGCCGTGGGCATGACAATGACCATTGGAGACTGTGTTGCCCCGGGGCTTGTCG
>ERZ780157.3337-NODE-3337-length-13561-cov-3.478084_pt1 | contig 13561 bp, 5 predicted proteins | sample MGYA00511169_ERZ780157 | MGnify/ENA primary metagenome ERZ780157 (study PRJEB29588, sample SAMEA1965149) | human gut metagenome | biome: human gut; feature: human-associated habitat; material: faeces | place: Denmark | collected 2008/2010 ... | reverse complement strand
TCGCGACGGCTTGGGCGGCGACGACAACGGCGACGTGCGCGAGCAAACCGCGGACAACGGCAACGGCGGCAACAATGTGCGCACGGTAAAGTACAGCAACGGCACTTATGTCGGGGCGTTGGACGACTCGGATGAGCCTAGCGGCTACGGCGAGTTTACATTCGACAGCGGCGCAAAATACGCAGGCTATTTTTTGCACGGCAAACGTAACGGCAAGGGTGTGTACACCTACGCCGGCGGCGACAGCTACGAGGGGTTTTTCAAGGACGGCGACTTCCAAGGCTACGGCGTATATCGTTGGAAAAACGGCAATCGCTACGAGGGCGAGTACCGCAACGACAAGGCGCACGGCTACGGCGTGATACACAACAACGACGGCGGTTGGATGTTTGTGCATTACAACGACGGCGAAATCGACGAAACGTTGTTGGACAGCGCCGACATTGCTTCGGCGGTGGGCGCAAGCGACGCAGGAGAGTTGAACTTTAACTCGGGTACGTACCGAGGCAGTATCGAACGCATTGTAAGGAAGAGCGGATTGTTTGGACTGAAAAAGGAAGAGGAAATCGTGGCGCAAGGCTTGGGCGAGTTTAGCGGCGACGACGGACACAAGTACGAGGGGTATTACGTCAAGGACGAGCGCTACGGCTACGGACGGTTTACTTCCGCCAAAGGTATCAAAATTTACGGAAACTTTGCCGTCGACCACTACGACGGAGTGGTGTGCGTTGTGTCCGACAGCGGTGTGTACGTGGGTAAACTTGGCAAGGACGGACTGTTTGACGGCGAAGCCAGATTTTACTACACCGACTGCTGGTACGAGGGCGGTTTCAAAAACGGCGACCGCGACGGTAGAGGCACCATGCACATGCAAAACGGTGAAACCGTCGTCGGCGACTTTGTCAAAAACGAAATGAAGCGCACAATAAGTAGAAGTTAACATCTAAAGTATTTGTTTGTCGTAAAAAAACAGTAGTACGGCAAAGCGGCGTAATCGGTTGCAATGCGGAGAAAAGTGCGTTACAATGTAACAAATACTGTTGAGGATTATGTCATGAACGAACAATATACTTGTCAGCAAATAGTGGATGGAATAAACGGCGGTGCGATACGTAAGGTTAGTTTTGCCGTCAAAGGCTACGGACATTACTCAAATTGCGTAATCGAGCGTCTGCCGTCCGACTCGCCCGATGTGGTTGTTGTCGAGGTGCGTCTAACTCCCGACGGGACGGAAACAGCAACGTTTTTCCGGCGTTTTAACCCCGACGAAAAGTTATTTGCGCTGAAAGGTATTCGCTACTCGCTAAAACAAATATGGAAACATATCGAGATAAAATCGGTGCAATTTGTGTGAATCTTTGTATGCGTTTGCAATCAAATCGATGTGTCGAAAACTGAAAGCAAAGCGCAAGTGTCGGACTGCGATGTCGTCAAAAAATCAATACGTATACTAATTTTAGTGACACAAAAAGAGGTTTCTATCGACAAAATCGGTAGAAACCTCTTTTTTTTGTGGCGATTAGTTGTGATTGAACTTTATTGCTTGTTTCGGTCTTGCGGCAAGTCTTCGTACAACATTTGCGGCTCGCTGGAGGAGCTGTAGAGGTATTTCTTTTGCGCACGGTAGAAGGTGGTGAGGCTGGAAAAGCCGCACAGCGTGGCAAGTTCCAGTACCGACAGGCCCTTGTTTTCGGGGCGTTTTTGCAATACGTAAAACTCCTGTATGCGTAGGTTGTTTATGTAGTTGCGTAGGTCGGTTTTAAAATACTTGCTAAGCAAGTTGGACAGCGACTGCGGCTGTATGTGTAAGTAGTCGGCAATGGTGGTCAGCGAAATATCCTGCGTGTAGTTGTCGTAGATGTAGGCGATTGCCTTGTATATCGTGCTGTTGGCGCGATGTTGCATTAGGTCGGCAGGTATCGTGCCGTAGGCTTGTATTATGCAGTTGAGTACGTTGCATGCGTGGGCGTATTTTTCCAACGGTGTGTAGTCCGCCACTTGCATGGCTATGCTTGTCACAAAGTCCATCAGCGGTTTGTTGGCTTGTTTGTCGGGCAAAAACCTAGGTAACGTCCGCCCGGGGTACAGTTGGGAAAACAACTGCATTATGTCCGTGCCGATGATGGTGTAGGATATTTCCGCAGAGGTGCACTCAAACGCATGCGGTGCCAAGCTGTCTATTACTACGCCCATGCCTGACTCCAACACGTACGTTTCGTTGTCCACCGTTGCTTGAATCACGCCGTCAAACACGCAAAAAATCTCCCGGTTGCGGTGAAAGTGCAGTTTTATCCCTTGCGTTATGTAACTGTTGGAGTAAAAAAAAGTCCGGTACGTCGCCTACAATTTCAAACAAAAAGTATTTTGATTTGCGCGGCATGGCGTTTCTCCTTGTTTCGTTTCCCTTATTATATTGTTTGCCGATGGTTTTGTCAATAGTTGCGCCGTGGCTTATTCTCGTGTTTTAATGTTTGATTAAATGTTGAGTTTTTCCACTCAATGATATATCGAAATGTGTTTAAGTTGAACAATAACTCGTCAAATCGTCCCCAAAATATGCAAATTTGAAAATAATCGCGTAGATAGTGGATTGAAATCGCATTTTGCCGTGTGATACAATGTATTTGTTTGGTAAGTGGGGACTTCCTCGTTTTCGACTTGCACCGATGTACTAATAAGGATAGCACGTGTCCGAATTATATCAAAAATTTTAGGAGGTAACGTAATATGCAAAAACACATCAAAACCATTTGCGTTGTATGCTTTGTCTTGTTGATGTGCATGAGCTTTGTACTTGCGGCTTGCGACACTACGCCCGAAGTCGAAATTACAAAGATAACGTTGGATAAGGATGCTTTGTCGATGAAGGTTGGCGACGAAGCCACCTTGACCGCAACGGTGGAACCTGCCGAAGCGGCAAAAGACATCGTTTGGACGGTAAACAAGGAAGGTATCGTGACCGTAGACGGCGGCAAAGTAAAGGCTGTCGCCGCAGGTACGGCAATCGTTTCCGCACAAAACAAAAGCGGTACGGTGTATACTTCCTACACAATAGTGGTGGAAGAAGTCGTCAACTCAGTAAAACTTAACAAAAACACATTGGAGTTGACCGTCGGCGAAACGGAAACTCTCACCGTGACAGTCGACCCGACCACCGCCGCAGACAAACTCGTGTGGAAATGCGATTCCGTAGGTATTGTAAAAGTGGACGGAGGCAAGGTTACGGCATTGTCGGCAGGCACCGCAACCGTTACGGTCAGCGATCCCACGGGAGCCAAGTCCGACAGCTGTACCGTTACGGTGTATGCTACGGCTACGGAAATTACTCTTGACAAAACTGCCGTCGACATGTACGTCGGCGACGAACAAACAATAGTTGCAACGGTTGTGCCGCAAGGCACCAAAGCCGTTACGTTTGACAGTAGCGACAAGGAAGTTGCCACAGTCGACGCCAATGGCAAAATCGTGGCGGTTGCCGCAGGTACGGCAAGTATAACCGCAAATCTTGACGGCATCAAGCAAACCTGCGTTGTCACGGTATACAACAAGGTGACGGAAATAACTCTTATTGTGCAGGAACTTGCTTTGTACACGGGAGAAACTCACAAGTTAGTCGTTTCAACCACACCTTCTGACAACGTCAAGGCTCCGAAATTCACTTCGGCAAACGACGAGGTTGCCACAGTCGATAAAGACGGCACAATTACCGTTGTCGGCGCAGGTACAACTACAATTACAGTGACAATCGATGGCGTCACGGCTAACGTCACGGTCAGCGCAGTCAAGGTTGCGTTTACACAGGCAAATTATTCTCTTGCTCTCAATGCCGAACAGCAACTTGCCTTGACGTTTGAACCCACAACCGCGACCGAAACAAACATCGCATACAGCAGCTCGGATTCAGCCATTGTAAGCGTTGACGGCGAAGGCAAGGTTAAAGCAAAGGCTTACGGACAAGCCACAATCACTGCAAGCGTGGAAGGCAAATTTAGCGTAACTTGCACTGTCACGGTCAGCCCTCTTGCAACGGAAAACGGAGTGACGGTGGCAAACGGTGGGCAAATCACGTTGTATGCCGAGTGGGCAAAAAGTCTTGACCGAGATGACCTGTTGTATATCGTACGCGGTGACGAAATTGTGCTTACGGGTTAACGTGGCAAAGGCGACGTGCAACCATTTGTCATTCCTGCCGAAATCGATGGCAAGCCCCTTGTGGAAATCGGCGGCTCGTTGTTGCAAGTAATTGCATCGATTGGTAAATAAATTTCTATTGACAGTCGATGTTTGACAACCTAAAATATATCTTGCATAAAAAGACAACTGACGGTTGTCAAGCTAATAACGGCAAGATGTTGAAACGCTTGTTGTCGTTGTGTAAAATGTGATACAAGGAGTGTCGAATGAAAGAAGTCATATTTGGAAACGTAATAAGAGATTTGCGTAAATCTCAACAAATGTCGCAGGAGGAATTTGCCGAAAGCTTAAACGTGAGCAAACAAGCGGTGCAAAAATGGGAAAACGGTGCAAGTATTCCCGATATTTCTCATTTACTGCTTATTCATGAAAAATTCGGTATTAGCCTCGATAGATTGTTTTTCGGTGCAAGCGAAAACAATGTGCAAGCAATACGTTTTTTGCCTGTCAATCCAGACTATGCTACCCGTTCGTTTTGGGACGAGTACAGCCAAAATTTGCTTATCGACTACCGACAATCGACGGAGGAAGGCAAAGATATTGCCGCATACAAAAGTCTTATCGAATGTATAGACGGATTGCCGAACGGCAATGCAAAGCACGACATGTCGGACATCATATACCGCTTGATTGCCGATGCGCCCGAGCGTGACGGGTACTTATTTGTCGAACCCTCCGACTACGACGGCATAGTTGCTTTAAGCAATGCAAAAACCGACTCAAAGCCGTTAAACGTAGACAAAAACAAGCTTGAAGGTGCATTTACGGGACGTATCGTCGGTTGCCTTCTCGGCAAACCGGTGGAGGGCGTTACTCGCGAGGGCATACGCTCAATATTGCGTGCAAGCGACAATTACCCGATAAAGCGATATATCACTACCAATGATATTATCCCCGAAGTGCCTTTTTCCGATTGCTACTGCGTCGATCGGGTTGAAGAATACCCGTTTCCCGACGACGACATCGATTACACTGTGCTTGCACAACGTGTTGTGGACAAATACGGTGCCGACTTTACCGCCGAAAATGTAATCGCCACTTGGTGCGATCTTGTGCCTCGCAATGTATTTTGCACTGCGGAGCGTGTTGCGTTCAAAAACTACACAGACGGTTACATGCCGCCGTACACTGCAATGCACCAAAACGCTTTTCGCGAGTGGATAGGCGCACAGATACGTGCCGATTACTACGGCTACATTTGCCCCGGCGATCCTTTCACTGCGGCGGCTATGGCATTTCGCGATGCGTCGGTATCACACACTAAAAACGGCATTTACGGCAGTATGTATGTGGCTGCGTTGATTGCCGTTGCCGCACGTACGTCAAATATGGAGGAAGCTATCGGCGAAGCATTGCAATACATTCCTACGACGTCGCGTATGTACAAGGCGATTAACGGCGTGTTGAAGGATTACTCCGGCGGAGTGACGGAACAAAAATGTTTCGACAAGATTTTTGCCGAGTACGACGATTCCGACGTGCATTGTTGGCTACATGTAATATGCAACGCAATGATTGTAACTGCGGCGTTGTTGTACGGCAATAAGGATTTTACTCGCACATTGTCGCTTGCCGTATCGGCCGGATACGACACCGACTGCAACGGTGCTACTTGCGGTTCGGTATTGGGCATGATGTGCGGCATGGAGTGTATTGCTCCCTCTTGGACAGCTGTATTGCGCGGCGGTACACGTACCGACGTACGAGCAAGTGAAAACGTAAAAATTACGGAGTTTGTTCAAACTGCCGTAAAACATGCAAACATTATAAACAAGGAGGCGAAGAACAAATGAACAAAAAGCAAAAAGTTGCTGCCATTGTAGTCGCATGTGTTTTGTTGACATGTTCGGTTGTCGTATTAGTCGTTACGGCTGTTGCGTCTACGGCGGATACTCTTGTGGTGCTGACCCCGTATTGGAAGGAAAACTTCGAGCGTTTTGCGACAAATCAACCGTATGTCAAACAAGCGTTGTATCTCAATGGTGCAAACGGCATAATCACTGCGGAAAAAAGCAAGGTGATAACGGGCGAGCATAGTTTGCTTGTTAGCGGTGACGAAGCGGAAAACGTTGTCGACATCAAGTACGGTACTCTCAATTTGATTGACGGCTCGTACACGCTTAGCATGAACGTGCGTCCGATCAAGGCTACGTTATTGACGATTGCCGTACGTAAAAACTATTTGACGGAAAACGCCGATAGTTTTCTCGCTCGGAAACAACTTGCCCTAACGACAAATGAGGCAGGCGCGGTTACTGCTGTTGCTGACAACGGTATACAAGTAGGTAAAGCGGAAGTCAAGTCGGAGGACGGCGTAGTGTCGCTTACGATAGAGTTTACAAAAAACAATACCGACGCATTTGTGTACGTTGCCTTTGGCGGCGAAGGCGAAACGAGTATGGTGATCGACGACATAGTCGTCTACAATCATGCCACATCTCAAAAGGTGGCAATCAAAGATATCGACGAAAATTACAACAATGCAGACGTCAATCAATCTGTTTTTCAGGCAACGCATTTTTGGTGCAATTTCGGCGATATGAGCTGGGATATCAACAACTTCAACAATACAAACAGTGTATTGTACAAGGGTACGTATTACAATTCCAACGGTGACAATATTTTCCTTGGCGGATTGACTGCCGACGAATGGACAACCAAGGGTAACACGACCTATCGTTACCAAGTCGATATCGGATTGGAAGATATTTCCACATTGGTATTTACCACTCTCGACAATCGCGGTACGGGACAAACATACAGCGAGATTACGTATAGTCGCGGCAGCTGGATAGTGACTGCGAAGGGTGGTATAACGGACTTTACCGCCGAAAAAATGAATGGTTTTTGGCGTTTGTCTTGGAATAGACTTACTTCGGACATAGGTAAAGACGAACACTACATGTTTGCTACAAGCGGCGAAGGCGTCGAAGGCAAAATTTGGATAGACAATTTTGTCGTTGCGCATTTTTAGGAGAATGACTATGAAAAAAATAACTTCAATAATATTGGTTTGTGCGTTGCTGATGGCAGTTATTGCCGTCCCGACCGCGTTGTTGTTTGACGATTGGACAAACGTGGCTTATGCGGCAATCAATGTCAAGTCCACGCTTTCTGCCGAAACTTTTACTTCGGAAGACGGGACAAAACTACCGTACAGATTTTACAAGCCCGACGATTACAGCGAAACGAACAGTTACAAGCTATTGCTGTTGCTGCATGGCAAGGACGAACGCGGCATGGACAACGAAGCGCAAGTGTCTCGGCGTGACGCAATGCCTTTTGTCCAAAAAATACTTGCGGACAAACAGTTGAAAAAACAATATTTCATTCTAGTGCCGCAATGTTCTACGACGGACGTATGGGCAAACGTGGCGGCAGACGGCAGTTACGCTTACAATGCCGACGAACAAACCGCCGCGCAAAAAGCCGTCTTCGAGTTGTTGATGGACATTGTTAAAAAATATTCCGTGGATATGGCACGTTTGTACGTGACAGGCTACGACAACGGCGCATACGGTGTGTATGATATGCTTGCTCGATATCCGGGATTGTTTGCGGCGGCATTGCCTATGTCGGGCGGCGCAGACGTCAACCAATACAAGGCAGCGGAAGAAACCGCATTGTGGGCATTCCACAGCGCAGACGATGTCAGCGGCGGTTACGGACAAAACTTGGAAATGGTGCGCAAGTTGGAATCCATCGGCGCAGGCGTATTGTATACTGAATTCAAGACCGTAGGTCACAACGCATGGAAGCAAGGTTACACTAACGAAAACGCATTCGAGTGGATGGACGCTCAATGTCGTCGAAATGTGTACTACCAACGCCGTTTAATTGCTCCCGACGGATATACTCCCGACAACACGACGAATGGTAAAAATTACACGTTTTTACGTAACGTAGCTAAATTCGGCGCACACAAATCCAACGTAATGGCTCCTACGGGTGGCGGCGACAAGGACTTGTTTAAGGCAATGACCGATGGTTTGATTACCGCTTCTTACGACACATACACAGGCGATTACACCGACCACGATGATTACTTCGGCTACGAATTTGCGTCGAATTACACCTTCAAAAAGGTGGTATTTACAAGCGGCGCAGTGGCTAACGGCGGAGGTTTGTTCGGCGGCGGTGCAAAGGTGCAAGCACTTGTAAACGGACAATGGACGGACGTAGTGTTGACGGGTGAAAATCCCTATCCTGTGTTGGGTAACGGCGAAGCAATCGACATTGAAACCTACAAGGGCTTTACCGCATATACATTCGAGTTTGAGCCCATTCAAGCTAATGGTATTCGCATTGTCGGAAAAGCCGGCGGTAACGAGCGTTGGACGTCCGTTTCGGAAATGGAAGTTTATGCCGAATCGACGGTTTTAGACGGCAACATGGCGGCAATCGGAGCACCTAATGTGGACGAAGTGTGGCAATGGAGTACCGACTACTCCAAGGGACGTGACATTACGCTGATTACCAACGGCGTACTCAATGACAGTTTCGACAACTACGGTTGGAATTTCCAACACGATACAGGTATTTACTATACCTACAACGATCTTCACTCTTTCAACAAATTGGTGTACACCGAAGGACAGCACTGGGACGAGGGCGGCGGTTGGTTTGCCGAAGGCGTAACGATAAAGGTGCGCAAAAACGGTGTTTGGACGGCAGTGGAGATTGAAGAGAGTAGCTCCGATTATCCCGTTGTCGCACAAGAAGAAAAGGCGCCCTTCGACGGTTTTGTTACTTATACCTTCAACTTTAACGCAACCGAGGGCGATGCGGTAGGTATCTTCGGCAAGGCAGGCGGCAATCAACACTTTGTGTCTTGTGCGGAACTTGCCGTGTATTCTGCGGACGTGTCCCCATACGAGGAGCCGACAGTCTCCGTCAAGCCTTTCGAGTACTGGCAAATGGCAACAAACGTTACCTACAAGGGTACAGCAATCGTGTCGGAAACCAATCCTCAAGGCATCGGTTCTCGCGATTACGCAACGGTAATGAACAATGGTTTCTACAATGCCGCAGGTGACAGTTACGACACTTACAACGGCGATTTCAGTAGACACGACGCATGGTTCGGGTACACTTTTGCCGAGGAACAAATTTTTAACAGTCTTATCTACCAAGTCGGAACATGCTTCGACGGCGGCGGTATGTTTGCAGGTGGCGCGCGTATTCAAGTGCGTGTAAACGGTGTGTGGACGGACGTTCCCCTGACCACCTCAAATCCCTATCCCGTACTTGCCGAGGGCGCAAAAATCGACATTAATCAACACCCCGGTTACGAAATTTACCAATTCTTCTTTGCTCCTACCAAGGGCGACGGCGTGCGCGTAATAGGTAGTGCGGGCGGTGATCAACACTGGTCTTCCGTTGCGGAATTGGTTGTATTTGCAGTAGAAAACGTTACCGATGGTAATGTGAGTGGTACGGCATTGCCCATGGCAAGCACCGCGCCTAACGGAAGTTCCTGCAACCCTGATCTCGGCGTCATTGTGGACGGCGAAACAAGCGGCGGAAATAAGAATCAATACGACACTTATCAACCCAATAAGACGGCATGTCAAGAGTGGTATACGCTAAGCTTCGGACAAACGCACACGTTTACTCAACTTCGTTTTACGGAAGGTATGCACTTTGCTACCCAAGGCGGTTGGTTCAGCGGCGGAGTAAAGGTTCAGGCTTGCGTTGACGGCGTTTGGAAGGATGTCGAATTGACTACTGCTAACCCCTATCCCGTAATTGAAGGAACGGCGGATATCGACGAAAGTCTTTACTCCGCATTTACCACATATGTATTCGATTTCAAGCCGATTACGGCGACGGCGGTACGTATCGTCGGCAATGCGGGCGGTCTGTCGTACTTTACTTCCTGTGCGGAATTAAGCGTTACTTGTACCGATGTGGACAACTACGAAGGCAAACTGTCCAATTACAAATTTGTTTACGACAACTCTGTTACCTACACTGACGAAAAAATCCGCGATCTTATCGAAGCGGGTTGGCTTGGTCAAATGTACGGTGTAGTGTGGGGCGCACCCATCGAGTTCAGTTACAAGGGACGTATGGTTCCCGATGAGGAAATACCCGACAGATTGTCTTTGAATCTCAACGACGCATTCGCGCAAGATGACCTATACGTGGAATTGCCATTTATCAACGCTCTTAATACGGAGGGCATCGACGTATCGGTGGAAACACTCGGAGATTACTTCCGTGATACGGCATTCCCCTTGTGGCACGGAAACGACGTGGCGCGTACCAACTTAAATGCGGGTATTCCTGCGCCGTTGTCCGGTAGTTATTTGTACAACTCTTGTTGTGACGACATTGACTGGCAAATCGAAGCTGACTTTGTCGGTATGATGAATCCCGGTGCGGTTAATCGCGCAGTGGACTTGGGTTTCCGTTACGGACATGTTATCGGTTACGGTGACGGCGCATACGGAGGATCGCACGTTTCGGCAATGCATGCCAAAGCGTATGTGGCTAAAAACGTAACTTCCGTTGTCGTTACGGGTATTCAATCGGTCCCCAAGGGAACAAAGTATCGTGCGATACTCGACGATGTGTACGATATGTACGTCAATGACGTCAGCTTTGTAGATGCATGGCAACGCGTCGAAGACAAGTGGGTAGGCGACGACAGATGTCCTCGTGAAGGTTTCGGTCCTACCGCGGCATTCAACATCGACGCTAAACTCGCAGGCGGTTACATTGTAATGGGTATGTTGTACGGTTTGGGCGACGTGGAGGAATCCATGCGTCTTGCCATCAAGTGCGGACAAGACAACGACTGTACGCCAAGCACAATCGGTAGTATACTCGGCAACTACTACGGAACTTCCGTATTCCGCAAGAGTCTTGTAAACAAAATAGACTACAACAATAAATTTTTGTACACTGACGATACGTTGCATACGTCTATCGACAAAGTGTTCGAGCTTGCTAAACTACAAATCGTACAGGCAGGCGGCAAGGTGGAAAACGGAGTGTGGACAATGCCCGAAGAACAAGAAATAGTCACTCCCGAAGTGGAACAGTGGCCGGATATGCCGAGTATGGACGTTTCCCTCGGTCAAGCCGACAAAAACGTTACGGGCAAAGTCGTGTCTTATCACAAAGACGGTATCGAATCGATTACTTGGGATTTTGGCGACGGTACGATTATGTCTACCAAAGACAGTGTTCAAGGAAATAAGCGCGTTACCGCGGGCGAACAAACCAAGGAAATCAAACCTATCGACAAAAACAAAACCTACAACATATTGTTTATAGGCAACAGTTACACCTACTACAACCATATGACGGGCATGTTTAAGCGTATTGCCGAAAGTATGGGATACAGTGTGGATGTAGACCAAATAGTACACGGCGGTCACCGTTTGGGCGAGTACGCCGATCCTAACGACAACGCAAATACGGGCGACTACGACGGTAGTGGCAAGGACGTTTACGCCGCACTTACCGGAAATAAAAAGTACGACTACGTGTTTATACAAGAGTATGACGCAGGCGCAATGACATCGACGTCCAACTTCGATGTGGCGGCAACCACGTTAGTTCAACTTATTCGCCAACATGGCGCAACGCCCGTCTTGTATGAAACATGCGGCAAGCATCCTGACGACTACTGGGTGAGTAAGTTGGGTACTACCAACTTCAAGATGACGTGGGATATTGCTCGTGCAAACCAACAAGTTGCGGACAAACTCAATGTGGCGGTGTCCTACGCAGGACGTGCGACGTATTTGGTATTCCAGGACAACAAAGTCAACAATATCGATTTGTACCACACCGACCTCAATCACCCGTCGTTTGCAGGCAGCTATCTGATCGCACTTACTCATTTTGCAACAGTGTTCGGTTGCGATCCTACGGAAGTAAAATACGTGCCTACGCCGTCGGATGACATCATTACAAGTTACGACAAGACATGTTCGACCGTCGGTCAAAACATTACTTCGGAAGTAGCGTCAACGTTAAAGCAGGCTGCAAAAGACGCAGTGTTCTTCACTCCGCAAATACCGTCCTCTTACGAAGGCATAGAAAGCGGAAGGGAACTCGGCGGAACGTATGTAAACGTAAATCACACCTACAAACTGTTGGGTAATTACACTGTAACGCTTACGATAGTCGGCAAAAACGGCACCGTTGCTACGCGAAAGTTTGACGTAAACATCACTCTTAGCAACAATCTCGCTTCCGTCGGTACGCCGATCGTGTCGGTAGAAAAGCCCGAAGGCGTCGGCAGTAAGGACATCGGAGTAATTTGCGACGGAGTGTACGGCAACGGTAATTCCACACAATACGACACTTACAAGGGTGTTAAGACCAACGACTACGATTATTTTGGGTATTTGTTCGCCGCGCCTCAGGTAGTCAATACTGTGGAATACACTGCAGGTACTTACTTTGCTAACGGCGGAGGCTGGTTTGCCAACGGCGATGTGAAGATTCAAGCATTGCTAAACGGCACTTGGACGGACGTTGCATTGACAAACGACCCGGGATACCCCGTAGGTGACGATCACACTATGGGCAAACAGTATGCTACTTACATCTTCAAGTTTGCCGATACTGCTTGCGACGGAATACGTATTTACGGACGCGCAGGCGGACCGCAAAAGTTTGCATCGTGTTCGGAATTGAAGGTATTCGGAGTGGTTACACCGAGCTTCGCGGCGGACAATGTAGACGTTAAAGTCAATGATGGTGCAAAACTTACGTTTGACAGCAAAAATCTGTACGTGACGGAAGTTAAACTGAACGACGCTGTGTTAGACAACGCAAACTACACGCTTACGGTCAATACGTTGACGTTTGACTCGGCGTTTTTGGACAAGCATATCGGATTAAACACAGTAACGTTGGTGTTGGAAAACGGTCAAACTATCCAAACGACATTGAATGTCGCTACCGACGGCACAAAACTTGCAAATAAGATTACCCAAGCAAAAGCCATAAACGGCGACAAGTACACCGATTACAGCTTTGACATGCTTCAACAAGCAATTGTCGCAGCGGAAACGATTGCCGCAAAACAAGGCGCAACGCAAGCTGAAATCGACAACGCAGTAGAGGAATTGCAGGCGGCAATAAACAGTCTCGTAAGCAGGGAAACGGCGGCACGTGCTGCTTTCACTAAGGCTGTAAACGACATTGCCCAAGCCAAGAGCAAGGCGGAAATGTTTGACAAAATCAACGTCGCAATCAACGCATACAAGCAAGTAACAGACAAAGCGGCAGTGGCGGAAGACTACGCCAAGTTGCAAGCGGCGGTCAATGCGTACAACGAGTATGTAACAACCGTCAACACCGAAGTGACGACGGCAAACGACGTGGCAACAAAAGTATTTGT
>ERZ780157.3335-NODE-3335-length-13563-cov-8.414421_pt1 | contig 13563 bp, 10 predicted proteins | sample MGYA00511169_ERZ780157 | MGnify/ENA primary metagenome ERZ780157 (study PRJEB29588, sample SAMEA1965149) | human gut metagenome | biome: human gut; feature: human-associated habitat; material: faeces | place: Denmark | collected 2008/2010 ... | reverse complement strand
CTTCAGGTCTGCCGGAGTCTGCAAACAATTTTGCGCATAAATCTTGACGGGACCTTACTCGGTGAATCAATTTATCTGATTGATTGTAGAAATGACAATAAGAAATCGGCTTCGATAGCATAATCTGCGGAGCAATCGGAAAAACAGCCCCTGAAATCGTTCGATTTCAGGGGCTGTGGTCCGAGATGGGAGACTCGAACTCCCGGCCTGATGGTCCCAAACCACCCGCGCTACCAACTGCGCTAATCCCGGATTTTTGGTTATTGAGTTTTGCACCAGATGTGGTCAAACATGTGGTCAGGCGGTTTTTTTGACCACATCGGCTTGCGGGGGAAGTGCCTGTATCTCAGGCGTATCAAGGGATTGCGGGCACGGTATTTTCCGGCTTGAAGGGGGAGCGACCCGCTCCCAAACCAGGCGCGATACCAACTTCGCTACACCCGGATACCCGTCTATTTTACCAGACTTCCCCAACAGATGCAAGCAAAAGTTGACAAAGGGTCGGCCACAGGCCGACCCTTTGCCGTATGTTTTCTTATGTCAGGCGGCCCTTTGTTATCTCTTTTTCAACACGCCCAGCAGACCCCGCTTGAGGATCTGCCCTCCGGCGGAGATCAGCTGCGTTTCAATCTTGGCTGCACGGCGCTCCGCCTTACGCTTGGCCTCGGCTTCCGCCTTTTCCTGCTGGCGCTCGGCCTTGCGGCGCTCCTCATCCTCCAGCTTTTGCTGGCGGCGGCGTGCTTCATCGTCCAGCTTCTGCTGGCGCTTGCGCGCCTCGTCCTCCAACTTCTGCTGCCGCTTCTTGTCGGCTTCTTCCTCCTTCAGACGCTTTTTTTCCGCCTCGGCCTCCGCCTTCTCACGGGCCTTGCGGTCGGCCTCCTCCTGCTTGGCGGTCTCCGCCTTTTCGGCCTCCTCCGTCAGCACCTCATAGGCAGACAGATTGTCCACGTAGTCGTCATATTTCTCCATGCCGTCCCGCATCAGCACCTTGGCGCGGGCCATGGGCTCCGGTGCGGTCATCAGGCTCTGGGGACAGATGATCTTGGTGCGCTGCACCATGGCGGGTACGCCGCCCTCGTCCAGGAAGGAGGTCAGCGCCTCGCCCACGCCCAACTCCATGATGGCGTCCTCCGCCTGGAAGGCCGGGTTGGCCCGGAAGGCTTGCGCCGCCACCCGGACGGCCTTCAGCTCGGCGGGGGTATAGGCCCGCAGAGCATGCTGCACCCGATTGGAGAGCTGGGCCAGCACGGCGTTGGGAATATCGCTGGGACTCTGGGTGACGAAGAACACACCCACGCCGCGAGAGCGGATCAGCTTCACCGTCTGCTCGATCTTTTGCAGCAGCACGGCAGGCGCGTCCCGGAACAGCATGTGAGCCTCATCGAAGAAGAACACCAGCTTGGGCTTGTCCAGATCGCCGGCCTCCGGCAGATTCTCGAACAGCTCCGACAGCATCCACAGCAGGAAACCGGCGTACAGGGTGGGGTTCTGCACCAGCTTGACGCAGTCCAGCACGTTGATCATGCCATGTCCGTCGGCGTCGGTGCGTATCCAGTCCCGGATGTCCAGCGCCGGTTCGCCGAAGAACAGGTCGCCGCCCTGCTGCTCCAGCGGCAGCAGCGCCCGGAGGATCGCCGCCACGGACTGGGAGGTGATGTTGCCGTAGGTCATCATGTACTCCGAGCGGTGCTCGTTCACGTAGGTCAGCATGGCCCGCAGATCCTTCAGGTCGATCAGCAGCAGGCCCCTGTTGTCGGCAATGCGGAACACGATGTGCAGGATCCCCTCCTGCGCCGGAGTCAGCCCCAGAATGCGGCTCAAAAGCTCCGGGCCCATGTCGCTGACGGTGGCGCGGACGGCATGTCCGCCCTCCTGATAGATATCCCAGAAGGTGGTGGGGTATGCTTTATAGGTAAAGGTATCGCGGACACCGAATTTGTCGATGCGCTTTTCCATGCCCTCGTTGCTGACGCCGGGCGCGCAGATACCCGCCACGTCGCCCTTTACGTCGCACAGGAACACGGGCACGCCCGCATCGGAAAAGGACTCGGCCATCACCTTCATGGTGATGGTCTTGCCGGTGCCGCTGGCGCCGGCGATCAGGCCGTGACGGTTGCACATGTTCAGTGCCAGCTCCACCCGCTGTCCGTCCGCCAGACCCATATAGATCTTGCCGTTTTCGTACATATAGCCATCCTCCGTTTTTGATTGACTTTATTATACGATAGATTTTTCCCCCGTGCAAGGGTATGCGCAAGAAAACGCGCTGCGGACTGCCGCTGGATACATATTCTCCCCACGTCTCCACATACTACCGGAAAACTGTGAGGTGAAGCAAATGGAAATGCATCGAACCGGGCGGACGGTGGCCTTTTCCGGCGGCATCAGCGTACTGTCATGGGGCAGCATCGGCGGCAAGCTGGAGGGACAGGGCCCGCTGGGCAGCTATTTTGACGAGATCGAGAAGGATTCCTTCTGCGGACAGGCCAGCTGGGAAAAGGCGGAATCCATCTTCCAGCAGCGGGCGCTGGGCTACGCGCTGGAGCGGGGCGGCATGGGGCCGGAGGACGTGGATCTGGTGCTGGCGGGCGACCTGCTGAACCAATGCGCCGCCAGCAATTTTGCCCTGCGGAACCAGCCCTTCAGCGTGGCCGGACTGTACGCCGCCTGCGCCACCATGGGCGAGGGGCTGGCGCTGGCAGCCATGCTGTTACAGGGCGGCGCGGCCCACGTGGCAGCGGCCGTGACCTCCTCTCATTACTGCACCGCCGAGCGGCAGTACCGCATGCCACTCCCCTACGGCTCCCAGCGGTGCCCCACCGCCCAGTGGACGGCTACCGCCTCGGGCTGCTGCATTCTGGGCCGCAGCGGCGACGGGCCGTATCTTACCCACGCCACCATGGGCCGGGTGGTGGACATGGGCGTCAACGACGAGTGCAACATGGGCGGGGCCATGGCCCCGGCGGCCATCGACACGCTGGAGACCCTGTTCCGGGATACCCGCACCACGCCCCAGGACTATGACCTGATCGTCACCGGCGATCTGGGTGCCATCGGCCACAGCGTGGTAAAGGATCTGATGGCCCGGGACGGCTTCAACATGGACAGCCGCTATACCGACTGCGGATTGCTGCTGTTCGACCGGGAGAAGCAGGACATGCATGCCGGCGGCTCCGGCGCGGGATGCAGCGCCTCGGTGCTGTGCGCCTACCTGTTGCCGGGGCTGAAAAGCCGCCGGTGGAAGCGGATGATCTTCGCCCCTACCGGGGCGCTGCAAAGCCCCACCACCGTGTTTCAAAAGGAGACCATGCCGGCGGTGTGCCACGCGGTGGTGCTGTCGGCGGAGCGATAAGGAGGTACTATGGACTATCTGTGGTGTTTTCTCTGCGGCGGGCTGCTGTGCGCCGTGGGACAGGTGCTCATCGACCTGACGAAGCTGACCCCCGCCCGTATCCTGTCAGGCTACGTGGTGGCGGGCGTGATCCTACAGGCGGTGGGCGTATATCAGCCGCTGGTGGACTGGGCCGGGGCTGGCGCTACCGTGCCCCTGACGGGGTTCGGCTACTCGCTGGCCAGGGGCGTGGCAAAAGCGGTGGAGGAAAAAGGACTGCTGGGCGTTCTCGCCGGCGGGCTGACCGCCACCGCAGGCCCCACCCACATGCCGGATCTGTATGCCGCCGGCGGCATCGCCGCGGCGGTGGTGTTCGCCCTTATTATGGCACTTTTGTGTAAGCCGAAAGAAAAGCGTTGACAAATACCCCACAGGGGTATATAATGCCACCATCAAAATATACCCCCAGGAGGTATGCTCTATGGATTGCTGCCATTGTCAAAAGACGAAGCACCGCTCTGACGAGGAGCAGAAGCGCCTGACCCACCGCCTGAACCGGATCGAGGGGCAGGTGCGGGGATTAAAGGACATGCTGCAAAAGGACGCCTATTGCCCCGATATTCTCATTCAGGTATCCGCCGTCAGCGCGGCGCTGAACAGCTTCAGCAAGGAACTGCTGGCCACCCACATCCGCACCTGCGTGGCGGACGGCATCCGTCAGGGGGACGACGCGGTCATCGACGAGCTGGTGACTACGCTGCAAAAGCTGATGAAATAAGGAGGCGGCGTAATGAAAGAAAAATTTGTGGTAACAGGCATGACCTGCGCGGCCTGCTCGGCCCATGTGGAAAAGGCGGCGGGCTCTCTGCCCGGCGTCAACAGCGCGGTGGTGAACCTGATGCTGGGCACCATGATGGTGGACTACGACCCGCAGCAGGTGACGCCGGAGCAGATCATCTCCGCGGTGGAGAGCGGCGGCTACGGCGCGAAGCGGGCGTCCGACGTGAAGCAGAACGTCCATAAGGAGCAGGACGCGGCGCTGGCGAAAATGCGCCGCCGTCTGGTGTGGTCCATCGTGTGTCTGGTGCCCCTGTTCTATATCAGCATGGGCCATATGATGGGGCTGCCGCTGCCCGGCTTCCTGATGGCCAGCCACCTGACCCACGCCATCTCCCAGCTGGTGTTCTGCGTGCCCATTCTGATCCTGAACCGCAGCTATTTCACCGTGGGCTTCTCCCAACTGTTCCGCCGCAGCCCCAACATGGACACGCTGGTGGCGCTGGGCGCCAGCGCCGGGCTGGTGTACAGCCTGATCGAAATGGTGCGCTTGGCGGCGGGACAGGCATCCGGCATGCCGGAGCTGTACTTCGAGTCGGCGGGCATGATCTGCGCGCTGGTGACGGTGGGCAAATACCTGGAGGAGCGCAGCAAGGGCAAGACCACCGACGCCATTTCCGCCCTGCTGGCGCTGGCTCCTGACAGCGCCGTGGTGAAGCGGGGCGGCGTGGAGGTCACCGTCCCGGCGGAGGATATCCAGAAGGGCGATATCGTGGTGGTGCGTCAGGGCGGCAAGATCCCTGTGGACGGCGTGGTGGTGTCCGGCAGCGGCTCGGTGGACGAGTCCGCCATCACCGGCGAGAGCCTGCCGGTAGAGAAGTCCGTAGGCGACACCGTCACCTCCGCCACCGTGAACCAGAGCGGCTATCTGGAGCTGGAGGCCACCCGCGTAGGCGCGGACACCACCCTGTCCCAGATCGTGAAGCTGATGGAGGAGGCGTCCTCCAGTAAAGCGCCCATCTCCCGTCTGGCGGACAAAATCAGCGGCGTGTTCGTGCCGGTGGTCATGTCCATCGCCCTGATCGCGGCGCTGCTGTGGGCCTTCGTAGGCGGCCAGAGCGTGCAGTTCTGCCTGTCGGTGGGCATCGCCGTGCTGGTGATCTCCTGCCCCTGTGCCCTGGGCCTTGCCACGCCCGTGGCCATCATGGTGGGCACCGGCAAGGCGGCGGAGAACGGCGTCCTCATCAAATCCGCCCAGTCGCTGGAGCTGATGGGCCGGGTCAACACCGTGGTGCTGGATAAGACCGGCACCGTCACCCAGGGCAAGCCCCGCCTCACCGACTGTCTGGCGGCGGAGGGCGTCACGGAGGAGGAGCTGCTGTGCGTGGCGGCCAGCGTGGAGCAGCCCAGCGAGCATCCCCTCAGCCGCGCCGTCACCGAAGCGGCGCGGGAGCGGAGCATCCCCCTGTGCGACGTGGTGGACTTCACCGCCGTTCCCGGCGGCGGTGTTCACGCGGTGCTGCATGGGCAGAAAATATTCGCCGGAAACGGAGACTTTATGTACCAAAATGGGGTGGATATTGTACCGTTTTCGCACCAGTCTGAGGCGTGGGCCAACGACGGAAAGACAGTTTTGTACTTCGCCGAGGCGGGAAAGCTGCTGGGCATGCTGGCGGTGGCCGACACCGTGAAGCCTGACAGCGCCGCTGCCATTGCCGCTCTGAAGCGCTCCGGCTGCCGGGTGGTGCTGCTGACCGGCGACAATACCCAGACCGCCAACGCCATCGCCCGTCAGGTGGGCGTGGATCAGGTGATCGCCCAGGTTCTGCCACAGGACAAGGCCGCCTGCGTGGAGAAGCTGCAAAAGGAGGGCCAGCTGGTGGCCATGGTGGGCGACGGCATCAACGATGCCCCGGCGCTGGTGCAGGCGGACGTGGGCCTTGCCATCGGCGCGGGCACGGATATTGCCATCGAATCGGCGGATATCGTGCTGATGAAAAGCAGCCTTGCCGACGTAGCTTCTGCCGCAGAGCTGAGCCGCGCCGTACTGCGGAACATCCGGCAGAACCTGTTCTGGGCCTTCTTCTATAACAGCGTGGGTATCCCCGTGGCGGCAGGCGTGCTGTACCCGGCGCTGGGGTTGCTGCTGAACCCCATGATCGCCGCCGCCTGCATGTCCCTGAGCAGCGTGTGCGTGGTGTCCAACGCCTTGCGCCTGCGGCTGTGGAAGCCGAAAACCAAACCCGTCCCCAGCGCCGCCGGCACGGCGGCAGAACATATTGCTGACAATGAGGAGGAACCGACTATGAAAAAGACCGTTACCATCGAGGGCATGATATGTGCCCACTGCGTGGCTCATGTGGAAAAGGCCCTGACCGCCCTGCCCGGCGTGAAAGCCACCGTTGACCTGACCTCCGGCACCGCCGTGGTGGAGGGCGATGTGACCGACGAGGCCATCCGCGCCGCCGTCACCGACGCGGGCTATACCGTAAAGGGCATCCAGTAAGCTCCCGCCATAAAGAAAAAACCTGTCTTAGGCCAAGCGGCCTAAGACAGGTTTTTTTATTGATTAGTGGTGGCTGACCCGTTCCCATTCCTCGCTGTCCTCGTGCAGCAGGGACAAGTCCTTGATATACGCCGTTTCCAGCGGATTGCTCAGCGGTGCGGCGGCCTTGTACTTCTCCAGCCACGCCTTGGATTTCTCCGGCGGGCGAACGGTGCCGGCGCCTGCGATGCAGCCGCCGGGACAGGCCATGCCCTCCAGCAGATAGCCGTCGTACTTTCCGGTGCGGGCCACCCGCAGCATCCGGCGGCACTCCCGCAGACCCTCGGCATACACGGTCTTGACCTCCATATTCGGGCGCTCACGGTGGATCACGTCCTCCACCGCCTTGGCCACGCCGCCGCTGGCGGCAAAGCCTACGCCGGGGGCGCTGGCCTCAAAGTAGGAGGGCACATCGGGGATCTGGTCGAAATCGATATTCTTGGCCTCAAACATGCCCCGCAGCTCCTCGAAGGTCAGCACGAAGTCCACCTCGCTGCGGACGCTGCGGCGGCTGGCCTCCAACTTTTTAGCGGCGCAAGGGCCGATGAACGCCACGCGGCAGTTGGGGTCTCTGCGCTTCATCAGGCGGGCGGTCAGCACCATGGGGGTCATGGTCATGGAAATATAGGGCGCCATGCCGGGGAACTCCTTTTTCGCCATCATGGCCCAGGCGGGGCAGCAGGAGGTGGCCATAAAGGGCTGCTTTTCCGGCACGTTCTCCAGAAATTCCTCCGCTTCCTCAATGGCGCACAGGTCAGCGCCGATGGCGACCTCCTCCAGCGCGGCGAAGCCCAGCTGCTTCATGGCTTCCTTGATCTGGCCCGCCGTTACCTTGTCACCGAACTGGCCCCAGAAGGCCGGCGCGATGATAGCCACCACCTTCTGCCCCTGATTGATGGCGTGGATCAGCTGGAACAGCTGGCCCTTGTCCACGATGGCACCGAAGGGGCAGTTCACCAGACACATGCCGCAGCTGACGCACTTATCCTGATCGATCTGGGCGCGGCCCAGTTCGTCACTAGTGATGGCGTTCATGCCGCAGGCCTCGGTACAGGGGCGCTCGAACTTGATGATGGCCTGATAGGAGCAGCTCTGCTTGCAGCGGCCGCACTTGATGCACTTCTCCTGATCGATGACGGCCTTGCCCTTGACGAAGGAAATGGCGTTCTTGGGGCAGGCGTGGTAGCAGTGGTGGGCAAGGCAGCCCTGACACATGTTGGTCACCTCGTAGTGGGTGGGGGGACAGGCGTTGCAGGCGTACTTGATGATGTTGATGAGGGGAGGATCGTAATATTTCTCGGCGATGGCGCTTTCCTCCACGCCGTCGCTGAGCAGATTGTGCTCGGACACCGACCGCAGCGGCAGACCCATGGCGAGGCGGATGCGCTCGCCCACGATGGCGCGCTCCAGAAAGATGGATTCACGCACGGTGGCCTTTTCGCCGGGCATGATCTCATAGGGCAGCTTCTCCATGCGGGAGTAATCCTCGTCATATGCCATTTTGGCCACTTCCGCGAACACGCGCTTGCGGGTGTCGGCGATGCTGCAGGTAATGTTTCTCATATTGCTTCCTTTCTATGCGAGAGTTCTATCCAAATACCATATTATACTGACCTGCCGAGGGCTTGTCAACCCCGCCATACCGTAGTTTTCACCGTTTTAGCGGTGTGTAAACGTTGGAAGATATTTCCTGCTGATGGCCGGTCATACAGCAGGAAAACGGATTACCGCGCCAGTGTGAGCACTGGCTCGCAATGACAGACCTTTTCGTCAGTCTGGGCAAAAAAAGAACACCCCGGTGGGGTGTTCTTTTTTTGATTCAAATCAGTGTGTCAACGGGAAGCTGAAGCTTAGAAGCGCTCCTTCTTCTTGCCGATCACCAGCGCGCCGCCGGTCACAGACAGGACGGACAGGCCAACGTACATGGCGATACCAGCGTCGAAGGTCTTGCCGGACTCCACCTTCTTGCCATCGTTCTTGGTGGTGTCGGTGGTCGTGCTGCCGCCGTTGCCGCTGCCGCCGTTACCGCCGCCGCCGTTACCGCCGCCGCCAGTGGTCTTCTTACCGGTGATGGTGAAAGTCGGAGTATTCTCAGCGCTAACCTCAGTATTGTCGCTGCCAACCCACTTGGTCACAATCTTGCCGGCATCATCTAACTCAACAGTAACGGTATACGTCTTATCGGTAGTGAACTTCCAGCCAGACTTCGTTGCAGCAGCCTTAACGGTGAAGGTAGAATTCTCAGCAATATCCTTCTTCAGTGCAGCAATCGCCTCAGCCTCAGTTGCGCTCTTGCTATAATTGAAGAACACAGGGAGACTCAAAGTATCGCCAGCATTAGCCGTATCATTATAATAGAGGCTCATCACTTCTTTCGTTTTCACGGAAGTGGAAGCAACCTCGACCTTGGCATTCTTAAGGTCGCCCTTGCCGTCCTGAACCAACTTCACATCTACATTTCTGAGGTCAACAGATGCCAGCCAGTAGGAATCACCGCACTTAGTGCACTGGAACTGCTCTACATAGTAACCCTCATCATATTCCTTGTAAGAGTCCTTAACAATGTCATATACGTGCATATCGGGATCCGCAGGGATCACATAGGAAGCCTTATCAGCTTCAGCGATCTCCTTGGTACCGTTCTTGTCGCTGAACCACTTGCCGCAAACAGAGCACTCATAGTGTGCCTTCACACCAGGGGTATTGCAGGTAGGATCAACCTTATCAACCTTGACAACAGTGTGCTTTTTCAGACTGCCGTAGCTCTCACCGCAGACATCGCAGACAGCCAGCTTCGCGCAGGTGGCCTTGTTCTCTTCCTTTTCAGTCTTGTGGCCGGTAGCGGGGATCACAGTAGTAGCCAGAACGGTCTTCTTATCCAGATCCAGCTTGGTGCCGCATGTGCACAGGTAATGCTCCTTCACACCGTCCTCGGTACAGGTCGCCGCTTTGCCGTCAACATGGGTCAGCTTATCCTCACTATGATTGCAGGCAGGCACCTTCACAGTCACCGTGCAGGTAGCAGTCTTGCCGCCAGCGGCAGCGGTGATAGTGGCGGAACCAGCCTTGATGGCGGTAACTTCACCGTCCGCACTGACGGAGACAACATCGCTGCCCTTTGTGACCTTCCAGGTCACAGTCTTGTCAGTAGCCTCATCAGGCTTGACAGTCGCAGCCAGCTGAAACTTCTGGCCCACTTCCAGATCCAAGGTCTTGGGAGAGACGGCAACGGAAGTGACAGCAACCGTCTTGGCCTTCAACGTAATGGAGCCATTGACAGCCTCGCAGGCAACTTCGTTGCCATCTTTATCCATCATGTCATCGGAATTAACCACAACAGTAATCGGATAGGTCTTCGTCTCTGCAGCGGCCAACACCTTAAATGTCAATGTAGCAAGAGTGCCTGTAAAAGTGCTATTGCTCTTCATAAGATAATCGCCAAAAGAAACAGGGAAAGAGCCTGTAGATGTAATCTCTTCGGGCGTACCGCGGTCAGGATATCCCTTGGAATTGAACGTTACACCCGTCAGTTCCAATGCGGTATTATCCCATTTTACGGTGAACTTACCAGCAATCATGCCGGGGTTCTTGGTAATATCAACCTTAAAAGAGATAGTCTGACCAACGACCTTCTCCAATTCGTGAGTACTGCCTTTCAGTGTAAACTTATCTGCTGCAAAAGCATTCACGCTCAGCAAAGAGATAAGCATAACTACACTCAAAAGCAGAGAAACAATCCGTTTTTTCATAGTTTTATACCTCCATTAATAATTACGAAAAATATGCAGCCCATTCGCCGCCCCAACCTGCCAGATAACGCGTCAAAATCAAACAGTCTCTAGCAGTAATTTTCCCATTTCCGTCAATATCTGCGGCAAGTCCGGAATTCTCACCAATGGCAATTTGATCCTGATACTCGCTCCAACCAGCCAAATAGCGCGTCAAAATCAGGCAATCTCTGGCGGTAACTTTTCCATTTCCGTCCACGTCGCCCTTCATCACGTCGCCGGTTCTGACCTTGCAGGCATAGGGGTCGGTCATTGCCTTATCGCCGCTGTAGCAGGCCTTGAAGCTTCCGGACTTCACTGTCAGGCCATAGTTGGAGCTGTCGGTGATCGTGTAGGTCAGGGCGACCAGCACCACCTCACCCCGCAGCACACGGGGCGTGGACAGCTTTGAATTGCCGCCCCACGCGATGAAGTAATTCTGGTTTTCGTAGAAACGATAGTCGCCAGTGCCGGCCTCGCCATCCGCGACCTTGAACACAGCGTCCAACTGTGTGCCGCGGTTGTTATAGACGGGCTTTCCCGTAAGGCTCAGGCCCTTCGTCTCCACATAAAATTCCATCGCGCCAACGCCGTTGCTGTTTGAAGCGTCAAGGGTAAAGGTATACGTGACGGTATTGCCGCTCTGCTCCTCGTCCACCCGCAGGTAGACAGTCTGACTGGCGCTCGCCACGACCACCAGCGACAGAGCCATGGCAACAGTGAGCAATAATGTGATAACTCTCCTCATTTGCACTCCCTCTCTCGTTAAATCTCGGTACGACAACCGCGCCGCGAGGACGCTCCCCCGCCGCCTTTCGCCGTGCCATAATAAAATTCAGCCGAATGTGCTTTCCATACACGGATACATTGTACCCTATTTCACCCTATAAGGCAAGCATTTTTTTGACGATTTTTGGTAGGCATGTTAAAAATCGGAAAGCATGTCCGGAACCGTACCGTCATTTCATCTGTAATCTGTGTGTAATTCCGCGGGAAAACCTATCAGAATGATAAAACCTCCCGGCCGCTGGCGCAGTCGGGAGGTCGCTTTTCTCACTGTTTTTTCTTTTTCATCACCAGCACAGCTGTGGCCGCCGCCACGATCACCACCGCGAGGACAATCCACAGCGCGGCGCTGCCGCTCTGCTTCTTCTGCCCACCGGGCGTGCTGCCGTCGGCAGGGCTTGCGGCGTCGCTGCCGGTCACGCCGTCAGAGGCCGCCGCGCCATCGTTGGCAGTGCCGCTGCCATTGGCGGTGTCGCCAGCTCCCGCCGTATCGCCGCCTGCCGCACCGTTGCCGTTGCCGGAAGTACCGTCAGGCGCGGTATTGGCGTCGGTCTTCAAATCGTCGCCATTGGTTTCGGTAATCACCGGCGTATCCTCCGCCACAGGCTCCTGTCCGCCGGTGATGGCCACAGGCGTGGTAATGACCTGCGCGGTATAGACGTCGCCGGAGCCGTCCAGCGCCGCGATGAACTCAGCGCCCAGCGTGTAAGTGCCGTCCTTGTTGGCAGGCATGGTGGCCTGAATGGTCAGCACTGTGGCTTCCTCCGTCATGCGCCGGTCAGGTGTCGTGCCCACGGCGGCAAAATAACCGGTCTTGGCCGTATAGCCATACAGGTCAAAAATGCCTTTCTCCGTAGCCGGGCTATAGCTGAGACTGCCGTCACCCATGGTGATGCCGCTGGCATCCTGCGCCAGCGTCATGCCCACAGACGGCTGCAACTGGACGCTGAACACACCCAGCGCTTTCCCCTCCGGCGGTGTGACCGTAACGGAGTAGGTCACGGTGGCGGTATCACCGCTGACCTTTGTCTCGGTCGGGGTAATCGTCAGCTTCGCCGTGCCAGGGATCGTCCCGGCGTAGGCCGTTACCGTCAGCAGCGTCAGCAGCAGCGCCGTGGTCAGCGCCAGCATCAGGCGTTTGGTCATACGTTTCATAAGCATTCCCTCTCCTGTTCTCCCTCCGCACGGAAGGGGGTAGTGTGTCCATTGTATCATATACATTCGCCGTTGGCAAGACGGATCACAGGTCAAAGATCGTGGCTGTTACCTCGTCCGCGGTGATGCCGCCGAACAGCTCGCCCACCGGACTGTCATTCAGCACGGCCCCCACATCCTCCGGACGGAAAGCCACGCCCTTCAGCCGCTCCACCAGCTCCTCCAGTCCGCAGACGGACAGGAAGTCGCCGAAGAACCGGACGTCGGTGATGACGCCATTGGCGATGGAGACGTTGGCCTCCAGACAGCCGCCGTCCCAGTAGCGCTTGCATCTCACGTTGAACTTGGGGGAGCGGCCATAGTTCCACTCCCAGGTGTCGTATTTCTCCCGCTTCAGGCGGTCGACCTCCGCCAGCTCCCCGGCACTCAGCGCGCCGGGCGTCAAGCCGCCGCCGGACAGCGCGTCCTTCAGATAGGCCCAGAAGGCGGGCAGCTCCATGTCGTTGGGCAGAAAGTCCCGGATGTTGCCGATGCGGCTGCGAACGGATTTGGTGCTCTTGGAGCGGAATTTCTCCGGATCCACGTTCAGCGCCCCGGCCACCATGCCGGGATTGGCGTCAAACAGCAGCGTGCCGTGGTGCAGGATGCGGCCGCCGTGACGGCGCTGGGCCGTACCGGAGACCTTGCGGCCCTCCACCAGAATATCGTTGCGGCCGGAGGCCTCCGCATTCAGTCCAAGGCTCCGCAGCGCCGCTACCACCGGCTCGGTAAAGCGGCGGATGCTGATGCCGTCGTCCCCCACGTCGGTGATGAAGGAGTAGTTCAGGTTGCCCAGATCGTGATACACCGCGCCGCCGCCGGTGCTGCGGCGCACCACATTGATATGGTGCTGCTCCACAAAGGCGCGGTTGATCTCCGCCTCGGTGTTCTGGTTCTGGCCCACCACGATGGTGTTGTCGTTCTGCCACAGCAGCAGATAGTCGCCCTGGGTGCGGTGACACAGGACGTATTCCTCAAACGCCAGATTGTAATAGGGGTTCTGGGAGTGGGTCTCAAGATACTGTACGGTTTTTTCCATGGATGCTCCTCCGGCTTGCGATGTCTTTCTGGTACTACAAAAAAATCCCACCCGTCTGGGTGGGATTTTTGGCGCGGAAGGAGGGATTTGAACCCTCGCGCCGCTTTTGACGGCCTACTCCCTT
>ERZ780157.3327-NODE-3327-length-13587-cov-2.127032_pt1 | contig 13587 bp, 9 predicted proteins | sample MGYA00511169_ERZ780157 | MGnify/ENA primary metagenome ERZ780157 (study PRJEB29588, sample SAMEA1965149) | human gut metagenome | biome: human gut; feature: human-associated habitat; material: faeces | place: Denmark | collected 2008/2010 ... | reverse complement strand
GGGTTGCCGGGGTTCTGTTACGTACCGAGTGAAGCATTCGTGCTGAAACATCGCGTCAAGCTTTCGGGAAAGTTCTCGGCGAATGGATTGTTACAGAGATAACGAATATGAATAATATGATGAGCCAAAACGCTTGCAATGAGAAGGAAAAACGTATATAATAATAGTAACATGGAAAGGAGGGATTCCTGTGGGAAAAAGCAGTACAGATACTTGTTGTCTGACTTTGCCTCTGAAATTGGAAAAATGGCAGGAAGACCGACTTGCCAAAAGATTTGAAATTACACGACAGATTTACAATACGATGGTTCGTGCGGAATTGAAAAAGCTGGAGCGAGTAAAGCAACTGCCGGAATACAGAAAGAACCAGAAAGAAATTCAGGCACTAGATGGGAAAAACTCGGCAGATAGGGCAAGGCTGAAGGAACTGCGTGCAAACCAGAATAGGATTCTGCAAAAGCAGGGTTTTACAAAATACGGCTTTAAGTCGGACAGCAAGGATTATTACAAGCATTTTATAGAGAACATCGGATCGAGTGTTGCAACGCATGGTATTGCGCCTCAGGTTTGGAATGCCTTTGATAAAATGCTGTTTCAAAAAGACGGGAAGGTTGTCCATTTTAAGCGGCATGGCGATGTCCATTCGCTCAAGGGAGGATCCGTTACCCATAAAAGCGGCGGTGCGGAAATCATGTTCCGCAAAACTTATATCGAGTGGAAGGGGTTAAAACTACCACTGAAACCGTCACCCAACAATGCCTATGAGGCGGAGATGCTCTCCTATCGTGTGAAATATGTTCGGATTTTGCGCACACGAGGAAAGACAAAAGACCGCTGGTATGCGCAGCTCTCCTTGGAGGGAAAACCAGCGGTAAAGTTTGATTCAAGCACCGGAAAGCTTGTGCATCCTGTCGGAAGGGGAGCGGTCGGGCTTGATATCGGACCGCAAACGCTGGCATATGCTGCAGCAGATGAGGCAAACCTCGTAGAATTGGCAGATCAGGTACAAAATATCGAGCAAGAAAAGCGCAGACTCCAGAGAAAGCTGGATCGCAGCAGAAGAGCGACCAATCCGGATAATTACAACGAAAACGGCACAATCCGGCGAGGCGTCAAATTGACTCATAACAAATCCAAGCGGTATTGCAAATTGCAGAAGGAATTAAGCTGGATTCAGCATTGTCAGGCTGAAACCCGAAAACGGCAGCATATAGCGCTGGCAAACCATCTGCTTTCGCTCGGAGACTGCTTTTATGTAGAACCCATGGCATGGCCGTCGCTAACCCATCGGTCGAAAAAGACAGAGTTTTCCGAAAAAACGGGAAAGATTAAGCGGAAGAAGCGATTCGGCAAGTCAGTAGCCAATAAAGCGCCGGCTTCACTGATTGGCATTTTAAAGCTGAAATGCATCTCTCTCGGACTTACCGGAGTGGTGGAAGTTCCGATGCTGCTCAGAGCCAGTCAGTATAATCATCAGTCAAAAGATTATGAAAAGAAATCACTTTCTCAACGATGGAATGATATGCCGGATGGCAATCGAATCCAGCGCGATCTCTATTCAGCGTTTTTATTGCAGCATTACAATTCCCAATCAGAAAGCTTTGACCAGGAAACCCTTGAACGAGATTATCCGCAATTTGTGCGGCTTCATAACCAAACGATTCAACGATTGTCCGCACTGCCGAAGACCCCATCCAGCATGGGGATTCGGCGAAGCGTAAGCTAACAGATTTTTTCGGTGCGATTCGCACCGAAAAACCGGTCGATTGTCCGTCCGAGACTGTCGATAATGGCAATATAGATTGCCTTGACAGTAGAAAAGCGTGGGAAAATAGTCAGCGCGGATGCTGCTTTTGTGGCATCTGAAAAGCTATCTACCAGCTCACAGCATATTGCGTGGATTTGTGGCATTGCATCTGTGCGATTTTGCTGATGCAATCCGTGCGGGGTGTGCTGAGGCAAAGTTGTCGGTGTAGATTTCGGCGTTCTTGTTGGCGGATGCAATCCGTGCGGGGTGTTCCGAAACAAACGGAAGGGCATTGTATTCAAACGATCATGTGCAGAACAATGAAATAAATAGAAAAGAGAGCTACCCGATTCAATCATTGAATCAGATAGCTCTCTTTTATGAATCATGAAAACTGTTGCCAAATCGTTGCCATAAGCAGGAACGATACTCGAAAAACTCAGCTATTGCGTCGCTTTTCGGAGGGCGTATCTTATTCCCACTCGCTCACCAAGAAATTAACTTGACTAGAATTGCTTAATATAATCAAGAAAAATTATCGCTGATGCTTCTATTGTGTCTATTCGCTCATTTGCTGATTGGCGTTTTGCCGTATTGTTGCCACAGGCAAAATGGATCAGTTGCATCAGCTTGCCTCTATTGTACCACGATTACTGCGGTATTTCCAGAGTATCTTCAAGATTATGTATGGTGAACTAGATGCACATCACAAAAAGATTATCGAGAAAAATGCCGGAGAAAAGTCAAAATTAATGTTGACTGCACACATGTCACATGGCATATTGTGAAGATAAAAGATTCGGAATTTTGATAGCTTGTTTTAGATCGAATTGCTCTGCAATATCTTTTGTACAAGTATGTATATTCTTAGGAAACCGCTGATTAATCACAAATAATTCATCATAATTGATATGAAGCGCATTCGCCCTTTTATTGGGACGGAGCTGATCAAGGCCATGATCGGTATTCACTGCTGCGGGAAATCGGTCATGCTGGAACTGATTGAACGGGAACTCACAGAGTTCGGCGTCAGCCCGACGCAGTTTGTCTCCATTAACTTTGAAGATATGAATTTGATACCCTAATTCTCTTTTTTATTCATCTTTTTCTTCCTGTTTTGGTCTGAAATTCTTGATTCTTGTATATTCAGTGCAAAGCACTTATACTGATCATGCAGAGGGGAAACGGACACACTCCATATACACCTGTCCCCCTTATTTTGAAACGAATCGAGCTTCTTCGTTCAAACAAAATCTCCTCTGCCTCCTTTTGGATTTCAGGCCGCAGCGCCTTGAAGCAAAAACGCCTTTCGAGATGTCGAGGGCGTTTTTTTCTGCCCTTTCGGGCTGTTTTTACAGGGAAAAACCGCATCGCGCAAAAAACGAATCAGGCATGAATCATTTTTTGCGCCATCATCAAAACGCGTCTTGTAAAAAAGATATAAAGAAATTGGAATGGTTTTATGGTATACTGTGAGTATCAAAACCGCCGCGGCGACGAATTGCGCGGATCGGTTCAATGTCAAAAAACCACAGTAGGAGGAAGAACTTCATGAAGCGTGCGAAGGAGCGCGATTCGTCGGAAACGGCGGCCATCAAAATCAATCGAAGAAAAGTCTGCCTGCTCATCATCGCCATCGGCATTAGCGTGCTGCTGCTGATTACCATGCTGGGCCTGCTTCATCTGGAAAAAAGCAATACTCGACGCTATCGAGAGGAAAACCATGCTCGCTTTGACGTGAACACGCAGGCTTTTCAGGAGGTGCTGGACAGCTCAGACGCGTGGATTGGCAACATCAAAAACTCAATCTATGCGGTACCCTATCTGGAAACGGCCAGTGCGACAGATTTTTTGGCCGATTTGAAACAGCCCGGCGTAAAGTTGACCTTTGACGAAAGCCCTTTTCCAACGGACAAAAACGGCAACAAAATCCTTGGACGCCTGCAAGGCCTGATTATGGCCAGCTCGTCGTTTAGCGAAGGCGCAATCTATAACCCGCAGACGGGCGTAGCCGTTGCCTGCGTTTCAAACGGACATGTCGGGGCGCTGTGCACCTCGGAGGAGGAGCTTTGCGCCCTGCTCGGCATCTCGTCGCTCAACACAGAGGAAGGCGCGCTGACCGAAGGGCACGCCGCCGAACACGCCAACGCTGCGCTCTACCTGACGCGGGTGCTCGACGACGGGCTTGTGCTGCTCTGTGGCGTCACGCATGAAGCCTTGAACGATTCGCTGCTGGCGGATAACAGCGGGCGCTCTTATCTATTGAAGCAAATGGTCTGCGTTTTCCCGGATGGCGGTCTGCTGCTGCGCGACCCGTCGCGTTCCCTCGGCGCGCTCGGCCTTACGCAGGAGGAGCTGACGCGCGACGCATCCATCGAGGATATCGGCGATTACACGCTGATGCGGCATACCCTGCCCGAATACGGCCTCCAAACCGTCGCCATTCTGGCCGAAACGGGCGCAACCAGCGTCGTTTCTTCCGAGTGGATTTGGCTTCTGCTGATCGTCACCGCGCTGGGGCTGCTCGTTATCATCGCCATCGGCGTTTACATGCTCATCCGCGTGTTTCGCCCGCTTTCCAAAATCAGCAGCAGCATCGCCCCGGACGCCGAAACCACGGAGGACGATCTGCAAAGCATCGCTAATGCCATCCAGCGCTACAACCAGCAGCTGCTTTCCAATCAGGCGACCATTGAGGCTCAGCTTTCCCAGCTGCGTCGAGCCTATCTGGAGCAGCTGGCGTTGGGGCAGACGCCGCTCATCACTTCGGAGCAGTCAGAACGGCTGGGCATTCCGAAGCTGCTAGAAAAATACATGCTCATCGTGCTCTATCCCGATAACGGACGATGGATGCGCGAAAACGGCAGCGAGCAGGAAAATCTCTATCGCAAGCGCATCATGGTCAACGCGGTCGAGGAATCCATCCGCACACAGATGAAGGATGTGCAGGCGGAATTTCTGATGTGCCAGTTCGCTCTGCTCGTTGTCGTGCCGGTCAAGGACGAGAATGAAAACATGGCCAAGGCCGTGGAGCGCTGGACGATGGATTTGAGCGTGCAGCTTCAAAAGCGTTTCCGCTTCGGCGTCAGCCCGGTGCAGAGCGGCGCGGAGAGCCTGCATCCCGCTTATCGCAAGGTGATGCAGAGCGCGGCGCTGGTCGAAGAGAAGGAAAGCGGCCGCTCGCAGGATATTTGCCTGAACACGCTGATTCGTCAGAACCTGCATATGTCCGAACTGGTTTACATGGAGCATTACAACAGCGCGTTTGCCTGCTTTAAGGAGATGGCGGATACGTTGTACCAGCAGAAGAGCCGCCGTCTGCGCAACCAGCAGCTTTCCGGCCTGATGTCGCTGACGCTTTGCATGCTGATGGAGACGAGCAGCGAAAACAACGCTCTGCTTCAGGAGGCCGGTATCGACATCGGCGCGCTGACGCAGCCGAAGGACGACGAGGCCGAGCTGCTGGCCGAATGGGAAAAGGTGTTCGGCCTGCTGGAGGCGCATCAGGATAAGCGCATCCGCGGGCAGTACTCCGAGCAGTTCGCTTCCATTTATCAATACATGCATGCGCACTTCCGCGATTCCGGCCTGTCGCTGACCGCGCTGGCGGAGGAATTCGGCATGAGCGTTTCGACCCTCTCCCGCGAATTTCAAAAGAACCTCGGTCAGGGCTTTCTGGACAGCCTGCACCAGATGCGCATCGAGGAAGCAAAATACGCCATCGAGAACACGAACGCGTCCCTGAATGATATCGCCATTTCCGTGGGGTATACCAATACGCTGACCATGACCCGCGCGTTTAAAAAGTATCTGGGCTGCACGCCCGGCTCGTTCCGAAAAAAGGAAGATATTTCCTGATCGTTCATTTGAAAATCGCTTTTGTCAACAGTCTGCATCGGCGCACGGTCTTTCGGCCTGCGTCGTTTTTTTATGCCCGCAAAAATTGTTTGCCGCCCGAAACCGCCTTCACGTTTTTCAAACGGCCTTCTTCGCCGCCCGTTCCGCAGAAAACGCCTGCCGAAAAATGATACGTGCAGGCTTCAACTTTTTTCACGCCCCGTTTTTTCCTTTTATTTTTAGCTTTTTCCTTCCGCTCAATCCGCGCTGCGCGCCGCAAAACCTATCGCAAAATCTGCATTTTGGCACAATGTTGACAGCTTCGTTTTGTGCAAGGTATACTGCGGTCAAGCAAACGGCGTCGGACGAAACAACCGACAGCCCGATGGATGATCGGAAGGAGGACAGCTTAAAACGCTCAGGCGAAACCGTTCGTCTGGCAGACAATCAAAGCTTTGCCGCTCTCAGGGATGGCGGCAGGGCACGACCCATTTTGATTTGATTTTGTGAGAAAGGAAGAATCAAATGAGTAACATTTCCCGCAAGGATTTTCTCAAGGGCGCGGCGCTCTGCTCGATGGGCTTGGCCGCGACCAGTTTTCTGGGCGGCACCACCGCTTATGCTGAATCCGTTGAATCGCCGGCTTATCAAGGAGGTAGCAATATGAAGATCACCAAAGTCACCCCGATTCCCTGCGCGTCCCGCTGGATGCTCGTCAAGGTCGAAACCGACGCTGGCATCACCGGCTGGGGCGAGTGCGGCGCCTGGGCCTGGCAGACCGCTTCCGCCGAGGCCGTGAATATCCTCGGTTCCCTCATTATTGGTGAGGATCCGTTCCGCATCGAGCGCATCTGGAACTCCATGACACGCACCCCGCACTTCCGCGGCATCATCCTTCAGGCTGCGGTTTCCGGCATCGACATCGCCCTGTGGGACATCAAGGGCAAGGCGCTAGGCGTCCCGGTCTATGAGCTGCTGGGCGGCGCAACCCGCGACAAGATCCGCGCCTACGAGACGACCTCCGGCAAGACCCCTGAGGAGGTTGCTAAAAACGTCAAGAAGCTCGTGGACGAGGGCTGGAACCACGTCCGCGTCCGTCCGCTGAGCAACAACGCGTCTGACACCACTGCCGCGATGTGCCGCAAGAACGCCGAAATGTTCAAGGCGATCCGCGAGGCTGCCGGCTGGGATGTCGATCTCTCCTTTGAGATTCACCGCCAGTGCACGCCGATTCAGGCCATCGAAATCGGCAAGGCCATTGAGCCGTACCGCATCCACTTCTTCGAGGATCCGTTCCTCGATATCCCCGAGGTTGCCCGCTACGTCACTGAGAAGTGCCCGGTGCCGGTTGCCAACGGCGAGCGCTGCTTCAACTTGTACGAGCTTTCCAACCTCGTGCAGAACACCGACGTCGCCTTCCTGCGTCCGGACATGTGTACCATCGGCGGCATCACGGCCGGCATGAAGGTAGCGCACTTCGCCGAAGCGCACAACGTCAACATCATCCCGCACAACCCGCTGGGCCCGATCTCCACGATCGCCGCGCTCCATATCGACCGCGTTGTGCCGAACTTCGAGGTGCAGGAGTGGCCGGGCACGTTCGGCGACTTCAACGCGATGATCAAGGGCGATTCCATCAAGGTCGAAAACGGCTACATCACCATGCCGGAGGGGCCGGGCCTTGGCATCGAGCTGGTGGACAACATCGCCGAGAAGTTCCCGTTCCAGGGCATGAAGCCGCGCTGGTCCTACCATGAGGACGGCTCCCCGATCGACCGTTAATCTTCTTTTCGCTCCATTTCATTCCCCCTAATTTCCCCTAAAACAAAATAGACAGCCGCGTCAGGTGACAGCAACCCGCCTGATGCGGCTTCTTTTGCGTCCGCGAAAAAGCACTCGATTTTTCCGGCGAATGTGCTATAATGTAAAGGAGTGAAAACGGTCAGTTCAAAAATCTTGACATTTGCAAAGGAGCAGCAGCGATGAACGGTGCTCAGAAACGGACAAAACACATCTGGAAGGGGCTAAGGGGCAAAAAGTACCGCTACCTGACCGTCGCTATCCTCTGTGTCAGCCTGATTATGGCCGCCAGTATGTTGATGCTCTATCTGGGCGGGCAGAAAGACGAGCGGCGCTATCAATCCGAAAGCTATGAAATGCTGGAGCAGAATACCACGGATTTCAACAAGATCTTCGGGCGGATGGCTTTGTTCGCAACCTAACAGCTTCGCTGGGCAGCCTCGACTGGTTCGCTTCGGCCAGTCAGGAGGAAATCGATGCCTGCTTCCCTGCATACATTGCTGACGCGGGTATTCAGTGGATCCGCGATGTGAAGAGCATCGACTCCCCGGTTGGGCGAGAGTTTTACAACCGCATCGGCGTTGTGCTCTCCAGCTCAGTGGATTTTGATAGGCTCATCCTTTACGCGCCCAACTCCGGCTTCGCCTTCGGCACGATCAGCGGCGGCGAATACTTCTTTCTCGCCCGAAACGAAAAAGAGCTCAAGCGCGTTTTTAACACGGATGTGCGCTGGCAGACCGCGCAGAGCGGCAGTCTTATCTTTATTCCCGGCGCAACCGAGGAAGAGCACGAGCTGCTGTATATCGTCGAGCATCTGGAAAACGGCGTGACGCTGCTGATCGGCATTTCCGATAAATCGCTGATGGAAACGCTGTTCGCCAACCGTGCGCATCGCTCCTATAAGCTGGAACAGATGGTCGTGCACCTGCCCAACGGCGGCCTCGGTTATCGGGATGAGCAGAAAAAGGTGACGTTTGTCGGCCGAACGTGGGATGTGCTGACCAATCGGAATGAAGTTTTTGAAAGTAGCACCTATTTGATGATGCGGTATCGTTCCGCGTCGCCCGACTATACGCTCATCGCCATTCTAAGCCCGACGGGCACGGGCAGCGTTGTCAGCGCAACGCTGTTCATGCCGTTCGTCGTCATCAACGTGTTGTGGCTGCTGCTCGTTTCCTTCATCTGCGTCTATGTGCTGACGCATTTCAATCGCCCGATTGAGGAAATTCTGCACGAAATTGGCACGATGCAGGGCGGCGGCGAGAATCTTTCCGAGGTGGAACAGCTCGCCATGATCGAAACCGCTATCCACCAGTACAATCAGGATCTCAAAGCCGGTCAGGAGGACGTGGAGGAACAGCGCAGCCAGCTCAAGCGCATCTATCTGGGCAAGCTGGCGCTAGATCAGAATACCTATCTCTCCGATCAGCAGCTCGAAACGCTGCATATCCCGCAGCTCCTTGCGCGCTACATGCTCATCGTCCTTTACCCGGATAACGGCAGATGGACGCACGCCGAGGAGGGCAGTGAACAGGAGCAGGCGTATCAGCGCCATATCACCATCCTCTCCGTGCAGGAAGCCATGCGCAGCAACATGCTGCTGAGCGGCGCGGAATACCTGACCTGCCACACGCGGCTGCTGATTGTCGTTCCCGTCGATGAAAACACGGACGAGCAGCAGCTCCACGATAAGGCCGTATCCAGCGCCAAGAGCATCGGCGCGAATCTGGGCATGCGGCTTCAGGTCGGTTTCAGCAAGGTATACAGCGACCGCTCCACGTTCAGCCGCGCCTACCGCGAGGCACTGAAAAGGGTGACGCTCGTGGAGGGAGGGGAAAACCAGCCGACGGGCGAGGTTAATTTCAGCGAGCTGCTCAAAAAGAACATGCGCATCGCCGATTTGATTTACATCGAGCATTACAGCGGCGCGTTCGAGGCGTTCAAAGAGATCGTTCACGAAATCTTCCGCCAGCCCAGCGGCGGCATGCGCACCCAGCAGCTCCAGAGCTTCCAGACGCTGATGGTCTGCATGCTCACCGAAACCAACGATGTGAATGCCCGGCTGCTGGAACAGATGGATGCGGAACTGGATAAAATGATGCAGTCCGAAAACGAGGAATATGTGCTGGAATGCTGGAACGCCATCTATAAGCGGCTCGAGGAAAACAAGAGCCACAAGAAAATCAGCCAGTATACCGAGCAGTTCGCCGCCGTCTATCAGTACATGATTACGCATTTCCACGACCCGGCGCTGTCGCTTTCCATGCTCTCCGCCGAATTCGGCATGAGCATGTCCACACTCTCGCGTGAATTTCAGAAAAACCTCGGCAAAGGCTTTCTGGAAACGCTGCACCAGATGCGCATCGAGGAAGCGCGCGCCGAAATTGAGAACACCGAGCTTTCGCTCAACCAGATCGCCGAGGCCGTGGGCTATACCAACGTGCTGACGATGACGCGTGCCTTCAAAAAATACTACGGGCAGACGCCCGGCTCTTTCCGAAAGATGCTGGAAAACACAAACGAATGAGCTTCCTCGCCGACGGGTCGAAAAGACCCGCCGGTTTTTTTGATGCTTGCGGTAAAAAATCGGAAAAATGCTCGAAAAAATTGATGCCGGCCGTGAAAATGCAAAGAATATATAGAAAAATGCGCAGGAAAAACTGCTGTGCTCCCGATTCTTGACGCGGCTTTTACGGGCGGCTATAATGCAATCACACTTCGAGCGGCGGGAACGACAAACGCCGACACGAGGAAAAAAGAATGGAGGATACACCCATGAAAAAAGGAATCTTTGCTCTTGCTATGAGCGCCGCCCTGATGCTGGCCGGTACATCCGCGCTGGCTGACTACACCTTCACCGTTCATCACAGCGGTTCCACGAGCCATCCTTATCAGAAAGGATCCGAGTACTTCAACGAGAAGCTGACCGAGTATTCGAACGGCACCATGAATTTGGATATCTATCCGTCCAACCAGCTGGCTGCTGGTTCCAAGGCCGTGGAGGGCACTGCGCTGGGCACCATCGATATCTTTATTGAAAATCCGATGAGTGTCTGCAACGTCGTGCCCAGCTTTGAGGCGATGAATATGCCGTATCTGTTCGATACCGCTGAGCAGGCATTTGCCATGGTAGACAGCGATGAATGCAAGGTTTTCGCCGATGATTGCGAAAAGAATGGCATCAAGCTGTTGGGGTACTGGTATAACGGCTGGCGCAATGTTTCCAACAGCAAGCGCCCGATCGAAAAGGTAGAGGATCTGAAAGGGCTGACCATCCGCATTGCCGAGAGTCAGGTTTTTGCTGATATGATGGAAGCGCTGGGAATGCAGCCGGTTCCGCTGGCCAACTCCGAAATCTTCACTGCGCTTCAGATGGGTACGGTGGATGGACAGGAAAACCCGCAGAATAACTACATCAACAACAAGTATTTCGAGGTCAACCGCTACTTCTCCATGACTCGTCATGTGTTCAGCGTCGAGCCGGTCGGCATGAACCTGGATCTGTGGAATATGCTCACCGAAGATGAGCAGGCGACTCTGATGAAGGCATTTGATGATGCGACTGTCTATCAGCGTCAACTGGCGCAGGAAACCGAGGAGAATCAGCTCAAGCAGGTGCTGGCCGATGGTGCGGACATCGTCGTGACCTATATCGACGACCTGACTCCGTTCCAGGAGGCAGTGGCCGGTGTATACGACAAATATAAGCAGACCGCTCTGAAGCCTTACATCGAGGCACTCGAAGCTGCCAAGGCGAAGGTCAGCGAATAAAACTATGACTGCATCGGGTCGGGCACAAAACCCGACCCGATTTCTTCTTCTCAAAACAATTTCAGGAGGTGCCTCAAAGCGATGAAAACCATCGAAAAATGCTTTAAGGTTCTGGATAAAATTTCCTTTATCCTTTCGGCCTTGTGCGTTGGCGGTATGTTGATTTGCGTTTTTCTTCAGGTTGTCGCTCGATTTTTCCAATTCTCCATCAACTGGACAACCGAAATGAGCCAATATTTCTTCCTTTGGTCTACGACGTTTGCCAGCTATGTTGCTGCTCGCCGCGGCAAGCTCATCGGCGTTGAATTGGTTCAGAAAAAATTCCCGTGGCCGGTACAGCGTGTGTTGCGCTTTGCTGCCTATGGTGCAGCTGCATGGTTCTATATTCTGGTGGATTATTACTGTGCGATTCAGCTTCCCAAACTGATGGTGCAGACCACTCCAGTGCTCAAGTGGTCGATGGGCATGATCTATATCATTATGATGATCGGTCTGGGACTTTTGAGTCTGTATTTTGTCTATGTTGCCGTTTGCAGCCTGTTTGAGAAAAAGGCTGTAAAACCCGCTGTGTCCAAGACAGCGGAACAGATTGCGGAGGAGGTTGAATAAATGGTCGGTTGGTTGTTTGGTTCCTTTGTTGTGCTGTTGTTAATCGGTACCCCGATTGCCGCAAGCCTCGGTCTCGCAGCTGTTATCACCATCGTGATGAGCGGCATGCGCGTCAACATGGTGGTCGTCGGCCAGACGATGTTTGCCGGCATGACCTCCTATCAGCTGATGGCGATTCCGCTGTTCATCCTCTGCGGTAACCTGATGTGCGACGGCGGCCTGAGCAAGAAACTCGTCGATTTCATCAATCTGTTCTGCCGCAAATCTAAGGGCGCGCTCGCCTATGTGACGATTCTCGCCAGCGCGTTCTTCGCGGCGATTTCCGGTTCTTCCCCGGCGACGACCGCAGCTATCGGCGGCATCATGGCACCGGAAATGCAGAAGAATGGCTATGACGAGGATTTCAGCCTTGCCACCGCCGCCGCGGCCGGTACGCTGGGGCAGATCATCCCGCCGAGCGTCGGCATGGTTTCTTACGCTGTTCTGGCTGAGGTTTCCGTCGGCACGCTGTTCCTGACCGGCTTCGGTCCAGGCATTTTGATGGCCATTTTCATGCTCATTTACGCCTACATCTACGTCAAGAAGAATCCCAACATCAAGATGAACGGCCAGAAGGTGACCGCGAAGGAAGCCGCGACCGTATTCCTCCAGAGCATCTGGGCGCTGGTCATGCCGGTCATCATTCTGGGCGGCATTTACAGCGGCATCTTTACCCCGACCGAGAGCGGCGCGATTGCGTCCGTGTACGGCCTGATCTGCGGCCGCTATATCTATAAGACCCTCGAGTGGAAGAACTTGCCGAAGATTCTGGTCAACACCGCCGTCGGTGCGGGCACCATCATGCTCATCCTCGGCAGCGTGCAGACGTTCAGCGTCGTGCTGACCCGCGGCCATATCCCACAGATTCTCTCCGAGGCGCTGCTGAGCGTGACCACCAACAAGTATATCTTGCTGCTGATGTTCAACATTCTGCTGCTGATCGCGGGCATGTTCCTCAATGCGGTGTCCGCTATCGCGCTGTTTACTCCAATCCTGCTACCGATCATGACCAGCGTCGGCGTCAACCCGTACCTGATGGGCATCGTCATGATCGTGAACCTCGGCATCGGCATGATCACGCCGCCTGTTGGCAACTGCCTGTATGTCGCCTGCGGCATGAGCAAGCGGCTCAGTTTCGAGCAGATTTCCAAGGCGTGTATCCCGTATATCGTCATGCTGATGATTGCGCTGCTGCTGATTACCTATGTCGAACCGATTTCGATGGGACTGATCTGGTTGACCGGCGCAAGCGCGATTTAAGTTTTCAGTAATTCAATCAGCTTGGTTTAGCTCGATTGCACTTTGGCCACATCTGCAAGACTTTATGGTCATGCAGATGCGGTTCATTTTTATATTATTTTCTATCTTGGTACATGTAAGTAATCGCCAGCTGGATGTTATGTAAAGAGATGGGGCACAACGGGAAAATATTCCTTGACAAAACTCTTTCTGAGTAATTTCTTGGGCGATAGCGGAATCTTTTTCTTCCAAAATCTTATATAGTTGATATTCTATTTTTCGCTTGCTAATTAATACTGATGTGACGGGAAATGCGATTGCTTCAATATAGTGTTGGTATGAAAAATGGGGCTTTCCTTTGCGGAAAGCCCCATCAACTGGCTGACCACTATCTATTACCCGCGGTCAAGATGTCTCTTGGTATTGATCCCCAAGCGGATGCAGGTGCCAGTTCATGACCTAATAATCCGTCGCTGAAGCGTCACTCGATCCCGGTGATTCTGCCGGATTTCGCTGGCGTGCTGCTCGTTGTATTCGTGCTCGTA
>ERZ780157.3322-NODE-3322-length-13599-cov-25.569034_pt1 | contig 13599 bp, 17 predicted proteins | sample MGYA00511169_ERZ780157 | MGnify/ENA primary metagenome ERZ780157 (study PRJEB29588, sample SAMEA1965149) | human gut metagenome | biome: human gut; feature: human-associated habitat; material: faeces | place: Denmark | collected 2008/2010 ... | reverse complement strand
GGGACACGTAATAGCAAATTGCACAAAATTTTCTTCCCCAGCACCCCAAACTTTGTGCAAAATGTCAATAGACACAACATATAGTACCCACACCCCTTAGGGTAGGGGAGTGTAGCAATTTTTGCAATGTATAAAGCAACATATACAATATAGTATGTGGTATACTATATATAATCCATTAAGAAAGGACGATTGACATGTCACGTAAAGAACAAAATATTATTCTTGATCGTCTTAAAAAGTTGCAGGCGACTATTGATTACAATATGAGTCTTTATAGGCAAACGGGGGATGATTTCTACAATACATATGCCGATACCTATCGGGCCATGCTATATGGTGTCCGAGGCATCGCTATAGAATTAGGACTTGTAGGTGAAGGAGGTGATACAGGTGAAAAAAGTCACGATTGAAATCATGTTAACCGATGATAATATCACTCTTGGAGGCAATAATTTGCAAATGCTGACCGAGAACGACATTATCGACAGTATCAAGGTGCTTGTTATTCTTGCCAAGGGCATGAATATTATAAGGGAAGGAGACTCTACAAATGGAAATGCGCAAATTCATCATTGAGATACACACTGACGGTTCGCTGACGTGCTGTGAGTACGAGGACCCCGAGGACGCTGTCATAGCCGCGAATGATCGTGCATGGTTGGCCGGGTATCAGAAGGCACTTGCTCATTGTGATGAGCAAGTGAATGCCCTTAAAGGTATTAAAGGCACCAATATTACAGCGGGTTTTATCTATCAGGGTGCCACGTATGTGCGGGACAGGGTCTCCGATATGTATCAGAAGTATTGCAAAGATGCCGCCGGAGACCCCAGACGCAAGTGCCCCGACTGTGGGTGCTGCTGCGATATGTAAGTCGAAACGGTCCTTCGGGCCGTCTACCGGGGCCGCCCGCCCGGTATTGATAATGACAGGGCACATATTGAAAGGAGTTTGTATTATGTCTGAAGCAATGATGAAGTCCGAAAACAATGGTGCTATGATGGTGTCCGACGTGATGAACACTGGTGTCGGGTATACCGATATGAATCTTTCTGACCGCTCTGCCGCGGTTGCATTCTACAATGCAACGAGCAACCCCGCCAACAAACTGAAGGAGCATGTCAACGAGGTTCTGTCGCTGGTTCATGTCTCCGTGGAGTGCGTTGAGGTCAGCAAGGACGACGCCCCGGAGGGCAAGACGATTGCCCCGCGTGTCGTCCTCATTACCGAGGACGGGCAGTCTTACGCCTGCGTCTCCGTCGGTGTGTATCAGTCTCTGAAGCGTATGTTTATGCTGCTCGGTACCCCGGATACGTGGACGGAGCCGGTGAAGATCAAACCAGTGCTTATCAGCACCAAAAAAGGTCAGGTTTTGTCTTTGAATCTGGTTTAATCTAACCAATGGCCGCCGCACATGCGGCGGCCATATTTGTTATAGGAGGCCCCATGAAAAGTAGAGATAACAGAGTATCCGTGCTGAACTGTGATGACCCCATGATATATCTTGCAATTGCCATTGTATACAGTGGAGTCATAAACAAAGATGTCGATTTTTTCCGTTCTGAATGGGCCAAAATCATTTTTAACGGTCTTGGCATCGAAGCGAACCCCTTGGACTGGTATTATAAGATCATGAATAGAAAGGGAGCGTAAGAAGCATGGCAGTAGGTGCAGCTAAAGCACGCGCAACCCTTAAATACAGCTCTGAGCTGTATACCCCTTATGCCTTGGAGTATTGGCCTGATACTCAGATGCGCAAAGAGTATTCCCGATTGCGTGACATTGCGCAGAAACGTATTAAGCGCTTATCAGAAGACCCGATCAGTGGCACCAGCGACGTTTATAAAGAATTTGCAGGAGGCTTCCCGACCCTAAAGGCCATGCGGGGAGACCGAAAAGCGTTGGAGCGGGCCCTTGCGGATGTAGCGCGTTTTGTGCGCTCCAAAGGCTCCACCGTTGGCGGTGCGCGTGCCGAATTCGAACAAAAAATGAAGGTTGGAGGCATTGACATTGCTGCCGTTCCCGAAGATCAATACATGGCCCTGACTGAATGGTGGGAGATCGTGAAAGCCTCTGGCGTCTATTATTATCCGTCTGACCAGCCGGTTATGTATTGGCGCGAGAAAGGCGGCTACAATGTCAGTATTGACGATTTTGTAAAGTGGCAGCAAGGTGAGGTCAACTATGGCAAAGAGTGGGACTATAGCGAGGGGAGCAGCTCTGCCGACCTGCGCGGAGGTTTTGGAGGAGGCTTGTAATTATAACCCGGTCCCCTGGCTCATGGAGCATCTGGACAGAAAGCACACCAAAGGCAAGAAACGTAAAACAAACAAGAAACGCTTGTACGTGAACGCCCCATGTGCTTTTGATATTGAGACTTCCCGAGTGTGTGTTGACGCGGACGGGAACCCCCACACGATCATGTATATATGGCAGTGTCAGCTTGGTTTGGATATTACCATTATTGGCAGGACATGGGACGAATGGTTAAATTTTACCAGCACGATCAGCGATTACTTGCAAGCCAACAGCGGGCCTCAGGGTAACTGGTATCTGTGTATGTACGTTCACAATTTGGCCCACGAATTCCAATATTTGTCGGGTGTTCTGGATTTCGGGCCCGGTGATGTGTTCGCCAGCAAACCCCGTAGGGTCTTAAAATGTGACAATCGCGCTATTGAATATCGGTGCAGTATGAGGCACAGCAACTTGTCACTTGATGCTTGGGGCAAGCAGCTGGGTGCTCCTCATGCCAAATTGACCGGCACACTCGATTACTCAAAGGTACGGTATCCTTGGACTCCCCTGACATCTACAGAATTAGCGTATTGTATCAACGATGTTCGGTGCATTGTGGAGTGCTTGTTAATTGAGATGAGGCGAGACGGCGACGACCTGTACACGTTACCATTGACGCGCACTGGGTACGTCCGACGAATGGCCCGAGAGGCAATGTACAAATGGGGCATTAAACGGGTCAAGCGTTTACTGCCGTCGTGGGAATTGTATCAAATGCTGCGTGAGGCATTCCGAGGCGGTGACACCCATGCCAATCGGTATTATGTTGGGATCCATCTGGAAAACGTCGGGTCCGTGGATATGTCCAGTGCATACCCAGCCGTACAATGTGAATGCTACTTCCCTATGACTCCATTTAGGCAGGAGCCGGCCACTGTCGAACGGCTGATGCAATGTATGAGACACGGCAAGGCGTGCCTCATGCGCTTGCAAGTAAAAGGCTTACGCCAGCGATTCAAGTGGTGGGGATTTCCCTATATCCCGCTTGCTAAAGTTCGGCACTGTGAAGGATACATTAACGACAATGGCCGTCTGTTGTCTGCTGAACATTTCGAGATTACCATAACAGATATAGATTTTCGAATCATTGTCAAAGAATATGATTGGGATGCCATTAACGTTCTGGACCTATACACGTCCGATTATGGCAAATTGCCTAAACCGTTGACGGACTGTGTAAAAGAAAGCTATACCAGCAAAACATCCCTTAAAGGTGTAGCCGGTCAAGATTTGTATTATGTTAAGGCCAAGGGCGACCTGAATAGCTATTATGGTATGACCGCACAAGACCCCCTGCAGCTGGACACACTTTTTGACGAGGACGACCCCGACAATCTCTGGAGCGAATGTACCGACGACCCAGAGGGCAGTTATAACGACCACCGACCCCACTTATTTCTGCCCTACCAATGGGGCGTATGGACTACGGCCCATACTCGCAAGCGCCTTAAAATAGCGCAATGGGCCGCGGGCAAGAATGGCGTGTACTGCGATACTGATTCTGTCAAATACATGGGCAATATTGATTTGTCGGAGTTTAACAAATCCGTGAAACAGATTGCAAAAGATAACGGCGCTTGTGCCGCCGACCCAAAAGGCACCACTCATTATATGGGCGTGTACGAGCAGGAGCGCAGCTATGCGGAATTCATGACTTGGGGCGCTAAAAAATACGCAACTACCTATAAAAAGGGCGGGCCGATCACTACCACCATAGCAGGAGTCAGCAAGCGGAAGGGCGGTCTAGAGCTGGCCCTGTGGGGTGGTTTTGAAGTGCTCAAACCCGGATTCACTTTTTGTTTGGCGGCAGGAAATCGAGTTATCTATAATGACCGTCCCAATGTGCCCGATTTTGTGGTAGAGGGGCACACGGTACACATAACAAGAAACCTATGTATTTGCGATAATACCTACACTTTGGGAATAACCGACGAATACGCAAAGATATTAGGGTACAAGATTATGGAGGTTATCTGATGATTAAACTGTACACCGATGAAGGATGGCCGAATTTTTCCGAAAAGGACGGCATTCTGTCCACAGGGGCGTCTATTATTTTTATATGGGGCGGACGTGGTACAGGTAAAACTTATGGGGCGCTGAAGCACGTCCACCAGAGAGGGGAAGAATTTCTGTATTTGCGCCGCACGCCGCAGCAGGCGGAACTTATTTGTGCATCTCCCAGTATGTGGCCGTGGTCTCCGTTGAATGATGATTTACAAACACATTACGCCCCGTTTAAAATACCTAAAATAGCGGGACTCTATGAAGTGGGCAATGCAGGGGCCTACACGGATACAGGCACTCCTATTAAGCCGGTGCAGATGTCGGGCGTCGTGGGGAGCGTGGTCACTCTGGCCCGCACCCGTGGTTTTTCAAGTCCTCACACTAACATTATTATTTTGGATGAATATCAGAAAGAAGAATCCGACTACTACCGGCGAGGTGAGGGCGTGGGCCTTGCTAATATTTATGAAACGGTTAACCGTAACCGCGAATTAAAGGGGCAAAAGCCCCTGACGCTTTTGTGTATGTCAAACGCCGTCGGCATGGCGAACCCCTATTATATGCAATGGGAGATTACAGATACTGTCGAAAAGATGATCGGCAAGAAAGAGCGCGTCAAGCTGTTGGCCGATAAGGGAATTCTGTTGATTGATCTTGTGGACAGCCCCATTGCAAAGGAGAAAGCAAATACGGCCCTCTATAGGTCCATGACCGGCACCGACTTTTATAGGTCAGCGATTGAAAACCAGTACAGTGCAGAAGAAAAGAGTCTGGTTGTGTCTCGGCCCTTGCGTGAATACTACCCGCTTGTCCAAATTGGCCGGTGCTGCATCTACGAGCACAAGAGTAAAACGCTATACTACGTCTGTCGTCACAGATCGGGTGAGATGCCCATTTATGGCACCGGCGACTATGAACGGAAACGGTTCAGGGCCGCGTATGGGTACATTTGGCCCGCATACTTGCAGCGGCAACTAGAATTTGAGCGGTACTCGGATGAAATTTTCTTCCGTGAGTATTGCGGCACTTGACTTTTTTACACAGTCAATATATAATAAAGATAATCCCCGGTGCCCACAGGCAACCCCCAGAAGGGGTGGGCACGCGTCAGCCAGCGCAAGAACCGGGGATTTATTTGTGTCTGTAAGGAGGTGCCTAAAATGGATGCTAATACTGTAATTCAGGCTATTTCTAACGTTGGTTTCCCCATTGCCGCGTTTTTGCTGATGTGGTATCAGTGCAATACCGTGGTCAAGGAGAATACCACAGCTATTACCGAAATGCGGCTCGCTCTGGACGATATTAAGAAGGAGAGCTAACTTATGGGGTGCTATATCATTTTTGCCCAGTCGATCGCAAACGAACGCGCGTTCCTGCTGGCTGATTTGTGCGCTCGTTTGGGCATTACCTATTATAGCGACTGGGCAAACGGCGACCATACGCGGCAGTGCTGCGCAGTGGGACCCGTAACCAAAGGAGACAAAGACCTGGTCGTCAAATGTTTAGCGCATGACACATACGTTGTAATGGAGGCGACGAAAGTTGAAAATCAGTGAAAAAGCGGCTCTTGCAATGGCCGGATACACCAAAGCAGAAATTGAGGCTATGGAGAGGCCCGCGCCGCAGCCCGCGCCGCAGCCCGTCCCGCAGCCCGCGCCGCAGTACGACGGCCTCGAAACCCTGCTGCAGCAGCTTTTGCAGGGTCAGCAGACTACCGCGCAAGCAATGCAGACCATGACACAGACGTTGCAAGCGAACGCGCTTGGCCTCGGCATCCAGCAGCAGCCGACGGCAGATGCTGCCACTGTGACAGCCCGAATTATCGACCCGACCTATGGAAAGGAAGTGAAGTAATATGCCTCTTGGTATGGATTTTGCGGACATTGCCACAATTCTGAAGGATATTAACCAGATGGCCACTGGCCAGCAGCTGACGTCGCCCATCGTGAACACGTCTAGTTTCGTTTCTGTCGCGCAGGCCACGCTTCTGACCGGCACCGACAACTACACAAAGGCTATCAGTCAGGTGCTGGGCCGCACCATCTTTGCCGTCCGCCCCTACGATGCACCCTTGAAGCGCTTGCAGGTCACGGGCGACGACTGGTCAAACCATGTGCGGAAGATCAATTTCTGCGACACTGACCCCGTCACCGATCAGGCGTGGGATCTGCAGGACGGCGAGAGCGTAGACATGTACCAAATCAACAAGCCCAAAGTCCTACAGACAAACTACTATGGGCAGACCAATTACAGCCGCGTTTATACCCAGGCAGATACCCAGATGGAGGCGGCATTCAAGGGACCCGAGGAACTGGCGCAGTTCTGGGCGTCCTTCGTGCTGCACCTGTCGAACCAGATCGAGGCGGACCGGCGCAACCTCGCCAACAACCTGTTGGCCAACCATCTGACCGGCATGACTGTGACCAACTCGAACAGCGTTGTGTATCTGCTCGATGAGTACAACAACCAGCAGGGCACCGAGCTGACAGTGTCGGACGTCTACAAAGAAGCGAATTTTCCGGGCTTTGCAAAGTACGCCTATGGCCGCATCAACGATATTTCCCGCCTGATGAAGGAACGGTCCATCAACTGGCATCAGAATTGGAAGATCGGCGGCACGACGTACAACATCATGCGCCACACGCCGTATGATCGTCAGCACCTTTACCTGTACAGTGGTACGCAGAGCCAGATCGATGCCCGCGTGATTCCCGAGGTGTTCCATGACAATATGCTGAAATACCGCGACGCCGAACAGGTCACGTTCTGGCAAGACATCGGCAAGCGCGAGAACATCTCCGCAACCCCTGTTGTGACCGGGATCGACGGTACGGCGTCCAAGCATAACGCGGTACGTCTGACCAATGTGTTCGGATGCCTGCTGGACTGGGACACCATCGGCTACACTCCGAAGCTGTCTCGTGTGGTCCCGACTCCCATGAACGCCCGGGGCCTGTATACGAACTTCTGGTATCACTACGGATGGTCGTGGTACGATGACTTCACCGAGAACGCAGTTCTGTTCCTGATGACCTCCAGCGACGTCACCACCCAGAGCGCTGCCACGGCAGCCAGAGCCTCCACCCTTAAATCCACCACGCACAAGGACGAAGACCCCTCGAAGTCCTGACCGGCACCGGCGGGCATCTGCCCGCCGGTTATTTTATAGGAGGCGCGTTATGCAAGCAACATTTTACCAATTCACAAAGCGCACCAACAGCACAAAGCGGCCCAGCGGTGGGCAGGGGTTCGGAATTGACCTTAAAGCCCCCTGTAATATCATTGACCCCGAGATCAAGATTGCAACACAGAGTGACCCAACCGGGTTCAATTATTGCTTCCTTCCCACCTTCAGCCGGTATTACTGGGTTAAGAACTGGACATATTCTGACGGGTTATGGACGGCCTCGCTGACTGTTGACACGCTGGCGAGCTACCGCGACCAGATCGGCAATTCCACTGAATATGTTGTGAGGTCTTCCGCCAAGTATGACCCTAAAATCGTAGATAATTTGTACCCGACCAAAGCAACGATTACCACACGGACCCTCTATGCAAATTCGACGCCCTTCACGGATAACCCGGAAAGTGGCAGTCAAGGATTTTTCGTTGCGGTGGTCAATGCTCCGGGGTATGTATCTTTTGGCGGCGCAATTTATCTTGCAATGAGCGGAACCACATTTCAAAAGCTGATGGCGGCTCTTTTGCAAAATACTGATTACTTGAATATCAGTGCGGATGAAATCAGCAGCAACTTAACTAAAGCGTTGTTCAACCCTATTCAGTATATTTCAAAAGCGTTTTGGATACCCTGCGGCAATGCGGCAATCGGCACCCCCATCCATGAAATACCCGTCGGGTGGTGGAAAATGCAAAATATCGGAAACGCTTTTGTTATCCAGAGCAACAATGATAAACAGGTTTTTACGTTCAGCATCTCCACCCCACATCACCCGCAACACATTACAAGAGGCGTCTATACAGACGGTGCACCCTATTCCGAGTATACGTTATATTGTCCTCCATTTGGGGAAATTAAATTAAATGCAAACCTGTTTGTATTGCAAAGCACGTTGTATTGTAGATTAACTGTCGATTACCGCACCGGCGACGCAATACTGGACTTGTCATTTAATACGGATTTCAACACTATTTTCTTCTCCACGTCCGGCAACGTCTCGGTACCTGTGCAGTTGGCACAGATCGCAGCCAATGTGAATGAATTGGCAAGTTTGGGCGGGCTGATTCAAACCGCCGTTGGTGCTATTGCCGGGGGTATTGAATCCTTTTTCGGTGGGGGCGATATTACCAACGGTATCGCCTCCGGCGCCCAGCAGATGACCGTTGCGAGTCAATCTAAAGGTGGAGGGGCCAGCGTCGCCAAATATGGCATCACACCATATTTGACAGGGGCTTTTTACGATTTGGTTGACGACAACAACGAGCACCACGGCAGGCCCCTTTGCCAGCGGGTACAGCTGTTCAGTATTCCCGGGTTTATCATGGTAGACGATCCCGACATTGCGTTGCCCGCAACTGCTGCCGAGATTGACAGCGTTAAAAGTTATATGAAAAATGGATTCTTTTTAGAGTAGGAGGCGTAAACAATGGCAGTATATAAGCAGTGTATTACTGACGTGACGCCGATCAGAGTAACCGCCGGTTATCCGGCGTACGCTGACGGCAGCCCCCACCGGGGCATTGACACGGTACACGGCAACCATAAAGCCTATGCGCCCGAGGCGGGCGTTGTGGTCGTGGCCCAGCACTGGAACGGCAGCACCTCGGGTGATCAGTCTTGGGGTAATATGATTAAGGTACGGATGGCCGACGGCACGACATGGCGGGCCGCGCACTTTGCCTCGCAGATTTGGAACGTGGGCGACACTATTTCCAAGGGGCAGTTTATCGGCACACAGGGTCAGACCGGCTACGTAACGGGCATTCATACACATTGGGAATATGCCGATGCAGCAGGAAACCTGATGGACCCGTCCAGCATTATCAGAATCCCGAATCAGGTTGGCACATGGGACGTAGAATGGGACTCCGGCGGAGGCCCTGACCCGGGGCCGGGACCTGCCCCGGGGCCGGGTCCCGGGCCGGGGCCGGGACCTGACCCGGGGCCGTGGCCTACTGGCAAATTGCCGGTGTGGTTGCTGTTTAAGATGGCGAAGGGAGGTCGTCTGTTATGAGCGCTCCCTATAGTTACGAACAAATCAACGCTCATGTGTCGCCGGTGACTCCCTCCGTAATGCACACAAAGGGAAACAGCTTATCCTATTATTTCCGCAAATATCTGTTCCTTGAGGCCGTGTCCATGGTGCGATGGACGCTCCCCGACACATGGCCCAGTAACCGCTTGCAGTATCTTGTGTTTGGTTCCGGCGGTGTTACGGTGTTTAACACTGATCGTTATGGCCTCGTATATGACCGAATGGGACTGACCGGCATAAATATCTTCTACAATCCGACGCACTCCATCATTGCAAATCCTTTTATTAAGGGCTCCCCGTATTTGCAGATTGGGAAACAATGCGAGATTATCAATTTGCAGCCCGATTACCGGGGCATGGTGGATATTGTGGCGTATTATGGGGATATGATGGCCCTTGCCGCCCAGACCATCCAGAGTAATTTAATCAATAGCCGCCTTGCCTATGTGTTTGCAGCTGGAAATAAGGCCGGTTCGGAATCTTTTAAAAAGATGTTCGATGAGATCATGCAGGGCAACCCCGCCGTTTTTGTTGATTCGTCTTTGCTCAAAGCGCCAAAGAATGGGGCATCCGGGCAAGCCCCGTGGATGTACTTCTCGGCAGACCTTAAAGGGAACTTCATCACCAACGAGCTGCTGACCGCCCTTAAAACCATTAAAGCGCTGTTCGATACGGAGGTTGGTATTCCCAACACCAATACCAGCAAGAAAGAACGGATGCTGACCGATGAAGTCAATTCTAACAACGTCGAGACAGCCGCCAAGGCGTCGCTATGGTTGGACAGCTTGCAGCGCGGTTGTGAGCGGGTGCACAAGCTGTTCGGAATTGACAAATCTACTTTATGGGTCGATTGGCGGTTCCCGCCCGATACTAATACGCAGGAGGTGAACAACGATGCGCTCAACCTTGAGCTTTAACGGGTTGTTGGCAGGATACCCGGAGCTGTTCGATGACTTGAAAGTCCCCGACAGTGTATCTAAAGAAGCTGTTTGCAATCAATTACTGTTTGATACGCTGGGATTGGAGGTGCTATATGCGGACGGCCCCACAATGCGCCGGGCGCTGGGCGTCTATTCTGAAACCATGCTTCCGAGCTGGACCCGGTACGCGGCAGCCCTGGGCCTTAAATATGACGTTCTGGCATCGGATGACCGAACCAGAACCACCGACCATGCAGGAACCAGCGACGGCACAGTCAACCGCACAAACGGCGTGAAGGGAACGACTACGCGAGCGCCTAACCTGACCACCACGGGCCAGAATAACGGCAGTGACAGCACCACTCGGGAAGTCACGGGGTTCGACAGTGGAACCTTGCAACCCGCTGAGAAAAGCACGACAGCCCTAGCTACTGGGAACACCATTACCAGCAGCGGCACGGACACGACCACCACCGATCAGACAACCACTGATAACAGCACCACCAAGTCACATGACGGCTATAACGACACCGTTACCGAGAAGGGACGAACAGGACGAGACCCGCAAGACCTTATTTCCAAAGAGTTGACCCTTGCAATGAAAAATGCAGCTCATAAAATCGTTACAGACATCCGGGCAAACTTTTGTTTGCTGGTATATTAAGGAGATGCAATAAAATGGGTATTATCAATCCTATTCACAAAGCGCCCTACACCAATTTCCATGACCTCAATCTGGATTGGATTATTGAGGTGCTGAACGAGTTTAATACCAAACTGACAAATTTTGTCAGTCTGTCAACGATCAAATACGCAAACCCCATCCAATGGAACATAACCAGCCAGTATGAGGCAAACACCGTTGTTGTGGACAGCAACGGCAACGCATATCTATCTGTACAGCCGGTGCCGTCCGGGGTTTCTCTGGACCGTGTCGAGTTCTGGACAAAAATTGGTAATTTTGATAAGCTTTGGGCCAATGTGAAAAAGGCCATTACTCCCACCGATGAGGGCCACAGCCCCACCGCCACAGCCAATAGAGCCGTCAACGATCTTGTCTGGGTCAACGGGGCGCTGGTGCGTGTCACAAGCGCAATGATTGCCGGTGATGCCTACGTGCCCGGCTCAAACTGCGTGAGCAGCTCCACAAATGAAGTTTTGCATTACCTTATCACGACGTTTAATGAGGGTTTGAGCGCAGAGCAGACGGCCCGGGAGAATGCCGACACGAAGCTCCAGACGGCTATTGAAGCAGAGCAGACGGCCCGGGAGAATGCCGACACGAAGCTCCAGACGGCTATTGAAGCAGAGCAGACGGCCCGGGAGAATGCCGACACGAAGCTCCTGACGGCTATTGAAGCAGAGCAGACGGCCCGGAAGAACGCAGACACCCAGCTCCAGACGGCTATTGGCACCGAGAAAACGGCCCGGGAGAACGCCGACACGCAGCTCCAGAACAGTATTGACCAGTTACAGCAGAATGTTAAAAACGTACTTGACTACGCTAACGTAAAAAACTATGGTGCAAAGGGCGACGGTACTACAGATGACACAACCGCGTTTTCGACTGCCATTGCATCTGGCAAAGACCTGTTTATCCCTGACGGAGAGTACATTATCACCGGTGCAATTAACATCGGGTCACCGCTCATGACCAGCGGTGCTATTGTGATAGCGTCGGGCATAATGTTGACGATTGGTGAACCTGTGGCCCCCTGCACCCTCCACTTCCGTCGGAAAAACGGCGGCAAGTTTCTGATCAAAGCGGGAGAGACTATCGCTGACTGGTACATTGATACCAGCATTGCAGATGTTTTCCGTGGTGGATCAATTCAGACTTTTACAGGTGTGATTAAATTTCCCACTTCTGGTAACTGGTACATTAAAGATGGAAAACCTGTGGTCGATACGATTTACAAAATTGATGCCCCTGTACGAGTTGATTACCACACGTCCTATGACTTTTGCAATAATACTGTGGGATTTGGCCCTACTGGTGTTATCAATATAACGGGCGACAGCCCCGCATCTCATGTGGAGAGACTGTCGGTACGCAATGCTACTTTTGTAGCAACCGAAGAAAGTGTACAAGAATTTTTATTCTTACAGTACGCAGAGCGCATCACTATTGATAATATACATTGTATCGGCGGTCGTCGAGTGGCACACTATATTAACACGATCAACGTATATACAAAAAATGTCGTTCACGACACTTTTTATACATCGAATAACTCCTATTCATCATTCCTTCTGGATGAATCAAATGGGGGGCCCTCGGCAATTAGTGGCAATGCGTCCATCAGATTCTATAACTGTATCAGTAGCTTTAGCAATCTGACGGGCGACAACCAGCAATTTAATCTGTACAACTCCAATGACATGCGAGACGTCTACATTGATAACTGCGAATGCGCGAATGCTCAAACGGCAATTCAGATTTATACTAACGGCAGCGGCAGCCCCGTATGGAATATCTGGATTACTGGTTATGTCGCAGACCAGTGCAACCGCGGACTGTATGTCTACCATGCAGGAGACAGCCAGATTACTGTTAAAGGTTGCTATTTCAATGCAAAAGACCGTATGGTCGAATTTTTGAACTCCTCTGGCGTGGTAAGCAACTGCCAATTTATCGGTACACAATCTTGCACAGGAGTTCAGCTGACGAATGCGAGAGGGTGCATTATTGATAATTGCCAGTTTATCAATGTGGATCGGTGTATTGTAGCGACGAAGTCTTACGCATGTCAGATTACAAAAAACGTAGTTCAGCGCACTACAAAATTTGCAGAAACAGCAGCTTTCTCGTTCACTAACGGCAGTACCTACAACAGAATTTTTCTTAATTCGATTATCCCTCTTGATAGTGCACAATTCTATATGGCAGGTATGCACTTCGATGCAACTGGACAACAAAACATTATAGGATGTAACGTAGTAGCAGGCACCGAACTGTCGAACTCGGAAAGTGACTTGCAGAAAATGGCCACGTCTAACGTATAATTATATTGTATCTTGTGCCCACTCCCCTACCCTAAGGGGTGTGGGCACTATATTTTGTGCCCCCTCCCCTACCCTAAGGGGTGTGGGCACTATATTTTGTGTCTATTGACATTTTGCACAAAGTTTGGGGTGCTGGGGAAGAAAATTTTGT
>ERZ780157.3316-NODE-3316-length-13626-cov-5.303883_pt1 | contig 13626 bp, 7 predicted proteins | sample MGYA00511169_ERZ780157 | MGnify/ENA primary metagenome ERZ780157 (study PRJEB29588, sample SAMEA1965149) | human gut metagenome | biome: human gut; feature: human-associated habitat; material: faeces | place: Denmark | collected 2008/2010 ... | reverse complement strand
TCATTATATAATATTTTTTATATATGAGCAAATAGTTAGCTTAATAAAATTTAAAATTTTTTCTTTGGTTAATTGATTAAGATGGAAAGTTATTATATAATAATTTTATAGTAGAATAAAGGGGTCGTGATTATGAGCAAATTAGTAGAATATGATTTTGTAAATGTTCCGATTGTTGACATAGTTAACAGAATGATTTTGTATGCTTCTCAGCATAAGGCAAGTGATATTCACTTTGATCCTAGAGAAGATTGTATGATTGTAAGAATGAGAATGGATGGTAGTCTTGTCGATCATACTATTGTTCCTAAAATGTATGAGAAAAACCTTACAACTAGGGTTAAACTTATTTCTAAGATGAATATTACAGAAACTAGGGTTCCTCAAGATGGTGCTATTAAGGGTATCGTTGATGGAAAAGAGTTAGACATGCGTGTTTCTTCTCTTCCAACTAATGAGGGTGAAAAGGTTGTTGTTCGTCTTTTGGACTATTCTAGTAGTCTTGAAGGTCTTGAAACACTTGGGTTTACGGCAAATAACTTAAAGAAAGTTAAAAGAATGCTTGATATTCCAAATGGTATTATCCTTGTTACTGGTGCTACTGGTACTGGTAAATCTACCACTACCTACTCTATGCTTCAAGAGTTAAATACTGAGGATCGTAATATAATTACTGTCGAGGATCCAGTTGAAATGAATATTGAAGGTATTAACCAGGTTCAAGTCAATAGTGAAATTGGTCTTACTTTCGCATCTGCTTTAAGATCTATTTTAAGACAAGACCCAAACATTATCTTAATCGGTGAGATTCGTGATAGTGAAACAGCACAAATAGCAGTTCGTGCCGCTATAACTGGTCACCTTGTTTTATCTACTATCCACACCAACAACTCACTTAGTACAATAGAAAGACTTCTTGATATGAATGTTGAAAGATATCTTTTGTCTACTTCACTAAATGGTATTATATCGCAGAAATTGGCAAGAACGCTTTGCCCTGATTGTAAAAAGTTAAGGCCTACTACTAATTATGAAAAACAGCTTTTTAAACGTATTATTGGTAAAGATGTTGAACAAGTTTATGAACCTGTTGGTTGCGAAAAGTGTAATGGTGGTTTTCGTGGAAGAATTGCATTACAAGAAGTTTTGGTTATTACAGATAGGTTGCGTGAAATAATAACAGATGAATCACTTGACAAAGAAGTGCTTAGACAGGAAGTATATGGTGGAGACACCACTACTCTTTTACAAGATGCACTTTTAAAAGTTGTAGAAGGCTACACTACATTTAAAGAAGTTTATAAGGCTGTTGATATTGACTTTGATCTTGAAAAGAAGATTAGAGCGGAAACTAAAGAGTTAGAAAAAGAAGAAAATAAAGATGACAACTTAGAGGTTATTGATGCTTATGATGGTGTTATATCTGATCTTAAGAATATGATTAGTGATATTAAAGATATTAAGACTAAAGCTAAAGAAAATGCTAAAAATAAATATAAAAAGAAAATTGATAATACTAAATTTGATTTAATTGATGCTTTTGATGGACCTGATGGTGCAGCATTAAAAGAAAAATTAGAAGAGAAAATTATTCGTGAGAATAGTAAGATGAATAATAATAGAAATATAAAAAGACCTGGTAAATAATTACCAGGTTTTATATTTATAAAAATTTTTCGAGTTTTTCTTTGTTTTTATTAAGAATTTTATTGAAAAAGAACCATAATAGTATGCCAACTGTAAGTATTATTATGAATGCTATTAGGGCTTTTACAGAAAGTAATGTCATCATAAAGAAGCCTCTAAAGAAGACTATTGCCAGGCTAAACATTAAACACATTACTGTGTACATTGCTGTCCTTATTGCATTGAAAGGTATACATAGTTTTGCCTGATAGATTAACATTATTATTGTTGTTACTAAAACAGCCATCGTTGACATTTCATCTGGTGTAAAATGATAAGTATTTCCTACTATTATTATAGCAACCAAACTTATAAAGACTGCTAGTGCAGTTGGAAGTGCATTTGCTACAACATTTACTAAGAAGCCTCCTTTTACTCTATCATTATTTGGCTCTAGTGCTAAGACTAAAGCTGGAGCTCCTATTGTTACAAAGTTCATTAAAGTAAGTTCTATTGGTCTAAACGGATACATAAAGTGAAAGAATAATAAAAATATTACCATTAAAGATGTATATATTGTTTTGGTTAAGAATAAGGATGCACTTCTTTGAATATTGTTTATAGTTCTTCTTCCTTCAAGTACTACTTTAGGCATTGAATCAAAGTTAGAATCCATTAAGACTATTTGGCTAACATTTCTTGCAGCATCACTTCCATTTATCATAGCGATACTACAATCTGCTTCTTTTAATGCTAGGACATCATTTACTCCATCTCCAGTCATTGCAACTGTATGACCTAACTTTTTAAGCATTATTACAATTTTTCTTTTTTCCTCTGGTTTAACTCTTCCAAAGATAGTGTTATTTATAAGAGCTTCTTTCAATTCTTTATCACTGTTTATTTTGCTTAAATCAACATACTTGTCATAATTATCAAGCCCTACTCTTTTACCTATCTGAGAAACGGTAATTGGGTTATCTCCAGAAATTATTTTGATATCAACATTTTCCTTCTTAAAATATTCAAGAGTACTTTTAGCTTCTTTTCTTATTTTATCTTGTAAAAGAAATAAAGCCATAATTTCTTTTTGACCATTTTCTTCTTTTGCTAAAAGAAGTGTTCTATATTCTTTAGAATACTTATCATACTCTTTAGGGCATTTTTCTTTCATAATAAAATCTGGTGCTCCTAAATAATACATTACATTATCTTTTTTTATACTTGAGTATTTTGTTTCAGATGAGAATGGTGATATCTTCCATTCTTTTTTATTTTTGATCTTACTTTTATTTTTTTCATAATACTTTCTCAAGGCTTCCATTGTAGGAGAAATATCATCAAGTAAATAGCACATATCACTCATGACAGTATTTATATCATCAGTGCTTGCTTCTTTTATAATGTCTTTAACCTCCATTATTCCTTCTGTAATAGTACCAGTTTTATCAAGACATAATACATCTGTTCTAGCAAGTGTTTCAATGCAATATAATTCTTGAACTAAAACATTATATTTACCAAGTCTAATTACTGATACAGCAAGAACTGTACTAGTTAAAAGAACTAATCCATCAGGAATCATACCAATAAGTGCTGCAACAGTATTTATTACGGCACTGGTAATATTATTGTCTTTTACACCCATCTGATTTATGAATAGAAGTATTCCTACAGGTACTATAACAATAGATATATATTTAATTATCTTGTCTAATGACTCCATTAGAACTGAATTAGGTTTCTTTAAATACTTAGCATCCCTACTAATTATAGAAGTATAGTTATTCTTACCAATATGTTCAACCTTACAAGTACAGCAGCCACTTATAATAAAACTACCCGATAAGATCATATCACCTTTCTTTTTAAGAATAGGTTTACTTTCTCCAGTTATAAAAGATTCATTAACCATGACCTCATTATCCATAATTATAGAGTCTACTACAACACTTGATCCATTTTTCAAAATTATTAAGTCATCAAGTACTATTTCTTCTTTATCTATTTTCTTTACTTTGCCATTTCTTAAAACTTCAACTTTATCTTCTTTTAATAAAGTAAGTTTGTCTACTATTTTCTTAGCACGTATTTCTTGAATAATACTTATTATCATATTAAAAAAGGCCGTTCCTACAAAAAGCATATTCTTGTAGGCACCAACTAAAAATACTGCTAAAGCTAAGGCTAAATTTAAAATGTTAAAGAGTGTGAAAAAGTTTCCACTTATTATCTGTTTAATACTTTTAGTAGGTACAGATATATCTTTATGGACGAGTCCTTCTTTTATGCGTTCTTCCACTTCTTTATCCGTTAAACCTTTATCTATTTTAGGATTTAATCTTTCCATTTATACCATCTTACTTTCCTTTTTATGGGTTCACTTAAAGTATATCATAAAATATGTTTTATAACTATTCTATTTTTTTAAAGTTATCTTTGCTATCATTATAATCAGGTGGTGTAGAAATGAAACGTGGATTTGACAGTAATAAATATTATAAATTACAAAGTAAAACGATTAAAGAAAGATTTAAGCTTTTTGACAAATTATATCTTGAGGTTGGAGGAAAACTTTTTGATGATTATCATGCTGCAAGAGTTCTTTCTGGATTTAAAGCAGACTCTAAGATAAATATGTTTAAGGAGCTTAAAGATGATTTGGAAATAATTATATGTATAAGTGCGAATGCTATTGAAAAAAACAAAGTAAGAGCTGAATATGATATTACTTATGATCTTGAGGTTATTAGACTTATAAATAATTTTAGAAATCTTGGATTTCTTGTTAACTCTGTTGTAATTACTTTATATAATCATCAAAGTTCAACGGATAAGTTTATTAAAAGACTAGAAAGAGAAAATATTAAGACTTATATTCATACTTATACGAAAGGTTACCCAACTGATGTTGACACAATAGTTAGTGAAGAAGGATATGGTGCTAATCCTTATATTGAAACTAGTAAAAGATTAGTTATTGTAACAGCACCTGGCCCTGGAAGTGGAAAGCTTGCTACTTGTTTATCACAGCTTTATCATGAGAGAAAAAGGTGCGTTAATGCTGGATATGCTAAATATGAAACATTCCCTGTTTGGAATCTTCCTTTAAAACATCCTGTTAATATGGCATATGAAGCTGCTACTGCAGATTTGAAAGATGTTAACATGATTGATTCTTTTCATTTAAAAGAATATGGAATTGTATCTACAAGTTATAATAGAGATCTTGAGATATTTCCAGTTGTTAAAGAAATACTTTATAAGATAACTGGAGAAAACATTTATCTTTCTCCTACTGATATGGGTGTTAATAAAATAGGGTTTGCTATAAAGGATAATGATAAAATAGAAGATGATGCTAAAAAGGAAATTGTAAGAAGATATTTAAATGAATATATGAATTATAAGCTTGGACTTACTGAAGAAGATGTCCCTAATAGAATTAAAGTTCTTATGAATGAGTTAAAGATTGATGATAATTATTTAAAAGTTGTTAATGCTGCTAGAGAGAAAGCAGACAAAGTTAATAGTGAGGTTGTAGCGATTGAATTAAAGAATGGGAAGATAATTACTGGTAAAGAGACTAAATTACTTAGTGCTACTAGTAGTGCAATTATAAATACAATTAAGTATTTAACCAAAATACCTGATGAAATTGATTTACTTTCTCCTAGTATTTTGGAGCCTATTTTGAAAAATAGAATTAAGGATTTAGATAATAGTGATAGTCCTTTAAAGCTTAGAGAAGTTATGATAGCACTTAGTATTTGTTCTGTTACTAATCCTTCAGTTGAAAAAGCACTTAATACTCTTTCAAGTCTTGAAGGCTGTGAAGTTCATTCTACTTATATTATGCTTGGTAGTAGTGACTATAAAATGCTTAAGAATTTGAAGATGAACGTTACTTGTAGCCCATACTTTTATTTGGAAAGAAAAAAGGAAGAACTTGTGTAGTAACTATTGAAAAAGTAATAATTGGAAACTGATATTTTAGAATTTTATTCTTTGTATCAGTTTTTTTTCATGTCTTTTCACAATAAAAAGACTACTGATATCGTTTACAGTAATCTTTATGTACTTTTTCAGCAATTTCTTTCTAATTTTTTGTTTTTATAAATTATCTAGCGTTACGGATTATAACGATTCCGGAACCACCGGCAAAATGGTTTCCAGATGTACCGCCGCCACCGCCACCTGTGTTAGCCTCACCAGCGCTTCCTTCATCTCCCATACGGCCACCAGCTCCGCCTCCTCCTGCTCCTCCGGCGCCTCCTGAATAGCATACTGAGGCAGGGCCATAGTTATTACCACCGCCTCCTCCGCCTCCGGCGTATAGTTTTTCACCTGCTTCACCAAATTCACGAGTTGTTGTTCCTTGCCCAACACCTCCATTATATTGTCCGGCTCCACCGTTACTTCCATCTGATCCACCTGCTCCTGCGGATGCTAGCTCTTGCTTTCTAAATCCACTTCCACCGCCAGAGCCACCAGCTCCACCGTCATAGTAACCTGTTTTACCACCGCTAACACTGTAACCAAATGCGGATGAGCTTCCGCCATTTTCATCAGCATTTCCGCCTGCTCCAATAGTAATTGCATAACCATTATTTAAAGTTATTGGTACTTTTCTTATCGTTTTTGTATAACCTCCTCCGCCTCCTGCTCCTGAACCAGCTCCGCCTGCTCCACCGCCGACTAAGAACACGTCTATTCCATTTGATATATTTAAAATATCATTTATCACTAATGTTCCACTTGTTAAGAACTTTATTCTCCAGTTTCCATTTCCATCATCTATTAACTGACTGTTTCCTGTATATGTATATGTTGGAAGTACTGTTTGTTCTGGAGCTCTATGATTTCTTATTATGACAATTCCAGAACCACCGTAGCCAGTACCACTATTCCAATAGAAGTTACCTCCGCCTCCGCCTCCAGTATTTGCAGCTCCATTTGTAGAGTTTACAGAGCCTGTTTGCTCTTTCGCACCGTTACCACCGCCACCAGCTCCGCCAGCGGCATTTTTAGTTGCGCCTGCACCGCCTCCGCCACCTGCATATAAGGTTCCTGTACTTTCCTCAAATTCACGAGTAGTGCTCCCTTGACCTTTTCCACCTTCGCTGGTACCATTAGAAGCATTAGTGCCGTTTCCTCCATTTACACCGCCTACTCCAGCATCAATGCCATTATACATTTGTCCGCCCGAACCACCTCCGGAACCCCCTTTGCCACCTACGCCTCCGCCATAATATCCGCCATAGCCGCCAGCACCACCAGCGGCAGACACGCCTAAAGCTGATGTGGTGCCACCGGAACCCGCTGCCGTTTGCTGGGCATAAGAAGGAGTACCTCCACTGCCAATAGTGACAGAATAAGCTGTTCCAGCATTGGCAGTTACCCCTTTGGAAGTTTTCGTGTAACCGCCTCCGCCACCACCGCCTCCAGTGTAAGATGGGCCAAATCCACCACCGCCTCCGCCTCCGCCACCTACGCAAAAGACGTCTATTCCATTTACACCTGTTCCAAGATTAGTAAATGTTAGTGTTCCACTTGTTAGGAATTTTATTCTCCAGTTTCCATTTCCATCATCTATTAACTGACTACTTCCTGTATATGTATATGTTGGTTTTGATGATGCCCAATTTGCTGTTAAAGTTGCATTTTCATATCCCATTGTAAATGTTGTTCCACTCATGCTGCTTCCTTGTCCACTTACTGTCCATCCTGCAAATACATAACCTGTTCTTGTTGGATTTAATATATTTTCCGTACTTCCACTAGCAAGGTTGTATGTTGAGTTGTTTGTTGTACCATTTAATACTCCTCCATTTGGATTTACTGTTAGTGTATAAGTTGCTGGTCTCCAGTGTGCATATATATTATGATCACTTTCGGTTGTCATAATAGTATCACTAGTTACCTTTGTACCTCCAGTTTCTTCTGTATACCAACCTTGAAAATCATACCCATACCTTGTTGGTGTAGCACCTAAAGTACCATATGGCTCATTATACTTAACTCTTTTTGTATCAACCTTCGTTATATTAACTTTTACTTTATAATCTGTAAAAGTTGCAGTCGACGGTGATGCTATCCATAACCAAGCATATAAATAAGCCCCTTCATTAGCACCAACGCTGGTTATTGTTAATATGCTTGATCTACTACCACTAGTTGGTAAAGTTGTGTCAGAATAATTTCTAATACTGGTTGATTTTTTATTAGAATTGGCAACACTCGTTGCAATTACAGCTCCCCCAGAAGATGTAAAAGTACCACTTATATAATCCAATGTTATTTTAAATTGATCATTTTCATTAAAAGCTTGATTTAAATACATAAAATCGACACCACTACTACTTGTTGGATTTCCGTTAAGTGTTAATATTGATGTGTTTGGGTCATATGTTGCTGTTACACCATTTTGTACCTTTGCTGTTGTACTAAATTTGTTCCCAATATATGAAACTGTATAAGTTGATATAAAATTATATTCTTGAAGGAAATATGATTCTGTAATACCTGTTTTATCATCACTTATATTTCCTGCTTTATCTTGCACTGGGTATATCCATAAATATTTTGTTTGATTCTTTCCTTCTATTGTAAATTCTTCTTTATTTGTATAATCTTTCCACTCTCCTCCTGTAAGTTCTATATTACTAGTTGATAAATAATATTTGTAATTATTTTCTTCTGATAATCCAGATCCTTCTTCATCATCTACTGCTGTTATTTTAACTGTCTTAGATGTTTCTCCATCTGTTATAGTCTCTATTCTTATTGTTGGTGGTGTTACATCATATGCCGAAAATTCATACTTTATCTCACATATGTCTGTTTTCTCATCCATAGTTATTCCATCTTTATATTTAACTTCTATAGTAAATGATGAGACTCCTGGTTCTATAATTGTATTTTCTGCGACACTTGGAAGGCACTCTACATTTGAGTTAGTGTTAGACACTGTTATACTATCAAATTTATACTTTACTCCTGTTGTGTTATTCATTTGTACAGTATAGTTAATTTTAGAATCTATATTTGGTAATATTGAAAATACCTTTGTACCTCTCTTTGAATATTCAGGATTATATGTAAAGTTTCCATCGCTTTCTGTAGTATTCATTTTAATTACTGTTATTCTTACATTTCCATGAGAACGTAAAAAGGCTTCTCCGGAGATGCTTAAATTTTTATTAAGCGCGGAGTAGCCTATTGAAATTAGTATTGTAAGTATTGTTAAAATCACAACAAAAACTGGGATTATTCCCTTCCTATTTAAAAGTACCCCCCCCCACAGGTCGTACGTATGTTTGTGCTGTGTTTTATATTCTTCATTATATCAGACTCCAATTGCTATCGTATTTTATAATTAGATGATATCACAAAAAGACTCTTCGTTCAATATTAAGCTTAATTAAAAAAGCTTAAATTTTTTTTCTTTTAAGCCTTTCTAACTTTTCTCTTATTTCTTCCATTCTTCTTTGCCTTTCGGCATCATCTTTTTTATAAAGATTATCTTCGAATATAAGAATGTCTTTTTCTTTTACAATGGGAAGAAATGTTAATAATTCTTCTCTTTTTTCGCCAGTTTCAATATTTTCTAAAATTGCATATTCCCCTTCTATTCTATCAACCGCAAATTTCATATTTTATCACCTGTGATTTCTAATTACTACTATTCCTGAGCCGCCTGCACCACATTTTCCTAAACCTGGGGCATTTCCACCGCCTCCGCCGGTATTAGCTACACCGTCTCCTGCTTTGGTATTGGTAACGTTTCCGCCTCCGCCGCCTCCTGCACCACCTTTAGTAACAACCCAGCCGCCGTAAGCATCACCGCCACCGCCACCGCCTCCTGCGTATAGTGTTCCTGTGCTTTCTCCAAATTCACGAGTGGTACTTCCTTGTCCTTTTCCAGCACAATCAGGACATTCACCGTCACTACCATCAGAACCACCATTGTTAGCGGCTCCTCCGCCACCGGATCCACCATTTCCCCCTGTTATCAGATTATATGCAAAGACTCCTTTATTAGGGGCATATCCACCACTTGCACTATAACCAAATGCTGACGATGCTTGTCCATTATTTCCAGTTCCCTCAGTGGTTGGTATTGCACCACCTGCTCCTATAACAATACTATATGAAGTATTATTAACAATAGATACATTTTTTTGCGTTTTTGTATATCCGCCACCGCCACCTCCGGAATATTGGTTATTTGAGCGGTAGTATCCACTTCCGCCACCACCTACTAAGAAGACATCTATTCCATTTATTCCATTTCCAACATTAGTAAATGTAAGAGTTCCACTTGTTAAAAATTTAATTCTCCAGTTTCCATTTCCATCATCTATGAAAGTACTACTTCCTGTATAAGTATATTGCGGTCTAGTAGAAGTAAAATGTACAGTTACTACAACATCACCATTTCCATTTGGAGTTACTGTATTTCCTGATACAGTTGCATTTGTTGCTGTTATGCTACTGAATATATATCCTGTACTTGCCGTGTATGTTACTGTTACAGCTTCACCTTTGACAGCTTTTGTCTTTGACAAGCTTGCTGTTCCACCAGTTGTAGAAGAAAGGCTAATTACAAAATACTTAGTTAACTGACCTCTATAATTTTCATCTATTATTTCATCATTAATGGTTGTATTTGTAAATGTTCCACCAGTTATATTTACTATATCATTATCTTCAAACGTGCCTCCAATAAACGTTCCACCATTTATTGTTACATTCTTATTGCCAGAAAATTTACATAATGTAAATGTTCCACCATTTATTGTTATTTGCTGATTATTTATAAATTCACAATTATTAAAATTGCCATTTGTTATAGTTATTGTATTATTTGTACTAAATATTAGTTTATCATAATCTGTATCACTAGTATTGTAATTCGTGTATCCTGTTATGGTCATATCTTTTAATGCTGTTTCTATTTTCTTATTATTAGTCATATTTAATGTACCTGTTCCAGAAATTGTCTTATCCATTCCATAAAGAGAATTTCCATTCATATCAACGGTTACTGTTTTATCACTAGTTACACCATTACTTTCTAGCAGTGATGAATTGTACCCAATTATCTTATCACCAGAATTAGCAGCTAAAAAAGATTCTTCAATTGTGTTATATCTTACTTCACCGATAAAGAATCCTGATAACATCAAGGTTAAACTTTCCCCTATTACGTAAGGCTCTGTTGTACTTGTTTTACCACCGCTTATGTTTCCTGCATTATCTTTTACTGGATATATCCAAACATAATAATCGCCACTGTTACCACTGACATTAAACTTTTCATTTGGTTTATAAGAGTTCCATGCGCCACCAGTAAGTTCTGTATTACTAGTAGATAAGTAATATCTATAGTCATTTTCTCCACTTAGACTACTTCCACCTTGATCTTTTATATCTATTCTTATTACACCACTATCATATGTTGTTGATTCAATTACTAAGTTTGTGGTTGGCTTATCTGTATCAATTTGTGTTATTGTGTAGCTATTTGCAGTTTTAGTATTTGTGCCATCTGTTACTCTAGCAGTTACAGTTGCTGCAGTCGTAAACTCTAATGGAGTTGTATACTTTTGCCATGTTGAACCACCATCAATACTGTATTCACAAATATATTCTTCTTCAGTTGGGCATTCTATTTCCACTGTTTTCTTTGTTGCCCATCCGATTGGTGATACTTTATATCCTGGTGTATCTATTTCTTTAGTTTTAACTGTGACAATATCCGTATTTCTAGAGGTTTTTTCATCTATTTTATTTACTGTAGGGTTATCAGTATAAGCTTTGTTTATTACTCTTGCTCTTATTAGATATTCTCCTGAGTTTAGATTTCTATATGTATAAGTATTACTTGCTTGATAATCTGTCCATGTTGCTCCGCCATCGATACTGAACTGGTAACCACCAATACCTGATTCTAGATCTGTTCCTGCTGCTACTATTTCAATGTAACTAGAACCATATGTATAATTTATAGTTGCTTCTGTTGGTGGTGTTGTATCAACCCCTGTTATTGTTTGGGATGCTGATACTTTGTAGTTTGTACCATCAGATATTCTAGCTATAATCGTACCATTTTTTTCAAAAGTTACCGGTTCTGTATAAGCAATCCAGTAAACTCCGCCATCAATGCTATATTCATTTGTATATCCACTTGGGTATGTAATTGTAACTTTTTTACTTGTGCTATAACCTTTACTTGGTGAAATTGTGTAAGTAGGCATATCAACTTCTGCTGTCCTTATACTTCTAGTTTCACTTTCTTTATAGCTATTTGCAAGTCCATTATTATCATAAGTTGCATTTATAACTCTTACTTTTATTTCATAAGTTCCGAAGGCTAGATTTGTAAATGTATATTCACTTTCTTTTTGAGGTCTTGTCCAGTTTCTTCCGTTATCATTACTAAATTGATAATACAAAATCCCTGATTCTTCATCTGTACCTGTTGCTGCTACTTTTATTGAATTACTTGTTAATGCTGCTATAGAAAATGTTGCCTCTGTTGGAGCTGTTGAATCAATATTGTTGATTACATATGATTTACTATTTTTCTCATTACTACCGTCAATAATTCTAGCTGTAACACTACCATTTGAGGTAAATTTTATAGGAGTTGTATATGTGTTCCAATTTAGTCCCCCATCAAGACTATATTCATTTGTATACCCTCTTGGATACAATATAGTAATTGTCTTACTTTGACTCCATCCATAATAATCCGATTTAAATTCTATTGCAGTTGCTACTGCATCAGAATTAACATTTTCTGTTAAGTTTCCATCCTCATCAATATTTACAATTGCATAATAATTTTCTCCGCCATCAACAGTACAAGTTTCTTCTCGTAATACTGTTATGTTTCTTCTTTCCCCAATACCAACATTTAAATTTATTTTGTCAGTACCTGGTTTTACTCTTGTTGTATCAAGTCTATTACTGCTTGTAAGAAGAACTCCCATGTTGCTATCATCTGTTGATGTCCAGTAATAATTATATTTATCTTTGTTATACGTTACCGCAACATATGCATCTACCCATTCCCCATATGGGCTTTTGAACTCTTTTTCGACGTATATACAACCGATAGGAATGTAGTATGTTGTGTCAGTAGACTTTAGCTTTAAGTCTCTACTTACGATCATATCCATGACACCTTGAATATATCCTTCAGCACTTCTTATATAGGTGTTTTTTCTAGAATCTTCTATGTATCTTGATACACTTGGTACCACTACTATCAGCAAAACTCCTATTATTATTACGACTGATATAATCTCTATTAAAGTAAATCCTTTATTTTGCTTAGACATACTAACACTCCTTTACTTTAATAATATAATAACACTTTTATAAACTTTTAACAATAAAAAAGAAGCTTAAACGCTCATTAGTTCTGCTTCTTTTTCTTTTAGTTTTTCATCTATTTTTTTATTATATTCATTTACTAGATCTTGAACTTGATTTGTCATAGATTTTGTAATATCTTCTGGAAGTTTTTCTTTTTCAATGTCTTCTATTGTATCACGTCTTATATTTCTGATAGCAACTTTTCCTTCTTCTGCAATAGCTTTAACTTGTTTTGTTAGTTCAACTCTTCTATCCTCTGTTAATGGTGGAATAATGATTCTTATTGATTCACCATCGTTGTTTGGTGTAAAGCCTAAATCTGCTTCAAAAATTCCTTTTTCAATTGCATGTAGACAATTTCTATCAAATGGTTTGATTAAAAGTTGTCTAGCTTCTGGAATTGATATTGTCGCAAGTTGCTTTAATGGTGTGTCTACTCCATAGTAAGATACCATAACGGGATCTAAAACATTTGCATTCGCTCTTCCAGCTCTTACTGTAGTAAATCTTTTTTCAACATTTTCTACAGCCTTTTCCATTTTATCTTCCGATAAAATAATTATTTCATCATTCATTTATATATCTCTCCTTAAATTTATTTTACTATATATT
>ERZ780157.3314-NODE-3314-length-13628-cov-6.258896_pt1 | contig 13628 bp, 9 predicted proteins | sample MGYA00511169_ERZ780157 | MGnify/ENA primary metagenome ERZ780157 (study PRJEB29588, sample SAMEA1965149) | human gut metagenome | biome: human gut; feature: human-associated habitat; material: faeces | place: Denmark | collected 2008/2010 ... | reverse complement strand
CCGAGGGGCGAGCCACGATCACGTCGCCGTTTTGCAGGCGGTAATAGAGAACGTTCGACTTGGGCAGCCCCGTGGGTACCGTTTTACCGCCCTCGGTGATGAGCCCGGTCTGATAGTCTCCAACCAGCACAACCTCCACGCCGCCAAACTGTGTGGGCGGATTCTTGCGCAGACCGTCCATGAGTGCCGCCATGCGTGCGGGACCGTCGAGACCTTCCATATAAATTTCCACGTTGGTCTCGTAGCAGAAGCCGTAGCGAGCAAAGAGCGCGCGGAGCGCATCCGAGAGGGTCATGCCCTTTGCCTTGTAGAACGCGGTCATCTCGCAGATCAGCATCGAAGCGACCACCGCATCCTTGTCGCGTGCGTAGGTTCCCTTGAGGTAGCCGTAGCTCTCCTCAAATCCAAAGAGGAAGGAGCCATCGCCGCGTTTTTCATAGTTCTTGATGACCTCACCGATAAACTTAAAGCCCGTGAGCACGTTGTGCATCTTAATTCCGTTTGCTGCACAGATTTTTCCTGCAAGCTCGCTGGTAACGATGCTCTTGACGGCATAGGGGTTCTGCGGCATCGTGTCGGTTTCACGGTAGGCGGTGATGATATAATCCATCAGGAGCGCGCCCATCTGGTTGCCCGTGATCGTTTCAAAGGAGCCGTCTGCCGTGCGTGTCATAACGCCAACGCGATCAGCGTCGGGGTCGGTTGCAACGATCAGATCGGAGCCAACGCGGTTTGCCAGCTCAATTCCGAGGGCAAACACGTCGGGGTATTCGGGGTTGGGCTTTTTCACGGTGGGGAAGTTGCCGTCGATCACCATCTGCTCGTCAACCGTGTAGAGATGACGGAGTCCGATGCGACGCATGATCTCGGGAACGAGCTTGTATCCTGCGCCGTGAAGCGGGGAATAGACGATTTTGAGTTCATCCGCAACCTGTGCCACCGCGTTGGGGTTGACCGCCTGTGCTTGCACGTTTGCAAGATATTTCTCGTCAATCTCATCGCCGATCATCGTGATGATACCGTTCTCAACGGCGGCATCGAAATCGGCGAGCTTGATGTCGCGGAAAATATCAAGGCGATTGATCTCGGCGGAAACCGTGTCGGCGTGCTCGGGCGGAAGCTGTGCGCCGTCTTCCCAATATGCCTTGTAGCCGTTGTATTCCTTGGGGTTGTGAGAGGCGGTGATGTTGATACCCGCTACGCAGGAGAGTTCACGCAGCGCAAAGGAAAGCTCGGGAGTGGGGCGAAGACCGTCGAACAGATAAACACGGATCCCGTTTGCGGCAAGCACGCGCGCGGCGGTCTTGGCAAAGAGGGGGGAGTTGTTGCGACTGTCATAGGCAATGGCAACGCCGCTCTCGGCTCTGCCCTCGCGCAAAATCAGGCTCGCAAGGCCCTGCGTCGCGTGTGCAACGGTGTGGCGGTTCATCGCGTTCATACCGGTTTTCATCGTTCCGCGCAGACCCGCAGTGCCAAAGGTCAGTCCTGCACTGAAGCGCAGAGCGATTTCGGTCTGATCCGCGCGGATCGTCTCCAGCTCATTGCGTTCCTCATCCGAAAGTGCTGACGCGTTGAGCCATTTTTCGTAGTTTTCCATAAAGCTGCTCATGTTAGGGATCTTCCTCCGTAGGTGTGTTTCAAAATAGGTGCAATCAGGGATAGAATATGTCAGTTTTTCGCAAGATATTCGCGAAGCGCGGTGGCAAGCTGGTCGGGGCAGGAGGTGCTTTTCATGCCGCAGCGGATGCCGGAAAGACGCTCAATGGCGTCGGTTACGCTCATGCCGCGCACCAGCGCAGCAACGCCCTGCGTGTTGCCCGAGCAACCGCCGTTGTAGCGTACGTTCATTACAATCCCGTTTTCAATTTCGATGTCGATGGCGCGGGAGCAAACGCCCTTGGTTTGATAGGTAAAGCGTTCCATAAGGATCATTTCCTTTCTTTATTCAGGTTTTATTTTTCTTATTTTGTTTATTTTGTTTTCGGTTGAATTACTTCGCCCTCACGGCAATGCGCGGGTTGCCCCGTCCGGCAGGTGCGGATAAAGACCAACGATTTCGTATTGGCAGGGGTTGGTTGCAAGATAGAGCAAAAAGAGTGCCAACCGATCGTCGGTCGCCTTCAGCACGGGATGCAAGCGGGAATCTGTGCCATCGGGATCGTTGCGCGTGTCGATGTGCAGAAGCGACAGACCGCAAAGCTCTGCGGCAAGCATCAGCTCGGCGAGCGTGTGCGTTCCGTCGAATCGGACAGAGACCTCAAGGTGACGCGGCTCACTACCGATATTGAGCAGCGGAAGATTGCCGCGGTGCAGAAGCGCAAAGCGGGTCGTGCGTGAGCCGTCGGTTGCCGTCACGTCGGCGGTTGCGGCAATGCGCAGACCAAAGCGGTCGATCAGGCGTGTAAAGCTGCTCAACGGTCCCTCGGAGGAGTTTTCGAGCGGCAGAATGCAGAATTCGCAAAGCCCGTTGTAAACCTCCTCGCAGGCTGCGGGGAAGCTATGGGTGTAGACTGCTCGCGGGTCCGAGAGAAAAGGTAAAAAGCGAAAATAGGCGGTGTCGGCATAGCTGCTGCGCTGATAGGCGATCCGCTCGGGCTCCGAGGCGTCACCATCGGGCTCGGGGAGAAACCACTCAAGCGAGAGTCTGCCGTCTGGCACGATCTGTGTCGCAATCTCGCGGCATAGGGTTACGCGCCGTGCGGTATTGCGTGAGAGCTCGATTGTCTGCGTAGAGTCAAAGAGCATGGAGGGGAGCAGGTCCGGGAGCGAGGCGATCAGCTCGCGCGGACCGTTCGAGTCCTTGGTCAACTCCGAGGCAAGCTCGCGCAGATGTGCGCGGTCCTGCTCGTCGATCAGTCCAAGACGGGCGGCTGTCTCCTGCAGGTTGGCGCAGATCACGTCCTCGGGCGAATAATTGCGAAAATCTGCCATGAGCCTTCAGAGCAGGTCCACGATCTCATAGCTGTCACGCAGGAATTTCTGGAGTTCCTCTGCGGTCAGCTTGCGCTGCGAGAGCAGGGTGAGCTGATAGAGGTAGGACGCCGTGCGCTCGCGCTTTTCGGCATCCATTCCGCCAAGCTTTGCGATCAGAGGCGAGGAGGTGTTCACGGTCAGGGTTGCATCGATCGGGAAGGCACCCATGCCCATGCCTGCCATTGCGTACATCTTCATCATTTCCTCCATACGGCGCGATTCCTCCGAAACCGTCAGGAGCAAGGGCACCGACGTATCCTTGAGCGCGCTGAAGGCAACCTTGAGCTTTTCGTCGCCCGCCACGCGGCGGAACAACTCGGTCAGATCAGCATCCTCCACGGCTGCCTCGTCGCTCTTGAGCGCGGTTGCAATGTCGGCGTCGATGCGCACGTACTTGACGTCGCTTTCATAGCTTTCAATCATCGAAAGGAACTGAACGTCGAGCTGCTTTTCAAAGACCGCAATGCGGATGCCCTGTGCGGCAAACATCGAGATATACTGTGCCTGTGCGGCAATGTCGGTGGTGTAATAAACGGTGTTCTCGTGGCGCTCCTTTGCGTCGGTAAGATAATCGGCAACGGTGGTAAAGCTGCCGTCGGTGAGCTCGAGCAGGAGCGAGGTCTTGACGCGATCGTAGAACTTGCGGTCGCGCATGCAGGCGTACTCCACAAACGTGCGGATATCGCCCCAAACCTTTTCATATTCCTCGCGTGCCGTGTTACAGAGCGCACACAGCTTGTCGGCAACCTTTTTCACGATATGCGCCGAAACCTTGGAAACATAAGTGTTGTTCTGCAGATAGCTGCGCGAAACGTTCAGCGGCAGCTCGGGGCAATCAAGCACGCCCTTGAGCATGAGCAGGTATTCCGGAATGACCTCCTTGATATTGTCGGCAACGAATACCTGATTGTAGTAGAGCTTGACCTGACCCTCGATAGACTCGTATTCGTTGGTCAGCTTGGGGAAATAGAGAATGCCGCGGAAATTGAGCGGATAATCGGCGTTGACGTGAATCCAGAAAAGCGGCTCACGGAAATCGTGAAAGACCTTGCGGTAGAATTCCTTGTATTCCTCGGGCGTGCAATCCGAGGGGTTTTTGAGCCAGAGCGGAGTGGTATCGTTGATCGGCTTTGGTTCGGCGGGAGCGGCGTTTCCGTCGGTATCCTCGGCGTTCGCCGCAGGCTCCTCGTCGGTGGTGCTGAAATAGACCTCAACGGGCATAAACGCGCAGTATTTGTCGAGAATTTCCTCGATTTTAGCGCGCTCCAGATATGCTGCCTCCTCCTCGGAGATGTGCATGATCACCGACGTGCCATGCTCCACCCGCTCGGTGGTGGGAGTGATCTCGTAGCTGCCGTCCGCCGTGCAGACCCAGCGCAGTGCCTCGGTGCCGGTGTAGGACTTGGTGATCAGCTCAACCGTGTCGCTCACCATAAAGGAGGAATAGAAGCCGAGACCGAAATGACCGATGATGCCGCTTTGCGTATTCTCGCCCTCGTATTTTTCAATGAATTCGAGCGCACCCGAAAGTGCGATCTGACAGATATAACGGTCGAGCTCTTCGGCGGTCATGCCGATGCCGTTATCCGAAACCGTCAGGGTTTTGGCGTCCTTGTCAAGCGTCACGTCTACACGGTATACCTCGTCTGCGCCGTCATACTGACCGAGCGAGGCGAGGCGACGCAGCTTGGTAACCGCGTCGGATGCGTTGGAAACGATCTCGCGAAGGAAAATATCCTTTTCGGAATAGAGCCATTTTTTGATTACGGGGAAGATATGCTCTGTTTGAACTGAGATACCGCCTCTTTTTACGTTGTTTTCCATGCGTTGAAAATCTCCTTGGGTTTATCAGTGAATTGTTAAAATAAAAATGACAATCAATCGGGGGAACGGGTGAACTGACTCCAAATGCATCGTTATGTCCGATCGGAGTCGGCGTCGAACGCACCCTCGGTGGTATCGGGATCGGCAGATGCGGAGGAGGGGAGAGTCGATACTGTGCGACCGTCGGCTTCGGCTTCATCAGCCTCCTCTGCAAGGGGCTCCTCCGAAATGTCATCCTCCGTGTCTGTGTCCGCTTCGGCTGCTTTAGCTGCTTCAGCTGCTTCGGCTGCTTCGGCTGCTTCTTCAGCACCCTCTGCGGCGAGCTCCTCCTCGGCCTGCTCCACGGCAGCCTCGGTCAGTGCGTTCTCCTCTTCCACGAAGTCGGTGGGGAGCTCCTCGGGCTTTTTGGTGTCTACGCGGTATTTCCGAATGAGTGCATAGGTTTCGATCTGAAGACGCTCAATTGCGGTCAGGTCGCCCTTGCCTCCCGTTGCATGCTGCTGATAGCGAGTGGCATATTTCTTTTGCAGGCGCTCAAAAATCGTTCCGCCGTCGGCTGTCGGCTCTGCAGAGTCCTCGCCGGTCGGCTCGGGCGCTTCCTTGAGTCCCTTTTTCTCCAAGCGACGGTCGAGCCAATCGCTGGTCAGCTCGAGAATGGTTGCAAAGAGCGGAACACCGATAACCATGCCCACAAGTCCCCAGAGCGCACCCATCGTGGTGATGGCGATCATCACGCACAGCGAGCTGACACCCGTGTTTTCACCCAGAATTTTAGGCGCCACGATGTTGCCGTCGATCTGTTGAACGATCAGGATGCAGAGCAGGAAGGGAATCACCTTTCCGGGATCGGTGAGCAGGATGATGATCGCAGACGGGATCACACCGATAAAGGGACCGATCACGGGCACGAAATCGGTGATACCGATGATTACGGCGATCAGGATCGCATAGGGAACACCCATGAGCGATATGGCAATGTAGACCAGAATACCCACCATGCAGGAATCGAGCATTTTCCCCTTGATAAATCCGCCAAACGAGCGGTCGGCGGTGGTACAGATGCGAGTGATGGTTTCGTTGACCTTGTCGCTCAGAAGCGCGTGGCGCATCCGCATGACCTGTGCGTAGCGCTTTTCCTTGGTGTGCAGAAGGTAAAAGGAGATAAAAAGACCGAGGATGACATCGGCGGTGACACGCAGAATATGCTCTGCCATGCCAAAAATCGAGGTCACGGTACCGTAGTTGAGAAAATCAAGCAGCGTTTTGTTGTCGAGCTTGATCGACTGCACGAAGCTCGAAAAGCTTTCCTTGATGCCGTCTGCCTGCAGGGGTGGAATGGTTGGGTCGCTTGGGTCCTCGGAGGGGAATTTTGCATTGAGCGAGTCGATGAGCTTGTTGATCTCGCCCACGGTCTGATCAATGTGTTTGTCTGCATTGTTGATGAAATCGAGAATACTATCCACCAGCTGCGGTACAATCAGCATGAGCAGAATCGCAAAAATGAGAAGGATCGTGAGATAGGTGAAGAAAAGTGAAAATCCGCGTCGAAGCGAGAAGGGACGGATCCTTGCAAAGAGCCGGCGTTCGTAGAGGCGGAAAAAGGAGTTGGCGAGATATGCCAGGATCAGACCGATCAGAACGGGGCGGAGAATATAGAGCAGGCTGTTAATCCATGCGTTGAGCGGTGTCACGTTTGAGATCACGAGCAGGATCAGAAAGACAACCGCATAGACCGAGAGTCCGCGAAGAAAGCGTTTTTGTTTGAGCTGTTCCATTTGCGCGTCCTCCTTTTTTATACGGTTTCGTCAGAGCCTGTGCTTACCGGCTCCTCGGTCGGTTCGGTTGCGGTCGGTTCGGCAGCAAGCTCCTCGGTAGCTGCCTTTTCTGCTACGGTTGCACGCTCGGAGCGCATACGGTTGAGGGTGACGTCTGCCTCAAGCTCCGCTGCCAGCACGGCTTCCTCTGCCGCATAGCGTGCGTGCGTTTCATCGCTCATGTCGGTCAAAATGCGGTATTTGTGAGCAAGACGGTAAACCGAAAGCAGCAGATTTTCCTTGCGATTGAGCTTTTCTCCGCGCTCACGCCTTGCCTGAACGTAGTGCGCGCGTTTCTCAAAGCGCTGGACTGCGTGATTGTAGGTCAGGGCAGCGTTTTTCGTGGGATCGACCACGGAGTCGGGGGCATAGTAGTTTGCAAGACCCGAGGGGCGGCCCTTTCGCTGAAGCGAGGAAACGAGGTGCTCGTCGAGCAGCTCGAGAGCGGTTGCAAAAATCGGAACGGCAAGCAGCACGCCGAGCAGACCCCAGAAATGGCTCATGACCGAGATCGAGATGATGATGCAAAGCGAGCTGACACCTGTGTTGCTACCCAAAATTTTGGGGCTGATGATGTTGACGTCGAGCTGCTGCATCACGAGCATAATCAGGATAAAGGGAATAAGCTTGCCGGGGGCGGCAAGCAGCAGAATAAGTGCTGCGGGAAACGCTCCGATGATCAGACCGATAAGCGGAATGATATTCGTGATAGCGATAAATGCCGCGAGAACGATTGCGTAAGGGATACGGAAGACCGTAAAGGCGATATAGAGCAGAATGCCAACGATCAGTGAATCAAGCAGCTTGCCTTCCACAAAACCACCAAAGGAGCGGTCGGCAACTGTGCAGAAGCGCGTGATGCGCTCGTTGGTGCGGTTATCAAAGATTGCGCGGCGAAGCTTCATGATCTGCGCATAGCGCTTTTCCTTAGTGGAGAGCAGATAGATCGAAACAAAAATTCCAAAGATCGAGTCGGTCACGATCGAAATAGTCTCGCCAACGAAAGCCTGGATGGGCTTCATATCCATGCCCGAGAGGAAGTTCATAATCATGTTGCTGGTCTTGTCCAGGTTGACGAACAATGCAGCTGCCTGCTCACGGATTTCCGCCTCGTTCAAATATTCGAGCAGCGATTCGTTGCCCGTGAAGCGCTCGAAAAAGCCGTTGATATGCGTGAAAATATTGTTGATCTGAGCGATTGCAGAGGAGATATGCGCGTTGTAGCTACCGAGGAAGGAGAGGATCGAGTCGATAATCTGCGGAACGATCAGAAGCACAATCAGGGAGATCAGAATCAGCACCGAGAGATAGGTGCACAGCAGCGAAAGGACGCGTCGGAGCGTCTGCGGACGGAGACGGGATAGCACGCGACGCTCAAAAAAGCGGAAGATCGGATTGAGCAGATATGCCAGTGCAAGTCCGATCAGAACCGGACGCAGCAGCATAAAAAGCCACCCGATCCAACGGTTGACCTGCTGCAGATTGATGATACAGACCAGAGCAAGGAAAAGAATGAGGTAGACCCACACTCCAATCGGAAAGCCCTTTTTTTTCGTTGATTTTTCTTGGTTATTCATTGACGTCTCCCAAACAGTAATCTATTATATATTTTATACTATTTTAAGGCTCTCGTCAAGGGAATTCACAGGATTTTCATTTTCTTTACAAAGATTTCTTGCAAATTCCTCAAAAGTGTGCTACAATAGGGACAGAAAATCGGCGGAGTGACGGCTCGCCTCCCTGGCGTTCACCCGATTCTGCCGAAAAAAAGACCGAAAAGAGGACCGAAACGATGCGAATGGAACGCGCAAATGCAAAGATCAATCTTTATCTGAATATTGTGGGACGGCGGGAGAACGGCTACCATGATCTGGTGAGCATTATGCAAACCGTGTCGCTGTGCGACCTGGTGAGCATTGATTTTTATCCGTCGGAACACACCTCGATCGTACTGGCGGCGTCGGGAAACGACGCCATGCCCACCGATTGTCGCAACCTTGCCTGGCGTGCGGCAGAGCTTTTGCTGGGGACGGTTGGACGGAGCGGAGAGGTTCGCATCACGATCGAAAAGCACATCCCGATGGCAGCGGGTCTGGCGGGCGGCAGCAGCGATGCGGCGGCAGTTCTGCGCGGATTGAATGCGCTCTTGGGCTCCCCCTTGAGCACCGAGGAGCTTTGTGTGCTCGGCGCGCGTCTGGGTGCTGATATTCCGTTTTGTATTGTCGGCGGATCAGCGCTCGTCGGAGGTATCGGGGACCGACTTGAGCCGATCGACTCCATGCCGCGCTGTCCGATGGTGGTTGCGTGTCAGGGGGAGGGTGTTTCCACGCCTGCCGCCTACGGAAAATTGGACGAACTGCACGGTTTTTTTGCCGATCCCACTCCTGCCGATCCGCGTGCGGAGCGTATTCTGTCGGCACTCCGAAGGGGCGAAATTGCCGATGCGTGCGTTGATTTTTACAATATGTTCGAGGAGGTTGTTCCAAAGGAGCAGCCCTACGTTGACCGCATCAAGGCGATCATGAACGGTTGCGGCGCGATTCGCGCGATGATGAGCGGAAGCGGTCCCTCCGTGTTTGGCGTGTTCTCCTGCATTGCCGATGCCGAGCGTGCATGTGCCGAGCTGCGGGAGAGCGGCGCGGCGGCATTCGTTTGTGAGCCGCGTTAACCCTCTTTTGACCAATTTTTACGAAAAAGAACGAAACTTTCTCGAGCGTTCACATGCAGTTCACATGTAAGGTATAAAATATTCAGGATTTCTTTTTTTGAGATCGTATTTGCAAAGTGGAAAGGATAGATAACTTTGAGTAAACAACAAGACGCAAGAGCCTGCGCGCTCAAAACCTCGATCGGCGGCCAGGCTTTGATGGAGGGGATCATGATGCGCGGTCCGAAAAAGACCGCGATGGCGGTCCGCAACACCAAGGGCGAGATCGTGGTTGAGCAGTTTGAAACCAAGGGTGTTAAGCGCCCTGCGATCTGCCGTCTGCCGATCATCCGCGGCATCTTCGGTTATATCGACTCGATGACGGTTGGCTATAAGAGCCTGATGCGCTCTGCCGAGCTCTCGGGACTTGAGGACCTGGTGGAGGAAAGCCCGAAGAAGAAAAAGAAACGGGAGGAGGCCGAGCGCGCAGCACGGGCTGCGCAGGCAGAGCAGGCACCTCTTGCCGAAGCGGCAGAAGCCGTCGAGGCGACGGAAAACTCCGGTGAGGAGCCCGTTACGCCGACGGTTGCCGACGAAAACGGGGCAGTGCCTATGACAGACGCAGCTTCGGATGCGGAAAAGGCAGACGAAACGCCTGCCGAGGAAGAGAAAAAGCTCCCCGCATGGGTGATGACAGTCACGATGGTGGTGTCGGTGGTGCTGGCAATGGCACTCTTTCTGTTTCTCTTTAAGTGGCTGCCGATTCAGCTCTTTTCCTGGCTCACGATTCCGTTTCCCGTTCTACAGAACACGGGCAGCGAGGTGCTCAATTCACTAATCAAGTCTGCGTTTGAGGGTGTTGTGAAAATTCTGTTGCTCGTGGGATATATGTCGTCGGTTGCGCTGATGAAGGACATCCGGCGCACCTTCATGTATCACGGTGCCGAGCACAAAACCATTTTCTGCTATGAGGCAGGGCTGGAGCTCACCGTGGAGAACGTGAAAAAGCAGCGTCGCTTCCATCCTCGCTGCGGCACGTCCTTTCTGATTATCATGCTCCTGGTCAATATCTTCGTTTCATTCTTCATCGACCCCGTCACGCTTCTGATCTGGGGCATCAAGCTGGACGTTTGGGCGCGCTCTCTGGTGAGCCTTGCGTTGCTTCCGATCATCGTCGGTGTCGGATACGAGCTGATCAAGCTTGCGGGGCGTCATGACAATCTCTTTACGCGCATCATCTCCCTGCCGGGTTTGTGGCTGCAGCATATCACCGTGTTTGAGCCGACCGACGATATGATCGAATGTGCCATTCTCGCTGTTCAGGAGGTTATTCCCGACGATAACAGCGATAAATGGTGAAAAAATCTACTTTGGAAAATTTGAAAAAAGGATCACGGATATGAAAACAATCAAGGAACAGGCAATGGAAGCGGTCAGCGAGCTGATCGACGTGGCGGGGCTGCGCAGAGGAGATATTCTGGTGATCGGCTGCTCCTCCTCGGAGATTGCGGGCGGAACGATCGGGCACAATTCGAGTCTCGAGGCGGCGCAGGAGGTGTTCGGCGCGATCTACCCGATCCTCTGCGAACGCGGCATCTATCTTGCCGCACAATGCTGCGAGCATCTCAACCGCGCACTCATCATTGAGCGTGCGTGTGCCGAAAAATACGGTTTGGACGAGGTTGCGGTGGTTCCGCAGCCCAAGGCGGGAGGCTCGTTTGCAACCACCGCATGGGCAAATTTTTCCGATCCTGTTGCGGTCGAGCATATCCGTGCACACGCAGGACTTGACATCGGTGGAACACTGATCGGCATGCACCTGCGAGAGGTTGCGGTTCCGGTGCGTCTTGCGGTCGGAGCGATTGGAGAAGCACGTCTGCTTGCGGCCCGCACGCGCCCGAAATATATCGGCGGAATTCGCGCAAGATACGAATGAGCGTCGGTTTGGGAATTTTTGACGGTGAAATACAAAAAAATCCCCGATGGGTCTTGACAGTTTAGATGTTCTGTGGTATAATAACCTCGTTATATTATTGATTTTTTGAAATCACCATAGCGAATATAGGAAAGGGGACTACCTTAATGGAGATCGCCATCATTGCGCATGACCTGAAGAAAGAACTGATGACACAATTCTGCATCGCGTATTGCGGAATTCTCAGCAAACACAATCTCTGTGCCACCAGTATTACCGCAAAATATATTGCGGAAGCCACGGGATTGCAGATTGAACGATTGCTATCAGGTGTTCAGGGCGGCAAGCAACAGATTGCGTCTCGCATTTCGTGTAATGAGATCGACGTTCTCCTCTATTTTAAGGACACGCGTCAGGATGCAAAGGTTGACGAGGTTGAATCCGAGCTTCTGCGTCTGTGCGATCTTTACAACATCCCCGTTGCAACCAACATTGCCACTGCCGAGGTGCTCGTCACCGCGCTTGATCGCGGCGACCTCGATTGGCGCGAGATCTTCAATCCGCGCTCTGAGTATAACCTGCGCCTCAAGGCAAGAAATCGCAAGGATTGATCCGAGGCGGATCGGTCACCCAAAAGACATGTCCATTCCAGAGCCACGTCCGCAGAGAGAGCGCCGTGCCCGCAAGGGCTCGCTGAAAGGTGCTTGACGCAGGGGGAGGGGATACCACTTTTGCGGAACAATTCGATATTTTGAATGAGTGAAACGTCCGGGTGGAACCGTGCGGAGTGATCCACACCCCGAACAGACCGAGAGTCTGTCGGGGTGTGTTTTTTAGTTCTTTTTCAGTAAAATGAATTGAAGATAAGGATAGTATTTTCCAAAAGGAGATGTAATCAATATGAAGATCAAGATTATGGATCAGGTTGTGGAGTGTGCAGCACCCGCAACTGTGTACGATGCAGCCAAGGAGCTCGGACCCGTTCCGCGCAGCGTGCTCGGTGCAGAGATCGGCGGCGTGACCGTAGCACTCTCGCACGAGGTTGCCGACGGCGACGAGGTAAAGCTTCTCACCTTTGAGGATGCGGCAGGCAAAAAGCTTTTCCGCCATACTGCGGCACACATTCTCGCACAGGCAGTCAAGCGCCTCTATCCTGCGGCAAAGCTAACCATTGGCCCTGCGGTTGACAACGGCTTTTATTACGATATCGACTCCGACGTGACCTTCACGCCCGACGCACTCAAGGCGCTCGAGGGCGAGATGAAGAAGATCGTGAAGGAGAATCTGCGCATCGAGCGCTTTGAGCTGCCCCGAGAGGAGGCAATCGCGCTGATGCGTGAGAAGGACGAGCCCTACAAGGTTCAGCTGATTGAGGAGCTTCCCGAGGATGCAACCATCAGCTTCTACCGTCAGGGTGAGTTCACCGACCTCTGCGCAGGTCCCCACCTCTTTACCACCGGTGCCGTCAAGGCGTTCAAGCTGACGCAGTGCACGGGTGCTTATTGGAAGGGCGACCAGAAAAACAAGATGCTGCAGCGTATCTACGGTATTGCATTCCCCTCCAAGGACGAGCTCAACGCCTACGTCCAGCAGCAGGAGGAGGCGCTCAAGCGCGACCATAATAAGCTCGGACGTGAGCTCGAGCTCTTTACCACGGTAGACGTGATCGGTCAGGGTCTGCCCGTGATGCTCCCGAAGGGTGCACGCGTGATCCAGCTGCTTCAGCGTTTCGTTGAGGACGAGGAGCAGAAGCGCGGCTACCTGCTCACCAAAACGCCGCTCATGGCAAAGCGCGAGCTTTATAAAATTTCGGGTCACTGGGATCACTATCTCGACGGCATGTTCGTTCTGGGTGACCCCAACGATGAAACCAAGGAATGCTTTGCGCTCCGCCCCATGACCTGCCCCTTCCAATATCAGGTGTTCCTGAACAAGAAGCGCTCCTACCGTGATCTGCCCATGCGTCTGGGCGAAACCTCCACGCTGTTCCGCAACGAGGACTCGGGCGAGATGCACGGCTTGATCCGCGTGCGTCAGTTCACGATCTCCGAGGGACATCTCGTTCTGCGTCCCGATCAGCTGGCAGAGGAATTTAAGGGATGTCTCGATCTTGCGATGTTTATGCTTGAGACGCTCGGACTCAAGGAGGATTGCTCCTTCCGCTTCTCGCAGTGGGATCCCGCGCGTACCGATAAGTACGAGGGGACGCCCGAGCAGTGGGAAGAGGCGCAGGGCATCATGAAGGAGTTGCTCGATGCAAACGGCGTCAAATACACCGTCGGCATCGACGAGGCCGCCTTCTATGGCCCCAAGCTGGATATCCAGTATAAGAACGTGTACGGCAAGGAGGATACGCTGGTCACCATCCAGATCGATATGCTGCTGGCCGAGCGCTTCGGTATGTACTATATCGACGAGAACGGCAACAAGGCCCTGCCCTATATCATCCACCGCA
>ERZ780157.3313-NODE-3313-length-13632-cov-3.076895_pt1 | contig 13632 bp, 12 predicted proteins | sample MGYA00511169_ERZ780157 | MGnify/ENA primary metagenome ERZ780157 (study PRJEB29588, sample SAMEA1965149) | human gut metagenome | biome: human gut; feature: human-associated habitat; material: faeces | place: Denmark | collected 2008/2010 ... | reverse complement strand
CTCAATTTTAGGCTGATACCTCTCAAGCCACATATTAACCTGGCAAAGATAAGCCATAAGTTGAGGGCCGACCATAAGTTGCCCAAACCACGGCCTTGAAAAAGCTTTACCATCTGTATTTAATATTTCTAATATATAATCATGATTAAGCAAATCATTAATAGGAGCATTCTTATCTTCCATAATTTTTGTTAACATTTGTTTTACCTTAGCTAAATAAGTAGGATTGTGTGTTTTTGGGTAAGGAGATTTTTTCCTATATATAATATCCTCTGGAAGAAAATCTTTGCAAATATATCTAAGTAAGCCTTTTTCTCTACCTTTTAGAGCTTTCCATTCCCAAGGAATATTCCATACGTATTGAGCTAATCTATAATCACAAAAAGGAACGCGAAGTTCAAAGCCATTATACATAGCCATTCTATCAGAACGATCCAACAGAGTTTGCATAAACCAATTTAAGGTAAGGTGAGATATCTTTCTTTTTTCTGCTGTTTCGGAAGAATCTGAATCTAAAATTTCTACTTCTGATAAACTTTCTTGATAGCGGTAATCAATATATTCTTTCAAATTAATTTTATTACCTATATATGGATTCAATAGTTTTTGTCTTTCAGTTAGAGAAATAGACCAAGGGAAAGTATTGCTTTTTAAAGCATCTTCACGGAAAAACCATGGATATCCTCCAAATATTTCATCTGCACATTCGCCAGTTAGAGCAACTGTCATCTGTTTCTTTACATTTTTACAAAATAACAAAAGAGAAGAGTCGATATCTGCCATACCTGGCATATCACGAGCTATCATAGCATCTTCTAAAGCATCAGCAAGTTCTGGAGTATCGATTACGATTTTATGATGGTTTGTATGCAGATTATTATTCATTAAATCAATATAAAAACCATCAGAATTAGGTTGAAAATCACTTTTTACGAAATTTTTATCATTATCCACATAATCGATAGAGTAAGTATCTAAAGGTGGTAAACCTTGTTTTTCACAATAGTCAGAAGCAAATTTTGTAATAATACTAGAGTCCAATCCACCTGATAGAAAAGTACATAAAGGCATATCTGAGACTAATTGTCTAGTTATAGCATCATTTAGTAAAAATTTTAGTTTTTCACAAGTTTCTTCAAAAGTATCTACATGTTTTTCTGATTTTAATTTCCAATATCGTTTAATATTAAAACCATTTTTATTGAATATTCCAAAATGAGCAGGTTTTATTTCATAAATATTTTTAAAAACAGTAGTACCTGAAGTATGAGCAGGACCTATACCAAATAATTCAGATATACTTTGCTCATTTAAAACTTTTTTAACTCCTGGGTATTGAAATAATGCTTTTATTTCGGATGAAAATACTAAAGTTTCATCTATTTTAGTATAAAATAAAGGTTTTACACCAAAGTGATCACGAGCTAAAAATATTTCATTATTGTTAGTATCCCATATAGCAAATGCAAATATTCCATTTAAATGATTTACTACATTTTTTCCATAGTGTATATAACTTTTTAATAAAACTTCTGTATCTGAATGAGAATTTAAAGTAAAACCATTTTCTTTTAAAGTTTCAGATAATTCTTTAGTGTTGTAAATTTGACCATTATATACTAGTATATAAGATCCAAAAGAAAAAGTGTTAATCATTGGTTGCTTTCCGCCCTTTAGGGTCAACAACAATTAGTCTTTTATGTGCTAATGCAACATGTTTATCTATGTAATATCCTTCTTCATCTGGCCCTCTTTTAGCAAGACAATTATTCATGTTTTCTAAAATTTTTGTGTTTTGTGAAATATCTTTTTCAAAGTCAACAAATCCAACAAAGCCACACATATTCATACCTCCATTATATTTCTTTTCTTTATATTATATGCAAAAAAATAAATAAAATTTATTGATTTCAAAAAAAGATTGTAGTAAACTATTAATGTGTAAAGAAAGGAAGATAGAAATGTACTTGAAAAATGTAATAAAACATTTTGGATTAATTACACACCATAAATGGGTAGTATTTAAATTGTGTTGTAAAATTGGAGAACCATGGAGAGGGTTAGTACATGATATGTCAAAATATTCTCCGACAGAATTTATAGAAAGTAGTAAATATTACACTGGAAAACATTCTCCTATTAGTGAAGCTAAAAGAGAAAATGGATATTCTAAGGCTTGGCTACATCATAAGGGAAGGAATAAACATCATAGCGAATATTGGATAGATGAAAATGCACCAGATAAAACGCCAATTATACCGTATAAATATGCTGCAGAGATGGTGTGTGATAAATTAGCAGCTGGAATGGTGTATCAAGGAAAAAATTTTACTAAAGAATATGAATTAGAGTATTGGCTAAAAGAAAAGGAAAAAATAAAAATAAATCCTAAGACAGAAAAATTTGTTACAGAAGTATTAACACGGAGTTGCTAAAAATGGCATTGATAAAACACTAACAAAACAAAATATAAAAGAAATTTATAAAAAATATTGCAAATAAACATTGTAGCAACTATTGACAAAAAAAGAAATTACTTGTATAATTTTATAGTGACTTGAAAAAAGTCACAAATAAATTAGATAAAATTGAAACAGATATATACATATATCTTTAAGCAAGGGGGGAATTAGAATGGCACAACCAAAAAGAAGATGGTCAAAAGCAAGAACACATTCAAAAAGATCAACATGGAAAAAAGAAAATCCAACATTTTCAAGCTGCCCACATTGCCATGAACCAGTAATGCCACATAGAGTTTGCAAAAACTGTGGATATTATGATGGAAAAGAAGTAGTAGCTAAAAAAGAAACAGAAAATGCGTAAGTAAAAGTACATGAAAATTGAAATAAGCCAAAATTATTAACAAATAGGTTTAATAATTTTGGCTTATTTTGTATTAAAGGCTAGGACTTAGTTATATCAATAACAATTGACAAAAGGTTATTAATATTATAAACTATAACAAATGCACAAATACCTAGAGGAAGTTTTTATCAATATTTTGAAGATAAAGAAGATGCCATTAAGTATATTATACAAAAATTTATTTTAGCAGAAGAAGAACTAATAGGTAAAATATTAATTGATACAAATGGAGATATTTTTGAATCAGCTATAAAGATGTATGACTATATGGTAGAAGAATTATTGAAAGATAACAGTTTTAAACTAGTTAGAAATATTTTACAAGAATTAAAGAAAGAAAATTTTAGCATTTTTGATAAAAAATGTCAAAAATGCTTGACTATGTTAATCAAAGATAGTAAAATAAATATGTAGGAATAATTAGATTTATGGTATAAAAAATAAAAAACCATAAATAATAAATGATATAAAAATATATCTAAAGAAAAAAGGAGAGGTTAAAATGTCAAAGATGAAAAAAATTATTATGGTAGCATTGATTGTATTAGTTAGTTGTGCACTTGTTAGTATGACTGCAACAGTAAAAGCAACAGATCAAAATCCAATTATTGATATTAGTGGAAATCTTGATATATCTACAGGAAATGAAACATCAAGCAATACAACTTCAAATAATAATGTAGCACCATCAATTAATACAACAGAAAATAGCCAAGTTATTCAACCTGTTACAAATACAACAGAGAATACAACAAACAAACTTCCACAAACAGGTGTAACAGAAGACATAACAGTAATGTTCTTCATCGTAGTTTGTGCAGTATCAGCTATATATGCTTACAAAAAAATTAGAGATTATAATATGTAAGAATGAAAGGGAGTATATTAATACTTCCTTTTCTATTTGCACACAATTACTAAGCGTTTGCCTGTAACATTGTTACATGTAACGAGTGTGACAATTGTTTGACCATTAGTTTCTTGATTTGTACAAGAAAGATCAGATGGCTTAGTTTCATATTTATCAAATACTGTATATTCTTTTAAGTTTCCATTAAAATCATATATTTTTATTTTATCTTTTTTATTCAATTTGTGCAGATTGCTAAAAAGTTTGTAGTCAACATAATTATGACCAGCAATACATAAATTACCTATTTCGTTTGGCATAGGTTCTGCAAATCTACATACAGATATGTTTAGTAAATCCTTGCTACTTTCGGAAAGTATTGGATATGATAAGTTTATTTTATCAATTTTTATCATACCTATTACAAATGGCTTAGAAGAAGCAAAAGAATCTGTTTTTTCAACCGTATAGTTATTATTTTCAGCGTATAATGTTGCTATTTTATAGGAATTTAATAATTGACTTGAAATATTTTCTTTTTGTTTGTTTTGAAATATGCGTATAAAAACAAACAATAAAAAGCATAATGCTAAAATAAAAGAAAATATGAATTGATAAAAATAAAAATTGTTTTTTACTTTTATTTTGCCATTTTTTATTCTTCCGAATTCTTTCTCTTCAGAATGACAGCTGCATGCTTTGGCAATGTAATATCCAGTCTTCCATTGACGATGTCATAGCTGACAGAAGAAATGGAGTATCCATTTTCACTGGTAAAAAGTATCTGTTCTAAAGTTCCATACTTCGGAAGTTCCACTGCCCATACAGACAAATCAATGTGCCGGATATTTTCATCATTATTTACAATAATGACAAACTGCTGTTCCCGGTTAAATCTTCCATAGCAGAGAAGATTATCCTCGCCATTTAAAAATTTCACACTTCCGGTACGAAGTGCCGGGTTTTCTTTATGAATTCTGATGATATCACGATGGAAACGAATCAGCTCTTTATCTTCCCTGCCCCACGGATAAGTTCTGCGGTTATCCGGATCTGTAAATCCACATAGTCCTGCTTCATCACCGTAATAAACGGTAGGTGCTCCCGGCCAGGTCATCTGAATAACAACCGCCTCCCGGAGAACTGCTGTATTTACGCCCTCTTCTGCCGCTTTTGTTCCAAGTTGTTCCGCTCTGCCCACCTTATGATTGGTTCTGGTTAAGAATCTGGAATGATCATGGTTGGAAAGTTCATTCATGGAGCACTGCAGCGATGGTGTCAAAAAGCTTGCCATATAATGCTTCATAGCGCCTTTAAAATTCTCAAACTTTCCGATATTTTCCGGTTTAAAATCATCACTGTGTTTCTCCATTCCGGTAAGAAACCATGTCACCGGTTCCATAAAGGCATCATAGTTCATAACCGTATCCCACTGGTCTCCCCCCAGCCAGTCTCTCGGGTCGCCGTAATGTTCTGCCAAAATCACCGCCTGCGGGTTGGCTTTCTTTACGGCATCACGGAATTCTCTCCAGAACTGATGGTTATATTCCGGACTGTGTCCCAGATCTGCCGCAACATCCAGTCTCCAGCCATCGGCATTATAAGGTGGAGAAACCCATTTTGCAGCCACATGCAGAATATAATCGTGTAATGTATCTGAATCTTCGTAATTAAGCTTCGGCAATGTATCATGTCCCCACCAGCCATCGTAACTTCCATTATCCGGCCATGCATTCTGATCATGGAACTGGAAAAAGTCATTATACGGACTGTCCTTGCTGATATAGGCTCCCGGTTCATAGCCTGCTTCACTACGGTAGATTTTTTCACGATCCAGCCATTTATTAAAGGAACCGCAATGATTAAATACTCCATCCAGGATGACACGGATGCCCCTCTGGTGTGCTTCCTTTACCAGCGTTGCAAAAAGTTCATTGCTTGCCTCCAAATTCCGTTTATCCGTCACGCGGGTGATATAGCGGCTGGCATGCTGGTTATTGCGGTCACCCGGTTGTAAAAGTTCTCCCTCATCCACCACTATTTTGCCGTAATGCGGGTCAATATAATCATAATCCTGAATATCATACTTATGATTGGACGGAGAAACGAACAGTGGATTGAAGTATATCACCTCTATTCCAAGTTCTGCGAGATAATCCATTTTCTTTCTCACGCCCTCTAAATCTCCGCCATAAAATTCTGCTACCGAAAAATTCTCCGGGCATTTCTCCCAGTTATCTACCTTCTGACTGGTAGTACGGATATAGAAATATTCATCCGTCAACGGGTCATTGGAAGTATCTCCGTTGTAAAAACGGTCTGTTAAAATCTGATACATAACCGCCCCCTTTGCCCAGTCCGGCGTGGAAAAGCCCGGTACAATTTCAAAATTATACTGCGGTCTTGGTGTCTGATTCACGCCATAGCGGTCAAAGATACAGTGAAGCATTCCCGTCTCAATTTCAAAGTAATAGGAGAAATGCTCCTCTGTCATACGAATTTCTATGGAATAATAATCAAAGAGCCCCTCTGACTCGGTCTTTTCCATAAAATATTTTTTCTGTTCTGTGCAAAGCCAGACTGCATCTACATTATCTCTTGCTGTACGAAAACGAATGGTCACCAGCTCTCCGGCTTTGGGTTCTGCCGGACTACGATAATCTTCTGTTCCATCAGAAAAGAGTGCGCGTTTTCTAAGAATCGGGCGCATCTGCATAATATACTGCTGAATTCTGTTCAATTCATAAATCGATTGCTGTTTCTTCATCATCTTACAACAAGCCTCTCGTTTCTAAATAATTATTTTTATTACTATAATATACGAAAGTTCCAAAGATTACAACCAGAAAAGGACGGATACATTTTCCGTATCCGTCCCCTCTTAAAGAAGTAACTCTATGAAATCTATTATATACCTAACTCCGCCTTTACGTCTGATACCCATTCTTCTACGGTACCATACCATTCAATCATTTCATTTAATTTGTCTTCTTCAATTTCAGTGTCTCCCTCTAACAGCTCTTTGTGCTGCTGTAAGACATCTGCCATTTCAACCATGGTATCAATCACATCCTGGTCGTATGCATCCGGATTCGCATTGATGGCATTCGCTACTTCATTGAATGATGTGCTTGCTTTATTGAATGCATCAATTGCAGCCTGTTTATCCGTTCCCCCGCAGGCAGCCAGTGAAATGCACATGGTTAATACCACTAAACATGAAATTATTTTCTTCATTTTTATCTTCCTCCTGTCTTTTGTGTGTCATCCTCGACTTAGATATATTTTACCATTCTTTCTTATCCAGCAGGAGATTCACGTCTCAAACGGCAGTAAAATGTACTGAATCGACATTCTTTTCCGACAGATTCAGACGGAGTACAAAATACTCTTTTTCCAATAAAAATGTATATACACCTCCATAGCGTTCCACAATGGCACAGATACTCCGGGTTCCGATACCATGTCCTTTTTTCTTTGAAACCGGGACTCCGTTTTCGAAGATTGGTGCTCCGGCACAGGAGTTTTTTATCTGTAAAAATACCTGCTGCTGTTTTTCATAAATCTGTACTTCTATTCTGGCTTCTTTTCCCTCTTTTTGTACTTCCCTGCAGGCATGGATGGCATTTTCCAGGGCATTAGACAATAGCACACACAAGTCAGTATCACTTATCACCGCCTTCGCTTTCATGCCACCTTCCACTTTCATTACAATTCCTTCCGCTTCTGCCCTTCCTGCAAAGGATGACAAAATCAGATTCACAGCTTCGTTTTCACAATACTGTATCACCTTCTGCTGTTCCAGCTCATTACAGATATCAGATATATAATCCTCTGCCTTCTGTATCTGATGGTTCTCCAAACAGGCATATAGATATTGTAAATGATGACGCAGGTCATGGCGGTAACGGCTGGCCAGATTCTGTGACTCCCGTAACGCCGTTATTTCACGCATGGACTGTGCCACCTGCATATCAAGGCTTTTTTGAATCTCCCTCATCCGGTTTTCTTCCTGTCCTTTTGTAAAGTTATACAACAGGAACACAAGATACGCTCCACAACAGATAAATGGCATAAATTCCACGACAACCGGAGCCCCACTGGACAAAAGATCTGTATACACTCTTGTCAGATAATCAAATACATAATATAGCACCGGTATCACACCAAACTGACACTGCATTTTTCTGGAATAACAGGAAATATAACGGACTGCCGGCGTCATAAAGTGCAGCAGTCCAAACAGTAGTGGCAGGGTAATCAATAATTCCACCGCATCCAGCATCAATGCTCCTCCGCCCAAAATTTCCACTGTAAGAAGTGCCAGCCAGCGTCGTAACTGACAGCACAGGTAGGCTGCCATCACAGAGAAAAACGGCCATAACAATTTACCGGTCAGTCCACATAACAGTAAAATCAACGGAACATGTACCAGCAGCGGATAAATCTGCCTCAAAAAGCCATCCTCCCATACATAGTAAATAATCCCCTGTGCAATTGGAATCAGTGCGATGCATATCCAGAATATGATCCGGTTTTTCCGCCGGTCCAGTGCATCACAGAAGGATGCCGCCAGCACACTTCCAAAAACACTGACTGCCACATTGTTAAGAAGGGACATCCAAAGGCTCATAACGTCACCTGCCCATCTTCAAATGCATTTTTCAGAAATGCACTCTTTATTTCATTGTATTTCCCTCTTGGAATAGGAATTTCCACAAGACTTGACATCGTAATGGTACGATAAGAAAGATTCTTTATATATTCCAGATTCACAAGATATGAACGATGTGGACGTATAAAAGTTCCATAAGGCATAAGCTGCCGGCCCAGTTCATCCATGCTGCCGCTGCATTCATATACCGTCCCATCGGTCAGATGTATCAATAATGTCCTGTGGATTACTTCGCAGTATTCCAGCTGTTTTAACGCAATCCGGGCAATTCCCGTCTTACAGCGCAGTACAATACTACTGCCATGCTCTTTTTCCATCTGTTCTAACATAGAATCCAGCAGATGATAGAAGCTGCCCTTTTCAATCGGTTTCAACTGGTAATAATATGCTTTCACCTCATAAGACTGCACCGCAAACTCCACAGAAGAAGTAAGAAAAATAATTTTGATATTATTATCAAACTTCCGAATCTCGGATGCCGTTTGGATTCCATCTACCCCCGGCATTAAAATATCCAAAAACAAAATGTCAAAGTGGGTTCCTTTTTCCATTTCATTCAGTAAATCCAGCGGACTGTGATAGACTTTTGCATCTATTCTGTAATCACGCTCCCTGCGATACTCCTCCAGTAAGCTCTGCAGTTCTTTTAAAACCGTATCGTCATCATCGCAAAATGCTGCCTTTATCATGTTGTATCTCCCATCTATGTGTCAGCTTTATCGAAATATTCTTTTCTTAAGATTCATTATAGGCAGTTTTGGGACCGATGTCCACTGTTTGAGGGATGGGAGTTTTCTATGCGAGATAAGTGAGGGAAAAGCTCCCTCACTTCCGCGATAGGCTCGGGAACAAGTTTACTCGCGTAAAAAAAAGACGACCTTTCGCACGGTCGTCCTTTTTGGAGAAGGTATTTTTACTATGGGGTGTAGCAAAAATTATATAATGTATTGGGGGGTTTTTACGTTAATTATAGTACCATTTTCCCATTCAAAAGTGTGCACAAACTTCACAAAAGTTGCGCATGCTTTTTGTACACTTTGTATAGTACCTTTTTCCCATTTTCGAAAAAACCTTCTCTTTGGCTTCTACTCCTCCGTTGTCTCAGTTACAACATCAGCTCCGCTCTGGAATAATGCTTCAAATTCATCTCTTCCAATCTTTTCTTTTTCCAAAAGAAGGTCTGCTGATTTATGGAGTACATCACTATTTTCCTGAATGATTGCCCTTGCTTTGGCATAGCATTCGTCAATGATGCGTTTTACTTCTTCATCAATTTTGGATGCCACACCCTCGCCATAGCCTCTGGTATGTGCAAGATCTCTTCCGATAAACACTTCGTCATCATCATTGTTATAATTAATCAGTCCGACATTTTCAGAAAATCCGTATTTCGTTACCATTGCTTTGGCAAGCTCGGTTGCCTGCTTGATATCCTGTGAAGCTCCGGTTGTGATATCATCAAAAATCAACTCTTCTGCCACACGTCCACCTAAGGAAACAATTATCTGCTGCAGCATTCTTCCCTTGGTATCAAACATTTCATCACGCTCCGGCAATGGCATCGTATAGCCTGCTGCTCCACCACCGGTTGGGATAATGGATACGGTATATACCGGTCCCACATCCGGAAGTACATGGAATAAAATCGCATGACCTGATTCGTGATATGCGGTAATCTTCTTTTCTTTCTCGGTAATAATCCGGCTCTTCTTCTCCGGACCGACACCTACTTTTAAGAAGGATTCCTTAATATCTTTCTGGATAATATAACTTCTGTTTTCTTTGGCTGCAACAATTGCCGCCTCATTCAAAAGATTCTCCAGGTCTGCTCCGGTAAAACCTGCTGTAGTCTGTGCAATCTGTTTCAAATCCACATCCTCTGCCAGGGGTTTATTCTTTGCATGTACCTTTAAGATTTCTTCTCTTCCACCAATATCCGGACGCCCCACATGTACTTTACGGTCAAATCTGCCCGGACGCATAATTGCAGGGTCTAAGATATCGACACGGTTGGTTGCTGCCATTACGATAATTCCTTCGTTGACACCAAATCCGTCCATCTCTACCAGAAGCTGGTTCAAGGTCTGCTCCCGTTCATCATGTCCGCCGCCCATACCGGTTCCTCTTCTTCTTGCCACTGCATCAATCTCGTCGATAAATACGATACACGGTGCATTTTTCTTGGCATCTTCAAAAAGATCACGTACACGGGATGCGCCGACACCAACAAACATTTCTACGAAATCAGAACCGGAAATGCTAAAGAACGGAACGCCTGCTTCTCCGGCAACTGCCTTGGCAAGCAGAGTCTTACCGGTTCCGGGAGGTCCCACCAGAAGAACTCCCTTCGGGATTCTCGCTCCCAGTCTGGTATACTTTCTCGGCTCTTTTAAGAAATCTACGATTTCTTCTAATTCTTCTTTTTCTTCCCGCAGTCCTGCCACATTTTCAAAGGTTACATTGCGGTTCTCATCGGTGGTCATCTTTGCCCGGCTTTTTCCAAAATTCATCATCTTGCTGCCACCACCACCGCCTGCTGCCTGATTGTTCATAACAATCATAAACAGAATAAACATTGCTCCAAACACAAGTAAGAGCGGCAATAAATTCATCAGCCAGTTTTCTGCCGGAATATCATTCACCACATAAGAAGTAAATTTCTCCTTATCCATCAGCGATTGAGCCTCACTGACATCCAGCACATATAAGGTCTCTTCTGACTTATCCGTTTTGACAATATCCAGTCTTCCGGTTGGATAAACTCTATTTGGCTGCACTTCTACAGATTTAATCTCATCATCAGCCAGTTCCTGTTCAAACTGGGCATAATTATAGTCATCCTGATTCAGATGCTGTCCGTCCAGTAAGAACCAGACCAAAACCACAACTACAATCAGACTGATATAAAAGCCCCATCCTCTATATGATTTCTTCACGCAAACTCCTTCCTATCCCAAATCAAGAATGCCAATGTATGGCAGATTGCGATAGCGCTGGTCATAATCAAGACCATATCCTACTACAAATTCATCCGGAATTTCAAAACCGGTATAATCTACCGCAACGTCTGTTATCCTGCGATCCGGTTTATCTAACATTGCACACAATTTTAAGCTCTTCGGTCCTCTGGCGGATAAATCATCCAGCAGATAACGCAGTGTTCTTCCTGTATCAATAATGTCTTCAATGACAATTACATTTCTACCTTCAATAGATTCTTCCAAATCTTTCTTTATGGTGATTTTTCCACAGGACACGGTTGACGCGCCATAACTGGAAACGCACATAAAATCAATTGTTACCGGCACGGTAATACGCTTTGCCAGTTCACAGGTAAAGAATATACTTCCCTTCAGTATGCAGATTAAATGAACGCTTTCACCTTCATAATCCTTGCTAATTCTTTCTCCTAATTCAGCAATTTTACGATCAAGTTCTTCCTCTGAGAGTAATACACGAATCTGCTCACTCATTGTCTTCTCTTCCTCCATAATATTGTATTTCCAAAATCGTCTTCGTTGTACTGCTTACTTTGTAATATGCACTGATCCGGTATCCCACAATCCACAGGATATGAGCACCGTCTGCCACCAACGGAATAGTGTCCCGCTGCTCTTTTAAAATTTTCTCATTTACAAAATACTGCTTCAGCTTCTGTGTTCTGCCCGTCTCATCCAGCACAAAATAATCGCCCGGCTGTCTGTTCCGAATCAAAAGACTATTTTTTATTTTATCATAATCCAGCCATTTCGTATACTTTTTTTTAGAAATTCCTTCCGGTAACTCTTCCCGTTTATAAATCTGACAGGTAAAATCCGGATGTTCTTCTATTAAAATCCCACAACAACCGGCTGGTTGACCGCTTTGTTGTCCGACCGGCTGACTGGAAGACTGACTGGAAAGCATTCCTACCGGTTCTGTAATTTTATGCTCCGGTTGTTTTTCACACTTTTGCAGACGCACACCGCCATAAGTCCGCTCTGCCACCACCTGATAAGGCAGGTTCACGCTTCTTCCCGTCTGCATGGAAAAAAGTTTCTGTACCAGTTCTACATGGGTTCTTGTAATATCTTTACTGCTTGCGGCCGTCTCACAGATACACTCCTTTATAATGCTTGTATACAGGATTTCCGGTTCTTTTAAAAGCTCCTCCGCTATCAGGAAAGCCTGCGTCTTTCGGAAATCTCTTTCTACATATTGTGCCCTTTTTTCTTCTATTACAGCAGACAGATATTCCTGTGTCTTCCGGATGTCATCCCCCAGCTGTTCCATATGGGCATAAACTCCGGCATTCAGTTCCTCCAACACCGGAAGTACCTGATTACGGATCCGGTTTCTGGTATAATCCAAAGATTCATTGGTAGCATCTATACAGTAGCTTTCACCCTTTTCTTTTAAATAATTTTCGATTTCCACCCTCGCCGTATGAAGAAGCGGACGGATAATGCCATCTCTCACCGGCGGAATTCCAGCCATGCCACGCATGCCGCTGCCCCGGATCATATTCCAGAGCATGGTCTCTGCCAGATCATTACGGTTATGGGCAACTGCAATTTTCCCTTCCGGCGCACCCAATTCTTCTAACGCTTTATGAAAACTCTTGTATCGTAAATTTCTTCCCGCCTCTTCTTCCGAATATCCATGCTGCTTTGCATATTCCGGCACATCATAATCATAGCGGAATAGCTGCACCTGATACCGCCTGCAAAGTTCCTCTACAAACGCTGCATCCTGAAGGCTTTCTTCGCCCCGGATGCCATGCTGCACATGGACTGCTGCCAGCGTAAAGGAAAGTTTTTCTTTCAATTCCAGCAGATGCAGCAGCAGGCATACGGAATCTGCACCACCGGACACTCCGGCAACCACTACATCCGACTGCTCAATCATATGATATTGTTCCAGAAAAGATTCTACACCAGGAATCATATTATTTCTCCCAAATTGCGGTGGCAAGCACCGTCATATCGTCTGCCGCCTTTCCTCCGGTAAAAAGTAACACCCGCTCTAAAATGCGCTTTGCAAGAATTGTTGCATTATTAGTCTCAATGCTTTCTATGATTTCCTGCATGGTTTCTTCCGGATTCGGCACATGTAAATATTCTAGCACACCATCTGATACCATGACAAGGAAATCTCCGTTATATAAGTCCTTTTCGCTTTTTTCCATATCCAGTTTATAAGACACGCCCACCGGAAGACTGGTGGAAATAAGACATTCCACTATGCCATTTCTCCGGAT
>ERZ780157.3312-NODE-3312-length-13632-cov-3.230021_pt1 | contig 13632 bp, 13 predicted proteins | sample MGYA00511169_ERZ780157 | MGnify/ENA primary metagenome ERZ780157 (study PRJEB29588, sample SAMEA1965149) | human gut metagenome | biome: human gut; feature: human-associated habitat; material: faeces | place: Denmark | collected 2008/2010 ... | reverse complement strand
CGCAGCTAAATTCTGACTTAAATAACAGAATAGAATTTACAATTACTAGCATAGATTCAAAATATGCATTCACCGGAAACAGTTATAAACATAATGGAAAAGTATATATAAATGGATATTTCCATTGCAATTCTCCTAGTGTTGGGATTACAACTTGTTTTTTTGTTCCAGAAGGTTTTAGACCTAAAATAAAATGCGGATCGGCTTGCTATACCGATGATGATGTTAATTTTAATAATATTGGTGCTGTTAAAATTGACACAAATGGTGATATAACAATATATTTTCCTACAGTGTACTCAACATGTGTATATACCTCCATAGTATATGATATAGATTAATTTAATTTACGATAAATCATAAAATTAATCCTAACAACACCGTTTGTATCACTGGATAATCCTATGTTTATATTTAAATTTGTATTATCCCATTGTAAAGCAGCACCTGTTACCAGACCTTGATACGCATTCCAATCACCGTTGCAAGCTGCTATATATAACTTTTCGTTATTTATGTCTGATATTTGCATGCCTAATGCTTTTGCAATTTCAGACTGACATCTTTGCCAGTAAATCATTTTGTTGCTTGTTCCAGAAAATACTTTTGATAAAAATGCTCTTTCAGAATTTAGCTGCGTAATAGCATCCTGTGCATTCGTCATGTCAGTCTGATTTGCTGGCGTAAATCCAAGGGCTGTCGTTACATTACCTTTGGTTAATTCTCCACGGATTGTAGCACTGCTTTTATTCTCCACATTGCCTAATCCAACTTGGCTTTTGGTAACTCCGTGAGGATTACTTTTATTCGCAAGATGATTAATCAGAGTTGTAATTGCAAGTTTAATCTTTGCAAATGCAATAGATATTTTCTCGCCACTTGATAAAGTCACAAGAGTTGTTGTATCTGAATATGTCGGTGTCTGATCATTTGTCGCTACGTTCGGAACGTTCCCTAAGCCTACTTGCGACTTAGTAACACTATGAGGGTTGCTCTTGTTTCCTGTATGCGTATTTAACGCTGTCTGCATAGTTTCAAATGTAACGTACCCTTCTGGATCAACCGTTGCTGTCATTTTTACATCATTATTAAGCTTGATGTAAAAATTATGTACTAACGACCATGACGGCATAGCCGATTCTGCCGGAACTTCTTTCCCTGTTGTACTTTGAGAAATCGCAAACAACACTTCACTTCCGGTTGATCCTTTTGCATAAATTCCAAGCTGTGTCATGCTGTATCCGGCAGATAAACCAGCGTTTGAAAACAATACTCCTATCTTGATTGTTTCGTTTGTTTTTGTCACGCCCTGTACTGTTCCAGACTGCTTAATTGATGATACCGCCGTCTGACTTTTCAAAGCACTAACGTCAACTTTACCAGCACCAGACTTGATCGCTGTTACTGTTATTGTTCCTCCGCTTAAGGCATTCTTTAATAATTCAATACCTGCATTTGTAATTACTGTATTTTCCCACATGATTTTATACCTCACTAACGATCGAAGAAGAATATTCACAAGATCCTGAAACAATCGCATAATTCAATGCCGTTTCTGATTCCATAACATCTGAGATACGGATATCACACAATAAATGTGCTGGCTTCAATTTATCAATTCTTCTTACTACTTCATCATAATTATTTACTACGCCATAAAGATTGACCTGAAATGTATTTTTTGCTGTATTTTCTATGAACTTTGTTTCTACGCCACTCAAAGCTTCTATGATCTTTTCAAACCTTGTAGGGTTTAAAGGCTTTTTTACCCTCATTTGCGAAATCTGTGCTCTCCTCTGCTCTATCGTCTGATCCGGAAGTGGTGTTATTCCATATTCTTTTTCCCATATAGAAAGCCCCCACGTAGCACGATTCACAAATATCTGGTCGATTATGTCTTCACATATTGTTTTTACATCGTCTAACTCCAATCCGATTACTTGGAACAGCCAAAGTCCGATTCTTGATTTTCCATAAACCGGCGATACATAGTCAATCATTTGTTTTGCACTTTTACTCGTCAGGATTTGCTCCATAAGGTCTGTTTTATACCACATAGTATTATCCCTCCGTTATTTTCACTGTTCCAAGAACTGGCATTTGACCAGATTCAAGATCTACATTTTTTGACGCTCCATTGATTTGTACACTGTCATAATCATAGACACCTGATACAGCCCCAAGGATACTGTTGATCGCTGATATTCTAACCGCACTATCATTTGATGAAACATTTAGCAAATATGTCTGAAATGCGGTTTTAAAATCATTCTGCACATTGCCAATTTCTGCTTCTCTCAAATAAACAACAGCTGATATATTAACTATTACTGTCTCCGGAGCACTTATCTCTAAAACTGCATTTGGCGGTGCTAAACGATCTGCTTCACTGTCTGGACGCATGATATAATTATATACAGCATCTTGAATCTGCTTCGATGCTGGTACTCCGTTCTGATCCATTAAGATGATCTTGATTGTTCCAGAGTCATCCTTTGCTGGTATCACAGTAACTGCACCAACACCGGGAACTGACAATGCCCATCGTTTATAGTCTGCCACATTCCCAACATAGGAAATGTCATGGCTTCGATCATACTCAACGATTCGTTCTCTTAAAGTATCATCATCCTCTTCATCCAAACCTCCTGTTACAGCTTCCTCATTTGTAACAGAAATTATTTCATCGAGCAGTTCCCCTGTCTCATCTCCAGTATGTAATACGATCGTATTTACTCCAACATTGCTTGCAGATCCTCCTTCTGCTGCTTCAATTGTAATCTTTGCATTTCCAAGAGAATCGACCGTAACTTCCTCAGTCGTTACAAAATCTATCGTATTCCCTTCGTCATCTGCTTCTGTAGAAAAACCATATCCTAAAGGAATAACAAGACCAGCTTTTGCCGTAACAGTAACATATCCTGAAGCATTTACCGATTCCCTTCGTACAAGACCTCTTCCATCAGCATGGTAATCCAATATATAAGACTCTTCACAAGTCGCCGGCGAAAGACTTTTCAATACTTCCACAAGCACGTATTCTTTTAGCTCTGCTATTTCAATCGCTGTTGGACGTGTAAAATCCCAAGGAAAACCGCCCTCTGATTTATCAATATCTTCTGGAAGGTTACCAAGCATTTTTTCATGAATTTCTTCTTCACTCGAATTGTTCAAGAAATCTGGCAATTCTAGTTCTTCTGCTTCCAATGCCATATTAGACCACCCCACTTTCAAATTGTGTCTGTATTTCTATATCTCCATCAATGCCCTGCACCTGTACTGTTACAAGACAATCATCTGCTGCCCATTCAAAAGTAATATTTCCAACATACAGAGTCCTCTCTGACGGATCAGCCATTAACGCTTCTTCTATCTCCCTCTGCAAGATGCTTTCTGCTTCTTCTCTACTGTCAGCTTTTAATGCACTTTCATAGTCAATCCCTATATCCGTAGAATATCCCTCATGTGCATATCGTTGTGTCATTAATGTTTTCTGACACCACTGCATCCAAGCTTCAAATCCCGAGGCTTCTTTTAATTTTCCATCGTGATTTACGACAAAGTCTCCAGTATCAAAATCAAAAAAGATGCTGGGTTTATAACCTGCATCTTCCTCTTCTTCTGTATTTTCTTCCTCAGTTCCTTCGTTCTCTTCATCTTCAAAATATTCTTCTTCGTTTTCATATTCCTCTGGGAAAAGATTATCCGGCATCTTCTTCATCTCCTTCCACTTTACCGATTACAACGATTTCCTCTGCATCTGTCCAGATCAGTAATACTCGATCGCCATCACTTACTTTTGCATCAGATAACATCAAAAAATCGTCATCTGGTTCTGCACCTTCTGGATAAGAGTCAGGAAGAATCCCTCCGTCTTTCATAGTTCCAAGTTCTGCAACAACATCCGCTGCACTTTGGTTTCCTTTTGAAATCTGTTCGATCGCCCGGATAAAATTTTTTCTTCCATTTCTCTGCATAGAACTCTCCTTTAGTAAAAAACAACGTCCATCGTACCAGCCACACAGTCATGTGTAATACTTTTTACTGTTTTATTTCCTTTAAGTCCAGCGGTACCACATCCAACGTAAACGGTGTCTCCACGTTTTATCTTCGGATTACTGATCGCCGTTACTATATATTCATACTTGACCTTTGCACTGCTCTTCAATTTCTTTTGTGCTTGTTTCTTTATTTTTGAAAGTTTCTCCTTCTTGTCTTTATCCATGACTTCTTGGATCGTACCAAACTTCGATGTATTCTTAGATACTGATGCAAGTTTAGGGATTGACTTTTTCTTAGCTTCTCCGTAGATCTTTATCTTTGTAACGATATCATCCATTGTCTCTTTTATCTCTATGGAGATTACATTCTTTCCTTCCTCAATCTTATAAATCGTTGTATTAGTATTTGCATACTTGACAATCACTGTAGTTCCTTCAATCGTAAAAATATATCGGCTGGAAAGTTTACTTTTCGCTTTGTTCAGCACATATACGATCATATCTCCAATGTTCTTTTGCACTGGTTTGATCCTTTTGTTTTTGATTGATCCGTAACTGTATTTCAGTTTCAACTTCCATGCCGTACAGATTCTTTTTACAATTTCCTTTGTGCTGAGACCTTTTTTATAATAAAAATAGTCTTGGGATTTCATCATATAAATCAAGTAATCATAGGCTGTAAATGTTACCTTTTTTTCTGTATCGGTAACCCTGTCTCGATCCCAGATCACGCCTCGAAATACTTCAAAATCTCCATGTCCAACATTCGCATATATGTATAATCGATCTGATGGCTGAATCAATGTCGCAAGTGTTACACCATTTTTCGCAGCGTTCATTACTGTTAAGCTGACTTCCTTTGCCAGCGAATCAGGATCATCAGATATTGTCAAGTCCAGTATAACTTTCAGCTTGTATAGATCATATTCTTGCCCTGATGTTGTCTTTACAACCGCTTTATACAGTGGATTTCCTAAACTCGGCATATCTTCCTATCCTCCTATCATTTTTAACAGTGTTTTATAATCAGCGACACCGGTTACTGTCAATTTATGCTTTCGTTGGTAAGTTTTTATTGCTGATACTGTCTTAGATCCACAAGTACCATCCTGTTTAACTCCTACCATTTTTTGCACAAATTTTACGACTTGCCCTTTTCTTCCGGTCCGAATTGTGATTTTTTTCATGGCTGATTTCATCGAAGATGTCAGTTTTTTATCTACTTTCAGCTTCGAGTAGCCATCTTTATTCATTGCTTTCTTTAATTCCTCAACTTTGGAATTAGAAACCAATTTACTGCTTGGAACAGGGATCACAAGCACCTGTCCTTTATAGATCGTGTACTTGCTGATCTTTTTCTTTGGATGTTTCTTGCGTTCTTTTTTGTTCCTTGCATCAATCATTTTCTTATTTGCGTTATAAATAACCTTGTATTTTTTACTGGATCCAAGATATTTTTTAGCAAGTTTCCGTAAGGTCTGCCCTTTCTTGACTGTAACCTTTTTCTTTGTGGTTTTTGTACTTCTTTTCGTTGATGCTGAGGAAACACTTATTTTTTCATAATCAACGAATCTTACAGTGTAATAATAATCATTCAAGCTTTTGATTGTTGAATCATATTCAGATACAAGCATATCTACATTGATCTTAGTTCCTGTAATACAGATATTTACCACTTTCCCATATTTAGCCCAGTATTTCATCAGTGCATCCAAGGTTTCCGGATCAGTCCACTCACGAACAAATTTCATGCCTTTTCTTGCTTCTCCGGGGAAAAAACATTCCCAGCTTAACTCCGAAAGATTTTTTCCGTTTGGAATACTGACCTGACCTAATTTATAGATATCATACTCTGCAAACTTCCCTTCGATTGATGATTCAATTTCTTCGGGAATGATCGGAATTTGTATCTTCTGATCATTCCCTTTTGAATTTTTTCCAGTAATATATATATCCATCACATTACCTCCGCTGTTCTGTTGGTTGTCGTTGATCCGATTGCATCTGCGATTGCCTGCATAATAGCATCTGCGATCTCTCCTTTAGAGGTTTTAATCGCATCAACTATGCCGTCATTTCCAGATGCATTAACGCTGATCGTAATACCACCAACGTTGATAACTGGCTGACTGCTACCAGACGAAGCTTTTCCTGATCCAGATGTTCCCCCAACAAGTCCACCTTTGGCATGCTTTGTCACGCCTAAAATCTGTCCTGCTTGATTCCAGAGAGATAATGCACGGCTTCTATGCCTAGAAAGTGGAATTACCATTTCGTTTCCTTCTTCTCCTAATTCAGAAACGATATGACCTCTGACCAGACTACCTTTCGCATTATGAAAGAACTTTCCATTTTTCGGTAAGGCTGTCTGTACTTTTGGTTTTGTCGTTGTCTTCTTTCCAGACGTCTTTTTACCAGATTTTGAACCGCTGTTATTCAGATAACTTCCACTCGTAATACTGTTGATTGCATTTGCTTGTGCGGCGGTTGTGCTTGCTGCGGATGCAATCGTTGATGCGGCAGATGCTAAGGCACTCGCAAGGGATAATGCGGAACTTCCAGCACTTTGTAAATTACCACCAGCTGCAAGCGACATTGATCCCATAGTTCCTAATTTTCCACCAGCTGTTGCAGACATTCCACCTAAGCCACTGACTTTTCCACCGGCAGAACTTGTTGCTCCAGAAAAGGCTTTCGTACTCTTAGAACCAGCGTTTGTCTGCTTTGTATTCTTCTTATTCTCCTCATAAGCTTTCTGAACAGAATTAGTCAGCTGATTATACTCTTTGTCTGGTCCAACATTCAGATTCTTATTTTTCTTACCTCCAACAGTATGTGCCATTGTTCCGCTCATTTTTGAGTCAAGTTTCAGTTCTTTGTTTTGCTTTTTATATGTACTCTGTACTGATTTTCTTAACCAATCTTTTTTCTTTTCGGATTCTGGCTCATATTTCTCACGGATCTTTCGTATGGAATCTTTATTGTAAGAATAATATTTCTGCGATTTTGCAGTTAATGAATTGTTATCCTTTAGTGCTTCCTTACGATTTTTAAGGTAATTATCTCCAAGGTACTTTTCTTGACCCTTTTGAATTTCTTTTACCTGTTTCGATGTTACATTCCAAGATTTCGCACTTTTTTCGGATTCTTTTTTGATCTTATCCATGTTCTTTCGGATATGATCGCCTGCTTTGTTACCTTTTGTCAGTGCTGCAAATCCACCAACACCGGCACCAATCAATCCACCGGCAAGTGTACCAACAATCGGAACAGCTGAACCAACTAAAGCTCCGGCGGCTGCTCCACCACCGACCATGCCAAGCTTCGTACCACCTCTGTAGTTTTCTTTTTTCTTAGTAGCTTTATTCTTTGATGTCGCAGCGTTGATAAAGTTACCTGCTGCACTTCCAATACCAGCAATTCCTAAAGCTCCACCTAACAATGAAGCCCCACCAACGGTTGCTGCTCCGCCGGCTGTTGCTGCTCCTGATCCAAGTTTTACTCCGAGATTTCCAAGAAAAGCTTTCCATCCAGTAGCCGCAACTGTTTCTCCATTTTTCAATGTAACACCAGATCCACCCAAGCCAAATAAGCCACCCGGTGTCCTTGTTGGTCCTGTCGGCTGTGTTGTCTTCGGTGTAGTTCCACTGCCAGTTGGTGTGACAGGACTTCCACCGTTTCCAGTGCCAAGCCCACCGTTCACATTTACAACGGATGCTGATACATTCATAAGTCCAATAGAACTTCCAAGAGGATTTCCAGAACCACCTGAACCACCAGTGATCAGGTCTGTCAAAGTCATTCCCTTTTTAAATAGTCCTGAGCCTATCTTAAGTGCCAACGCACCGGCAAGATAGTCCTCTATTCCGGCTTTATCTCCACCGGGTAATAAATCCTTAATAGATTCTTTAAACCAGTTCCCTCCGGCTTTAACGATATCCTTGCCTATACCAGATATCTTCTTAACGATCGCTGGTCTTCCGCTGGAATCCCACCACTGTGAAAATGGATCGCCGATCATCTCTTGCCATGCAATGTTAATCTTTCCGCTGATTGAAGCATTTTTAAACTTGTCACTTTGGAATAATTTATTGGCTTTTTCTGCTAAATTTGATACTGCATCAACGGCTTTCCCAGAAATCTCTGCCGAAAACTTTTCAATCCCTGATCCCATTTCTGCAATCAGTTCTTTGTTCTCCGATCTCCACTGACGGAACTTACGAAGTCCGGGAGAAATGCCATCTCCAAGACCTTTTCCAAGCTTCTTAAATACGTTATTTGTAACAAATGACTTGACACCTAGCATCAGGTTTCCAAGGTTATCGCTCTGCTTTTCCATCAATCCGTCATACTTCTGAAAAGCTTTCATAGCCTGCGGCCATGTCTGGCTGATTTTCTTGTTCGATGCTGCAAGTGCTTCCAGTTTTGTTCTGTCCTGTCCAGAAATAGCACCCATTTCCTGTAATGCGGCGGTAGCTTCTCCAATTGTCTGGTGGTTCTTCATTCCGTCATACATACGTCCAACCCATAAGGCTACATCGGAAAACTCGGAGTTCGTACCGGCTGCTACGTCTCCAACCATCTTTAAGCCTTTTCCAGTTGACAATGCATTTCCAGTAAATACCTGTAAGGTACGAGAAGCCTGATAAATTTCATCCCTCGTAAATGGGGTACTACCAGCAAACGTCGTCAGATCATCTATTCGCTTCTGGGCTTTCTTCTTACTCCCAAGTAATACCTCGAACGATGATTCCAAGTTCTGCTGCTGCACTTCCAGATCAATGGACGTTTTGATTGTTTGTCCAATCCCTACCGCTGCAAATGCTCCAGCAACGGCATTTTTGACATTAAATACCTTGGCTTTAAGATCACTTAATTTGGTTGTTGCAAAGTCTTTAATCTTAACTGCTGCGGTAAAAGACATTTTTCCAAACTTCAACCCAGCCGATGTAATTCTACGAATTTTTGGAGTTGCTTTATCGTCTGCTCCCACTTGGATTTTCGGTCTTTCCTTGCCCAGTCTTTCGCTTTCTTTTCGTGTTCTGTCAAGCTTCGGATTTGCCTTATCGTCTACATCTACATGAATCCTTGGCTTTTTCTTTCCTAGATCATCAAGTTCTTTTCCAACCTTTTCAGCATCTTTTCCGGTCTGGTTCAGTCCTTGCGATGCATGGTCTGTATACTTCGATACAACGTCAATTACGATTTCTTTATCTGCCACTTATGCATCGCCTCCTTCCATAGCTGTTATAAGTGCTGCAAAAATAAAAGCCCTTTCTCCTTCTGGGAGATCAAGGGCTTTTGATGGCAACATTCCAGTCCGTAGATAATTTTCTGCAAGCAGAGAAGCTAACGGACTGGACTTAATTAGTTTTTTGCATAATCAATAACGTTTGTACCACTGCCGGATAATTCTTCAATCTGTCCACTGACTGCTTCAAGTTCTCCAGCTGTAAGGATTTCCTTAATGATTTCTGCCTGTGTCATAACCATGTGACCAGCTTTGTTCAGTCCTTCTTTCAACGCTGGATTATCCCAGAATTTCGTTCCATCACTTTCTGGAACTGTTGCAATGTAAATCTGCCATGCCATGTAATCTGCATTGCTTACGCTTTTCTCAATCAATGGAAGTGATGCTCCACCCGGATTTGGCATATAAGTTGTTGCTCTCTTTCTGCAATCCGTGATCTCGTCAAAGGATAATGGACGAATATCGAATTTAAACAATTTCTGTCCGTTTCTTTGAATATTTAATGTCTGACTTACCTCTGTTTTATACTCTGCTGCCTTTAACAGACCAGTGATAAGGTCCATTTCATTTTCTTCTGTTACATTGATATTTGTTTTCTTCTCTGCCATTTTCTTATCCTTTCTTTATGCTGCCAATGATTTAATACAGTCTGGTACGCTGTTAACAATAAACTGGCACTGTCTCTTGATGATTTCTCCCGGTTTTACATCCAGAATGTTTGTATCTCCGTCAGGAATACATTCATCTAACAGATATTTGCTTTCTCCACCAGCAAGTGGTTCTGTAACACCGCCCTGTAAACTGAATGTAGGAATTTTTCCATTTTTAATCGCATTCAGCATTGGTACGATCGTCAGATCATCTCTGACTACAGCCTCAGTGAACGATGCTGTAAATTTAACACTGTCTGGAACTCCATATGTCTGTACATCTCCTGCCGGATGAAAGTCTACATTTGAAAAATTCATTCCGATTGTAAACTCTTCCACGGATGCAAACCAGATAGAAACTCCATCCAGTGTGATAAAAAGCTTTCCGTCTTTTCCTGTCATCAGTTTTCTAGTATCAAAACCTTTTCCACTCATCTATAACACCTCCTACTGTGCGATATACTGGAACTGATATGTTAAGTAGATCTTTTCCATACTGTCAACGTCATCAATGCGGATAATAAAGTATGCATAATCCGCTGCATGTGGATTTTCTGTATCCTCATAAAATTCGTAGGTATCTAAGATCTTTCCTTCTCTGTTCATCTCAGCCAGTACTTTTTTAGCTTCCTGAATCACATTATCAACACCTGCTGCATTGTTGCTGATCTTACCGATCAATGGTTCTAATGTACGATTGATACGATCAAAAGCTTCATAGCGTACAGCTGTACGTTTAATCTTCTTCCATCCTTCGTCATCGTCCTCATCCAGAACTGTATATGTATTCACTCCTGAATCAAACCAGACCTGTCCTTCTTGACCTTCTGACAAGAGAAGTAACCCTGATTTGATCGCATCGACATATTGTTCATTCGTCAACTGTTCAATGCATGATTCCGCATCTGGAATCTCTGTGTGTACAATGGATGTGCTGGAATCCTTGCATCCGATCACACCTGCCTGAACTGCTGCTGCAAGATATCCTTCCACTCTATCTCCGGCGGTATTATAATATCCGCTACCGCAGTAAATAAAATATGGTGCATTATAGGATTTTGCATTCGTCTTTCTTGTAGCAAGTGACTTTCCTGCCGCTTCTCCAAGTACGCAAACTCCTAATGCTCCGTTTGAGTGGATTCTTTCCATGTATGTTTTCGCTAACGCTTTAACATCTTCTTCGACCGTATCAAGCACCAGTACATTCCAAGCATAAGTTTCAAATGCATTAAACGCATTGCTGTAATCTTCTGTTGTAACTTCCGGTGCTGATCCACCTGCCAACGCTTGCTGTGCAACCGTCTGCAAGATCCCTGATGCTCCAGAAACAAGTTCTGCGGATAAATACTTGCTGTCTTTCATTGCTTCCACAAGATTTGCAGCCTCATTTACATCCGCACCAGCGATAAAGCTTACTTTTTCAACAAGTGTTGCCCCATTGTAAACAGAACACTCTTTTGTTGTTTCATCTCCTAATTTCTGTTTTACGGTTACAGAGAATTTCAAAGCTGTTGGATACTTTGTTTTTAATGTAACCGCATTTGTGGCTGTTGTTGTCTGTAAAGACAGGCTTCCTTCTTTACCACCAGTTCCAAGACGGTAAAGATATACAGTGTTAGCACCTGCATCAAACAGTTTTACCGCTGCATCAATCGTTCCACTCTCCATATACAATGAAAGCAAATCGGTCTTTGATGTGATCTTCTGAATCTCTCCAACTGGACCGAAATCTGCATGAACCGGAATACAGAAAACTCCGTTCATTGCGGATGCTACACCATTGTTTGTGATCTGCTCATGTCTGCGATAAACTCCAGCTCTTTCCTTTTTCTCGCCTTTTAAAAATAATCCGGACAAGTTCTTATACCTCCTTCTTCTTGAATGTATCTACAAGTTTCTTTGCTGTGCTCTGTGTTGCTTCTTTAACGCCTGCTCTTGCAAACGCTGTTCGGATAATATCTTCTGATACTCCTAACACCTGTGGATTTTCTGCGTATTCATCCACAGTATAAGTAACCTCTGGCACTGTTTTTGCTTCTTCTTTCTTTTCTGCCATTGCTTCCTCCTAATTTATAGTAATTGTCTTTAATTCATCAACTGTTTCAACGTCTCGAAGCTTTCCGTACTGACCTCTTACAGTTACCTGCCCATCTTTTAATGGATCAAGCTTTGTGCTGTATGCTATCTGATTTACAAAGAACGGCGATCCATCATTCATAACGAACCGCTCCCTTTCCTGTAAATCTTGCAACAAGTTCATAACAAACTGATCAGCATTTACATCTGATCCGGAGATCACATGTACCTTGATGTTGTTTGTAAACCATGTACAAGCATATGTCGATGGGAACGTTCCTGGCTGCATAGAATCCAGTCTTGTATAAATAACAACTTCTTCATCATCCGGCTTCCAGATCTCGTCAAGTTCCGTGTTATTGATCACTGTAACGTTCCATTTATCGTAAATGTGCTTTGCCAAAGAACTAACTGCATCCAGTGGAAGGTACGAATGTTTTGGAAAAGCGTATGCATCGAATGTCAGCACCGATCCACATACTTCTACATCCGTTTGTCCTTCAATTGCTTCCTGAAATGATTCTGATTTTCTCCAAACAAGTGAAATCGTTGTATCTTCATCAGTTAGGAAAACTCCTTCAAACGCTTTTTTAAGGACCTTTTTCGCTTCAAGCAAGTTCTTATATCCTTGATTATTAAACAGATACGCTATCGCAATCTCCATCGTTCCAGAAACCTTACGCTCTGAATCATCTTTCAGATTCAGCCCATAGATAATACGTCCATACTGCGAACCATTCCACCTTGAATCAGAATCATCTGGTGCCTGATCCAAAAAGATTGCTGGTCCATTTTTGAATACAGACAACCCGTTAATATTCAGGCTTTTTAAATACTTGAAAATTATTTCTTTCATAGAGTTACCTCAAAATCTGAACCGAAGATCTTTATAATCTCCGGCTCTGCTTTTTTCTTTATCGGATCAATAAATGGTCGTTTTGCCATCTTTTTTGTACCATCTTCCAGCCATTCAGCGTGTTTTGAATTACTTTTTATCCGGCTTGTAACTTGATCTCCCTCGATAATAGTTTGATCATCCCAGTCCTGACGTAACTTTCCAGACTGTGGTGCTGGTGTCTCTCCCGGTGCGGACGATCTGTTCGGAAGCCGTTTGTATTTTTTCCCAGAACCACCCTTTGACAGCACTTCGATCTCAATATTTCTAAGCGTATTTGTTGCCATCGCCCCTTTTCTAGCCATCTCTTTTTTTATGCTTTCATCAAGGTTCTTTGCACACGCTTGAAATTCAGCTTCTACGCCCATCTGTATCACTTCTTTCTAACACATAGTAAATGGAAAACTGCCCTGTTCCTGCCGGATCTTTTGTACCCTTCACGATAAACTTACGATCATGGCACGGATCATCGCCAAGCATTAACACATCGTTCTTGCTCAGCTTAACCGCTGGATGATAAGAAACAATCGTATGACTGACTGGAGACTGGTTTTGTTTCCAGATTTTCATTGTCTTCATATCTGCTTCGGCTAGTATACCGTCTATGATCGCATCTGGGGCTTCTTTTTCATTGCCTTTTACAACCATCCCATCATCCATAACTTCTGTATCCTGCCAGTAAACACGGAAAGACTGCATGTACTGATAAGGTCTACCGATTGATGTCATTTTCAAAAGCGTCCACCTCCCGGATGATTC
>ERZ780157.3311-NODE-3311-length-13648-cov-11.595969_pt1 | contig 13648 bp, 9 predicted proteins | sample MGYA00511169_ERZ780157 | MGnify/ENA primary metagenome ERZ780157 (study PRJEB29588, sample SAMEA1965149) | human gut metagenome | biome: human gut; feature: human-associated habitat; material: faeces | place: Denmark | collected 2008/2010 ... | reverse complement strand
AAACGGACGCAGTATTACTGTCCGTTCTTAACGCCCCCGCCCCTTCCTCCACCTTAAATTCGGGTGTTCCCCCGAACCCCCGCAGGGGGGAGGGAAGGCCCCCTTGTCAAAGGGGGCTGGCCGCGTTAGCGGCCTGGGGGATTCCGACGGGCCTTGCCCGATTGCCCGTTACACCCGCAGACGGCCAGGAATCCCTCCGCCTCGCTTGCGCTCGGCACCTCCCTTTGACAAGGGAGGCTTTCCTCGCGGGCTCCGCCCGCACAAAAGGCTCCCCACTGCGTGGGGAGCTGGCCGAGCCCGCGAGGCCTGAGGGGCTTTGACGGGCCTTCCGCCGCTGCCCCGTCACCCCTTTGCCGCCCAATCCACTCATAACTCCTAACTCCACCCCCTCCCTTTCCCAAAACTTTACAAACTTTACACGCTCTACACAAAACCTGCCCACTCTTTGCAAAACCTTTACAGCGATTGTACCGTACTATGGTCGAAACCGGCGCAAAACCGCGGTACAATTAGCTTGCTTCCGGTGAAGCACTGGCAAAACATCCAAACTATACCACATAAATTTGGGAAAAAGGGAGAATACACACATGAAACGTACTTCTGCAATTGCTGCCGTTACCGCTGCTGCGCTGGCTCTGAGCCTGGCTGCCTGCAGCTCTGCCGATTCCGCCGCTGCTTCCTCTGCCCCTGCAGAGAGCACCGCCGCTTCCACCGAGGCTGCCTCCCCCGAGGCCGCTCCTTCTAAGGCTGCCCCTGCCGGTGACTTCGACACTGACCAGGACATCACGGTCATCTCCCGTGAGGACGGCTCCGGCACCCGCGGCGCCTTCATCGAGCTGACCGGTGTCGAGGAGAAGAACGCCGACGGCAAGAAGGTCGATAACACCACCGAGGCCGCCGCCATCCAGTCCAGCACCAACGGCGTCATGACCGCCGTCGCCAACGATGAGACCGCTATCGGCTACATCAGCCTCGGCTCTCTGAGCAATGACGTCAAGGCTGTCACCGTCGGCGGCGTCGAGGCCTCCGCCGAGACCGTCAAGGACGGCAGCTACGTTCTGTCCCGTCCGTTCAACATCGTCACCAAGGGCGACGCGACGGACCCCGTGGCCGTTGATTTCATCGCCTACTGCCTGAGCAAGGACGGCCAGGCCATCGCTACCGACAACGGCTACATCGGTGAGGACGGCGCGGACTTTACCTCCGCCCAGCCCGAGGGCAAGATCGTCGTCGGCGGTTCTTCCTCCGTCTCTCCGCTGATGGAGAAGCTGATCGAGGCTTACAAGACCGTCAACCCCAACGCCGAGCTTGAGCTCCAGACCACCGATTCCACCACCGGCGTCTCCGGTGCGCTGGAGGGCACCTACACCATCGGCATGGCCAGCCGTGAGCTGAAGGACTCCGAGGTCGAGGGCGGCGCCAAGGCTACCGTGCTGGCGCTGGATGGCATCGCCGTCGTCGTCAACCCCGTCAACACCACCGACGACCTGACCGTTGACCAGATTAAGGGCATCTACACCGGCGAGCTGACCACCTGGGCGGATGTGCAGTAAAGTATAGCAGCACCGTAGGGGCGGGGCATGCCCCGCCCGCAGCGTACCCGTGACCGCGCGGTTATGGGAAGGCTGCGGGCCGGACATGTCCGGCCCCTACATGGCATATAACCAAAGGAGTATAGGAAAATGACCTCCAAGCTAAAAGAAGGCGTTATGCAGGGCGTGTTCACTCTCTGCGCCTGTGTGTCCATCCTGGCGGTGGCGCTGATCTGCATCTTCCTGTTTGCCAACGGTGTGCCCACCCTGTTCAAGATCGGCCCGCTCAAGTTCCTGCTGGGCACGACATGGAAGCCCGGCAACGACATCTTCGGCATCCTGCCGATGATCCTGGGCAGCATCTACGTCACGGCGGGGGCTATCCTCGTCGGCGTGCCCATCGGCCTGCTGACGGCCATCTACATGTCCAAGTTCGCGTCGCCCCGCATCAATAAGGTCATGCTCCCGGCGGTGCAGCTGCTGGCCGGCATCCCGTCCGTCGTTTACGGCTTCTTCGGCATGATCGTGCTTGTGCCCGCCGTGCAGGCCATGGTCAAGTCGCCGTTCTTCAAAACCGTGCTCCACGTCAAGAGCGGCAAGGGCATGAGCCTGTTTACCGCCGCCGTGCTGCTGGGCATCATGATCCTGCCCACCATCATCACGGTCAGCAAGGCGAGCCTCGACGCCGTGCCCGACAGCTACTACGAGGGCAGCCTTGCCCTTGGCGCGACGCATGAGCGCAGCGTGTTCTACGCCGTGCTGCCCGCCGCAAAATCCGGCGTGCTGTCGGCAGTCATCCTCGGCATTGGCCGCGCCATCGGTGAGACGATGGCCGTCGTCATGGTCGCGGGCAACCAGACCTGGATGCCCAAGGGTCTGTTCCAGGGCCTGCGCACGATGACCTCGAACATCGTCATCGAGATGGGCTACGCCGCCGACCTCCACCGCGAGGCGCTGATCGCCACCGGCGTTGTGCTGTTCGTATTCATCCTGCTTATCAACCTCTGCTTCAGCCTTGTGAAAGGGGGTAAGGACTATGCCTGAGAGTGCCGCAACGCAAACAGCCGCCGATATGACCTACGCAAAACCGCATGAGTTCCTGCCCACCGGCGGCAGCAACCGCCGCGCCGCCCGTATGCAGGCCGCCGCGCTGCGCTGGCTTGTGCGCATGGCCGCCCTGCTGACCGCCGCGGTGCTGGTGTTCCTCATCGGCTACATTCTGGTCATGGGCATCCCCAATTTGAAGCCCGAGCTGTTCGCCTGGGAGTATAACTCCGAGAACGTCTCGCTGACGCCCGCGCTCATCAACACGGTGCTGATGACGGCCTTCTCGCTGGCGATCTCGACGCCGCTGGGCATCTTTGCGGCCATCTGGCTGGTCGAGTACGCCCACCGCGGCAGCAAGCTGGTCAAGGCCGTGCGCGTCACCACCGAGACGCTGCAGGGCATCCCGTCCATCGTCTACGGCCTGTTCGGTATGCTGTTCTTCGTCACCAAGCTGCACTGGGGCTATTCGATGATCGCCGGTGCGTTCACGCTGGCCATCATGGTTCTGCCCGTCATCATGCGCACGACGGAGGAGGCGCTGATCGCAGTGCCCGACTCCTACCGCGAGGGCAGCTTTGGTCTGGGCGCGGGCAAGCTGCGCACGGTGTTCACGATCGTGCTGCCGTCCGCCATGCCCGGCATTTTGTCCGGCGTCATTCTGGCCACGGGCCGCATCGTCGGCGAGACCGCCGCGCTGATCTATACCGCAAGCTCTGTGGCAAAGATCCCGTCCAGCTTGTTCAGCTCCACCCGCACCCTGGCCGTACACATGTACCTGCTCTCGAACGAGGGCCTGTACATCGGCCAGACCTACGGCACGGCAGTGGTTCTGCTGGTGCTGGTGCTGGTCATCAACGGTCTGTCCGGGCTGGTAGCCGGGAAACTGGCAAAACGGTAAAGGGCATGCCCGGCCCCTACCGATACAGGGAGCAGCTTTCCGGGTCGATGAGGAGCATCGACCCCTGCACCGTAGGGGCGGATTCCATATCCGCCCGTGGGAGTATGCGGCAGCGCAAACCCTGCGGAGGGGTCAAGACCGCTTGGCGGCGCACAACGAGCGCCGCCAGCCAGCAAAGCTGGCCCGCTCATGCGGTTGTTTGCCCCGCAGGGGCAAACATTGTTCGCTCCCCGGTTTCGCTACGCTCAACCGTGGTCCCACGCTTACAACCCCGCACCTCCCTACGATTCGTCGTTCACGGGTGCCATGTAGGGAGCGGTCTTGACCGCTCCGGGAACCTTCCGCCCGGCGGCCCCTTCCCCGACGCCGCGCATGTAGGGGCCGCATATATGCGGCCCGCAGGTGTACGGAAAACGGGTGCTCGCGGTCCGGGCCGCGGGCCGGGCATGCCCGGCCCCTACCGGTACAAGAAACAGAGCAGAAATAAGATAAGAGGTCATTTCATGAACAAATTTGAAGTGCGCAATATGGACCTGTACTATGGCAGCTTCCATGCGCTGAAAAATATCAATATCGACATCCCGGAAAAGGAGATCACCGCGTTCATCGGTCCGTCCGGCTGCGGCAAATCCACGTTTTTGAAAAGCCTGAACCGCATGAACGACCTCGTCGAGGGCTGCCGCATCTCCGGCGACATCAAGCTCGACGGCGTGGACATCTACAAGGACAAGATGGACGTCAACGTCCTGCGCAAGCGCGTCGGCATGGTATTCCAGAAGCCGAACCCCTTCCCGATGTCCATCTATGACAACATCGCCTACGGCCCGCGCACCCACGGCATCCATAATAAAGCGCAGCTGGATGAGATCGTGGAAAGATCCCTGCGCGGCGCGGCCATCTGGGACGAGGTCAAGGACCGCCTGAACAAGAGCGCCCTGGGCATGTCGGGCGGCCAGCAGCAGCGCCTCTGCATTGCGCGCGCCCTGGCCGTTGAGCCCGAGGTCCTGCTCATGGATGAGCCGACGAGCGCTCTGGACCCCATCTCGACGTCCAAGGTCGAGGAGCTGGCCACGGAGCTGAAAGAGAATTACACCATCGTCATGGTCACCCACAATATGCAGCAGGCCGCGCGTATCAGCGATAAGACGGCATTTTTCCTGCTGGGCGAGCTGGTCGAGATGGGCCCAACCGAGCGCGTCTTTGCTACGCCTGTGGACAAGCGCACCGAGGATTACATCTCGGGCCGCTTCGGCTAAGGAGGTACGACAAATGGGTACGAGTGTACGAAAAATGTACGACGCCGAGCTGCTGCAGCTTGACACGATGCTGGCCCGCATGGGCCACGCCGCCGGCGGCGCAATCGAGAGCGCCATGACCGCCCTGCGCTCCGGCGACACCGAGTTGGCCCGCAGCGTTATTGCCCGGGACAGCGAAATCGACTCCGCCGAGCATGAGATCGAGCACCGCTGCTTAACGCTGTTTCTGCGCCAGCAGCCCGTGGCGGGCGACCTGCGCAAGGTCTCCACGGCGCTGAAGATGGTCACCGACATTGAGCGCATCGCCGACCAGGCCAGCGACATTGCCGAGATAACGCTCCATCTCCACCCGGACGGCGCACGCACCGTCGGCGTGCTGGACGACCTGTACGCGATGGGCGACATTGCCCTGCACATGGTCAAGGACGCCATTGCCGCCTACGTGCAGGTGGACCTGTCCGCCGCCGCGCAGGTCATTGCCCGCGACGACGACTGCGACGCGATGTTCAGCCGCATTTGCAAGGAAATTGCGGCCTACATCGCCGCCCACCCCAGCGATGCCGAGACGGCGCTGGACTTATTTATGATCGATAAGTACCTTGAGCGCCTGGGCGACCACGCCGTGAACATTGCGGAATGGGTCGAGTTCCTCAAGACCGGCGTCCACAAATCCCGCAAGATCGTGTAATGCGGGGATAAACAAGCCATTTTCTTATTATTTTCCTATACCAACCAAAACGGGACCTGCCGAAAAGCGGGCCCCGTTTTGGCGTGGAGGGGCTTTCGTAGGGGCCGGGCATGCCCGGCCCGGAGGTCGGCGCGGCCACCCTTTAACGGGCAATCGCCTTTAACGCCGCGGGCCGGGCATTGCGGGGTTGTGAGCGTGGGGCCACGGTTGAGCGGAGCGAAACCGGGGAGCGAACAATGTTTGCCCCCGCGGGGCAAACAACCGCACGAGCGGGCCAGCTTTGCTGGCTGGGCTCGTTGTGCGCCGCCAAGCGCCCGGCCCCTACCGCGCGGCGGCAAAAAAGCAGCCGTCCCTTTCCGGAACGGCTGCTTGCTATCATTTTGCCCCTTTCCCTGCGAACACAACGTAAATCGTTTTGAACAAAATCTTTACGTCGCCCCAGAGGGACCAGTTGTCGATATAGGCTACGTCGAGCTTGACGACCTCCTCAAAATCCTCGATGTCGCTGCGCCCGCTGACCTGCCACAGGCCGGTGATGCCCGGCTTCATCGACAGGCGGCGCTTGTGGTGGCTCTCGTACTGCTTGTACTCGTCCACCGTCGGCGGGCGGGTGCCCACAAGGCTCATATCGCCCCGCAGCACGTCAAAAAACTGCGGCAGCTCGTCAATGCTGGTGCGGCGGATGAATTTACCCACCTTGGTCACGCGGGGGTCATCCTCCATTTTGAACATCAGGCCGTTCATTTCATTCTGGGCCATCAGCTCCTTCTTGCGGGCCTCGGCGTCCACGTACATGCTGCGCAGCTTGTGGATGTAAAAATACCGCCCGTTGCGGCCCACACGCTTTTGTTTAAAAAACAGCGGGCCGGGGCTTTCGAGCTTGAGCGGGATGGCGACCACCGCGATGATCGGGATGCTGATGATACAGCCGATGACAGCGCCCACCACGTCCATGCAGCGCTTGGCGATCTGGTCGCGCAGCTGCAATTCAACGGTGCCCATCGTGACGATGTTGCCCCCGGCGCAGCGCCCCAGGGACCGGCTCAGCCGCGCGGCGCTCGTCTCGTCGCAGCAGGCTTCCTCAATGCGGTCCAGCAGCGGCAGACGGAAGTGCACGGTCAGGCCCATGCTCTCCATCTCGTCCAGATAGGGGATGAAGCTCTCGCCGCTGTCCATCGGCACATCGACATAGACCTCGTCGAGCGCCTCGCGCCGGATCCAGTCCATGAAGTCGTCGAACGTCGCCTTGACCTCGACGCCGCAGACTCTGGTGGAGATCGCGGCGGGCGTGGCCTCCAGCAGCGAGACGCCCACGACCCGGCGGGACCAGTCCTTTCGGATCTCGGGGATCAGCCGCTCGGCCCGGTCCGACGTTGTGACGACGCCGACGAGCGTCTCCATGCCCCAGCTGCGCTGGAACCGGATGAGCAGCCGCTTTAAAATCGCATGGGAGAACGGCAGCAGCACCGCGTTGACCGCGGGCACTGTGACCGCAAAATAACGGGAGTCCAGCATCGTGGCCTTGGCCAGCAGCATGCAGCCTGCATACACAAGGCCGAGCGCGATGTTGAACCGGAGGGAAAGGCTGATTTCCTCGTTTTCAGACCGTGTTACGATGTTTTTGTCCTGGTCGAAGAAGAAGAAGGTGACGACGAACGCCACAAACAGCAGGCACAGGGTCTGGAGCCAATCGGTGCTGGTGTAGGGGATCAGCACGCCGAACAGCCCGTCGGTGATGAGCCACGCCAGCAGCACGCTGACGGCCATCGTGAGCAGGTCGGCGAAAAATACATAAGCGTATTGCAGCTTTTCGCGTTTACTTGTCATGAAGAAGGAGAAGTCCTCTCTAATAGTTATCTTCTTATTTTACCATAGACAGAGGATATTTTCAACAGAATCCGCAATATCATAACAATTACACAATTTATAAGGGCGCGGTAGGGGAGGGTTTCATCCCTCCCGGGAAGCGTGCGGCGGCGGAAACTTCCGCGGAGGGGTCAAGACCCCTCCCTACGGTGCCACGATAACAAGTGCTTTGTAGGGAGCGGTCTTGACCGCTCCGTGCCTGTGTGCGGCGGCGCAAGCCCCCCCGGGAGGGATGAATCCCTCCCCTACAAATCGAATTTTACGAATCTTCGTTCCCCCGCCCGACGATCTCGGCCTTTAAGACGTCCTGAATTTCCACCAGGCATTCCAGCAGCAGGGGATTGAACTGCCCGCAGTCGCCGTGCAGGATCATCTGCACCGCGGTGTCCGGTGAGTAGGCGGCCTTGTAGACGCGCTTGCTGACCAGCGCGTCGTAGACGTCCGCCATCGAGACGATCTGCGCCGAAATCGGGATGTCGTCCCCGGCCAGGCCGTCGGGGTAGCCGCGGCCGTCCCAGCGCTCGTGGTGCCAGCGGCAGATGTCGTGGGCGGTCTTGACAAGCGCTTCGTTTTTATAGCGGCCCAGACGCTCCAGCATGTTCGCGCCCACGACGGTGTGGGTTTTCATAAGATCGAACTCCTCCGGGGTAAGCCGCCCGGGCTTGTTCAGGATCTTATCGTCTATCGCAACCTTTCCGATGTCGTGCAGCGCCGACGCCATGACGATCAGCTCCTGCGTTTCGGGCGGCAGGTCATACTTGTCGGTTTTCTGCGTCAGCCGCTCCAGAAGGCGCTGGGTCAGCGTGCCGATGTGCAGCACGTGCTGGCCGCTCTCGCCGTTGCGGAACTCGACGACCTCGCTCAGGATCGAGATCATCATCTTGGTGTTTTTCTCTTTTTCCTTGATCTGGCTCGTCACCAGCGAGGCGAGCCGACGCTGCTTGGCGTAGAGCTTGATCGTGTTGAAAACGCGGCGGTAGACGACGCCCGCATCGAACGGGCGGCTGACATAGTCCGAGACGCCCAGCTCGTAGGCGTGGCGCACAACGGTGTCGGCGTCCTCGCTCGAGATCATGATGACGGGGATGTCCTCGATCCAGTGGCTGCGGTTCATCTCGCTCAGCACCGCAAAGCCGTCCATGACCGGCATGACGATGTCCAGCAGGATCAGCGCAATGCCGGTGTCGTACTGCTCCAGCATGGCCAGGCATTCCCTGCCGTTCGTCGCCTCCAGAATGTTGTAGTCGCTGCCCAGAATCTCCGCCAGAATGGCGCGGTTCATCTCGGAGTCGTCCACAATTAAAATGCTCTGGCGGGAATGGCTTTCGCGCCCGGCAGCGCTCAAAGCGCCGTCCCGGGCGTTGTCCTCGGTCACGACCATGTTTTTGCGGTTCTTGGCCTGGTACATCAGCTTGTCGGCGCGGGAGACTGCCTGCTCCACGGTCTCGCCGGGCTGCGTTATCACGCCGCCGATGCTGGAGGACAGCTGCAGACGGGAATACCCCGGCACGCTGGCGGTGTGCAGCTGCGCCCGGATGCGGTCCAGCTTGGCCAGGAACGCCGCGCGCTCAATGCCCGGCAGCACCAGCAGGAATTCGTCGCCGCCGTAGCGGATGAGCACGTCCGATTTGCGGATGCAGGCGCGCACCACGTCAACGCAGGTGCGCAGCGCCGTGTCGCCGGCCTGATGGCCGTAGGTGTCGTTGATCAATTTAAAGTCGTCCAGGTCCAGCACGGCCACACCGGCGGGGTCGGTCTTGTCCTTGAGCGCGTCCTCAAAGTAGAGGCGGTTGTAGCTGTCGGTCAGTGCATCGTGGTAGAGCTTGGTGTGGTAGCTCGCGATGCTGTCTATCAGGCGGTCCCTGTTTTCGGGGTCAATGAGGGTCTCGCCGTCCAGCTTCTGGATCAGCTCCATGACACAGGGAACGCCGTCGACCTCGCGGTAGACGGCGGTGACCTGAAAGACCTCGCTGCCCATGTATTCCAGCTTGGTGCGCTGGCGGTGATCCTCCAACACCTGCCGGGAGATGCAGTTCCGGCAGGGGGTGTTTTTGCCCCAATAGCTGTAGCAGCTGCAAAAGCTGTTGACGGACTCCTCGCCGCCGACCTGCGCAGCATCCAGCAGCCGCACCACAGTAAAGATGGTGCGGTATTGGGCCATTTCCGTTTCGACCTGTTCTCTGGTCATAATGCTTCCGCCTTTGTGTGAAGGAATGGGTAGATAAAAATTGTGTTACATATAAAAACATTATAGCATTGCGGGGCGTTTTTTGTCAATGTGGCAAAGGGGGACCCCATGACCGCCCGGCAACGGGCAGCCTCCCGGCGGCCCTGTCCTATCCGCTGCCCGCCCCGCATATACATACCGCAGGAGGTACATGCCATGCGTCGGATCGGATTCTACTTATTTATAATGGCCGTCTTTCTGCTTGCGCCGCTGCTTGCACTGCCGCAAAAGGCTGTCCCGGCCCCCGCCGCGGTGCCGACCCCCACCCCAACCGCCGTCGCCCGGGCCGCCGCGCCCTACCGCGCTGTGTGGGTCAGCTATCTGGAATGGGAGCAGGTCGATTTCTCGTCGGCGGAGGCGTTCACACAGGCAATCGGCACAATGCTGGACAATATACAGTCAATTGGCGCAACAGTCGTGCTGGCGCAGGTGCGGCCCTTCGGCGATGCGCTCTACCCCAGCGACTACTTTCCGTTCAGCCACCTCTGCACCGGCACGCAGGGGCAGGACCCCGGGTTTGACCCGCTGGCACTGCTGGTGGACGCCGCCCACGCGCGGGACTTACAGCTGGAAGCCTGGGTCAACCCTTACCGCATCCAGGCCGGGCAGACCCCGGCGCTGTGCGGCGCAAGCCCGGCGCGGCTGCACCCGGACTGGGTCAGGTACACCGACACCGGCGCGTATCTCGACCCCGCCAGCGCGGACGTGCGGCAGTACATTGCCGACGGGGTAGGGGAGCTGTGCGCAAGGTACGCTGTGGACGGCATCCACTTTGACGACTATTTTTACCCCACCACCGACCCGGCCTTTGACGCGGCGGACTACGCGGCCAGCGGCAGCACACGGACGCAGGACGACTGGCGGCGGGAGAACGTGAACGCCCTGATGGAGCTTTGCCACGCCGCGGCCCGGCGGTACGGCGTGCGGTTCGGCGCAGCCCCGGCGGGCGACCCGGAGCAGAACTACACCCTGCAATACAGCGACGCGGCCCGCTGGCTGCGGCAGGGGACTGTGGATTACCTAATGCCCCAGCTTTATTGGGGGCAGGAATATATAAAAAACGGCGATGCGTCGCACAGCTTTGCGCAGCTGGCCGCCGCGTGGGCCGCACTGCCCCGCGCGGCGGGCGTGAAGCTGTACGCCGGGCTGGGGGCCTACCGCGTCGGCGCAGGGGATGGGTCCGATGCCGGCTCCGAGTGGTTTTCCGGCCATGCGCTGGCCGACCAGCTTGCTTTGCTTGCCCGCTTAGGGGTACAGGGCGCGGGGCTCTACCGCTACGGCAGCCTGTTTGCCAATTCCGACGCCCCGGCGCTGGCGGAAAGTGAAGCGGAGGCAATAAAAGGTGTCTGGCAGGGCTGACCGGAAAATCCGGTGGTGCCGACAAAGATTTGGTACTTGCAAAAGCGGTAAAAATGCAAGATAATAGAGAGGCGGGCGGCTTGCGGCTGCCCGCAGGACCCAAGGGAAGATAAAGGAGAAACTCCATGAACAATACAAACGACCTCTATAACCGCTGGCTTGCCCAGCCGGATCTGGACGACGCCGTCAAAGCCGAGCTCGTCTCCATCGCGGGCGACGGCGACGCCGTCACGGACCGCTTTTACCGCGATCTGGAATTCGGCACCGGCGGCCTGCGCGGCGTGATCGGCGCGGGCACGAACCGGATGAACCTCTACACCGTGCGCAAGGCAACGCAGGGGCTGGCGGACTACCTCAATGCGTCCGGCCTGCCCAAAAAGGTAGCCATCGCCCACGACAGCCGCCATAACGGTGCGCTGTTCGCCCGCGAGACCGCCCGCGTGCTGGCCGCGAACGGCATTACCGCCTGTATGTACCCCCGGCTTGAGCCGACCCCGGCGCTTTCGTGGGCGGTGCGGTACCTCGGCTGCGGCGCGGGCGTCTGCGTGACGGCCAGCCACAACCCCGCTAAGTACAACGGCTACAAGGTCTACGGCGCGGACGGCTGCCAGATCACGCTGGAGGCTGCCGAGAAAATTCTGGCAGCTATCGAAAAAATTGATTGCTTTGACGATGTCCGGCTGGCAGATTTTGACGCTGCCGCCGCCGCGGGCCGCATTGTGACAATTGATGAAAAATGCCTCGATGATTTTGTGCAGGCTGTCTATGACCAGCGCGTTGGCGACGGCGCGGGCATCGACGCGCTCAAGCTCGTCTACACTCCGCTGAACGGCACGGGTCTGGAATGTGTGAAAAAGCTGCTGAAAAAGCTCGGCGTGACCCATGTGACCGTTGTGCCCGAGCAGGAAAAGCCCGACGGCGACTTCCCGACCTGTCCCTACCCGAATCCCGAGATCCGCGAAGCCATGCAAAAAGGCTTGGAGCTGTGCGACAAGGTCCGCCCCGATCTGCTGCTGGGCACCGACCCCGACTGTGACCGCTGCGGCACCGCCGTGCCCGACGGCAAGGGCGGCTACCGGCTGATTACCGGCAATGAGATGGGCATCATCCTGCTGGACTATATCTGCCGCACCCGTCTGGCACAGGGCACGATGCCCGCCGACCCCGTGGCGGTAACGACGATCGTTTCCACCGATATGGCAGCGCCGGTGGCAAGAAAATACGGCGTCGAGCTGCGCCGCACCCTGACCGGCTTTAAGTTCATCGGGGAGCAGATCGGCAAGCTGGAGGCCGAGGGGCGTCCCGAACGCTATATCTTCGGCTTTGAGGAGAGCTACGGCTACCTGTCCGGCGGCCACGTCCGCGACAAGGACGCTGTCAACGCGACGCTGCTGGTCTGCGAGGCCGCGGCCTGGTACGCCCAGCAGGGCAAGACGCTGCTGGACGCCATCGAGGCGTTGTACAGGGAGTTCGGTTACTACCGCAATGCGCTGTGCAGCTTTGCCTTTGAGGGCGAGAGCGGCATGCACACGATGCAGGAGCTGATGAAGAAGCTGCGCGCCAACGCCACGGAGGACATTGCTGGGTACAAGGTGGAGTCCGTCGTGGACTACGACACCGACGGCACCGGCCTGCCCCGCGCCAACGTGCTGGAATACCATCTGGACGGCGGGCATAAGCTGATGGTCCGCCCCTCCGGCACCGAGCCGAAAATTAAAGTTTATCTTTCCGCCGTTGGCGACAGTGAAGCAGCCGCCGATGCCGTGAACGCCGCGCTGGCCAAAGCCGCCGCGGACATGATGAAAGCGTGAACGGCATGGCAATTCTGAAATTGACCCCGAGCTGCAAGGATTATCTGTGGGGCGGCAGCCGCCTGCGCACCGATTTCGGCATCAAGAGCGACCTTGAACCGCTGGCCGAAGCGTGGGTGCTGTCCTGCCACCCGGACGGCCCGAGCTATCTGCCCGACGGCACGACGCTGGCGGACTACGTGGCCGCGCACCCCGAAGCCCTGGGCACGGACTGCGCAAAATTTGAGCAGTTCCCGGTCCTGACAAAGTTCATCGACGCCAGCAAGAACCTGTCCATTCAGGTGCACCCGTCCAACGACTACGCACTGAAAAACGAACACCAGTACGGCAAAACCGAGATGTGGTATGTGCTGGACTGCGTGCCGGGGGCGTATCTCTACTACGGCTTTACGCACGAAATCTCCAAAGAGGAGTTTGCGGAGCGCATTAAAAATAACACCCTGACCGAGGTCCTGAACGCCGTGCCCGTACACAAGGGCGACTGCTTTTTCATCCCGTCGGGCACGCTGCACACCATCTGCCAGGGCATCGTCGTGGCCGAGGTGCAGCAGAACTCCAACGTGACCTACCGCGTCTACGACTACGGGCGCGTCGGTGCGGACGGCAAGCCCCGCGCCCTGCACATTGAAAAGGCGCTGGACGTGACCCGCCGCACGCCGCCGCAAAAGCACGACTTCGGCAGCCATCTCGCGCAGTGCGAGTATTTCACGGTGGACGCGAAAAAAGGCGCGTTTGACGGTGCGGCTGACGAAAAGAGCTTTGTCTCGCTGCTCATCACCGACGGCGCGGGCACGCTGACCTGCGGCGGCGAGACCGTGAAGGTCAAAAAGGGCGAAAGCTATTTTATCCCCGCGGGCAGCGGCAAGTACGCCGTGACCGGCGACTGTGAGACGCTGGTGACGGTGGTGTAAACGGCTGCTTGCCGGTAGGTTCTCTCCCCCACCGCCTGCGGGCGGAGCCCCCT
>ERZ780157.3309-NODE-3309-length-13656-cov-3.484597_pt1 | contig 13656 bp, 10 predicted proteins | sample MGYA00511169_ERZ780157 | MGnify/ENA primary metagenome ERZ780157 (study PRJEB29588, sample SAMEA1965149) | human gut metagenome | biome: human gut; feature: human-associated habitat; material: faeces | place: Denmark | collected 2008/2010 ... | reverse complement strand
TCGCCCGTAACTTGGATATCGGGGCGGATACTATCCGCCTCGATTTCACTTATTACTCCTTTCTGTGCAAGACGTTTTGCAATCAGCTTGTAGTAACCTTCCATATTCTCCTTTAATTGTCCGTCTTCTGCAAAAGAACTGCGGAAATGCTTGGGTTTCGGGATAATGGAAGCTAGGAAAATACTTTCTTCCGTGGTCAGTTGCGAAGGGCGTTTCTTGAAATAATAAGCAGACGCTTCCTGAATACCATAAACGAGCGGTCCCCATTCTACAATATTCAGATATACTTCGTACATACGTTCTTTGGAAGTTAGTCTTTCATTCTCTATCAGCCACACAATCAATGCTTCTTCCAGTTTACGCGCAAAGTTCTTGTTACGGTTCAGGAATACATTCTTTACCAGTTGCATGGTGATCGTACTTCCTCCGCGTGCAAAGCGTTTCACTTGCAGGTCGTAAATCAGTGCTTCCCGTAAGGCATCGGGCAGGAAACCGCGATGATAAAAGAATGCTCCATCTTCGCTTTGCATGACAGACATTCTTAGAATGGGGGAAATGCTGTCTAAGGGTGTAAAGTGATTGCATGAAGGGCCGATAGGGAAGGTTCGTACCGGCACTCCATTCTCATAAGCTGTGTAAATGAACTCACCGGACATTTTGGAGAGTGAAGTAGCTCCATAGCTTATGATATGGAAATCTTTTTCTTTCAATTCAGATTCCAGTTTGAGACTATCCAGTTGCGCAAAATCAATGTCTAACAGAAAATGATAAGCCAGCTCACCACTTGTCTTGATGCCTTCCAGATTACTGAATAATCCTTTCGGCAGAGAACTGAACAGATCGTCTGCCGGAAACCAGGATTTGTTGACTGCTGCAGTGAAATGCCAGTTTCCTTTCTCCTTCTCGGCCCGTAAATAAGGATGAAACTGGAGTTTGTTGAAGTCAACAATGGTGGTACTGTCCAATTCAAATGAGTGTCCGTTTATGTTCATCTCGTAACAGAGTTGTCCGCGATCGAGATGAATGATTTCAGGAGAGAAGGCTTTATGAAATACGTCCAGTCCGTTCACTCTTGCTTTTCCTTTGAGGAGCAGTTGGGCGGTCGCACGTTTATCTTTAGTCATGCTATAAGATAATGTGTCGAAAGTGACTTCTGCTCCAAAACGGCGGGTAATATAAGGTAGTGAGATTTTCTTTTTCTCCGGAGCAAAGAGAGCTGCTTTTAATGTATAGTCTCTTCTGTTCAGTTCACCCGATGCTTGCCATTGTTGTTGAGGCAGTGTATCTTCTTTTATCTGAATGGTTGATTGAAAATGATTATCCTTAATAACAAAGGAGGGGATGTTGACTGCAACGAAGTTACTATCTTTGCGTTCGGCTATTTTTATTTGGTTGAGTTGGCCGTTTTCGGGCAGAAAGCCGTAAATGAGGTTCAATACCCGGTCGATGCGGTTGGCATAGTTGCTCTCTATGGCAGGCTTTGACTCTGTCTCTTGTTGTCGTTTAAGGAACAGGAAGTCATAGTTGGCTAGGGAATCATATTTGATAAAGTTTATTGCCAGCCCATCCATATGGACATTGCGTACTTCGACTTCTCCTTTTAGTAACTTCCAAAAACTTAGTTTTACGTTGACAGATTGCAATGTCAGCAGGGTATCCCGTTGGTTGGGAATAATAGAAAGTCCTTGTAAAACCACCTTATTGCAGCCTTCCATTTGTAACTTCTGATAATGAATCTGCAGTCCGTATGCCTGTTCGATACGTGTAGTCCGTTTGTCAACGATATGGCATAAAATAATATTGCGGGATATAAAGAGACAAATGAGGCCGGTAAGCAAGATGCCGGTAGCGGATAGAATAATAATTCTTTTTTTGCTGGACGTTTCCATCTTCTTTTTTTTGATATGATAATCGCTGCAAAGGTAGATAATAATTTGGGCAACAAGCGGAGTATTTTCCCATTTTTAGAGTTATATTCATCAGTAGAGAGAAGAAAATACAAAAAAAGGCGCTTTATTTGCAATATTAATCTTTTGTTAAGGTCTGTATTAATCTTTTCGTTTACTCGTTAATGTTACTTTTACGCTCAAAACCAATACTTTTGAAATTATGATGCGAATGAACAAACCGATGACTACTGCAATGTTTTGCATGGCATTATTGCTTGGAGGACTCTCATCTTGTACCACTAATGATGTGGAAGATATACAGGGAGGTGGTGAGCAAGACCTTTATGAAATTAAAGATCGTGCGTTGGGAGAATACCTTGTTTATAACTGTAGCCGTACAGACGAAAACAAGCTTCCTTATGAAATGGCTGTTGCGGAAAATGGCAAATTCTACCTGAACACCCAAAAGGCTGCTACCGTAGAAAATCTCTATCTGGTAAAAAACGATGCGCAGATAGCTAAACTGGAGAATGCGGGATTGGCTACAGCTGCAGTGAAGATTGTAGATATGGACGGTTTGCAGTTCTTTACCGCTCTAAAGACATTGAAGATTACTTCCAATTCGGTGGAGCGTATGGATCTGACTGCATTGACCGAGCTGGAAACGGTTGAGATGAATAATAACTCTGTTACAGCACTGGACTTGTCGCAGAATACAAAACTTATTCGCTTTCGCTATGGTGGAAATTCGGCCGGTGATACATCTACCAAACTTTCTACAATTAGCTTTGCAAATAATAATGTGATAGAACATATTTATTTAAAGAACCAAAATCTTCAGGAGAATGGCTTTATTCTTCCTTCAAACTATGCAGCATTGAAAGAACTTGATTTGAGCAATAACCCGGCTGCTCCTTTTGCTATTCCGGAGGATTTAATGACCCAGTTGACTACTGCTGTCGGAGTGGTGGCTGATTCCGAAGGTGGAGGAGGTGAAGACGGTGAATTGTTCACAATCCCGGATAAGGCTTTTGGAGAGTATCTTTATTATCTTTCAACAGATGCTGGTAAATTGCCACAAGGGCTGGTTGTGAAAGAGGGCAATGAATATCAGTTGGATAAGACGATGGCGGCTACTGTTACGGCGGTAAATGTAGCGAAAACATCAGCCGCTACCAGTGAGTTGGTTACAGCCGGTCTTGAAACGGCAGAGACCCCTATAGCTTCTGTAGATGGCTTGCAGTTCTTTACAGGACTGGTTGAATTTACTGCCACCTCAAATAAGTTTACCGAGGCACTTCCGCTTACTGGACTTAGTAATTTAGAGGTCCTACAAGTGAATACGGCAGGAGTCGGTTCATTGGATTTGAGTGGTAACCCTAAGTTGCGTATTTTGAATTGTAATGGTAGTACGAAAAGTGGATATGGTACGCTTTCGACCATTAATCTCTCATATACCCCCAATCTGGAAACTCTTAATCTGAAAAATAATAAATTGACAGAAATCAATGTTTCGAATCTGGTTAAATTGACAGAACTCGACTTAAGTGGCAATCCTGGTGCAAACTTCAAGATTCCGAGCGCAATATTTAATAATTTGACTACTACTAAAAACAAAGGTGTAGAAGCAGAATAATTCAAATAAAGAATACTATGATGATATATATAGGTGCATTTATAGCCTTACAGGTAATTGTATTGGTAGCTTATTGGCTAATGAAAAAGAATAACCCGCAAGGAGTATTGATGGTAGCCGGGATTTTGATGTTAGCACTTAGCATGTTGCTTGGTATGCATTCGCTAAGTCTGACCGAAACAACGGGGACGCCGGTTTTCGACCTCTTTCGGATTATAAAAGAAACTTTTTCATCGAACATGCTTCGTGTTGGTTTGATGATTATGACTATTGGAGGTTATGTAGCTTACATGAAAAAGATCAAGGCTAGTGATGCATTGGTATATGTGTCTATGCAACCGCTGGCTATTTTCAAGAAGTTTCCCTATATCGCTGCTTCCATTGTAATCCCTATCGGACAGATGCTTTTCATTTGTACACCGAGCGCAACAGGACTTGGTTTGTTGCTGGTTGCTTCTATCTTTCCTATTTTGGTAGGTTTGGGAGTGAGTCGTCTGACGGCAGTATCGGTTATTTCTGCCTGCACTATTTTTGATATGGGTCCCGGTTCGGCCAATACCGCCCGGGCGGCGGAACTTGTCGGTCAAAATAATATGCTGTACTTTGTTGAACACCAGCTTCCGCTGGCCATTCCGCTTACTATTTTGAAAATGATTGTTTACTATCTCACCAATCGTTATTTTGACCGCAAGGATCGCCAGTCAGGACGTACGCAACCAGAAATGATGGATACAAAAGATTTCAAGGTGGATATTCCATTGATTTATGCGATTCTGCCAGTGTTGCCGTTATTCCTGTTAATCATCTTTTCGAAATATGTACACCTGTTCGACCCTCCGATTGAATTGGATACCACTACGGCTATGTTTGTCTCTCTGGCAGTTTCCATGTTGTTTGAGTTGATACGTCTTCGTTCTTTTAAAGCTGTTTTTATGACTATGAAATCATTCTGGGAAGGGATGGGTAAGGTATTTACCAATGTGGTGACACTGATTGTTGCGGCAGAAATCTTCTCTAAGGGGTTAATTAGCCTTGGCTTTATTGATGCGTTGGTTGAAGGATGTACCAGTCTGGGATTCTCTGGCATTTTGGTTTCGATTGTCATTATCCTGATTCTTTTCCTGGCTGCTATCCTGATGGGAAGTGGAAATGCTTCGTTCTTCTCGTTTGGTCCGCTGGTTCCGTCAATTGCTACCAAAGTCGGTATGACTCCCGTAGATATGATATTACCTATGCAATTAGCATCGAGCATGGGACGAGCGGCATCACCTATTGCCGGTGTCATTATTGCTATCTCGGAGATTGCCGGCGTGTCGGCTACCGATTTGGCCAAACGCAATATCATTCCGCTGACAATTACACTGATTGTAATGATAGTTATTCACTTTTTTATCTAACAAGTAATACTGATTATGATGTTCAAACTGATTCAAAATATACATCTTTATGCTCCTGAAGACAGGGGGATGAACGACCTGCTTATTTGTGGTGAAAAGATTGCTTGTATCGCACCCCATATCGATATTCGGGGATTAGAGGTGGAAGTGATCGATGGGGCAGGCATGAATGCTGCTCCCGGCTGTATAGACCAGCACGTACATATCATTGGCGGAGGCGGACAAACCGGCTACTTTTCTTTGGCCCCTGAAGTACCGTTAAGCCGTTTACTGGCTTGTGGAACGACTACGGTAGTCGGACTGTTGGGAACCGATGGTTTCGTGAAACAATTACCGGCACTGTATGCCAAAACGAAAGCACTGTGCATGGACGGTATATCCGCTTATATGCTTACCGGTTACTATGGCCTGCCCACTCCCACATTGACAGATAGCATTGCCAACGATTTGATTTTCATTGATAAAGTGATTGGCTGTAAGATAGCAATCAGTGACGACCGTAGTTCCTATCCTACTAAAACCGAATTGATGCGTATCATTCAGCAAGTACGCTTGGGAGGTTTTACTTCTGCCAAAGGCGGAGTGATGCATGTGCATTTGGGAGCTTTGCCCGGAGGAATTGAGCTATTGTTAGAGATAGCACGGGAGTATCCTTCATTAATCAGCTATATTTCTCCTACTCACATGGGACGTACACACGATTTATTCTTGCAAGGAATTGAATTTGCCCGTATGGGGGGAATGATTGATATTTCCACAGGAGGAACAAAATATTGTGAACCTTATGAAAGTGTACTGGAGGGATTGAATGCCGGAGTATCTATTGACCGTATGACTTTCTCATCGGATGGTAATGCCGGCGTACGTCGTAAGGATCCGATAACCGGTGAGGATAGTTATACTGTGGCGCCGTTACATCGAAACCTAGAGCAAGTGATCCGGCTGATTGTGGACGGAGGCATTGCTCCTTCGGATGCTTTCCGCCTGATAACTTCCAACCCTGCCCGTACAATGAAGCTGAAAGGAAAAGGAGAACTTCGGGAAGGATGGGATGCGGATATAACGCTGTTTGATGACAATTGGAAACTGCAAGGTGTCTATGCCCGTGGTGCGGAAATGATGCACGAAGGTGTCGTGATGCGTAAGGGAAATTTTGAAATGTAATACTAAAACAACATGGATATGAAAAAATATCTATTATTCCTGATAGGGCTATTCTTGCTCCTTCCGGTAATGGCACAGACAGACGAAGGTAGTGATGACGCCGAAATAGTGGAAGCCAGCGATGAAAGTTTATCAGATATCGACAATAAAGTAGTCCTCCATCGCTATAAAATGGGGGATGGCTTAAGATTCACAACACAAGGCGGCAATAAACTGACGGTCAGCGGGATGGTACAAACATCGGTAGAAAGCCGTCGCTTTGAAGATGTGGATCAGATGTACAACCGTTTTCGTGTGCGTCGTGCCCGTGTACGTTTTGATGGAAGTGTCTATCACGATAAATTGCGTTTCCGGTTGGGACTCGACTTGGTGAAAGGTAGTGAGACGGATGATGACTCCGGGTCGTTATTGATGGATGCCTATGCTGCCTATCGCCCTTGGGGCTCTAAACTTGTCATTTCGTTTGGGCAGCGTTCCACTCCTACGGATAACTATGAATTGCAGATGAGTTCTCACACGTTACAGTTTGGTGAACGTAGTAAAATAACTTCTGCATTTAGCACGATTCGTGAATTGGGTGTTTTTGCCGAAAGTTCTTTCCGGCTAGGCAGCAAAGGACTTTTACGTCCTTCCATTGCTATCACCGATGGTTCCGGTCCGATCTCGGAAGGAAAGCGTTATGGTGGATTGAAGTATGGCGGCCGGTTGAATTACCTTCCTTTTGGAGCTTTCCGTTCGATGGGAGGAAGCAGAGAAGGGGATATGGCTTACGAACTGACTCCGAAGTTGAGTGTCGGTGTTGCATATAGCTATGCGGACGGTACATCCGACCGTCGTGGCGGGCGCAGTAACGGAGATATTCTTTATATGAATGACCGTGATGAAATAGATCTTCCCGATTATGCTAAACTGGTGGCGGACTTTGCTTTTAAGTATCGCGGATTTTCGATGTTGGGCGAATATGCAAAGACATGGGGATATGTTCCTTCTTCTATAACGAAACGGGTACGAAACGACGGTTCCACCGCTACCACCTTTGACGTGAACGGAGAACAGAATGTAGAAGCTTACATCAAAAACCGAATGATGTTGGGACAAGGATTTAATATCCAGGCAGGATATATGCTCCGTAGTCTTTGGAGTTTTGATTTGCGCTATACATACCTTAAGCCTGATGAATATTCGTATATGAATAATAATCTGTATTTCAACAGGCATAACTTTTATGATTTCAGTGTCTCCAAGTATCTGACACGCAATTATGCTGCCAAGATACAATTGACTGTCGGACTGGCTCGTAGCAATGGTGAAAACCGTACTCCTGATAGTACATACACCTATAATGGCAATGAGTGGATAGGTAACCTATTGTTCCAATTTAAATTCTGATGAAGCTATGAAACGAATATTATTAATACTCTGTCTTTTATTGTCCGGTCTTCCATTCTATGCCCAACAGACCGGAAAGGTGACGGCGAAGTTTTTCCCGGATCCGCAGGTCGATATTGATACCCCGGCATTTGCCAAGAAACACGGCTTCACCACATATCGTGAGATGATGACGTTCTTACATGACCTGGCTACTACGTATCCGGAACGAGTGAAACTTCAAATTGTTGGTCGCACCCAGCGTGGACGTGAAATACCCATGATAAAAGTGAGCAAGGGAGGAAATGATAAATTACGTGTCCTCTATACAGGGTGTGTGCATGGAAATGAACCTGCTGGCACCGAAGGTCTTCTGTATTTTATGAAACAACTGACTTGTGACTCTCAACTGTCTGCTCTGCTTGATAAAATGGACTTCTATATTATGCCTTCGGTAAATATTGACGGAAGCGAACAGGGAGAACGGGTCACTGCCAATGGTATAGACCTGAACCGTGATCAGACGCTTTTGTCAACTCCGGAAGCACGTACCTTACAACGGGTTGCTTTGACAGTCAAACCTCATTTGTTTATTGACTTCCATGAGTATAAACCACTCCGCGCTTCTTATGAAGAAGTGACCGACGGACTGCTGGTTACCAACCCTAACGACTTTATGTTTTTGTGGAGCAGCAACCCGAATGTGTCTCCGGCATTGCGTACTGTTGTAGACGAATTTTATGTGCCTGAAGCCATTCGCATGGCCGATGCGGAAGGGCTGACACATCACACCTATTTCACTACCAAAAGTAATCGTGGAGAAATTATATTCAATATTGGCGGTTCCTCACCCCGTTCTTCCACTAATATCATGGCCTTGCGTGGAGCTATCTCCATGCTGATGGAAGTACGTGGTGTCGGTCTGGGGCGTACCTCCTATAAGCGTAGGGTATATACTGTTTACAAATTGGCAGAGTCATTTGCCCGTACTACTTTTGAACATGAAGGCCAAATACGAAAAGCAGTGGACGAATCCGCTCATTATAATGGTGATGTTGCTGTGACATTCCGTTCAAAGGCCGCTTCCGGTTATCCATTGACCTTTATCGACATGCTTGCCTGTAAAGAGGTGACTGTGCCTGTTGAGGCACGTATTGCTCCCGAATCGGAAGTCGTATTGACCCGCCAACGTCCTGTTGCCTATTATCTGGATGCGAACCAAAATCGTGCAGTCGAAATATTGCAGCAATATGGAGTTGAACTGGAGCGGCTGGCATCTCCGGAAACGATTGAACTGGAGTGCTATACCGTTACCAAGGCGGTAGAAAGTCATGATTTAGTGGCTGGTATCTTGCCGTTGAACGTGGTAACAAATACCAGTAACCGTACGATTACTCTTCCGGCCGGTAGCTATCGTATTTCCATGTCCCAACCTTTGGCTACCCTTGTGACAGTATTGCTGGAACCGGAATCGGCCAATGGTTTCGTCAACTACCGCGTGATTGATGCTGCAGTAAATAATACGCTGGGCGTCTATCGTAAAATGAAATAGATTAATTAATGACGATAAATAGAATACAAGATATGAAAAAGATAATAATAGGAGTTTTCTCCTTGATTTTGGCTACTGGTCTGTATGCGCAGACAATTGGAAACGAGGCATTTCCGCAACTGAAAGATGGTTTGCTTGACTTGAACTTGAGAGCACCCGGTCAGAAACTGCGTTTTGGCGGTTATCTCCAGGGTTCCGGTTACTATACAGATATAAAGAACGCAGAGTCGGAATATGGATTTGATATCGATCATGCTTATTTGAGCCTGGAAGGTTCGTTCCTGAATGAGAAACTGGGCTTCTTCTTGCAAGCTGATTTTGCCGATTCTTATCCTTTATTGGATGCATGGGTTTCGTATGCTCCCTGGAAACAATTGAAAATCAGTGCCGGACAGAAACAGACCTTTACTAATACCCGGCAAATGATGATGCTCGATCAGGGACTTGCTTTCGGTGAACATTCGTTGATGGATCGTACATTCTCCCGCACAGGGCGTGAATTGGGATTATTTGTTGAAAGCCGCTTGTCACTTGGCAAGTTAGGATTCGATTTAGGTGCTGCTGTTACTTCCGGTGACGGACGCAATTCATTTGGTTCCTCAAGTACTGATCCGGATTTGGGCGGATTGAAATATGGCGGACGTGTCACTGTTTATCCGTTGGGTTTCTTTACGAGCGGTAATGAGTTGGTCTTTAATGACTTTATTCGTGAGAAATCTCCTAAACTGGCTATCGGTGCGGCATATAGTTATAATGTCGGTGCCAGCAATATGGTAGGTGAAGGGCATAATGATTTTCAGATGTATGATAAAGAAGGTGCTGCGGATTATCCCGACTATCGTAAGCTGTCGGCCGATTTACTATTCAAGTGGAATGGCTTCTCGTTGTTGGCAGAGTATGTCAATGCAACGGCGAATGGCTTGAACGGACTTTATGTAGAAAAGGATGAGGGTGCAAAATTGAAACCGCGTCAGATAGCCAATTACTTGGCTTTGGGAAATGGACTCAATGTACAGGCCGGATATCTTTTCCGTAAATTATGGGCACTGGATGTCGCTTATAGTAAAGTGAACCCCGAATGGAAAGAGACGGGGCAGAGTGTCTTGCGTGAGGCGGATAACATTACTTTCGGCGCATCTAAATATTTCAATAATAATACGTTCAAGTTGCAGCTGGCCGGTTCATATACCTCATACAATCAGTTAGTGGGTGCAGGTTCCAAGGAATTTCAGGTTAAGTTGAATCTTCATATTCTCTTTTGATAATGATGCGTGTAGCAAACTTATTGATTTTACTTATTGCCGTATTGATGACGAGTTGTTTTAAAGACGACGAATCAGAATCTTTGGGAGAAACCTCCAAGTTTCTCCCGGGAGACGGTATCGTGACATATTCCGGATATGCGCCTTTGGCTGACCGTCCTGTCCGCATACATTTTCATATCCCTGCCAACGGGGATATGAAAAAGATGCCGATGTTGTTTGTTTTTCCCGGACTGGAAAGGAATGCTGCTGATTATCTGAATGCATGGCGTACAGAAGCGTCCAATAGGAATGTGATGGTATTTGTGTTTGAGTTTCCTACGGAGACTTACTCTACTGCACAGTATATCGAAGGCGGTATGTTTCAGGGAAATACACTGCTCGACCGTTCGGAATGGACATTCTCGCTTATCAAGTCCGTTTTTGATACTGTCCGGAAAGATACCGGTTCTTCGCGGACTAAATATGATATGTGGGGACATTCTGCCGGAGCGCAGTTTGTGCACCGGTATGTGACGTTTATGCCCGATACTCGTGTCGACAGGGCAGTGAGTGCCAACGCGGGCTGGTATACACTACCTGATGTGGATGTTGCTTATCCTTATGGCCTGAAAAATACGGATGTCGCGACTTCTTCCCAAGTAGCATCGTTGCTTGCCCGTAAACTGATTGTTCATTTGGGTACGGCAGATACGGATCGTAACGGACTGAACACTTCAACCGGTGCCGAAGCACAAGGCGCAAACAGATATCAGCGTGGTAAGTATTATTTTTCGGAGGTAAAGCGTATCAGTGCCAAAGGCGGTTATTCGTTGAACTGGGATAAGTATGAGGTGACAGGTGTTGCGCACGAGTATGCTAAAATGGCGGCAGCCGGGGCAAAAATACTCTATTAAGTAAGACCAAAATTTTGAGTCATCAGTTAAATAGCTTATTTTTGTTGACCTATTCATCAGACACAGGTATTTAAAATGTTTCTATCGGCATCGTATATACAAGGCTTCTATTCTTCAGGGCAAAAGATTATATTATTGATATTCTGCCTCCTTTTCACTGTATCCCTGCGTGCTGTGCGTTCAGCAGAAGAGATTAAGAGTGTCAAGGCAGATCAGATACTTGATACCAAGCAGTTTAATTACTTGGATAAGGGAAGTGTCATCACATTGCAAGTCATGCTTCCCGGACAGGATAAAGTGGTGTTTGAGTCGCTGATGCGCATTGAAAGTACAGATAAAGAGTTATATAATCTGATTCTTTCCCGTTCTCCTCAAGCCGGTACCGAATTATTATGGGTGTGCAATTCGGAGGTGGAGAAAGTGCAGGTCAGTTCTCCGGAAGATTCAATCTCAACCGATACCATGTCGGTTGGCTTTTCGGTTTATTTTCCGGCAGACTCCGTTTATATATCCGCAAATGGACATTCTTATGCCTTTTCGTCGCATGGTATCCGTTCGGACCGGGGGTATCGGTTCCATATTCTTGGCGATAAACGTTCTCATTTGAAGTTACTTGAGAGGCACGCTGAATTGTTGTCGGTTGGAAAGGAAGAACAACATCTGTCCGCCTGGTATTGGATTCTGTTGATTATAGTGGTGGACATGATTGTATTTCTGGGGATGCATTGGCGGCGTAGGCGCCAGAAGAGGTTGAAGGCAAGCAACCGGGTTGAAATACTCACTTCATTTGGCGATGAAGGAGAAAAGGTCAGGTTGCCCCGCTATAATGCCGTTTATCTGTTTGGTGGATTGCAGGTTTTTGACCGTAATGGTGAAGAAGTCTCGCAACGTTTTTCTCCGCTTTTGCGTGAGTTGTTTGTTTTGCTGATCTTGCGGTCGGCGGAGAATGGAATATCGTCGGAAGAACTCACTACCATGTTGTGGTTTGATAAAGATGATGTAAGTGCCAAAAACAATCGGGCGGTTAATCTTTCCAAGTTGCGGGTGCTGGTAGAATCTGTTGGCGGGTGTACGATTTCCAAGATCTCGGGTAACTGGCGGGTGCAATTTGAGAAGAACGCTTTTGTGGATTACTATGAATGTCTTCCGGAGCGGATTCGTCCCGATAGCCTGACAACTGAACGAATCAAAATCATTGCAGCACTGACTGCTAAGGGGGGCTTGCTGAATGAATGTGACTATCTGTGGCTTGACGCTTTTAAAAGCCGGATAGCAGACAATCTTATTGAGTCTTTATTAAAGTACGCCACTTTACTGGATGAGCATGAAGCTTTTGATACCAAACTATTAATATCCGATATTATCTTCCGGTTCGACTCCGTGAACGAAGCGGCACTTAGACTCAAATGTGCCACATACGTATTCATGCGTAAGCAATATATGGCTAAGACTACCTATGAACACTTCTGCAGGGAATATAAATCACTGTATGACGAACCTTTCGAACATTCTTTCAATAGCATTATTAGTCAGTAATTTATTTATTTGTTCGTTTTTTAATTGGTTGTTCGATTCTAAGCGTACAACTGTTCATTTTCGTACACCATTCTGTTTTGCAATCTTTCTGATTATTAACTTGTTATCTTTTTGGCACGCTCGTTGCATATCTATAGTCGCAAGCGGACAACGAAGAAACATGAAAAAAGTTCAGAATGTTGCAACCGTTTGAGACACTTGATCCGTCTAATAAACAGAAGAACAAAAAACAGAATGTTGAACAAATAAAAAATATACAATTATGAAAACTACAGTATTATTCAGAATGATCGTTTTAGTTGCTATGGTATTTGCAGGTATCTCTAATGCAACAGTGAAGGCACAAAACAATAACTTCATTACTAATGAAGAAACAGTAGGTGATCTTGTAGTATCGAAGGTGATTTACAGATTAGATGGCTCTCTTTATCGCCACATGAAATATGATTTTACCTATGACGATCAAAAGAGAATGGCTACCAAAGAGGCTTTCAAATGGGATGCTTCCACTGACAAATGGCTGCCGTACTTCAAGATTGATTATACTTATTCTTCTAATGAAATCACTTTGGTATACGCACGTTGGAATGATTCTCACAGAGCTTACGATGCGGCTGTTGAAAAGAGCGTGTACGAATTGAACGACGCTAATATGCCGGTAGCTTATATGAACTATAAATGGAATGATAAATGGATTGAAGAATCTAGTGTGAACTGGGCTATGAACGTGGCTACTCCGGCAACGAATGAAGCAACTCTGTTGACTGCCAGCAGATAAAAATAAATTAGGAGTTGTGAAACTCCTTCTCTCTCTTAATTTAACTGCATTAAAAACGGTGGATTGCCCTATGAGGAAGTCCACCGTTCTGTTTATCTGATAAACAGCTTATATTGATTTGTATTACTTTCCGGTGTGCTTATTTAGTCGTCCCTTAAAAAGTACTCATCTGCGGGAT
>ERZ780157.3308-NODE-3308-length-13665-cov-3.251800_pt1 | contig 13665 bp, 30 predicted proteins | sample MGYA00511169_ERZ780157 | MGnify/ENA primary metagenome ERZ780157 (study PRJEB29588, sample SAMEA1965149) | human gut metagenome | biome: human gut; feature: human-associated habitat; material: faeces | place: Denmark | collected 2008/2010 ... | reverse complement strand
GTTGTGGATGATGTGGTTCAGCGCCTCCACGGCGGTGAGCTGCACCGCGATCGCCGCGTGACCCATCTTCTCGATGCAGAACTGGATGCACTCGGAGCGGTTCGCGTCGGAGAAGAGGTGGAAGCACACGTCGCAGATCAGCACGCACTCCATCACACACAGCGCCGGCGAGGACGGGTTCGACAGGATGGGCTGCACCACGCTCGCGAACACCGCGTCGTAGCTCATGCTCTTCGACACGTACCCGCACCCGCGCTCGATCATGCACAAAAACCCGAACAGCTCGCGCTCCCCCAGCCGGTCCAGCGCCTGGAACTCCTCCTGCATGTACTGGACGGCGCAGTCACTGTGCTGCTTGGCGAGGGTCTCGAACAGGCTGAGCACCGCCTTGCGGTAGCACGAGCCCTGCTGCGGGTGAGTCGCTCCACGCACGCCTACGTAGAGAGGGTAGAAGTCCTCGTCGTCCTGCAGCAGCATCGCCATCATGGACTGGTTGAGCGGGAGCATGGAGTACTGGAGGCAGCGCAGCAGCTGCTGCAGACAGCTCGGCGTGTAGAACGCCTGCAGCGCGGGCATGGCGGCGGACTTGGTGAGGAGCGAGGTGCTCATGGAGACGGTGACCTCGACGATCGGCAGCAGGTCCTCTCTATGGGTCACGCACACACACGCTCTCCGACAGGGACTGCGTCTGGTCCTGGAACAGGGCGAACAGCACCGTGTTGGAGAGCGACGCGAAGGACGCGTAGAGAGCGTCGTGGATGGGGAGCGAGGACGCGCAGTACTGCTGGATGGACTTGAGGCCCCACTTCACGGACTTCAGCAAGGATGCGGTGATCGGTCCGTCTGGAGTGTACTGGAAGGAGGCGAGACTGAGCTGGACGATCACGAGGAGTTGGTCGAAGAAGGAGTCGAGCTGAGGGCGGAGATCGTGGTTCGGTATCGCGCACACGCCGCGGATCAGCAGCTTGTTCAAGGACTAGAGGTGGAGGAAGGAGCACACGGAGTACACTCATCGCACAGTGGAGAATCTCGGCGAGAATTTGCTGGCCTCCATCGCTCTTCTGAGCGTCCTGGAGCGAAGATGCCAGCTGGGTGGAGTAGTTGATGAGGAAGGGAGTCAAGTCGTGAGCCAGCTTGGAAAAGGTTTGTCGCTGCTTTCCGATCCGGCACGTGGAGAAGGTGCGAACGACGCACAGCAAGGATTGTCTAGGATGAACAACGAGAACGGAACGTACATTCCCTGGTACACGAGGTAACTGTCTTGCGACGACAGTAATCGGAGAAAGACGTCAAGGAGGTTGCTCATGCGCGTGGGATACTCGATCCTAGCCACTCTAGCCACAATGAGCGACAGCTGCGACACCAGCGTTGCTTCACGAAGAGGGGTAGATAACTACGCTCAATGCCATGTACCATTCGTACGTATTCCAGTAGCGATACCGAAAACGACTCCTTCTGCTCTTCAGAGAGATAGGCCCCGCTGTTATCTCGGGAATGCACCCACCAGCGCTGATCCACGCAGTTCTTCACAATAATGATAGCCAGATGGCGAATGTTGAGTTCGTAATTCGTGCTGTACACGATTTTCTATGCGTGAGCGCCATTCGCGTGACAACAACCATCATTACATCCAGAAAGCCATCCACTCTCTGCAGCTCTTCTACGTACTTGCCGGATAGGAGGGAAGACGACTGTGCCGGATTCAGTATCTGGCGAAGAACGTTCACCAACAAACCCTCGTCAGCGTCCGATAGTCGAGTTGGAAGCTGTCCTTGCATTCCTCTCTGCAGTGTAGCAGCAAACGCTTTCCGTAAAGAGGAGAATGATGCAAAATGCAACAAACAGTCAAACCTAAACCGTAGAAACACTTCACTTCTCTTCCTCCTCCTCGTCTTCGTCGTCCTCATCGTCATCATCATCATCATCATCATCGTCATCATCGTCCTCCTTCTCTTCCTCGTCGTCCTCCGCTTTATCGTCATCCTCCTCTTCCTCCTTGTCGTCGTCCTTCTCCTTGTTCTCGTTCTCCTCATTCTCCTCCGGAATGGGGTTGCCGAGATCGATGGTGTCCTCCTCCTGGTCGCTGGGCTCCGCCGTCCTACGCCTCACTCCCTCGCCCCTCCCTCACTTCAGCCACTCCACCATGGGCTGCGCCACCTCGCTCAGCTCGCCGAGGAACTTGTCCGTGAGGCAGGAGAAGCGGTGCTTCAGAGGCTTCGCCGCCCACTTGAGGATCACGCTCTCGCTGAGAATGTCCTTGTCATACATGAACTACACCTCAGACCGCATCAGCGCGCCCACCTTCAGCACGGCGGCGAAGTAGGCACGCAGCGCGGGCGTCTTGAGCATGAGCAGCTCCAGCGAGATGAGGATTCTCTCCTCCATCGACGACTTGCTGATGAACTACACGTCACGCGCAGTCACGGCGCCCACGCTGTGAATCACGCTGCCGAAGCGCTCCAGCACCGCGGGGATCTCCTGGTAGCTCGCCACGTTCATGCAGATCGCGTAGGTGGCGATGGCGGCGCGGTCGCTCACCGACAGCGAGGTCTTGCTCTGCACGTCCTTCACCACGTCGATCAGCGCCTCGGGCGTCGTCTCCTCCGTGATGGCGCTCGCCACGTTCTGCGCGCACTCCACTACAACTCACACCTCCCCACCATGCATACGGAAGGTGGTGGTCGACGACTTCTTGTCCGAGTCCTTGTCGCGCTTGTGCTTCTTCTCCTTCGAGTCCTTGTCCTTATGCTTCTTCTCCTTCTTGCTCTTCTTCTCCTCCTCCTCCTCCGGGGTCTTCGAGCTCTTATGCTTTCTGTGCTTCTTCTCCTCGGGCGCCTCCGCAGCCTCGCCCTCCTGGCCCTCGCTCTTCTTTGATTTCTTCTTCTTTCCAGACTCGGACGATTTGCTAATCTCATTTATAATGAAAGTGTCTACGCCGTCACCATTACCCGTCACTCCCACTCATCTTGTTGTCAGCGTCGATGGGGGACTCGGCACCGCAGGCAGCGCAGCGATGGTACAAGTCCTTCTTGTGCTTCAGCACCAGGATGGTTTCGGGAAGCTTGCAGCGAGGGCACAGCACGTACACGTCGATGAACTTGTTCAGTATCTTCACCAAGTCCGCATTCGGATGGTCGCCGTTCACCGACGATTTGTCCTCCTTGGGATCGTACTTAGACTGCGCTCCCAATTCATAACCGAAGAACTAGGGAATAACGCAATTCATCGCGCAAATCACTTTAGGAAGGTACGAAGTGGGTCTGTGAAGGGCGTCCGCGACCGCGGTAGCGTTCACGAGAATCGTCTTAATACCGTTTCCACGACCCTCCGTCTTGGACTGCAACTTGGGCATCTTGTAACGATAGGCTGGGTCGTTGCTGTTACCGATATTCACGAGAGACATCTTCTACGAATACAGTTAGAACGGAAGCAACGCAGCCACCAATCCCAGAGAATGAGGAAACACGTTTTGCCTCCGTCTCTTCCCACTCTCCTGCCCGGAAACACGCACGGAATTCAACCTACTGTATCGAATACGAACGAGATGGTGTTATTCTGTTTTCTTTCCTAGCCGCATTCACGGGAATTCGGGCTCCTCCGCGGTCCTACGGTTCTCGTGAACAGCCCCACTTCAACAAACACCGCTGCGAATACTGTCACACAGACATAAAAGTTAACAAGCACATCCATTCTTCTCCTTCTTCATCTCCTTCAAATCCACAGCAGGGCCTACGCGTCACTCCACACCTCCTTTCGCACTCTTTATATCGGACTCCTCGCTCTTCGTTTTACTCAGAATCAGACGACCCATCTCCTGGAACGCAGCATCCACGTTCGTTCCGTCCACCGCGCTCGTCACGAAGTACTTGTACTTTAGCGAAGATGCGCAATCCTTAATCTCGTCCTCCGTCACCTGTCTTTTGTCCTGAACGTCCCCGTGCGTGCCGATCAATATGCAGCACACGTCCTCCGCTCCACTCTACAGAATGAGCGAGGAACGAAGCGCGAACGTCCTCGATCTGTTTTATCCAAGTAGAAATGTTCGCGAACGACGAGCGCGTCGTGATGTCGAACACGAGCATGATTCCCTACTCCTCAGCGGCAAGCGGGAGGAATCTACTGCCACATCGCGCAAGTAGGACTTCGTGATCGCTCTGAAGCGCTCCTGCCCCGCAGTGTCCCACACCTACTGTATGAATGCGAGTACGCGCGGATTTACCTCCAATCTGCACGCCTTCCCATCAATCGTCTCCACCTTTGTACGATAATCAATTCCCTACGACGTAATGCCGCCTCGTCTCGATCCCATACGATTGTTGTGTAAAACTCCGCGGAAAAGGTCCCCTGGATGTAACGGTTCAACAAGCACGTCTTTCCGACAGCTATAAATCACAATCCACCGACGCAACGGAAATACCCGAATCACCGATGAGAGCGATCTTCATGGTAACGTCACAGGGAATGTCCTCTCCGTCTCCAGCCGTACTGCTATCCTTATTCATTCTTCGGGTGAGTGTTCGCTGACTTCAATTTACCTCTTTTCTAGTGTGTATCTTCCTCCTGAAGCACTATTCTGTAGGAAAACACAATTGGGGCATAATGGTGTATTTGGATTCGATGACCCATATGTTGCGCGTGGCTCCCACTCGCAAACTCCGTTTTGTTTTGCTAACAAAGACGATCAATGGTTGCAGATTCGTGAAGAATACTGCTGCAGCTGTTTCACGAAGCCGGGATTGGGTCGCACTTGCTCTCGTTTTGACTACAAATCATGTGCTTGCAACGTTCCCACCTTCACATACGCGAAGGCTTGCTCGTAGGTCCACTTGTTCTTCCTGATGAGATACGCCATGACAATCGAGGCAGAACGACTCACGCCCAACTACAGTCAATGTCCCACCCCTCCGCTACTTGGCAGTGAACAAAAACGGGATTGTTCGTCGTTAGAGAAGCATCGATCCACTCGAACGCTTGATCAAAGAAGTCCGAAATGGTCACTTCCGGCAGGTCGTCGACACTACATTCAAGAGGCCGAGTCAGCTCTACAAGATGCGGTGGTACACGAACTCTCCCTCGAAGAAGGCGGGAATCTCCGTCGTCACGTTGACGATCGTCCGGATTCCCGCGGCTCGCAAGCGGTCGTGGTCCGCCGCGTTGTACTCACTCCCCAAGAAGAGGTTGGGCAGAATGCGAGACGCCTCGTCCATCTGTCCGTAGCAGACCAGAATGCTCTCGTCGATGAAACTCCGGTACTTGTCGCGATGCTCGCGATAGCACGAGAACTGGGACTGGATGTAGTTGTGCACATCTGCGGGACGCACCGTGTCCAGGTCCGACGCGAACAGGAACTTCTTGATGCGCTTCACCATTTCCTTCTTCACCGTGTCCTGTGGCGACTTCGCTTCCTCCATCGCGCACGCGGCTAAGGAGCGCACTTCGTTAGGATCAATAGCGTCGTCTCGATGATACACGCGAATGACTGACTCCTTGTGGAGGTGTGATTGTTGTTCGCTGTTATCCCGAGCGTTGTTATTGTTTGAGTTGTTCAATTCACTGTTTGAGTGGTTCAATTCACCTTCGGATTCACTCAACTCACTCTCCGACTCGCTCAACTCACCCTCACGCACGTCCACAAAAGAAGCATTGCAGGTCTCTTGAAGACCGGATGGTCGGCAAAGAGGCACGCGCAAACGATGGAAACGGGGATTCCCGTGAAAAGCAAACGGGCATAGCCACTCTCCTCGCTCTTCCGTTCTGTACATGCCTTGTGCAATCGATTTATTCAGCGAAGACGTTAAACTCACCATCATCCTCCAACCATCGCAAATCGTCTGCGTTTCCATTTCCAATCTACTTATAACCCCTTTCACGATGACTCACATCACGCGCTCCTCGTCCAGAACGTCAATTCTTCCACAACACAGTTTCACGTTGATGTCGTACCAGAGTGGATAGATGGTGGATACCACCCAGTACGCGCTCTTTGAAAACCCAGGTCCCAGAGAGCTGTTGTTGAAGCAGAAGTAGTGGTGACTTAACTCCTCGTCGTGTATATCTTCAAATACAAAGATGGCTGGGACGTCCTTCTCGCCTCGGGAAGACTCCACCAAAGACACGACGTAGGCAGTCCCGTTGATGAGCGCATTTGTCGTGCACTGCACTACCGCATTCTACAAATAAAGAGAAACACGCCAAAACCACATTACCCAGCTTATGGGACAACTCAACTTCGCACGCTGTGCCCTTATTCTCCATCCACCTGGGATGTGAAACCGAGTGATTGTCTCCAAATCAAGTTCAAGAGAATGACTCCAGTTTTCCTCCCTATTTCGGTTCGTCATTCTTTTCGGCAGGGCGATGTCTTCCAGGAATGTCATTCTGGTTTCCGCAGGCTACGACGCCGTCATTCGGTTCTGGGATATTTCCGGAGGGCATACGAAGAGGACTCTGAAATACGAGGATAATCCTGAGTTGAAAGCCAAACTCGTACATTACAGACTGATTGCCTCACATTCAGCCCATCAATTCGCTGGCCTTCTCTCCTGATGGAGCGTACCTGGCCGCCTGCTCGATCAAATCATTCAAAATATACGAGGTGGACTCCGATAGACAAAGTCCGAAGGTAGTTCGTCCTCTCTGTTAACCATCGTAGTATTCGAACCCGGAAGCACACAAGTCCACCGTCAACAAGATCGGATTCAGCAGTGACGGGAAGTGGGTGTACACAGCCAGTGACGACAAGCAGTGCAAGATCTGGGACGTCCGGACGTCTGCTTGCACGCTGAACGTCGAATCGCGCGGGACCATTAACGGTTGTGTGTTGCACCCGAATCAAGTGCGTGCGGCATTGGCGAGTCACGAATAGAAAGAGATCATCATGGCCGACGAGAGCGGCTTCATTCGCGTGTGGGACATTGTTGCAAACCGGTTCCGCGTTGAGATGGTACGATTTGGTTCCCCGCCTAATGCGCAGTCCCCGGACGACAAAACGCCTCTTCATTCCCTGTGCATAAGTCCAGACGGCGAGACCGTATTCCCATGCTTGCCTTCTAACGAATAGCTTGTTGCCTGTAGTAAGAAGGGCATCGCGTACGTGTGGCTCTATTCCGAGTAAGTGATGTCGCTCCCGCTGAGAGGCAGTGCGTCGATCCAGCCGCGAACCATGATCCGAGCGCACGACAGCTACATCCTCTCCTGCTGCGTGAGTCCGAACAATCAGTACTCCCCTCAGCGCCGCTCAACCGTAGGATCCTGGCGACGTCGTCGGCGGACCGCAGCATCAAGCTGTGGAACATGAACACGTTCGACAACATGTCCAAGCTGATCGGGCATGAAGTGGGGGTGCGTGGGTGGAGTGATGGGTAGAAGTACGTCTGGGACTGCTGCTTCTCGTGCGACAGCAAGAACCTCGTCTCCTGTTGCGTTGTGGTGGGTGGGTGATGAATAGGCTCGTCTGACCACACGTGTCGTCTGTGGGACGTCAAGACGGGAAGGATCGTGCGTCACTACACGGGACACGAGAAGGTGGTGTCGTGTGTGGCTCTGTATGAACGATTGTAACTCTGTTTGAAGGAAACACGCCAAATGATTGGGACTCCATCGTCACTGCTATCGCTCTCTTCCGCCTTCTCTTCCTTGACCTCCTTGCGCTTCAGCGATCCCTCTTTATTCTTCACCAGGTCATGCAATGACAGCACGGTGCGGATCAGCGAGGACAGGAACAGCAGCTGCACATCACTCCACCCCAACGCACATACCATATACATGTCATTCATCTTCATGGTCATCGCTTCCTGAATCACATCCAGCTACTCCTTCACCTCGTTCCCTCTCTCCTACGTGAAGGTTTGGGAGCGTGTTTATGATGTTCTGTATCTCGTTCACGATCTCGCGGTTCGGAGGGTGCTCCGCCGAACAGGACTCCAGGTACTGTATGCACGTCTGAATGCGCTCGTCAATTCCACGAAGCGAGACCACTTTGTCGTTGATCTACGCATTCACTCAACTCGTCTTCCCCACTTGATTGTAGATCGACACCACGGAGGCGTCGCGAATCCCGCGGAGGATGTGCTCCACGCCGGCTTCCTCGATGGGGAGGCCCTCGATGCGCACGTTCAGCTGACTGAACATACGCTCGCCCTCCTTTCCATTCTTCGTGTGAATCGAGACACAGGAACCTACCTTGTCCACCAATTCCTGAGTGATGTATCCCTTGGCCGGCACGTCTCCCACCTGGTTGTGGATGTCCAGCGTGACATATACCTATTCGTCACGGAGGGAGAGAAGCGAGACAGGCTCCTTGCAGTATTTGCGGAACATTTCGTCGATTTCGAGATCGATCGCGTTCAATTTGTTGCTCGAGCTATAGTAGCCCACGATATTCTCGCGTACTACGGAATGAAAGGAGGAGTCTTCACTCACTATTGATACGCTTCTGCATCTTTTCAATTTTGTCTAGGTAGTCGGTATCAAGGAACCACACGTTCGTCGTCTTGTTCTCTTCAAAAGGAACTACGCCTAACCCGCTCCAACCAATCCTACTAGCGAAGGATGTGGTGCAGTCGACGACACCGCTTCGGCAGGAGCCGAGCAAAACGCCAACCACTCTTCCTTTTGACATTTTGGACATTCTCTTCACGTGGTCCGTAATACCCAGCAAGACAATTGGGTGGACAACGACGGTATGAATAGACGACATCCTCTTTGATTGAAAACTAAGCCCAACAGAGTGAGGAAAATCGGCTTGATTTCTGGAAACAGGTCGTTCTGCTTTCGCACTCCCCTGGTGAATTCGGTCGCGTGCACAACAAACAACGGAACTGCAAACAGTGAAACCTAGTGTCCATCCTAGTACTCGTTGTATTTCTTGCTACAGCCTTTCACCTTCTCCACGGGGTACTTCTTCGCGTTCAGCCCGATCTTCCGCAGAGCGGCGGTGGGGAGGTCGATGTCACAGCGGTCTATTCCCTCACTCGCTACACCTTTTCAAACCGGCCAGTCTCAGCAAGTAGATGAGAACGTCGCTCAACTCCTCGCCGAGATGAACTCGCTCTTCGGGCGTAAGCTCGGGAACGCCCGGCTTCATCTCTCCCTTCCACTGCATGATCTCGCACACCTCCCCGACTTCTCCCATCTGGGTGTGACAGAACTACGACTCTCTTACCATGGCAAGAAGGATGTTTCTCGGAGTGTGGAACTATGCGTTACGCTAGACGAGAAAGAATCACCTGCTCCCAATCTCGCTCATCGACGAAGGCCTGGATCTTTGATCGCAGCTCTTCAAACGTGAGCGTGCTCTCAAACTTGGTTGCTGGTTTCTCCTCGCTCATTTGTCGTAGCAACAAATAACTGGGTCAAAACACAATGTACTTCTTAAACAACTTATCTATTCCACTAAGCATGTCCTCGTCCACCTCCAGCTTGATATTCTCGCAGTCCAGCACCTAATCGTCACTCGTCCTCTCGGCACCCACTCGCTGCAGGTTCTCTCGCATCATAGACATGGCCGTTCGTACGTCGCCGTCTCTCTGGCCCTGATTTCCGACAAACAGGGGGTGATGCACGGGCGGCTCCTGATTCGGGTCATAGATCACACTCATCGACGAGCGGTACTCCGTCGCGTACGGGAGAGACACCTACACATCACCCGGCCCAGGGAGGGGGACGTTGAAGTACTTGGCGAGGAGCGTCACGACGCGCGTGAGATAGCCCAGAGCGACGTTCGTCTCGTTGTGGAAGGCCTCGGCGACCTGTCCGGTGGCTACGAGTCAGCGCGTGACGAAGAAGGCACTTCGCAGCGGCATCTCTCGGAGCTTCATCTTCTTGACGGCCCACTCCGCGCCGGTGCGCTCGACGGGGAACAGGAAGAAGACCATCGCCAGCAGACGCGTGCGGCGCGCGTGGAGACAGCGCTGAATGGCCTCCTCCTTCTTCCTACGGGTGATGCCGAGACGGCAGCACGACTGGAATTCGTCGGCCGTGTGGTCCTTCTCCTTGATGGAGTCGTCGTAGTTGGACACCGCCTACGCGTCACCGACCTCTCTTCGCCTCACCTCGTAGTGCGTTTGGAGACTGGCGCGCAGCTCCGTCAGCTCCCTCTTCATCGCCTCCACGCTCGTGTTCTCTACGCCTCACTGCGCCCCGCCGTGCCCACCCTCGTCCAAGTGGCTCTGGAGCAGCGCCTGTTCCTCCTTCAGCTGGCGGATGTCGTTCATCAGACACTTCGACCTACGCGTCACGCCGCCGCTCTGCGCCCACGCCACCGCCTTCTCGTTCTGCTCCATGGGCTCGCGCATGGAGTCCTCCACCATCCGCTTCATCAGCGTCATGCGGTCGTCGTTCCGCTGCGTGCGCGACTGCTGCAGGTAGAGCTGCTGCAGCGAGGTGAGCGTGAAGTGGAAGTCGCACTAGGGGTGAGGTGGCGGCGAGGCGGGGACGATGTGACTGCCCATGGGCGCCGACTGGATCTCGGGGGCGTGGACCTCTTTCAGCACGCCCGCGCGGCGGAGGAAGGAGCACACGGCGTGCGAGGCGAAGAAGCCGTCGTTCATGTGGAAGAGAACTGCGTTGAACGGAAGCGCCTACTCTGGATGGAGGGAGGAGGAACGTACATTGAAGATCTGTTCCACAGCGGTGATGCTCATATTGTCTCGAATCAGCTCCATCTCTACCGGCGAGATGGTCTTCAGGTCGCTCAGCGAACTCATATCGACCGCTTCCAAAGGAGCGAGATAGTCGAGGTCTTGAATGGATACGAGGGATTCGATGATTAACTTATCGCCTTGCTCTTCCTTGTTCCAAACACGGAGCGTGAACACTAGAAATGAGGAGAGGCGACGAATCCACACCTCTCTGGTCCTTTGCTTCCTGTGCGATATCTAGGGGGTTTCCAAACTCGTTCCACTCGGGATTCACGGTGTCTTCAACCGTCTCAGAAGTGTACACAAGCTTCTCCTCCTCGCATCCATTGGCATCATCACCGGTAGGGAGCACTACGCGGGGTTAACGAAAACGGGGTCATCGTACTGCAGTGGATGGTGAAGAAGAGTTGGCAGGATTTCTCGATGGATTCGTTCTTCACATTGCGCACAATGATGCTTCGAATATGCTTTAATCGGCGCTAACGCTAAGCAGGAGAAAACAAGCAATACGAGTCCAGGGAGAATCCTTCTGTAGAATTTCCTCGAAACAGCTTGAGGCGGTAACGGCTGCATAAGATACTGCGCAGTACTCTTGGAATCTGAGGACATCCGGGACAATCCAAGAAACACAAAATCGGGAGTTTTACTGGAAAGACATGTATGCAAGAAACACACAACGGAAGAAAGGAGATATCTTTTGACAAAAAGGAAATGTTTGGAATGGATTTGATTGCGTCGTTGACACGGGTTGCAGATTGTGGATCGGACTCTTGAGAGGGAGAGCTCTTTTGATCGGTGGTGGTGAAGTAGTCAAAAGGGTCCCAGTCGTCTTCAGATGTCTTCTTTACAGAAGTCTTGGGTAACTCCCATTCATCTTCAGATTCCTTCTTACTAGAAGTCTTGGGTAACTCCCAATCATCCTCGGATTCCTTCTTTACAGAAGTCTTGGGTAACTCCCAATCATCCTCGGATTCCTTCTTACTAGAAGTCTTGGGTAACTCCCATTCATCTTCAGATGTCTTCTTTACAGAAGTCTTGACTATAGAACCCTTGCCACCTCTCCTTCTCCTTCTGCTCACCGGCTTCGGCGCTTTCAATTCACTTGGAACTCTAGAAGGCTTAGCCACCTCCCAATCCTCCTCCTCCTTCACAGAAGGCTTGGTCACAGTCCAGTCATCCTCGGGTGCAACCACTTCCCAGTCGTCGTCCTCTCGTCTCGCCGCCGGCTTCGTGTCTCCCCACATGTCCTCGTCACTCCCGTCCAGCGACGCCGCCATCCAGTCGTCCTCCACCGTCTTCATCGATGGCACCGCCGGCTCCTTCCGCCCCTTCGGCACAGCAGGTACAGCAGGCACGGACACTTCCCAGTCGCTGTCGTCATCTTCGACAGGACTTGTGACTCTTCCACCACTCACAACAGAAGGCTTCGCCACTTCCCAATCACTGTCGTCATCCTCGACAGGACCCGCAACAGCTTTGTCACCCACAGAAGAGGGCTTCGCCACCTCCCAGTCGCTATCGTCATCAACAGGACCCGCAGCAGCTCCACCACTCACAGCAGGAGGACTCGCTGTTTCCCAATCACTGTCGTCGTCATCGACCTTTCTCACTTCCACTCCATTCACTGACTTCTTGCCAGAAACCGCTCCACTTGGAGGCGCCTCGGGAACAGGCGCCACTGGCTTATCATTGCTCTTACTCGGTTTGACAGTTTCCCAATCATCCTCAGAACTCTCGTCTTGCTCAATTACCACCTTCTTCTCTTCTTCCTTATGACCTCCATCCCCATTACTGGCAGCAGCAGGACTCGCTGTTTCCCAGTCCTCGTCACTGTCAGGGGAAGCAGATACCACAGTGGGAGTGTGAATGGAATCGGCATTGGATATACTTCCTCCCTTCACTGCAGACACAGACGCAGAATCCGAACTATCACTGGAAGAAGACACATCTGAATCGGCTTTCCTTTCTGCTCTACTAGCGGCAAATATATCTACTCATGATGCAGTGAAACAAGGAATACCATTTTTGTTCTCTTCTTTGTCCTCTTTGAGACTATTCACAAGCAGCTTAGAGAATGCACCATTCTTGCTAAGAACCGCATAGTCGTTCCAAGCAGTGTCGCACTTCTTCGCCAAAAGCTCTCGGATGCAACTACACATGAACACAGCTCCTACAGACACATACGCTGACGCATCAGTGCAGTAGCGAGAGTACGACTCATACGAGACGAGCGAGGGCAACACCTTCGACACATCGCCATACGCTCGACATAAGCACTGATTTGCAGTACTCTCGATACTGCTCATCAGCGGGATTTTCTACTCAGTTAGCGTTTCTCTTTTGTGAAGATACAGCGGTCAGCAAAGGGGCTGGAAATAGCCTGTGTTGAGAGTTTCAGTGAATGCCTTAATAGCTCAGTCGGTAGAGCACTCGCTTAGTAAGCGAAAGGTCGGGAGTTCGATCCTCCCTTAAGGCTTTTTCGTCGCTGTGAAGTCTGTCCACGCTTATAGGACGTAAGTGAGGGGATTGTTTAGAACCTTGGTCGCGTGGCGCAACGGATAGCGCATTGGGCTTCGGACCCAAAGGTTGTGGGTTCGAGTCCCACCGCGTCCGATCTTTTCTTTTTCCTTCTTCTTCTATCGCTTCCTCTCGCTGAGATGGACGCGCTGGAACGCTCTCTTTTGTGTGGCTGCACGATCGACGTACTGTCACTGGAAGTACCTGATCTCGCACTCAGACACCGTGATCACTGCAACACGGACTTCAAATCCTCTTTTGCAACAATGATGATTGATCTCTCTTCCAACGAGACACGGAACAAAGGACTACTCCGTTGTGGTCTTCCGCACTTCTGGATACTGCTTCGAGGGACTCCATTGTGTTCCACCAAATGCGGTCCATGCCGAAAATAAGCCCCGTTTTACCCATGGAAGGTTCCAATCGTGGAAGGATTCTGTGCTTCCCATATTATTCTTGTAAGTTACCGATTAGCAGAATGGCTGGAGTCTTCAAGCCGTACCATGCA
>ERZ780157.3307-NODE-3307-length-13666-cov-4.367203_pt1 | contig 13666 bp, 11 predicted proteins | sample MGYA00511169_ERZ780157 | MGnify/ENA primary metagenome ERZ780157 (study PRJEB29588, sample SAMEA1965149) | human gut metagenome | biome: human gut; feature: human-associated habitat; material: faeces | place: Denmark | collected 2008/2010 ... | reverse complement strand
ACCGCCTTCTAACTTTACTTATGCAATAAAAAACCAAAACTTAAAACAAAAAAGGGGTTGAAAAAAATAGAAATAACATATATAATGAAAATATAACTATAAAAAATGAACAAAAAAGAGAAGGGAGCGATTTTTATGAAAATAAAAATAACAGGAAAGGAACTAAAGATAACAGAGGCTATTAATGATTACGTAGAAAGAAAATTAGAAAGAATTGATAAATATTTCGAAGAAGCAGAAGCAGAAGTTACACTAAAAACAGAAAAACAAGAGCAAATAGCAGAAATATATGTTCAAGCAAATGGAGAAAAATATAGAGCTGTAACAGAAGACAAAGACTTATATGCTTCAATTGATAAAGATATCGATATATTAGAAGGCCAAATTAGAAAATCAAAAACAAAAAAAGAAAAAATGATGAAAGATGCATCTATAAAAACAATGGAAGTAGCAGATAACAAAGAAACAGAAATAAAAGATGAAATAATAAAAACATCATATTATGAAATAAAACCTATGTTACCTGAAGATGCAGTATTAAAGTTACAAGAAAAACCAACACATAACTTTTTAGCATTTATAAATGTTGAAACAGGAAAAGTAAATGTTGTACATAAATTAAAAGATGGTAAAAACTACGGATTAGTAGAACCAGAAGCATAATTTATATATAAAAAAGGCAGGAAATCAAATCCTGCCTTTATGTATGCTTAAATATAAAACATAAATAAAACAAAAATTTAAATTCCTACCAAATGCAAAATCTTAGATTAAGTTATAATAAAACTTAACTATTTCATATTTCTTTCAGCTTGTTCTATCATTTTTTTAACCATTTGTCCACCGATTTTACCAGCATCTTTAGCTGAGATGTCTCCGTTATATCCGTCTTTTAAGTTAACACCAACTTCACTAGCTACTTCGTATTTGAATTTGTCTAAAGCAGTCATAGCTTCTGGTACTAATTTCTTGTTACTTGAGTTTGCCATTGTTTTTTCACCTCCTGTAATATTACACTAGAAAAAACTACTGCTTTTTCTAATACTATCATTTGCAAAAAAGAGAAAAATAAACAGGAAATTTTTAGAAAAAATAATAATTTAAAATATTGCAAATTAGAATTTTTATATATATAATAAGATACGATCAAAAGAGGAGTGAAAAATATGTACAAATTAGTAGCAATTGATTTAGATGGTACAATGTTAAATAGTTATGGAATTGTAACAGAGAACACAAAAAATGTAATAAAAAAAGTTATTGAACAAGGAACAGAAGTAATTATAGCATCTGGAAGACCAATAGATTCTATAAAAACAATTGCAAAAGAAATAGGAAGTAACAATTATTTTATTGCAGGAAATGGTGCTCTTATTTATGATATCAAAAATGAAAAAACAATATACGAAAAATATATTACAAAACAAAAAGTATTGGAAATAATAAAAATATGTGAAGAAAACAGTATAAGTTACAATGTATATACTGACAAAACAATATTAGCAACATCATTAAAATATAATGTTTTATATTATTACAAAGAAAATTTAAAAAAAGAAGAAAATAAAAAAACAAACATTAATATAGTTAAAGACATGTATGAATATGTAAAAGAAATGAAAGAAGATAAATTTTTAAAAATTACAGTATGTGACGATAATAAAACAGTATTTAATTATATAATGAAAAAATTAAAAAAAATAAATGGAATTGAAGTTTTAGATGTATCACATATGTCAAGAAAAGTTATAAGGCAAGGGACTGAAGATATTCCTATAGAATATTATTATACAGAAATAACTAGCAAGGATGTTGATAAATGGGGAGCTATTGAAAAATTAGCTGATAGATTGCAAATAAATAAAGAAGAAATAATGGCAATTGGCGATAATATGAATGATAAAAGAATGGTTGAAAATGCTGGGCTTGGAGTTATGATGGAGAATTGTGCTCCATACATGAAAGAGTTTGCAGATGTGATTGTTAAAGATAATAATAATGATGGTGTTGCTGAAGCAATAGAAAAATATGTGTTAGGTGAAGAATAATACTAAAAATGAATTCATAATGTAATGGAAAAATGTATTCTTAAAAGAAATATCTATTGGAAGGATAATATAGAATAAAAGCAAATAAAATGCACAAAATAACTAAAAGAGGTGCATTTTATGTTTAAAGAGAAAAATATTGAAAATAGAAAATTAAGAAATTTACAAAAACAAAATTCTGATATTGTAAAAATAGAAGGCTTATATAAAAATGATAGTAGTACAGATGAATCAAATAATTTTCATTTAGAAGAATTACTAGGAGGAGAAGGAACAACAAAATATGGAGAATTCGTTTCTTCATATTTTGCATGGATTGGACTTAATAGACAAAAAAATAGAGCTGATGAGCTAAATGAGATGACTAAAAAGAATAAATATACGTATAGAAGGATATTAGATGATGACTGATTAATTAAACAAAAGATAAAAAAATGTAAAAAGATATTGACATAAAAAATAAAGGTGCTATAATAAGAATGTAGGTCAAAGAAAGTCAAAGTCAAAAAAACAATTGAAAGTCAAAAACGAAACAACGATTGAAAGCAAAATTTAATATGACATGAAAATAGTAATATAAATAGAAAAGAGGCGGTAAAAGGTGAGAATATCAGACATGATAGAAGATTTCATAAAGGATTTATTTGATGATGAAGACAGTATTGAAATACAAAGGAACGATTTAGCAGAGAAGTTTAACTGTGTGCCATCTCAAATAAATTATGTAATATCCACAAGATTTAAACCGACACAAGGCTATTATGTTGAAAGTAGACGTGGCGGTGGAGGACATATCACAATTACTAAAGTAAATATTACAAAAAGCAATTACTTAATGCATATAATATCAAGTATGGGAGATACCGTTACAGCTCAAGAAGTTAGTATATTTATTAGTAATTTTTTATCATATGATATGGTTACTAAAAATGAGGCAAAGCTTCTAAAGGTTGCAACTAGCGACAATGTTCTCACTGTAGATCCAAAAGAAAAAGATAAATTAAGAGCAAACATATTTAAAAATATGTTATTAAATCTTGTTGAAGATTAACTAAAAGATTACAGAAGAAAAGTGTATTTTAGCAAAAGCATTAAATTATGTTTATGATAAAAAGCTAAAATATTAAAAGAAAAAAATTAAATTATAACAGTAAAAAGGTAATGAAAAACTGTTAAAAAGACGACTAAAAATAAAATCTATTATAGGAGGATGATTATTATGGTATGTCAAAATTGTGGAAAAAATGAGGCTAATGTAAAATATACACAAATCGTTAATGGAGTAAAGAAAGAGATGGTATTATGCGAAGAATGTGCCGAAAAAATGGGAATATCAAATTTTAAAGTTAATATGCCAATTCATTTTTCAAACTTCTTCGATGATTTGTTTGATGATGAACAATTATTGCCAAGTTTTATGAAGGAGAATAGCAATACGTGTACAAACTGTGGAGAAGAGTATGATAATTTTATAAAAACAGGATTATTAGGATGCGCTGATTGCTACGATATGTTTGAAGATAAAATTGACCAGGTTTTAAAAAATATGCAGGGAAGTATAAAACATGTTGGAAGAAAACCTTTAAATATTGAAGAGAAAATGAAAAATACTGGTGAAAATAAGGCTAATGTAAATTCTCAAAATTCTAAGGCTGAAAAAGATAAAAAGGTAAGTCAAGTTGATGAGCTGGAGTCTTTGAAAAGAGAATTAAATGCTGCAATACAAGAAGAAAGATACGAAGATGCAGCTAAAATAAGGGATAAGATTAAGGATATCGAAAAAAAGTAGGTTAGCAAGAAAAACGAATACTATTCGCTTTTCTTCTGAAATTTTATGTTGTGAATTGAAGAAAGGAAGTAATAAAATGTCTAATTGGTATTTACAAAATGGAAAAGATTCTGATGTAGTAATTAGTACAAGAGTAAGGCTTGCACGTAATATTAAGGATTTTAATTTTGAGAATAAATGCTCAAAAGATGATAAAAAGCACATATTAGAAAAAATAGAAGGCGTTCTTCCAAGTATTGGATACGATTTAAAATTATTAAGATTAAAAGATATGGATAATCTAACAAAACAATCTTTAGTCGAAAAACATATTATCAGTCCAGAGTTTGCAAGTAGCAAAGATGAGAATTGTGCAATTCTTATAAATGATGAAGAAAATATTTGCATAATGATAAATGAAGAAGACCATTTAAGGATGCAACTTTTCGGAGAAGGAATTGCAATAGAAGAGTTAATGAATCTTGCAATTGAAATTGACCAAAAACTAGAAAGATTAGTGGATTATGCGTTTAGTGAAAAATATGGATATTTAACAGCATGCCCTACTAATGTTGGTACAGGTCTTAGAGTTTCTGTAATGGTTCATTTACCTGGGCTTGCGGAGACTGGCAACTTAAATAAAATACTTCATATTGTAAATAATTTTGGAATGAGCGTAAGGGGAGTCTATGGAGAAGGAAGCCAAAGCATGGGAAACATGTACCAAATTTCTAACAACCAGACTTTAGGACTTACAGAACAAGAAATTGTAAAAAATATGAAGCTTATAACAGATAAGATTATCGAACAAGAAAGAGTAGCAAGAAAATATTTGGGAAAGAATCAAATTGGACTTGCTGATAAAGTGTACAGGGCCTTCGGCATATTAGAAAATGCCAGAATTTTATCGAGTAATGAGTGTATAGATTTGTTATCTGATGTAAAACTTGGTACAGATATGGGGATAATAAGTGAATTAGATGACACAAAAATTAAAAAATTATTCTTATATACGAAGCCAGCAAATTTGCAAAAATACTATGGAAAAGTAATGGATTCTAATGAAAGAGACTTGAAGAGAACAGAGATTATTAGAAAAATTGTAACAGAATAAATATAAAAAGCTATGTTGAAAAGTAATTATAATTTTGGCTATGTCAAATACTATTTCAAACGTAATTACATTCAAAAAGTATGAACTTATTACATTTGAAACTCATTTTAATTGCCAAAATCCAATTCTTTTTCAATCTAATGTATGAATGAAAGGAAAGTGGTGAATTATGGAATATAAATTTACAAATAGTGCAGAAAATGCTCTAGAAATTGCGAATGATTTAGCTGCAAAGCTAGGGCATAATTATATAGGGTCAGAACACATTTTATATGGTTTAGTAGAAGAAGGAACAGGTGTTGCAAGTAAAGTTCTTGCAAACCAAGGCGTTACTGCAGAAGCTGTTTTAAAGGAAATTGAAGAACTTATAGGTGTAAGTGAAAATGCTCCAATTGTAAATGCAGATAGTATTGGGCTTACGCCAAGAAGCAAAAGAATAATTGAAAATTCTTTTATAGAAGCACGTAGATTTAACAGTGAATATATTGGAACTGAGCATATTCTTTGTGGAATTATGCGCGAGGGCGATAGTGTAGCTGTTAGAATTATGATGGATTTGAATGTAAATCCAAAAAAGTTGTACAATGAACTTGTGAAAATGATTAATGAAACAAAAGGGCAAGAATCTGAGAGCAAGAGGACAAGCAATGGTGGAAGTTATAATTCTACTCCAACTTTGAACCAATATGGTAGTGATTTAACTAAAAAGGCAAGAGAAGGAAAGCTTGATCCAGTTATAGGAAGAAGAACTGAAATTGATAGAGTTATTCAAATTTTATCAAGAAGAAGCAAGAATAACCCTTGTTTGATAGGTGAACCAGGTGTTGGTAAAACTGCAATAGCTGAAGGGTTAGCAGAAAAAATAGTTGAAGGTGATGTGCCAGAAACTTTAAAAAATAAGAGAGTTGTAAGCATAGATATATCTGGAATGATAGCTGGTGCAAAATATAGAGGAGACTTTGAGGAAAGAATAAAGAAATCTCTTGATGAAGTAAAAAAAGCCGGAGATGTAATTCTATTTATAGATGAAATTCATACGATTGTAGGCGCTGGCTCTGCAGAAGGTGCTGTTGATGCAGCAAATATTTTAAAGCCACTTCTTGCAAGAGGAGAAATTCAAGTTGTTGGAGCAACTACAACAAACGAATACAGAAAATACATTGAGAAAGATGCAGCTCTTGAAAGAAGGTTTAGCCCAGTAATGGTAAACGAGCCATCTGAAGAAGATGCAATCAAAATATTGGAAGGGTTAAGAGATAAATATGAGGCTCATCATAATGTGAAAATTACTGATGAGGCAATAAAATCAGCTGTTGAACTTTCTACAAGATATGTTAATGACAGATATTTGCCAGATAAAGCAATAGATTTAATTGATGAGGCTGCGTCAAAAGTTAAGATGCAGACATATACAAAACCTGACTCGATAAGAAACTTAGAAGATGAAATCGAAAAGGTTCGTAAAGAGAAGGAAGAAGCTATTGCAACTCAGAATTTCGAGAAAGCAGCAAAGCTAAGAGATGAAGAAAAAAATAAGAGACAGGAATTAGAAGATGCTCAAAATAAATGGAAAGAGGGTAATACTAAAAAAGTAATGACTCTAAAACAAGAAGATATTGCAGGGGTAATATCAACTTGGACAGGAATTCCGGTAAGCAAAATATCTGAAACTGAAAATGAAAAATTAAGACACCTAGAAGACAACTTGCATAAAAGAGTTGTTGGACAAGATGAAGCCGTTTCGGCTGTTGCAAAGGCAATAAGAAGAGGAAGAGTTGGATTAAAAGACCCAAATAGACCAATAGGTTCATTCTTATTCTTAGGACCAACTGGTGTTGGTAAAACAGAGCTTGCAAAAGCATTGGCAGAGGCATTGTTTGGCAACGAAAATAGCATGATAAGAGTTGATATGTCTGAGTTTATGGAGCCACACTCTGTTGCTAAATTAATAGGTGCTCCTCCAGGATATGTTGGATATGACGAAGGCGGACAATTAACAGAAAAAATAAGAAGAAGACCATATTCTGTAATCCTATTTGATGAGGTTGAAAAGGCTCACCCAGATGTAATGAATATGTTATTACAAATTCTTGAGGACGGAAGATTAACAGATGCTCAAGGCAGAACCGTAAACTTTAAAAATACTGTAATAATAATGACATCAAATGTCGGTGCAAAATTAATAACAGAAAAAAATAAACTAGGATTTGCTGGTGGAAATGTCGAAGAAAACAAGAATCAAGAATATGAGGCAATAAAGAAAGAAGTAATGGGAGAATTGAAAAAACAATTCAGACCAGAACTTATAAACCGTATTGACGACATAATAGTATTCCACAAGCTAGAAGACGAAGATATCAAGAAAATAATAGATATAATGTTAGTACAAGTTCAAAACAGACTAAGTGCACAAGATATAAAAATAGAAATAGACCAATCTGTAAAAGACTTAATTGCTAAGAAAGGTGTAGACACAAATTATGGTGCAAGACCACTAAGACGTGCTATACAAAATATGCTAGAAGATAAAATTGCAGAAGCAATACTAGATGGCGTGATAAAACCAAAGAAAAAAGCAAAAGCAGTTGTAAAAAACGACAAAATTGTAATTGAATAAAAATAAATAAGGGAAACAGAACACAATCTGCTTCCTTTATTATTATATAATAGAAAGTCATGCTGACTTTTCTATTATATAAAATATTGCACAGAAAATTTATTTCATAAATTTTCGCACACGAACAAATTTACTGAAAATTTCAATTTTATAGAGAAGTATAAAGGGTAGAGCAAAGACTGAAAATTTTCATATTTGTTCGTAAGATGATATAGGCTACAAATTTCATATAAGTATATGAATAAGAATTCTGTGAAAATTAACGTTGAAACATTAGTGATTTTGTGATAGGATATTTTTAATAAAATCTCGCCCAAAAAGGGGCGTCCCTAATGGGCGAAGGATAAGGTGATAATGATGAATGAAAATATTAATTTAAATGCTTTAAAGCATGGCTCTGCTACTCCAGAAAATTCTAAATGGAAGCAAATGATTGCAAGAAAAAAGCCGTTGTATACGGCTAATACAGAGATAAGGTCTGAGTTTGAAAGAGATTATACTAGAATAATTTATTCTAATGCTTTTAAAAGAATGAAACATAAAACGCAAGTTTTTTTTTCACCAACAAATGACCATATTTGTACTAGAATAGAGCATGTAAACTATGTTGAATCTATTAGTTATGGTTTAGCAAAAGCACTTGGGTTAAACATAGAGCTTACTAAAACCATTGCTATTGCTCACGATTTGGGGCATAGCCCGTTCGGTCATGCTGGAGAAAGGGTACTAAATAAAATTTTACTAAATGAAACTGGAAAAACCTTTTGGCATGAAAGAAATGGTTTACTTTATGTTGATAATATAGAGCTTTTGGATAATAGAGAAGGATATAAAGAAAATTTGAATTTAACATATGCAGTAAGAGATGGCATAATTTCGCATTGTGGCGAAATAGATGAAAATAGCATAAAGCCTAGAGAAGAAGCAATTAATCTAGAAAATTATACAAAGCCTAACGAATATGCTCCATTTACTTGGGAAGGATGTGTGGTAAAAATTTCTGATAAAATCTCATATCTTGGCAGAGATATAGAAGATGCACTTAGATTTAAAATACTTACAGAAGCAGATATTCAAGAGTTACAACATAGATTAGATGTTGCAAATACTGGGTATGATATATTAAACACAACAAATATAGTAAATTATCTAATGTCAGATTTATTGAAAAATACCACATTAGAAAAAGGCTTAACTTTCTCTCAGGAAGGCTTAAATTTTATAAATGAATTAAAAGCATTTAATTATAAAAAAATATATTCAAATGATAAAAATAGATTGGCAGACCAATATTTTAATTTAGTGTTAAATACAATTTATGAAGTCTTAAAATTTGCTAAAAATCAGATTTTACAAGAAAACATAAATAGTCTATATGCAGAAGTAATAAAAGAATTTGCTTGTTGGCTTAAAAACTATTGCATAAATGAAGAAATTGTAGAAAATAAAAAGCTAAAAAACAACAAAATATATAATATAAATAAGCCAGAAGATTATGCTACTGCTGTGGTGGAGTACATAGCTGGAATGACTGATAATAAGGCAATTGATACATACAATAAAATAATAAGTTTTTAATGTGAAGGAGGCAATATGGTTGCATTAGTTACAGGTGCGTCTTCGGGAATAGGAAGAGATATTGCAATAGAACTTGCAAAAAGAAAATATGATATTATTGCAATTGCAAGAAATGAGGAAGCATTAATAAAACTAAAAGAAGAAGTAGAAAAAACTTATAATGTAAATGTTGAGGTAAGAGCCATGGACCTAACCGATAGAGAAGGTTGCATTAAATTACACGAAGATGTAAAAGCAAAATATGGAGCAATAGAAGTGTTGATAAATGATGCGGGGTTTGGAACATGTGGAGAGTTTACTAAAACAGATTTAAATAAAGAAATTGGAATGATAGACACAAACATAGTTGCACTTCATATTTTAACAAAGTTATTTTTACAAGACATGGTAGAAGTAAACAGAGGGCATATAATGAATGTTGCATCAATAGCAGGCTTTATGCCTGGCCCATTAATGGCAACTTATTACTCTACAAAAGCATATGTAGTAAGGCTAACACAAAGCATTAGACAAGAATTATTTATGAAACATTCAAAAGTAAAAATAAGTGTTCTATGCCCAGGGCCAGTAAATACAAATTTTAATAAGGTTGCAGATGTAAGGTTTAATCTAGCAGAAGCTAATAGTAAACAAGTAGCAAGATATGCTGTAAGAAAAATGTTTGCAAATAAAATATTAATATTTCCGAGTCTTACAATGTGGCTTGGCAGACTATTATTTAAAATAATGCCAGACCAGTTATCGGCATTTTTTTGCTACTTTGCACAAAGAAGAAAAATAAACTAAAATATAATATCATTGCATAAGAAAATTGACTTTTTTATTTGCATAGTTTAAACTTAAGTAAATAGTAAATAAAATAATAAATATGAAAGGATTATTAAAAAACAAAATTTTGTGTATAGGGGGAAAATACAAAAATGAAAAATAAACAAGAGATGAAAACAAATGAAAAACGGAATAACATTAGTAGCTTTGGTTATTACAATTGTTGTTTTGTTAATACTAGCAGGATTAAGCATTAATTTGGTATTTGGAGATAATGGAATTGTGAAAAAAGCAAAAGAAGCAGGGGATAAATCAATAGCTTTTGGCGTAAAAGAAAGAATTGGAATGGTACTACTAGAATATCCTATGTCTACAGAATATAGTAGCTTAGAAGAATTTTTAAATTCACAAGTAGCAATTGAAGTTGATTCTGTAACAAAAGGCGATGACGGAAGATTTGAAGTCGAAAAAGACGGATATGTTGCAACTGTTAATTCGGATTGTGTAATAGAAAAATTTGAAAAGATAGCAACAAGACCAATTGTAAAAGATATAAAGATTGTTGAAAATAGTAATGGAAAGGGAGATAATTTACCGGAAAAAAATACACCGATAGATACACCATTATATATTACATTTACACATTTAATAGAAGGCGGAACAACAACTGTTAGTCCTGCAATACCATTTAAAGTAACAGAAAATGGCACATATAAATTTACTGTAACAGGAACTGTGAATGGAGAAAAAAGCACTAAAGTTGTAAGCGTAACTGTAAACCAGTATGTATCAAAATATAATATAGGGGACTATGTAAATTATACATATGATGTAGTAAGCAAAGGATATACAACAGACCCTACAGTAACAGGGTATAAGAATCAGACAATTAATCAAACACAAGAATTAAAATGGAGAATATTGAATATAGACGAAGAAAAAGGAACAGTAGCTTTAATAAGTTCAACTCCAACAAGTGATGCTGTTGGTTTTGGAGGTGTATTAGGATACAATAATGGACCAACTATAATGAATGAAATTTGTAAAGAACAATATAGCAATAAAAGCTTAGGAAACAATGTAAAAGAGGTAAGAAATATAAGCTTGGTTGATTTTGAAAGACTAATGACAGATAGGGGAATTGCTAGAAGAAATGCATTTGCAAACAATTATGGTGCAATTTATGGAAAAACAAAAACATATACAACTAACATTCAATATCCGATACTATATAAAAATCAAAAAGGAGCAGGAGTGAATATAACAGAAGAAAATGCTGATAAAATAGAGCAACCTGCATTAACGAAAGACAACCTAGATCCATATGAAGAAAGTAAAGAAGTATCGAAAGAAGAGCGGTAAAAATAATACAAGTGAAAGTGCAGATGGCAATGTGCTAACAGTAACACACACATATTATGCTACGAGATTTGATGAAGAATATTATTTAAAAGATGCAGTAGAAGTGTTAACAAGTACCGATACTTATTGGATTGCTACACGTAATGTTTTTGCAAAATCTGATTATGCCTATTTTGGATTACGCTGTGCTAGTAATTGTATAAGTGACAATAGTATGTTCCATTCAACAGGAAACACTGGAAGCAATAAATATAGTTTGCGTCCTGTAGTTTCGTTATCATTAGATATTTTAGGTGATGATAAGACTGGAAATGATGAAAATGGCTATGTATGGAATTTGAAATCAAATAATTAATAATAAAATTGAAGGTAAAATGTATTAAGATATTTTACCTTCAATTTTTGTTTGATGTATATAAGTTAAACTATTAATGTAAGTCACTTGCAACTTCTTGTAATGTTACTTTTACTACTGTTCCTTCTTCAACAGTTGCACCAACTGCTGGGTCTTGGGAAACTACTATTCCAGAACCTGTAGATTGAATGTTTAAGTTTTTACTCTTTAAAGTTGCTGTTACGTTACTCAAACTCTTTCCTTTTAAGTCTGGCACTGTTACAGAAACTGATGTGCTATTTTCTTCTGTATATAGTTTACATACGCCATTCTTTGAAACAGATACGCCTGCTTTTGGCGTTTGGACTGTTACTATTTCGTCATCACTTGCAGAAGTTACAGGAGTAATTCCTAAATTTTTCAATATTTGTTTTGCTTCTGATATTGTTTTATTTCTTAAATCTGGTATTGTTATTAAAGATGTATTATTTGTTGTTACTTCTGTTGCATCATTTGAAGGAATTCCTAAATAAGGCAACACTTCGCTTAATACTTGAGATACAACAGGGGCTGCAATTGCGCCACCATAGTAATTTTTTACTTGTGGACCATACAATACTAGTAATGCTACTACTTTTGTATTTTCAACTGGTGCTATTGCTAAGAAAGAGACAACATATCCATCTTCTGGGTGGTTAGGGTCTGGCTCAGATGTTCCCGTTTTTCCACCTATTGTATATCCTTTTACTGCACCGTATTTTCCACCACCGTCTGTAACAACAGATTGCATCATGCTTCGTACTTTTGTAGCTGTTTCAGATGATATTACTTGACGTACCTCTTTTACATCAATGTTTGTAACTGCACCTGTGTCTGGGTTTTCTATGCTTTTTACAATTCTTGGTTGTACTAAAACACCATTGTTAGCAATTGCGCTTGCGGCTGTTATCATTTGTAAGGGTGTAATTGTAAATCTTTGACCAAATGACATTGTAGCAAGCTCTGTTGTACCAACATTTTCTAGCTTATGGAATTGGCTTGAAGCTTCTCCAGATGTTGCAATTCCTGTTTTATCAAATAGTCCGAATGCTTTGAAATATTTATATAGTGTAGTTGCTCCTATACGTTGGCCTAATTGAATTAATGCTGGGTTACAAGAGTTTTCTAAAGCGTTTCTTAAAGATTCACTTCCATGCCCAGATTTGTTTGCACAATTTATTTTTATTCCAGAAACCATTTGGCTTCCACTACAATAAAAGTCGCCAGCTGTGTCGGTTTCTACAACATCTTCCTCTAAGCCGACAGAAGCCATTACAGTTTTAAATACAGAACCGGGTTCATAGGTTTCGGTAACAACTTTGTTACGATACATTTTGTATAAGCTGTTTGTTTTTTCCTCACTAGAAAGTGTGTCCCAAGTTTCTTGAAGAGTTTCGTTTGGCTCAAATGGGGTATTTAGGTTATAGTCTGGATATGTAGCCATTGCTAGAATATCTCCAGTAGATGGGTCCATAATTGTCATTGAACCACCATTTTTACAATTGTTTTCTTCAACAGCCTGTTTTAAATATTTTTCTACAATAGTCTGAATATTTGCATCTATTGTAAGAGTAATGTTACTACCATTTTCAGGAGCTATGTATTTTTCATCAGTGTCTGGAATAGATTCTTGAGTTGCATCTATTGAAGTAGTTACGCGCCCTGGAGTACCAGTTAATGTTTCATCCCAATAATACTCAATTCCGGATAGACCGTTGTTATCACTCCCGCAAAATCCAATTAAATTTGAAGCTAAATTATTATAAGGGTAAGATCTTTTATTGTCTTTATCTATGTTAATTCCTGAGCTCCACTTATTATCTTCCATCCATTGCTTTAATTTAGAAACTTTATCTATATCAACTTTTTTAGCAATTGTTTCTACTGAGTTTGTACTTGTAACCTTTACTAATACTTCATCATAATTTAATTCAAAAATATCTGATAATGCTTTTGCAACTTTTTCTTTTAAAGCATTTGTAGCTTCAGCATCGTTTTTTACAGCTATAAGTGAAGGGTTTACACTAATAGTATCAAC
>ERZ780157.3298-NODE-3298-length-13702-cov-2.634279_pt1 | contig 13702 bp, 12 predicted proteins | sample MGYA00511169_ERZ780157 | MGnify/ENA primary metagenome ERZ780157 (study PRJEB29588, sample SAMEA1965149) | human gut metagenome | biome: human gut; feature: human-associated habitat; material: faeces | place: Denmark | collected 2008/2010 ... | reverse complement strand
CCTGAAAAATCTCCGGCCTTCAAGCTCTCTCAGCCTGAGCAGCCGGTCCTCTATGTCGTAATCCTCGCCGACAAGCAGCGCCCTTATATATTCGGCGCACCAAGTGTCCTCCTCCGCAGGAGCTTTGGCGGCCTTGCCCATGCATACTATGGAGACGTTTTCCGGATTTTGGCTTTGTATATAGCGCGCCACGGCATAGACGTTTACGAAGGCCGCGGTTATTTTCGTCCGCGTTGACAGCATTCACGATTCCCTGGGTTCCGGCGCTGGTCGTATGGACGATGTTTTTGCCGCTCAGATCAACATGTTCAATGTTGGCCGGGGAGTTGCCAAAGTCAAAGCCGGGGACGATGATCTCGCCGCGCTCTCCGGCGATAAGACAGTCCGGAAGTTCGTTTTTCAGCTTAAAGGCTTCCTCAACTGTGCCGACAGGGTATATGGCTCTGGCGGAATTGTTCATCATAAAACAGGCCGTTGTAAAGGCACGGAAAACATCTATTACAACAGTCAGGCCAACGGCCTGTTTCGCTCCTTCGATAAGCTGCAGTATCCTTATATTCATTTGAGTATGTCCTTCAAAAAGCTTTCCGCGCCGAAACGCTCGTCGATTCCGAGATACTCCGCTATGGTCGCGCCGACGTCGGCAAATGTCTTTCTTACTCCAAGATCAACGCCGCCCTTCACATTTTTGCCGCAGACGAGCAGGGGAACGTATTCCCTTGAATGGTCAGTGCTTGGAGTGGTTGGATCGCAGCCGTGATCCGCGGTGATGATTATCGTCGTGCTGTCGTATAAGCCGAGAGCCTTGAGCTGCCTTATGTATTCAAAGATCATGTTGAGGTTTCCGCGCGTCTGACCTTTGAGCCCCGCACTCCAATCCCATGACGAAACGTCTACGCGGTTGCCGTTTGCGTCCATTACGAACGGATCGTGCGAGCCCTGAAGGTGATAGAAAATGAACTCGCCGGTCAGAGAATCGTTGACGGAGATTCCTTTTTCGCGCACCCCTTTGTAAAATTCCACATCGTCGGTCTTGTGTATGCTCGATTCGGGATTTGATACGGTTGCGATGCTTGCAAGATCGCCGGTGTAGAACCAGAAATACGGCTTCAGCGCTTCGGGCGCGTAACGGTACGCCGAGAGAGTGAGCATATAGCGCACCATTTCCCTGTAATTTACGGTTTGCGTGGATTCGCCGATGTTGTCAACCGAGCCGCGGAGATTGTCTATATCAAAATATACATAATTCGCTTCGGTATATATCTTTGACGCGTATCCGGCGTTCTTTATGTCCTTGAGAAATGTCGTTTCCTCCCACGCTTTCTTTACATATTCGTCGGTGGGAACGGAATAGTCGGTTTTGATTCCGGTGAGAAGATAGTTTACGGAAGGATATGTGCGCGAATAGCTTCCGGTGAAATCCTCATAATAGGTGAATCCGGAAAGATTTTTCTCAACCTCGGGGTCCTCAAGCTGCTTTTTGGCATATGCGGTGTCAAAACGATCCATCAGAAATACAACGACGTTGTTCTTCGGAGCAAGCTCGTATATCCCATCGTCGGAAAGATACCCGTTCCCACTTATTATCGTAAAGTTCGTGGTCGTTAGAAGAGATATCAGCGCGACGGTCTGCGCACCGATGAGCATTACGGAGACGATACCGATGCCGAGAGTCCACGCCTTGCGGCTGAAATACATGACCGCAAGCACGAAAGCGAGAATGCCGAGCCATATAAGAGCATTGAGCACAGCCGGGATCGTATATGCAGTCCAATCCACGGAGGAACCGTCGAGCGTGCCGTGCTTTATGTTTATGAAGTTGCCCTGAACATAACCCGCAATCGTGAGAGCTGCGATAAACGACAGCGCATAATTGAACAGCTTGCCCCTGAGCATAAGAAGTATGAATGAGAGTACTATAAAAACACACAGCCCGCAGATCACCATCGGCATCACAAGGTACCTGAATGAGAAGGTTATGTATTTCATGTTGGAAATATATAACTCATACGGACCGAAAACGAAAAATGTGAATGCAAATGCAAACGACATGAGCAGCGCGGGAATGAGCCGCATTCTGAATTTTCTCTTGTCGGTCAAAAGCGCACGGAACTTATCCGCAAACGAAGGACCGCGCACTGTCGCGCAGGCTTCGGTTCCACTCTCTCCGATACGGGAATTTCTTTGTTTTTTCTTCATATCGATTTCGCTTTCCTCGGAATTTTACATTATTTGCCGCTGACAGACACAAAACCGCACGGCGGCATACGATACTCTCAATTATATCATAATGTAAATTCCATGTAAACACCAAACGGGCAAAAAAACGTATAAATTTTCTTTTTTTCTTGACTTCTGTTCGTGATGGTGATATAATAAAACTCATATTGAACAAATAAACTGTGGCTATCCGTGCTTTCGGCGGCAAAACGTTTCTGTTTTGGAATACCCGCGCTGAAAAATGAACGGAACGGAATCCGCTTCGGATTAAAATCGCGGCTTTTGCATCGAAAAAACGGATTTTTCCGTAATTTTTTCGGAACGTCGATACGGGCGGTGTGAAATACCCACGCCGAAGCATGATATAAAAACGGATGTGATTTCTCGCTTAAAAAGAATGCAGCCGAAACGATAAAAACTATAAATAAAAACAGAACGGAGATAAAGAATGCTGACAAAAAAACAGTTTGACATTCTTGTCAGAATGGCCGAAAAGGGAGAGCCCGAGACCCAGCGAAGCATTGCCGAAGGCACGGGAATGTCGCTCGGAGTTGTAAATAAAACGCTTGCACAGCTCACGGAAGCGGGATTCGTAAAATCGGGAACGGTAACTCCCGAAGGACTTGATGCGCTTGAGCCGTACCGCGTCAAGCGCGCGGTGATCTTTGCCGCAGGCTTCGGATCGAGAATGGTCCCGATCACGCTCAATACGCCGAAGCCTCTCGTTCGGGTTCACGGGAAGAGAATAATCGACAGCCTTCTCGACGCGGTCTACGCCGCCGGGATCGAAGAGGTGTACATAATACGCGGATATCTTTCCGAGCAGTTCGATCAGCTTCTCTATAAATACCCCAACATCAAATTCATCGAGAATCCCGTATATAATGAAGCAAACAATATCTCCTCGGCAATGTGTGCAAGATATCTCCTTCAGAACGCATATCTCTGCGAGGCGGACCTGCTTCTGTACAATCCCGCACTCATATGCAAATATCAGTATTGCTCTAATTATCTCGGAGTTCCGGTTGACGTTACGGACGATTGGTGCTTCAAAACGAAAAACGGGATTATCACAAAGCTCTGCGTCGGAGGAACAAACTGCCATCATATGTTCGGAATTTCGTATTGGAACGCGCAGGACGGAGCGCGCCTTGCGGGACATATCGAGCAGGTCTACAATTCCCCCGGAGGAAAAGAGCGTTATTGGGATCAGGTCGCGCTTGAATATCATCTCGACGAATACAAAATCGCCGTGCGCGAGTGCTCCTTTGACGACATCGCGGAGATCGACACTTACCGCGAGCTGAAGCAGATCGACGATACATACGTCTGATATGCAGGCGTGATAAAATAAAAAGGCTGCGGCCGGACGGAAGAAATGCTTTCGTCCGATCCGCGGTCTTTTGTTGCTTTTTCGCATCTTTTGTGATAGAATCATTAGCGAAAGAGAGCCGTGTGCGGAGCGAAAGGAAGAATGAAATGTACAGAATACTTATATGTGAGGACGATCCCGTTATACTGTCTGCAATGTCGTCGTATCTTTCTTCGTGGGGCTACGAGGTTCGATGTGTGAAAAACTTCAAGGACGTTATGACGGAATTCGGTGAGTTCGCACCCGAGCTTGTGCTTCTCGATATTTCGCTCCCGTTCTTTAACGGATACCATTGGTGCACGGAAATACGCAAGGTCTCAAATGTGCCCGTTGTATTCATATCGAGCGTATCGGATAACATGAATATCGTAATGGCTATGAATATGGGAGGCGACGACTTCCTTGCAAAGCCGTTCGATCTCGATGTGCTCAATGCAAAGGCGAGCGCCGTGCTGCGCCGCGCATATAATATGCCGCTCCGGAGCGACGGACCGGAATGCCGCGGGGCGGTGCTGAATATGGGGGATGCAACTCTCTCCTGCGGCGGAGAGCGGATCGAGCTTACAAAAAACGAATACCGTATTCTCGAGGTGCTTATGGGAAACGCGGGAAAGATAGTTACTCGCGCTGAGCTTATGGATAAGCTGTGGGAAACAGACAGCTTCGTTGACGACAACACTTTGACGGTAAATATAACACGGCTTCGCAATACCCTTGCCGATCACGGTCTGACCGATTTCATCAAGACAAAGAAGGGCATCGGATATATAATCGAAAACGACGGAGACGCAAAATGAGAATTCTGCCCGAATATCTGAAATACCGAATAAAAATTCTGCTTCTTTTCCTGACGGCGTTTGCATTTCCCGCGCTCACGCTTTCGCTTTACGACCTTCCGACCGAGCCCGTGCTGTACGCCTTTGCGCTTTCGGGTACGGTACTTGGGGTGTCCGCCGTTTTCGATTTCGTACTGTTTGTGCGCCGTCACCGCCGCCTGTCGAGAGTCCTTTTGTCCGTCGATGCGGACATATCGGTGCTTCCGCCGCCGCGGAATTTGCCGGAGGAGGATCTTTACCGCATCATATCCGCGATCTTTGAGAAGAAGTGCGCCGCTGAATCCGAAAAGGAGCGCACGGTCAGCGAGACTGCGGATTATTACACCATGTGGGTGCATCAGATCAAAACGCCGATATCGGCGATGAGACTGCTTCTGCAGTCGGGAAACGCTGACAGAGCGGAGCTTGAAGAACAGCTTTTCCACATCGAGGAATATGTCGGAATGGTGCTTACCTACATGAGATGCGAGGGCCATATGTCGGATTTCGTGATGAAGCGCTTTCCGCTTGACCGCCCGATACGCGAAGCGGTCAGAAAATACCGCCGCCTGTTTATCAAAAAGGGAATTGCGCTTGAGTACGGCGGCACGGAGGCTTTTGCGGTCGGCGACGAAAAATGGGTCGCGTTTGTCATCGAACAGATAGTGTCGAATTCGCTGAAATATACGGAAAAAGGGAAAATATCGGTCTGCTCCGATCCCGCCTTACCCGGCGCCATATGCATAGAGGATACGGGGATCGGAATTTCTCCCGAAGATCTTCCCCGCATATCGGAAAAAGGGTATACGGGGTATAACGGTCATGAGGATAAAAAATCCACCGGGATCGGGCTGTATTTGTGCCGGCAGATAATGGACAGGCTCGGTTTCTCGATGCGCATAGAATCCGAGGTCGGCGTCGGAACTCGCGTCTATCTTGACTTCACGGATGCGAACCTTACGGAAATGTAAGAAATACGGTGAAAATGTAAGCCCGAACGATGGCTTGCATTTTTACTTTGCGGTATAATTGTCAGCGAAAACGGACGAAAGTCCGGAATTATGCTTGTAACGAAAGGCAGATACCTAATATGTCAATGCTTCAGGTCAATAATTTGAAAAAAGTATACACAGGCCGATTCGGAGGGACGCGGGTCCAGGCACTGACGAACGTAAGCTTTGCGGTCGAAGAGGGGGAGTACGTCGCCATAATGGGCGAATCCGGCTCGGGAAAAACCACGCTTCTTAATATCCTCGCCGCTCTCGATAAGCCGACCTCGGGAGAGGTCATGCTCGACGGAAAGAACATAAGCGAGATAAAGGAAAAGGATATCTCGGCTTTCAGACGGGATAACCTCGGATTCGTCTTTCAGGATTTCAACCTTCTCGATACGTTCTCACTTGAGGATAACATATACCTTCCGCTCGTGCTTGCGGGGAAGAAGTACGCCGAGATGAGCTCGCGCCTTGCCCCGATCGCAAAGAAGCTCGGGATATCCGACATACTGAAGAAGTATCCGTATGAGGTCTCAGGCGGACAGAAACAGCGCGCGGCGATAGCGCGTGCGCTGATCACCGGACCGAAGCTGGTGCTCGCCGACGAGCCGACCGGAGCGCTTGATTCAAAGGCGACCGACGCGCTCTTGAAGCTTTTCGCATCGATAAACGAGGATGGGCAGACGATCGTCATGGTCACCCACTCGACAAAGGCGGCATCGCACGCGAAGCGCGTGCTGTTCCTCCGCGACGGAGAGGTGTTCCATCAGATATACCGTGCGCAGATGAGCACCGAGGATATGTACGCAAAGATATCGGACGCGCTTACGGCGGTTATGAGAGGGAACGGCGATGAATAAGCTTTTCTATTTCCGATTAGCCGCTCAGAATCTCAGAAAAAACGGCAAATTCTATATTCCGTACCTTCTTGCGGGCATCGGAAACGTCATGATGTTTTACATCATGGTGTACCTCAGAACGAATCCGGCAATGGAAAACCACGAATCTCTCGGAATTGTTCTCGGACTCGGAACGGTCGTTATAGCGATATTTTCATCGGTGTTCATTTTTTACACAAACAGCTTTCTCATGAAGCACCGTAAAAAGGAGATTGGACTTTTCAATATTCTCGGAATGGAGAAAAAGCATATCGCGTGCGTCCTTTCCGCCGAAACTCTGTATACCGCGCTTATAAGTATCGGAGGCGGCATCGGACTCGGAATACTCTTTTCGAAGCTGTTTTTGCTCCTGATGACGAAAATAATGGGCTACGGCGTCGAGTTCGGCTTTTCGGTTTCGGCGATCGGGGTAGCATCGACCGCTGCGGTTTTCTGCGCGATATTCTTTCTCACACTTCTCTATAACCTCGGCAGAATACATTTGTCGAAGCCCGTCGAGCTTCTTTCCTCGTCGTCCGTCGGCGAAAAGGAGCCGAGGGTCAAATGGCCGATCGCATTTCTCGGAGTTGTCACTCTTGCGGCGGGCTATATTCTCGCTTTGAAGATCGAAACTCCCACTACGGCTTTTCTCATGTTCTTTGCCGCCGTGATATTGGTTATAATCGGAACATACTGCCTCTTCTGCGCCTGCTCGATAGCCGTGCTCAAAATGCTCCGTAAAAATAAGGGCTTTTACTATAAGCTGAAGAATTTTACGACAGTTTCGGGAATGATGTACCGCATGAAGCAGAACGCTGTGGGGCTTGCCAACATATGCATACTGTCTACGATGCTTCTCGTCACCGTGTCAACAACCGTGTCGCTCTATATCGGCGCCGAGGATTCGCTCAGAAATGAATTTCCCCGCGACATAATAGTCCACTGCTCGGCGATCGAGGAAGAGGATTTCGACGGAATATGCGAAGAAATGAGACAGTCCGTTGTCTCCTGCGGAGGTGAAATGCTCGATACGATCGCCTACAGATTTGACGTGTATACGGTCGGACGTTCCGGCGGAGTGTTTGATATGTATGGCGGCGATGAAATGCGGGTGTGCAGGCTCGTGCTCGACCCGCTTTCGGAGTACATCCGGAACGGCGGCGAGAATATCGGACTTGACGGAGACGAAGTTCTTTACTATTCGCCTAACGTGCCGCGGACTTACAATGAATGTGAGTTCAGGGGCTACAGCGGCGAAGGCGTAAAGCTTACGGTGAAGAAAACGCTTGACGATCTGGTGTTCGCCGATGAGTATTACTACGACGATCCCGACATCTGCTATTTTATCGTAAAGGACGACAGCGTCCTTCGCTCACTTGCCGAAGTCTTGTTCTGTGATGAAGACCGCGATATCGAAAGGTACTACATCGCTCCCGACGCACTTCTGGAGTTCGACGTTGACGGTCCGGACGGCATGCAGAATCGGATATTGACCGCATTCATTGAAAGACTCGGCGAAACCTCGGATTACGAATATAACTACATCCTTCCGAGATGCGTCGATGACAGCCGTCAGGATTTCATGTCGATATTCGGAGGACTGTTCTTCATCGGAATCTTCCTCGGATCGCTTTTTGCGGCGGCAGCCGTGCTGATCATCTACTATAAGCAGATATCCGAAGGCTATGAGGATAAAAAGCGCTTTGAAATTATGCAGATGGTCGGAATGAGCCGCAGGGAAGTAAAGCGCTCGATAAGAGCACAGGTTCTTATGGTGTTCTTCCTTCCGCTTGTGACATCGTTCGTACATCTTGCGTTTTCCTTCAATATGATATCGCGCATGATCTCCATAGTCGGCTTTACAAACGTGCCGTTGTTCGTCTGCTGCACCGCGGCAACGGCTTTCGCATTCGCAATACTTTATGCCGTCGTGTATGCGCGGACCGCAAGGTTCTACTATAAAATAGTTGAAAGTCCCGCATGAAAAAGGGAGATATAAAAACAGGCTCACCGAAGAACGGTGAGCCTGTTTTTATAAGTGTTATAGCTAAAATTCCGGCTGAGCGGACGGAAACCTTGACTGAAAAACGCATCAGTTGATGCCGAGCACGCTTTCAATGTATTCCGCCTGGCGGATAACCTCGTCGGGGCATGTCCCGCCCGCGCTGTTTCTCTTCATGACGCAGGACTCGAGACTTATCTCGCCGTACAGATCGGAATCGAACACGTCCGAATATTCACGGTATGCCTCGAGCGGCAGCGTTTCGAGCACTTCGCCCTCCGCAATGCATTTTGCGACGAGCTGACCGACGATCTTGTAAGCCGTGCGGAACGCAACTCCGCGCTTCGTGAGATAGTCGGCGAGATCTGTCGCGTTTATGAATCCGCGGCCGGCGGCCTTCCGCATATTGTCCGTCCGGACGGTCATGGTGTCCAGCATGGCGGCGAACACCGGCAGGCACATCTCCACCGTGTCCACGGCGTCGAACACCGGCTCCTTGTCCTCCTGCATATCCTTGTTGTACGCAAGCGGAATACCCTTGAGCATGACGAGGATGGTCGTCAGATCTCCGTATACGCGACCTGTCTTTCCGCGGATAAGCTCCGCCATGTCGGGGTTCTTCTTCTGAGGCATTATGCTTGATCCGGTGGAATAGCTGTCGTCAAGCTCGATGAATTTGAACTCCCATGACGACCACATTACGATCTCCTCGGAGAAGCGTGACAGATGCATCATGAGTATGGAGAGCGCCGCGGCAATTTCCGCGCAGAAATCGCGGTCGGAAACTCCGTCGAGGCTGTTTCTTGTTATCCCGTCGAAATTCAGAGCTTCGGCGACCGCAAAACGGTCGGTCGGATACGTCGTTCCCGCAAGAGCGCAGCATCCGAGAGGGGAATAATTCATCCTTTTCGCGCTGTCAGCAAGCCTTCCGAGATCGCGCTCAAACATCATCGCGTAAGCCATCATGTGATGACCGAAGGTTACGGGCTGAGCGCGCTGAAGGTGAGTGTACCCCGGCATTATTACGGATGCATTGGCACGCGCGATTCGGCAGAGCAGGGACATGAGCGAGCGGAGAAGCTCGGATATTTCGCCGACCTCGCGGCGAAGGTAAAGACGGATGTCAAGCGCGACCTGATCGTTTCGGCTGCGCGCGGTGTGCAGCCGCTTTCCCGCGTCGCCGATACGCTTTGTCAGCTCGGCTTCGACGAACATGTGTATATCCTCGCCGCCGCCCGAGAAATCAAGCTTTCTCGAATCAAGATCGTCGAGAATGTCCCCGAGGGCGGAAATGATTGCGTCTGCGTCCTCCTTTGATATAATGCCCTGCGCGCCGAGCATAGCGGCGTGAGCCATCGAGCCTTCGATATCTTCCCTGTACATGCGGCAGTCAACGCGAAGGGAGGAGTTGAAATCGTCGGCAGTGCTGTCAAGAGCTTTCGAGAATCTGCCTGCCCACATTTTTTCCATGTTTTATAACCGTGCCTTTCCTTTTTATGAGCGGCTTTGAAACCGCCTTAATACCGATATGCGGGGGAACCCCGAAATGGATTCCCCCGTAATGGTGTATGGATTATTTGTCTTTGTTCATGCGAGCCTTCGCAGCGACCTTGATCGGAAGTCCGAACAGATTGATGAATCCCGCACTGTCCTTCTGATCGTAAACGTGATCTTCGTCGAAGGTTGCGATCTCTTCGCTGTAGAGCGAATACGGCGAAACCACACCCGCATTTATCATGTTGCCCTTGTAGAGCTTGAGCGTGACATCTCCGGTTACGTTTTCCTGCGTTTTGTCAACGAATGCGGAGAGCGCCTCGCGCAGGGGAGTGAACCACTGACCGAAGTATACGAGCTCGGCAAACTTTGAAGCAACAAGCTCCTTGTAATGCTGGGTGTCGCGGTCAAGCGTGATCGTTTCGAGCACCTGATGCGCACGGTAGAGGATCGTTCCGCCGGGAGTCTCGTAAACGCCGCGGGATTTCATTCCCACAAGGCGGTTTTCCACAAGATCGGCGATGCCGATCCCGTTCTCGCCGCCGAGCTTGTTCAGCGTCTTTACAATGTCAACCGCGCCCATCTTCTTGCCGTCGATTGCAACGGGAACGCCCTTCTCGAACGAGATCTTGACATACGTCGGCTTGTCGGGCGCCATCTCGGGAGATACACCCATCTCAAGGAATCCGGGCTTGTTGTACTGAGGCTCGTTTGCGGGATCCTCGAGATCAAGTCCCTCATGAGAGAGATGCCACAGATTCTTATCCTTCGAGTAGTTGGTCTCGCGGTTTATTTTCAGAGGAATGTTGTGTGCTTCCGCGTATTCGATTTCTTCCTCACGGGATTTGATGTTCCACTCACGCCACGGAGCGATGATCGGCATATCGGGCGCAAATGCCTTGATCGTAAGCTCGAAACGAACCTGATCGTTTCCTTTGCCCGTGCAGCCGTGGCAGATTGCGTCGGCACCTTCGGCAAGAGCAATCTCAACGATACGCTTTGCAATGACCGGACGCGCAAACGACGTGCCGAGAAGGTAATCGCCTTCGTATACCGCACCCGCCTTGACGGTGGGGAATATGTAGTCCTCGACGAATTCCTTGTTGAGGTCCTCTATGTAGAGCTTTGATGCTCCGGTTTTCTTTGCCTTTTCCTCAAGCCCGTCAAGCTCCGTGCCCTGACCGACATCGCCGGAAACCGCGATGACTTCGCAGTTGTTGTAGTTCTCCTTGAGCCACGGAATTATTATGGAAGTGTCGAGACCGCCTGAATACGCGAGCACGACTTTTTTGATTTTTGACTTGTCCATTTGTTCGCCCTCCCGAGCATATTCGATTTATGTGTATAATTATACACTTGGCTTGCAAATTTGTCAACCCCCGAAAATTAAATAATTTGCGATTTGTCACTGTTGAACACAAGGCTCGGTGAAGGGCACGTCAAAATATGCACAATGATGAATCACATACATAAATCATGCATATTTATAATATTCCTTCGAGGCTGAGTGTTTCAGAACGCGAAACCTCGTCAAGACGTTGCTTCAGCTTTCCGACAGCCGCGCGATACCCGGAAACATCGCCGGAACGCGCCCTCTGTGCTATTTCGTCGAGTGCGTCGTCGATTTCTCCGGCTTCCGTATGACTGACCGTGATGCACATGACCGGTCTGAGCTCATGCCATTTGCTATTCAACTCTGTGTATATTCTTTCATAATCGTTCGGCGAATCCGGAAGCTTGTCCGCACGCTCGGACAGCTCGACTGCTTTTGACGTGATGTATGCGGAATTAAATAAAACGAGCGCACCGCACAGAATAAAAATACATACTGCGAATATAAATGTTTTCATTCTAAACCTACGCCTTTCTTTTTCCGGAATTCTTTTTCTTCTGTATCCGTACCTTCCCCGTGTCGTCAACCGTCATCAGAATTATTTCCTCAGGTGTCGCACGGTGCTCTGCGAGTTCTCTTTCGAGCCATTCGGAATTCTTTTCCGCCTGAGAGAGAGAGCGGCGGCTTATCTTTGAATTAATTATAACGCTGTGTTCGATTCCTTTTTCCTTTACCTTTACGCTGATGTCCTCAGCGTTCGGCGGGGAGGCTGACGCTTTCGGAATGACGGACAGCTTTCCGTTGGCTTCGATTATCGCGTACTTGACCCCGTCGGGACCCGCACATCCGTTCTGCCGCAGCTCCGACATGAGCTCATCGACCCCGATCCTCGCGCGGCGAAGGGCTTTTTCGTCGATTTTACCGTCGCGTATGAGGATTGCCGGAGTGCCGCAGAAGATCCGCTTGGCTGCGGGCGAAACGGTGATTATCTGCGATAATATGACCTCCACGGAAAGAAGCACAAGAATCGGCACAATACCGTACAGCACGGGGATGCGCTTGTCCGAAATCGGAAGTACGGCAAGCTCCGATACCATAAGCGTGGTGATGAGGTCCGACAGTTCAAGCTCTCCGAGCTGCCGCTTTCCCATTATGCGCACCGATATGAGAAGTACGGCGTATATGACTATCGTTCGGAAAAATACCGTTATCATTTGTCTGCTCCTTTCGTATTTACCGTCCGCGCTGACATAATGTCGGTTTGCCTCGGCGCATTCCCGCTTTGACAAAGAGAGGTTCGTACAACGTAAAACCGTGCAGCTTAACCGATCGAGAGAAATTGCGGAAAACCATACTTTGCGAATTCCGTTTCACCCGACCGCGTGCTTTCGCACGCGCAAAGCATCACTGTCTCAAATATTTTGTCCGCAGCGGCGCTCAATATACCTCATCTTAATTGACACGGCGCAAATTATGCGGTATAATATAATGTATAATGCATTTCTGCAGCAAAAAGCCGGAATCGAACGGAGAGCTTATGAAACTTAAACCGTCTGCAAAACACCTGACAGCGGCCGATATTGTGCTTTGCGTTATCGTCGCCGCGATATCTGTTTCGGTGCCGATTTTCAGAAATGCTTACCTCACGCGGGGAGAGAGCGTAAGCGTTTCCTGCGGAGGGGAACGCACGGTGTATCCGATTTCGGAAAACCGCGTGATAAACATAGAGTCAAACGGCGAGAAGCTGAAGATCGTTATAGATTCCCGCGCCGTGTATGTGGAAGAGTCGACCTGCCGCGACGGCATCTGCGTGAAGGCGGGCAGAATATCGCGCCCCGGCGACAGCTTGATCTGCGTGCCTGCCGGAGTTTCGGTTACCGTGAACGGCGAAACGGAGGCGGATTATGCATTCGGATAAGGCGAGGCGCATCGCGTTTGATGCGCTGTTTGCAGCCCTTGCGCTGATGTTCACCTTTGTTGAGATAAAGCTTCCTGTTTCCGCCGCGATCCCGATACCCGGATTCAGGCTCGGACTTGCCAACATAGCGGTTATGGCGGCGTATTCGTTTTCATTTGCCGATGCCGCATTTACGGCGATTTTGAAGATCATGCTTTCGTCGCTGCTTTTTTCAAATCCGGTGTCGTTTCTGTTTTCGGCTGCGGGGACGCTTTTGTCTCTTGCCGTGCTTGCGCTTTTCTGTACGGGCATCGGAAAGCATTTCAGCCTTGTCGGAATATCGGCAGCCTGCGCTGTTTTTCACACCGCGGGCCAACTTGCCGTTTCCTTTGCATTTTTCGGCAGAGCGTCGCTTCTCTGCGCCGTATATCTGATTCCCGTTTCGCTTATAAGCGGAATTGCCACGGGTGCCGTAATGGAGCTTATGACGCCGATCTTTGATCGGCTGCATATAGAAAAAAACGAACGGACGTGATTGTTTTATGAAAACGAAACGCACGGCTGCGCTTGTTTGCGCGGCGCTGATATCGCTTTCCGCTCTCACATCGTGCCGAGCCGGCAAAACCGAATACAGCGACAGCGACTATTTTGTCATGAATGCGAACATGAAGCTGCGGCTTGCAAGCTCCGGCGCTT
>ERZ780157.3296-NODE-3296-length-13706-cov-3.206359_pt1 | contig 13706 bp, 10 predicted proteins | sample MGYA00511169_ERZ780157 | MGnify/ENA primary metagenome ERZ780157 (study PRJEB29588, sample SAMEA1965149) | human gut metagenome | biome: human gut; feature: human-associated habitat; material: faeces | place: Denmark | collected 2008/2010 ... | reverse complement strand
TTAAACGGGTTTCCCGCCTTGTCCGTCAAAAAGTGCGCCACCTGCCCCCTTGCATGCACTCCGACGTCGGTGCGCCCTGCGGCATACACCCTAACGAAGTCGGTATCGAAGTATTTGCCAAGCGCACGCTCCACCGTGTCTTGCACGGAAACGCCGTTTGTTTGACTTTGCCAGCCGCAAAAATCCGTGCCGACGTATTCTATTGTCAGTTTGATTTTTGCCATAAATAATGTCTAAGTAAGGCTCGCAAAATTGCGAAAATAGCCTAGTGATTGTTTGCAAAAGCTACTGCTCAAAAATACAACCAAGTAATATTTGCCCAGTTTTCGCTATTACAGTATACCACAAACACGGCTACAAGTACCGAAAGTGTCACAAATGCACCTACTGCATCTCTCCAAGACAGTTTCATCGTGACAAGGCGTGTGCGCTTGGTACTACCCTCGTAGCAACGACTGTTCATTGCGTTGGCAAGCTCGTCTGCGCGACGAAAGCCGCCCACCAACAGCGGTATGAGTATGGGGACAAACGCCTTGGCACGCTTGAACACACTACCCGTGTCGAAGTCCGCACCACGTGCTTTTTGCGCGCGCACGATACGGTCGGTTTCCTCGATTAGGCTGGGGATGAAGGACAGCGTAAGGCTCATGATGAGCGCAAAATCCTTGACGGGAAACTTGACTACGTTTAGCGGAGCAAGCAAGCTTTCGATTGCGTGGGTCAGCTCCACGGGCGTTGTTGTAAGTGTCAGTAGGTTGGAGCCGATGACAAGCAACGTCAGCCGCAACAACATTTTTGCCGCAAAGATAATGCCGCCGTCGTAGATTTCCAATATCCACCAACTCCACAGCAGCGTGCCGCGCTTGGTAAAGAACAAGTTGAGTATTGCCGTAAACAGCAACAGTACAAATATACCCTTGATGGAGCGCAAAATGCTGCCTAGCGGGACTTTGGCAACGGCAATTGTCAGCAGCAAAAACAGTACAATCAAGCCGAACACGGCAAAGCTTGTCACGAAAAAGATTGCCACCATAAATGTCAAACACAGCAACAACTTGATGCGTGCGTCCATGCGATGCACGAAGGAATCGGCAAAGTAGTATTGCCCGAAGGTTACGTCACGAAACATGCTCGTCACCTCCGTTGCGCTTTATTTGGCACAGCGCTTGGCAAACTTGTTCCGTCGTCAGTGCGTCGTCGGGCAACACAATACCGCCCTGCTCCAAGCGGTTGCAAAACTTTGCCATGTGCGGAACTTCCAAGCCCATAGCCACGATTTCCTCTTCCAACCTAAACAATTGGCGAGGCGGCAGGTCGTAAGCGACGCTTCCGTCACGGAAAACTATCACACGTGTGGCGTTTTCGTATACCTCGTTCATGTCGTGCGACACCATGATCACAGTCACGCCGTCACGCTTGTTGAGGGTGTTGACCACGCTCAAAATTTCCGATTTGCCCCTCGGATCAAGCCCTGCGGTAGGCTCGTCCAACACCAATACCGACGGCTTGGTAACAAGCACGCCTGCCAATGCCACGCGACGTTTTTCGCCGCCCGACAAATCAAAGGGAGATTTGTTGCGTACAACGTCAAAATCCATACCGACGGTTGTCAACGCCTCGCGAGCCAACTTTTTGAAGTCCGCCTTGTCCATGCCGAAATTTTTCGGACCGAAACATACGTCTTCATACACGGTGTCGGCAAACAGTTGATATTCGGGATATTGAAAAACCATGCCCACACTGCGGCGCAAAGCTTTCAAATCCACCTTTTTTGCGCCAAGATCACGTCCGCACACGGCAAGCGAGCCGCTTTGCAAACGCACGAGCGCGTTTAGATGTTGCAAAAATGTACTTTTGCCGCTACCGGTATGCCCGACAATGGCGACAAATTCGCCCTGCTTGATGTCTAGCGAAACGTCGTTGACGGCGTACACCTTTGTTTTACTCTTCGGTTCGTAGCTGAAGCTGACGTGTTGGGCGTAGACAGCGCTGTCCTCGGGCACAACAAACGATGTTACTTGGCGAGATTTTGACATACTTCACCTCCCATTTCCACATCGTCGTTGCACATTGCGTCCACATCGAAACCGTTTGCCGCAAGCATCTTGGCAAGTTCCACTGTGCGAGGCGCACGCAAACCCACTTCGGCAAGCAATTTGTCGTTGGCAAAAATCTCGGTGGGCGTTCCGTCGGCAACCAAATGTCCGCGCGACATCACAAACACGTGCTCGCAGTCGGCAACTTCCTCCATAAAGTGGGTGATAAGCACCACCGTCATGCCGTCGGCATTAAGCTTCTTGGCTACGGCAAGCACTTCCTTGCGCCCTTGCGGATCCAACATTGCCGTCGACTCGTCCAAAACAAGCACCTTGGGGCGCATTGCAAGTGCACCGGCAATGGCAATACGTTGTTTTTGTCCGCCCGACAATTGGTGCGGACTGCGGCGAGCAAACTCCGTCATGTCCACAAGCGCCAACGCTTCGTCCACACGTGTGCGAATTTCCTCGGTAGGCACGCCCAAGTTTTCGGGACCGAAGGCAACGTCCTCTTCCACTATGCTTGCAACCATTTGGTTGTCGGGATTTTGGAAAACCATGCCCACGCTTTTGCGCACGTCAAAGATGTGTTCCTTGTCCTTGGTATCATTGCCGAACACCGTCACCGTACCCGAAGCAGGCAATATCAAACCGTTGAGGAGCTTAGCCAACGTGGACTTTCCGCAACCGTTGTGACCTACAAGCGCGACAAAAGAGCCTTGAACCAAATCAAGACTTACCCCTTCCACGCCTATTGCTCGACCGACATTTCCGTTGTCGTCGTAAGTTTTGTAGTAGTAGCTTACGTTGTCGAGATGTATTGCAGTTTGTTGTTGTTCCACCGCGTTAGCTCCTAAGTTTTTGTCGAATATATTATACAATTTTTAGCGAGTTTTGGCAACTACATGCGCATGGCTGTAACCGCAAACCCCGTTAGACAGCAAAAGACCGCTGCAAAAGCAACGGTCTTTGTTGTTGACAGTCAAACCAAAATTACTTAATGATCTTGGAAACGACGCCGGAACCAACGGTGTGTCCGCCTTCACGAATAGCGAAGCGAAGACCTTCTTCCATAGCGATCGGGGTGATCAAAGAAACGGTGATGTGAGTGTGGTCGCCGGGCATAACCATTTCCACACCGGGGTCAAGCTCGATGGAGCCTGTAACGTCGGTTGTACGGAAATAGAATTGAGGACGGTATCCCTTGAAGAACGGGCTGTGACGTCCGCCTTCTTCCTTAGTCAATACGTAAACTTGACCTTCGAATTCCTTGTGGGGAGTAACGCTCTTGGGTTTAGCAACGACTTGTCCTCTTTCGACTTCTTTGCGGTCGATACCACGAAGAAGAAGACCAACGTTGTCACCTGCGAAAGCTTCGTCAAGGAGCTTACGGAACATTTCGACGCCCGTAACAACGGATGTCTTGATTTCGTCCTTCAAACCAACGATTTCTACGGGGTCAGAGGGCTTTACGGAACCACGTTCAACACGGCCGGTAGCAACCGTTCCGCGTCCGGTGATGGTGAATACGTCTTCAACGGGCATAAGGAAGGGTTTGTCGGTGTCACGTGCAGGAGTGGGGATGTAAGCGTCAACAGCGTCCATCAAGTCAAGAATGGGCTTGAACACGGGATCGTCGATGTTGTGGTTGCCGCCTTGGTAAGCGTCCATAGCCATCTTTGCGGAACCCTTGATGATGGGGATGTCGTCGCCGGGGAAGTCGTACTTGCTGAGCAGTTCACGAATTTCCATTTCAACCAATTCAAGAAGTTCGGGGTCGTCAACAAGGTCGGTCTTGTTCATGAATACAACGATGTAGGGCACACCAACCTGACGAGCAAGAAGGATGTGTTCACGAGTTTGAGGCATCGGGCCGTCTGCGGAAGAAACGACGAGGATTGCGCCGTCCATTTGTGCGGCACCGGTGATCATGTTTTTAACATAGTCGGCGTGGCCGGGGCAGTCAACGTGTGCATAGTGACGCTTGTCGGTTTCGTATTCGACGTGTGCGGTGTTGATTGTAATACCACGAGCTCTTTCTTCGGGAGCCTTGTCGATTTGGTCGTAAGCCATAACTTGTGCGTCGTTCTTCATAGCCATAACCATGGTGATGGCAGCCGTCAACGTGGTCTTACCGTGGTCGACGTGACCGATTGTACCAATGTTGACGTGCGGTTTCGTTCTGTCAAATTTAGCTTTTGCCATTGTAGTAGTTCCTCCTAATTTTTGATGTTGTCAAAAAATTTGTTTGATTTAGAGTTTTACGACTCAATTATACCCTATTTTTTCGTTTTGGTCTACACTTTTACGATATTTTCCAAAACTATTTTGCGGCGCCGTCCTTGACAATCTTGTCACGTACGGATTTGGGTACTTCCGCAAAGTGGTCGAATTGCATGGAGTAGTTACCTCTGCCTTGCGTACGACTGCGAAGGTCGGTTGCGTAACCGAACATTTCCGCAAGAGGTATAAAGGCGTCGATTACTTGTACTCCGTTGCGAAGTTCGATACCGGACACGCTTCCGCGACGTGCGGTTACGTTGCCCATTACATCGCCCAAGTACTCTTCGGGAAGAGTGATTTCCACCTTCATCATGGGTTCGAGCAATACAGGTTCGGCGATTGCGGCGGCGTTTTTGAATGCCAACGAACCGGCAATCTTGAATGCCATTTCCGAGCTGTCCACAGGGTGGAAGCTACCGTCGAATACAGTAACTTTGAAGTCCACAACTTCGTATCCTGCCAGAGGACCGCTCTTGGCGGCTTCTTGGATACCGTTGTTGATGGGTTGGATGTATTCCTTGGGGATGCTGCCGCCGACGGTTGCGTCAACGAATTCGTAGCCCTTGCCTGCTTCTTGCGGCTCGAGGCGAATTTTACAGTGACCGTACTGACCTTTACCACCGCTCTGTCTTGCGTATTTATGATCAACACGGACAGGCTTTCTGATCGTTTCCTTATAAGAAACCTGCGGTTTACCAACATTTGCTTCCACTTTAAATTCGCGCAGCAGTCTGTCAACGATAATTTCAAGATGAAGCTCGCCCATACCGGCAATAATGGTTTGCCCGGTTTCTTGGTCGGTGTAAGTCTTGAATGTGGGGTCTTCCTCGGCGAGTTTGATGAGCGCGAGGGTCATCTTTTCTTGTCCTGCCTTGGTCTTGGGCTCGATTGCTACCTTAATAACGGGTTCGGGGAAAACCATGCTTTCCAGCACGATGGGGTTGTTTTCCACACACAGAGTGTCACCCGTGGTAGTATCCTTCAAACCGACCAATGCAACGATTTCGCCTGCGTAGGTTTCGGGGATTTCCTCACGTTGAGCGGCGTGCATTTGCAATACCTTGGTTACGCGTTCGCGCTTGCCCTTGGTGCTGTTGTACACGTAGCTACCTGCTTGCAACGTACCGCTGTATACGCGGCAGTAGCACAGTTTGCCCACAAACGGGTCGGCGACAATCTTGAATGCAAGTCCGCAGAATGGCTCGTTGTCGTCCGTCTTGCGTACGATTTGCTTGTCGTGATCCTTGACGTCGAAACCGACAACGTGGTCCACGTCTACGGGGCTGGGAAGGTAATCGCAAACTGCGTCGAGCAGCTTTTGAACACCCTTGTTTTTGTAGGAAGATCCGCAAAGTACGGGGTTGACCTTCAACTCGATAACTGCCTTACGCAGTGCCGTCTTGATTTCGTCTACGGACAAATCACCCTCGGCAAAGAACTTTTCCATGAGTGCGTCGTCCGTACCTGCGACAAATTCGACAAGCTCTTCGTGAGCGGCGTTTACTTCGTCGACCATATCTGCAGGCACTTCTGCCTCGTCGATATGCATACCTGTAGGATCGTTGTAGATATATGCTTTCTTGGTGATGACGTCTACGATACCTTTGAAGGTTTCTTCCTTGCCGATGGGCAATTGAATGGGAAGCGCGTTAGCCTTCAAACGCTCGCGCATCATCTTGACAACGTTGTGGAAGTTTGCACCGTTGATGTCCATCTTGTTGACGAACGCAATACGAGGCACCTTGTATTTGGACGCTTGGTGCCACACCGTTTCGCTTTGCGGTTCGACGCCGCCCTTAGCGCAGAACACTGCAACCGCACCGTCCAATACGCGCAAGGAACGCTCCACTTCGACGGTAAAGTCGACGTGACCCGGGGTGTCGATAAGGTTGATACGGTAGTCAACGTTGTTGTAGTGGTTGACCCAATGGACGGTGGTAGCGGCACTTGCGATAGTGATACCGCGCTCTTGCTCCTGCGCCATGCTGTCCATTACAGCCGTACCTTCGTGTACTTCACCCAGTTTGCGTGTTTTTCCGGAGAAAAACAGTATTCTTTCGCTGGTAGTTGTCTTTCCTGCGTCGATGTGCGCCATGATACCGATGTTACGCACGTTTTGCAGCGGATAAATTCTTGCCATTACCGAATAAACTCCCTATACTACCATCTGAAATGCGCAAATGCCTTGTTTGCTTCGGCTGCTCTGTGCATTTCTTCCTTTCTCTTGAATGCTCCGCCGGTTTCGTTGGCTGCGTCCATGAGTTCGCCTGCCAAACGTTGGTACATGTTGCGGTCGCTACGTTTGCGAGCAAACATAACAAGCCAACGGATAGCCAATGTTTGACGTCTTTCGGGACGGACTTCCATGGGTACTTGGTAGTTTGCACCGCCTACACGACGAGCTTTGCACTCCAGCATAGGCATAAGATTGTTGATTGCTTTGTTGAACACTTCCATCGGGTCCTGACCTGTCTTGGCTTTGATTTCGTCAAAAGCGCCGTAGACAATTTCTTGGGCAGTACCCTTTTTGCCGTCCTGCATAACTTGGTTGATGACCTTGGTCACAACTTTGCTGCCATACACGGGATCGGGAAGAACATCCCTCTTGGGGACACCACTTCTTCTGGGCATGTGTCTTTTCCTCCTTATAAGAATAAATTTAATTTTGTTTTACCAACCAATACAGCCAACTCGACACGTCGCTCCACCGACGCGGAGAAACTTCTGCACCATCTACGGACGACCGTAGGGCATACTGCTTACGGGGAAAAGTCAAAATTAAACAATCCGACTATTCACCAATTGAACTGTAGTTAGTTTGTCCCTACCTAACAAAGGCTTAGTTCTTGGGACGTTTTGCGCCGTACTTGCTGCGGGCTTGTCTGCGGTTTGCAACGCCGGAAGCGTCCAACGTACCGCGGATGATGTGGTAACGAATACCGGGCAGGTCACGTACTCTGCCGCCGCGAATCAATACAACGCTGTGCTCTTGAAGGTTGTGACCTTCACCGGGAATGTAGCATGTACCTTCCATACCATTGGTACGACGTACACGTGCAATCTTACGAAGAGCAGAGTTAGGCTTTTTGGGAGAAGTGGTCGTAACGTTCAAGCATACGCCGCGCTTTTGAGGACAGCTGTCCAGAAGGGGAGATTTGCTCTTTTCCGCATCGCGTCTTCTGCCTTGCTTAATCAATTGGTTGATTGTTGCCATTTTTTTACCTCCTTTCAATAGTGAATGTCGGATGTCCTTATACGGATTCCATATATGCACGCGGCTTGCGCCACGGACATAACAACTAAGTATTGTTGACAGATTGCAAACAATTATTACATCACCGTGCCTACCACACCGCACGGAACGTCGATGCCGTACTCGTCGGCAATTTCACGCATGGTGCCGCTAAGCAAATACTTGACGTTGTGTTTGCGAGCTTCGGCGATAAGCAATTTGGTGTAGTCGGCGTCGCAATCGACGGCAATGCGCATTTCCGCAATTTTGCCGCATTTGAGTTCCCTCAAAACCTGCTTTTTGCCCACCACTACATTGTGATAATCGTTATTCATAAGTCACCAACGTATATTTTACCAAAATATGCAAAACCCGTCAACTGTTTTGACGCAATAGGTAGCGACAATACAGCCGACGGGCGCAAATAATTTGTAATAAATATGTTGTTTACCGCGGTTGAAAGCATGTTGCGGTGCGTAAGGGCAATTTAGCAGGCGTAAATTATGGTCACATACCTCATATACGCCTAATTTTCAAGCGATTCGCACAATTATACCGTCAAATTGGGCGATTGTCAATAAGTTTGGGCAATTCATCGCACAAATTAAACCAAAATTAGGCGATTGGAGTCACCGCCAAGACAATACATTTTGTATATCAAAAGAAAGCAATGCCGTCAAAATAAAGAATTAGCCTTAAAACTCCGATTTATATATGGTAGTAGCGCATTTTGTTATTTGTTTGCCGACTGCGTTTTACCTTCAAACAATGTTTCAAAATCTTCCGTGGTGTCGCTGCAAAGCAAACTTTTTTGACAAATACAATCGTCTGCCGAGGCAAAGCTTTCGGAAAATACTATGCGATAAAACTCGCCGTAATCGACGACTTTTTGCACGCTTTCGACGGATTTTTTGTCGGAGTTTTTACCGCTACTGTATTTGATTTCCCCGTCCTCGACAACGACGTTGCGATTGCACACGTCCTTGTAACCGCGAGCGGCGTTTACGATCAACGCGCACACCATCAGCACGACGGACAATCCCAATACGCCTATGCCCACCCAACCGAGTATGTGGCAAACAGAGATGTTGTACGTAAGCAACAGTAGCGAGGCAGGCAACAACCCCACCGCGACAATCAACAAAAACCTCATCATGTACTTATGAAATTGCTTGACGGCAAACTTCTTTGCCTCGCCGTCCAACATACCGCTAAATTCGATTTTCATATTTTTCCTCACAAACTTGTAATGCTTTTTACAATACGTATGCGTTTTTTCGCAACATGCACGCCACTATATATACGCATATATCTACGTTTATTGTACAGTAAAAACACCTGTTTGTCAATACAAAAAAAACAACGGGCGCAAGCGTTGGCTCACGTCCGTTGTATGTTGTTTGTTTTTAGCTTTGGCTTGCGTTACGACATTTGTCGCACGCTAGCCTTGCCTTGTCGGGAGAGATTACTCCCCGTCGGTGGTTTCGTCTTCGACTTCCTCGTCCGCTTCGTCTTGCTTGGGTACAAGCTCCATTTCGCGGTATTGGGCAAGTCCCGTACCTGCGGAGATCATCTTGCCGATGATTACGTTTTCCTTCAAGCCGTACAAGGGGTCGCGCTTGTTTTTGATTGCGGCTTCCGTCAATACGCGGCTTGTTTCTTGGAAGGATGCTGCCGACAGGAAGCTGTCCGTTGCCAAGGACGCCTTGGTGATACCAAGCAAAATACGCTTTGCCGTTGCAGGTACGCCGTCTTCCTCCAATGCCTTGTTGTTGGCTTCCTCAAACTTGAAAATGTCCACAACTTCGCCGGGGAGCATATCCGTGTCGCCTGCATCCTCGATACGTACCTTGCGTAGCATTTGACGTACGATGACTTCCACGTGCTTGTCGTTGATTTCGACGCCGTTGGTACGGTAGGTCGCTTGTACTTCCTTGACGAGGTACTCCTCCACCGCACGCAGTCCCTTGGTGGACAGCAAGTCTTGCGGATAGATGGAGCCTTCGGTCAGCGGTTGTCCGCTTTCCACCTTGTCGCCGTTGTGTACCATGATACGTGACGTGTAGGGGATTGCGTATTCCGTCATCTTGCCGTTGGCGTCGGTGATTTGTACAACCTTCTTTTCGGTGTTTTGCGGGACGGTGCATGTACCGCTTACTTCGCTGATTACCGCACATCCCTTGGGTTTACGCGCTTCGAACAATTCCTCTACGCGCGGCAAACCTTGTGTAATATCGTCGCTGGTTGCAACGCCGCCGGTGTGGAACGTACGCATTGTAAGCTGTGTACCGGGTTCACCGATGGATTGCGCCGCAATTACGCCGACAGCCTCGCCGAGGTTGACGGGTTTGCCCGTAGCCATGTTGCTACCGTAGCACTTGCAGCATACGCCGTGCTCGCTACGGCAAGTAAGTACCGTACGCATGTACAGTTTGTTGATGCCTGCCTTGACGATTTCTGCGGCAAGGTCGTCGGTGATCATTGTGTCGCCGGGACAAATCACTTCGCCCGTTGTGGGGTTGACAACGTCGTCGATGACGTACTTACCGACAATACGGTCTTCAAACTTTTCGATGATTTCGTCCTTACCGGAACCGCGGAAGGCTTCGATCCACATACCTTGCGGACGGCTGCCTGCCGAGCAGTCTTCTTCGCGGACGATAACGTTTTGCGCTACGTCTACAAGACGACGAGTAAGGTAACCGGAGTCTGCCGTTTTCAGTGCGGTATCTGCCAAACCTTTACGTCCGCCGTGCGAAGAAATGAAGTATTCCAACACGGACAAACCTTCACGGAAGCATGTCTTAACGGGCAACTCGATGGTACGACCGGAGGGGTCGCTCATCAATCCGCGCATACCGCACAATTGACGAATCTGGTTCATGCTACCACGGGCGCCGGAGTCAGCCATCATCCAAATGGGGTTGTCCTCTTCCATTACGTCCTTAACCAAGCCTTCCACTTGTCCTGCGGCGTCCTTCCACACGTCGATAACCGACTTGTAGCGTTCGTTTTCCGTCAGGAAACCTTCGTTGAAGTTGTTTTCGATAGCGATTACCTCTTGCTCCGCCTTGTGCATGATTTCCTTCTTTTGGGTAGGGATGTTCATGTCGAACACGCTTGTGGTAAGACCGCTGATTGTAGAATATTTGTAACCGAGTGCCTTGACGTTGTCAAGCATAACCGCAGTAGGCGTCGTACCGCGCAGTTTGAAGCACTTTTCGACGATTTTGCTAAGTTGCTTTTTGCCGACAAGGTAACTCTTGGGGTTGCCGATCATGTCGGGAGTCAACTCGAGGGGGATGCCCAACGTGTGACGTTCGTACTCGCGCTTGGCAAGTATTTCGGGGTCGGTGATGTAGGGGCTTTCAGCAGAGGAGTCCACTCCGTCGTAGTAGATGGCTTGACTGAAGATGGTACGACCAACAGTTGTCCAAATCTTTTTGCCGTCAGGTTGACGAATATTTACCACGGTGTGTAGCGTAATGTCGTGCGCAACGTAAGCTTCGTAAGCTTCGTCGAAACTGCTGTAGTAGTTGGCTTTACGCAACAAAGCCACTTCCTCTTCCGTCAGCGCGCGCTCGAAACGCGTGTGATCGTACAAGTTCATGATTTGTTGCATTTCGGCAACGTTTCCGCGCACGGTGGTCAGGTAGTAGCAACCCAAGACCATGTCCTGCGTGGGGGAAATTACCGGTTTACCGTCGGACAACTTCAAAATGTTGTTGGCGGCAAGCATAAGGAAGCGAGCTTCCGTTTGCGCCTCGATACTGAGGGGTACGTGCACTGCCATTTGGTCGCCGTCGAAGTCGGCGTTGAATGCCGTACATGCCAACGGGTGCAGTTTGATTGCTCTACCCTCGACAAGGACAGGCTCGAACGCTTGGATGGACAAACGGTGCAACGTAGGCGCACGGTTGAGCATTACGGGGTGGTCCTTGATGACGCTTTCCAAAATATCCCACACTTTTGCGTCGGCGCGTTCCACACGCTTCTTTGCCGACTTGACGTTGTGACATTGGTTGGACTCGACAAGCTTTTTCATTACAAACGGCTTAAAGAGTTCCAACGCCATTTCCTTGGGAATACCGCATTGGTGAAGTTTCAGTTCCGGTCCTACTACGATAACGGAACGACCTGAGTAGTCGACACGTTTACCCAGCAAGTTTTGACGGAAACGACCTTGCTTACCGCGGAGCAAACCGCTCAAAGATTTCAATTCACGGTTGCCTGCGCCGGTTTGCGGACGTTTGCTGCGGCTGTTGTCCAAAAGACTGTCAACGGCGTCTTGCAACATACGCTTTTCGTTGTTGATGAGGATTTCGGGCGCATTGATTTCGATAAGTCTCTTCAAACGGTTGTTGCGGTTGATTACGCGACGATACAAGTCGTTGAGGTCGCTGGTTGCGTATCTGCCGCCGTCCAAGGGCACCATTGCTCTCAGTTCCGGGGGCAAAACGGGCAACACGGTAAGGATCATCCATTCGGGGCGGTTGCCGCTCTTGCGGAACGCCTCGATGATCTCGATGCGCTTGACCGCGCGCAGGCGCTTCTGCATCCATGCGGGGGAAGGTTCAATATTAAGGTCAGTTACAACGCGCGCTATGTAGCGGGGGCAAAGCTCGGTGTTTTCAACCGTTACAGACGCATAATCATGTACGTCGCCCTCGCCCTCGATATGGCGAATGGTAGGTTCCTTGAATTTCTGGCCCAGCGCTGCCGCCGCTTCGCGGCACATACCAATTATGCTTTGGCAATCGGCACGGTTAGGCGTAAGCTCTATATCGAACACTATGTCATCCATGCCTACGGCTTCCTGTATGCTCTGCCCAAGGGGATGATCCTCATGCAATATCATTATGCCGTTGAACTCCGCGCCGGGATAGTCCGCCTCGCTCAGGCCAAGCTCATGGCCGGAGCAAAGCATGCCGTAGCTTTTTACGCCGCGCATAACGGTAGGCTTAATAACTATGCCTTCGGTAAGATGCGCGCCGTCCATTGCAACGGGCACCAGCGCCCCTTCAAAAACATTGGTCGCGCCGGTGACTATGCAAAGCGGTTCCTCCGCGCCAACGTCTATGGTGCAAATCTGAAGATGGTCGGAATCCTCGTGCTTACGCAAGGCTACTATTTTGCCGACGACAACATTGGTGATGCCGTCCATCTCGCCCTCGTAGCCCGCGCACTCGAAGCCGCGCCACATCAGTTTTTCAACAAATTCATCTGGCGTTACGTTCCATTCAACGTAATCCTTCAACCAACTAAGCGGAAGTTTCATGTTTCTTTACCTCCTTAGAACTGCCCCAGGAAGCGGGCGTCGTTTTCGTACTCAAGGCGGATGTCGTTTATGCCGTATTTAAGGCTGGTCACCCTGTCCACACCTATGCCAAAGGCAAACGCGCTCCACTCATGCGGATCAAGACCGCAGTTTTCAAGCTCATGCGGATTGGTAACGCCGCAGCCCAGTATTTCAAGCCAGCCCGTGCCCTTGCACACACGGCAGCCCTTGCCGCCGCATATGGTGCAGGAAATATCAACCTCGGCAGAGGGTTCGGTAAACGGGAAGTAGCTCGGGCGCATACGGGTCTTTACGTCCGGCCCAAATACGGTATGTACAAATTCGTCAAGCGTGCCCTTCAAATCGGCAAAGCTTATGTTTTTATCCACAACAAGGCCTTCCATCTGCATAAACACCGGGCTGTGGCTTGCATCAACTTCGTCCACGCGGAAAACGCGGCCCGGTATTACCAGCCTGAACGGAGGCTTAACGGTCATAAGCTCCCTCGCTTCGCAGGGGGAGGTATGTGTCCTGAGCACTACCTTATCGTTAACATAGAACGTGTCCTGCATATCGCGCGCGGGATGATCCTTAGGAAGGTTCAGCTTGGTGAAGTTAAAATCATCGTATTCAACTTCGGGACCGTGGAACGTGGTGAAGCCCATGCCTATGAGCGCATCCCTTATTTCGCGGTAAGTCTGCGTCATGGGGTGCAGCCTGCCGCTGGGCTGGCGGCGGATACCGGGCTCGGTCACATCCAACGTTTCCTTTTCAAACGCCTTCTGCTGCATAAGCTGGGCTATCTTTGCCCTGCGCTCCGCCATAGCCTGCTCAAGCTCCTTTTTAACGGCGTTTGAAGCCTGTCCAAGCTTTGCGC